>Ga0137374_10009806_pt1 | contig 11293 bp, 12 predicted proteins | sample SagtaG_20_FD_104811 | JGI IMG/M metagenome (GOLD analysis project Ga0137374, IMG submission 104811) | Vadose zone soil microbial communities from Sagehorn Ranch, Mendocino, California, USA - Sage1_R_100_16 metaG | ecosystem: Environmental > Terrestrial > Soil > Vadose zone | place: USA...
GAGTACTTGATGCCGCCGTCCGCGATCACCGGCACGTCGCCCCCCGCCCCCCGCACGCCGTCGACGATGGCCGTGATCTGCGGGACGCCGACGCCGGTGACCACGCGCGTGGTGCAGATCGACCCCGGGCCCACACCCACCTTCACGGCGTCCACGCCGCGCTCGACCAGCGCCCGCGCGCCCGCCTCCGTCGCCACGTTGCCGCCCACCAGCTGCGCGTCGGGGTGCGCCTCGCGCAGGCAGGCGACGGTCTTGAGCACGCCCTCGGAGTGCCCGTGCGCCGAGTCCACGACGATCACGTCGCACCCCGCGTCGATGAGGGCCCGCGCGCGTGCCAGGGCGTCGGGGTTCCCGCCGACCGCGGCGGCGACGCGCAGCCGGCCGTGCTGATCCTTGTTGGCGTGCGGGTGCCGCCGGCGCTTGAAGATGTCCTTGATGGTGATGAGGCCCTTCAGGACACCGCGCTCGTCCACCACCGGCAGCTTCTCGATGCGGTGCTTGCCGAGGATCCGCTCCGCTTCGTCGAGTCCCGTGCCCACCGGCGCGGTCACCAGGCGGTCCTTCGTCATCGCGTCGCGGATCGGGCGGTCGAGCTCGCGCTCGAACTGCAGGTCGCGGTTGGTGATGATGCCCACCAGGCGCCCGGCGTCGTCCACGATCGGCACGCCCGAGATGTGGAACCGCTCCATCAGACGCACCGCTTCGCGCAGCGGCCGGTCCGGGCCGAGGGTAATGGGGTGCAGGATCATCCCCGACTCGCTGCGCTTCACTTTGTCCACTTCGGCCGCCTGGCGGTCGACCGGCATGTTCTTGTGGATCACGCCGATGCCGCCCTCGCGCGCGATCGCGATCGCCATCTCCGATTCGGTGACCGTGTCCATCGCAGCGGACACGAGCGGAACGTTGAGGGAGATGCCGCGGGTGAAGCGCGAGCGCACATCCACGTTCCGCGGGTGCACGCTCGAGAGCCGCGGAACGAGCAAAACGTCGTCGAAAGTGAGGGCGGAAGCGGACCGGAAGGTTCCCATGGCCAAAGTTACTGGGCGGGGGGCGTTTCCTCAACCTTGTCCTTGACCTCATCCTTGTCCGCGGACTGCTTCGCCGCCTCCTCCACCGCGGCCTTCCCCGCCGCCGCCACCTTCCCGAGCAACTTTCCCGCCTTGCCCACGGCATCCATCGTCCCCTTGATGATGTTGACCGGGACGCGGCCCGCCCGCAGCGTGTCTTCGAGCGTTTCGGCCACGCGCTGGAACGGCGGCGCGCCGGCCTGCCGCTCGGCGTACTTCGACTCCAGGAACTCGACGTAGTCGAGCACCTGATACGCCTTGTCGTCAGGGAGCGCGTCGAGCTTTCGCAGCAGGCGGTCACGCAGGATCTCGTTCATGGCAGGGTCTCGAGGCTGATCATGTCGAGCACCGGATTGCCGAGGAACCGCGTGCGGCCGGTGCGCACGCGCGCGGTAACCTGGATGGTGGCGAGGGGCGTGAGCGTTTCGAGCTGCGCGCGCTTCGCCTCGGGGACCACGACGTACACGAACCCCCGCTCGGGGAGCGGCCCGCGCGCCAGGAAGTACGTCGCGCCGTTCGGGATCTCGGGCCGCAGCTCGTCGGCTTTCTGCGTCGAGATGAACTGCAGGGTCCAGCGGAGCACCTGTCCCGCGTAGCGCTGCGGGTCGGTCCGCAGCTCGGCGGCGGTGATCCCGACCAGCACGCCGGGTGGCGCGATCTGCAGGTCCGCGCTCTTCACCCATCCCTCGAGCTCCACCCGCGTCCACTCCCCCGAGCGCCCCAGCACGCGCAGCGGGGCCGACGGCGCGAGCGTCCCCGCCGGCTGCCCCTCCGGCGAGCGGTAGAGGATCGTCCGACGCGCCGATTCGACGCGGGACGGGTCGACCGGAGCGGACGGGCTGGCGCTCGTGTCGAGTGGACCGACCGTGGACCCATGCCCTGTAGCCGGCGCGACCGCGGGCTTGCGGGCGAGGGTCGGCCGCGTCTGGGTCGTGTCCGAGTCCGGCGCGGCGGTACGCGAGCTCGCCACCTGCGCGACGGACTCGAGATCCGTCTTCTCCACCCAGCCCGTGCGCGTCACGTGGATCCAGCTACCCGAGGTGCCTTCCGCGACCTTGTTGAGGAGGAACCCCGGGGGCAACTTCCCGATGAGCGCGCCCGCAGGCGCGGAGCGCAGGTTCTCCTCCGGCGCGCGCGTCACCGTGAGGTCGTAGCCCGCGCGCGGCGTCGGGCCCACCGAGGTCGAGAAGATCCAGCCTTCCAGCATCACGCCCTGCCAGTCGCCCTGCGCGTCGCCGCCCATGAGCACGGCACCGCGCGCCAGGCGCGCCAGGCGCTTTCCACCCGGTTCCTGGTAGAACCAGGCCCCGTCGGTGGTGACGCGGTGGCGGGCTTGGGCGGCGAGCGACTGGGGTATGACGAGCCCCAGCACAACTGGAAGGGCGCGCAGGGCCCGGCTAGATTGCATCCCCTCCAATATGGCAAAGAGGCATGGGCCGCGCACCCCGGTCGTCCTGATCGTGCTCGACGGCTGGGGCTTCCGTCCCGGCCGGGAGGGCAATGCCGTCGAGCTCGGGCGGACCCCCACCTGGCATCGCCTCTGGGCGAAAGCGCCGCGCACGTTGCTCAACGCGTCGGGGCTCGCCGTGGGTCTTCCCGAGGGACAGATCGGCAACAGCGAAGTGGGGCACCTGAACCTCGGGGCGGGCCGCGTCGTGCCGCAGGACATCGTGCGGATCTCGCGCGCCATCAAGTCAGGCGAGTTTTTCCGGTTGCCGCCGCTCGTCGAGCTGTGCACCCGGGTGAAGCGCCGCGGCGGGAGGCTGCACCTGCTGGGCCTCATCGGCAACGGCGGCGTGCACGCGCTGGATCAGCACCTCGTGGCCGCCGTCCGGCTCGCTCACCAGCACGAGCTGCCGGTCGCGATTCATGCATGGCTCGACGGCCGCGATACACCCCCGACGTCTGGCCTCGCGTTCATGCAGGAGCTGCTCGAGGGGCTCGGGGCTCGGGACTCGGGACTCGGGACGCGAGCCCCGAACCCCGATCCCCGAGCCCCTGTCGTCTCCACCGTCGTGGGCCGCTACTACGCGATGGACCGCGACAAACGGTGGGAGCGCACCAAGATCGCCTACGACGCGATGGTGCACGGCCTGGGCGAGGTCGCCCCCGACCCGGTGACGGCGATCCGCCGCGCCTACGAGGCCGGCGAGACGGACGAATTCGTAAAGCCCCGCGTCATCGCGGGGACGCCGCGCGTCCGGCCGGGCGACGGGATCTTCTGCTTCAACTACCGGGCCGACCGCATGCGCCAGATGGTGCGCGCGCTGGCGGTGGACGGGTTCGACGGCTTCGACACCGGCACTAGGCCCACCGTCGATCTCGTCACCATGACCCAGTACGACCAGACGTTTCCGTTTCCGATGGCGTTCGGGCCGATGGTGCTCTCGGAGATTGTGGCGCAGGTGCTGTCCGACCACGGCAAGACCATGTTCCGCACCGCCGAGACGGAGAAGTACGCGCACGTCACATACTTCTTCAACGGGGGCGTGGAGACCCCCTACCCCGGTGAGGAGCGGTTGCTCGTGCCGTCGCAGAAGGTCGCCACGTACGATCTGATGCCCGAAATGAGCGCGCCAGGGGTCACGGACATCTTGTGCAAGGCGATCGAGGCGGGGCACCACGATTTCATCCTCTGCAACTACGCGAACGGGGATATGGTCGGCCACTCCGGGGTACTAAGCGCGGCCGTGCAGGCTGTGGAGACGGTGGACGAGTGTCTCGAGCGGGTCGTGCTGAGCGCCGAGCGGCGCGGCGCCACGCTGCTCGTCACCGCCGACCACGGCAACTGCGAGCTGATGATCGACCCCGTGACGGACGGCCCGCACACGGCGCACACCACGAACCCGGTGCCGTTCCTCTTGATCGACGACGAGGCGCGCGGGCCACTGCGCCACGGCGGCGCGCTGTGCGATGTCGGCCCCACGGTGCTCCGGCTGCTCGATATCCAACCGCCGCCCGAGATGACGGGGCGGGATCTCAGGGAGACGGACCGATGAAAGACGTGACATGACGCTACGACGCTACGTTGTAAGTCTGTTCCGACCCGCCCTCGGAGCCCTCGTATGGCTTATCGTCGTAGCGTCGTACAACGGGGTCGCCGCCCAAGTGGGGCACGAGCCCGGTCACTCTCCCTACCACGATGTCCGGCGCGGTGGCGTCGGGGTCCTCACCTTCGGATTTCTGGGTGGCAGCCGGGGCAGCGCGGGTGTCGGGATCTCGAACGGAAAGACCGGCGGAATCCGCTACGAAGTTCTGTTCGGCGCGATCGGGGCCTCGCTCGGCGTCGCCTACGGGCGGACGAACCGCTTCGTCGTGGATCCGAAGGATTCGCTGTCGTCCCCAACCCGCAAGACCGGCCCGTTTCCGAACGACGTTGTCCTTGTCGACGCCGGGTTGCAGCTCGCGCTCACCGGCCGCAAGACGTGGCGCGGCTTCGCGCCCTACGTGGGCGGAGCCCTGGGCGTGGCAATCAGCGGCGCGGCGCCGCGTGATTCGAGCGGCTATCGATTCGGCACGAAGTTCACCATCGCTCCCAACGCCGGCCTCCGCTGGTATCCCGCCCGACGCCTCTCCGTGCGGGGCGATTTCCGCCTGGTGCTCTGGAAGCTCAACTACCCCCTCTCCTACAAGGTCCCAGCCAGCGACGGCAGCCGCGTCCTGCCGCTGACCGCGGCGTTCACCGATTGGACGGCGCATCCGTGGGCGACGATCGGCGTGGGATGGACTTTCTAGGGGAGGGATTGCGGCGGGCGGTCGCCTTGCTCCTCTCGGGCGACGTCGAAGTGTACGGCATCGCGCTGCTCACGCTCAAGATCGGCCTCATCGCCACCGTGTTCGCCTGCGGGCTCGGCATCCCCGTGGGTTTCGTGCTCGCGACGAGGCCCTTCTGGGGACGGCGCGCCGCGCTCACCGTCGTCAACACCGCGCTCGCGTTTCCCACCGTGGTCGTGGGCCTGCTGCTCTACGGCTTGCTCTCCCGGCGCGGCCCGCTGGGCGGCATGCAATGGCTCTACACCTGGCAGGCGATCGTGGTGGGCGACGTCGTGCTCGCATTCCCGATCGCCGCCGCGCTCGCCGCTGCCGCGGTCCAGGGTGTCGATCCCCGCATCCGCCGCACCGCCGAGACGCTCGGCGCCGGCCGCTGGCGCACCGCGTGGACCGTGGCGCGCGAGGCGCGGTTCGCCCTCGCGGCCGTGATCACCACCGCCTTCGGCCACGTCGTCGCGGAGATCGGATCCGCCATGACCGTGGGCGGCAACATCCGCGGCCAGACGCGCACGCTCACGACCGCGGTCGCGCTGTACACGAGTCAGGGCGACTTCGGGCTCGCGCTCGCGCTGGGGCTCATCCTCCTGCTCCTCGCCCTGCTCGTGAACGTCGCGCTGCAAGCGCTCCAGGGCCGCGGTCATGCTTGAGCTCGTCGCCGTGCGTCACCGCTACGAGGGCCGCGTGGTCCTCGACATCGAGCGGTTCGCCGTCCCCCCCGGCTCGGGCGTCGCGATCGTGGGACCGAACGGATCGGGCAAGAGCACCCTGCTGCGGCTGCTCGCCCTGCTCGAGCGCCCCTCCGAAGGCGAGGTGCGACTCGACGACGTCGTGGTGGCCGGAGGGAAGGCGGCCCGGCCGGGCGCGGTGGCGCGGCGGCGCATCACGCTGGTGGAGCAGCGCCCGGTGCTGTTGCGCGGCACGGTCCGTGAAAATCTGGAGTTTGGATTACAGGTGAGAGGGATCAGACGCACCGACGTGAACAGAAAAGTAGAGAACATCGCGGCGCGGCTCGGGATCACCCCCCTGCTCCGTCGCAGGCGGCACGAGCTGTCGGACGGCGAGGTGCAGCGGGTGGCGGTGGCACGCGCGCTCGCGCTCGAGCCGGACGTGCTGCTGCTCGACGAGCCCGCCAGCTCGGCCGACCGCGCCGCGGCGCAGACGCTGTACCGCGCGCTCGCCGAGGAGCGCGCCCGCCGCCCGCTCGCCGTGTGTCTCGCCTCGCACCAGCTCGAGGACGCCTACCGCTGGGCGGACGACGTGCGCGCCCTCGCCGAGGGCAGGCTGTCACCAGTCACGCCGGAGAACCTGTTCCGCGTGGAGCTGCCCGTGAGCGGAAGCGGCGGCGATCTGAAGCACGTGTGCGTCGGCACGATCGAGATCGCGGCAGCGACCGACAAGACGGGCCCCGCGATCCTGGCGGTGTCGCCGACGGACATCTTCGTGAGTCGCGAGCCGCTCGCCTCCTCGGCGCGCAACGTGTTCACGGGACGCGTGACCCGCCTCACGCACCAGCGGCCGGGGACCGTCCAAGTCACGGCCGACGTGGGCGTGGAGCTCGTGGCGGTCGTCACCGAGGAGGCGGCCCGGGATCTCGGGCTCACGCCGGGAGGCCCCGTGGTGTTCTCGTTCAAGGCGAGTGCGGTGCGGGTGTTCTAAAGGTGCCGATCAGCTATCTTACGCGTATCGTTGAGTTTAGCGCTACGCACTCGATCCGGCGGGCGGACTGGCCCGACGAGCGGAACGCCCGGGAGTTCGGGCGGGCGGCGGTCGAGCACGGCCACCGCTACCAGTGCCGGGTCACGGTGAAAGGGCCGCTCGTGGCGGAAGCGGGGGGAGTGATGAGCCTCGAGGCGCTCGACCGTCTGCTCGCCGAAGAAATCACCGGGCGGCTCGAGGGCCGGAGCATCAACGCGGCGCTCCCCGAGTTCGCCCCCGGACGGCGGCTCGCGACGGGGGAGGCGCTGGCGGTGTACGTGTGGGAGCGCATCGCGCCCCAGCTGCCGCGAGGCGTCACGTTGCACGCGGTGCGCGTGCAAGAGGGGCCGCATATCTACTCGGAATATTTCGGTGAACCCTGAGCCACTAACCCCGGACCCGCTCGCGGGCCTCGGGTCAGTTCAGGCTGACCCCCGGCGCAAGCCGGGGGATCGCAGAGGCCGCATGCTCGTCGAGTCGGCCGTGGTCGAAGAGATGCCCGTGTGGCTGGAAGTGAACGGCGAGCCGGCGGTGACGTGGATGTGTACGCCCGACCAGCTCGAGGAGCTGGCCACGGGGTGGCTCCACGGCGAGGGCTACATCGAGTCGCTGGACGACCTGGTCAAACTGCGGCCGTGTGCCCCCGACCTCGGGTTCTGGGCCGAGGTGAAGCCGGAGCGCGTGGCCGCCGTCAAAAGTGAAAACCGCAAGCGGGTGCTCGCCTCGGGGTGCGGAGCCGTGTCCACCTTCCTCGCCGATCCGCACCAGGTGGCGCACGCGCCGGCGCGGGGCGAGCCGCCCGCGCCGGAGCGGCTGCGTGCGCTCTTCAAAGAGCTGTTCGGGCGTGGGGAGCGCTACAACGAGACCGGCGGCATCCACGCCGCGGCACTCACGGACGACGAGCGCCTGCTGTTCCACGCCGAGGACATCGGGCGCCACAACGCCGTGGACAAGGTGGTGGGCGCGGCGGTGATCGCGCGGGAGCCGATTGTCGGGCGCGGGCTGCTCGTCACCGGTCGCATCTCGGCCGAGCTCGCGTATAAGGCCGCGCGCGCCGGGCTCGCCTACGTCGCGACGCCGAGCGTGCCCTCGACGCTGGCGGTGACGATCGCGCGGCGCACCGGGATCGTGCTGGTCGGGCGCGCGGTGAGCGGGACGCCGCACGTCCACCGCCCTGACGCGTGACGGCGGAGGCGCTGCGCGACATCCTCGGCGCGGCGCGCACCATCGCCGTCGTGGGGCTGTCGCCCACGGCGACGCGCCCGAGCCACGGGGTCGCACGCTACCTGCGGGACGCGGGCTACCGGATCGTCCCGGTGAACCCGGGCCACGCCACGATCCTCGGCGAGAAGAGCTACCCCACCCTCACCGCCGCTGTGGCGGACCACGCGATCGACGTGGTGGACGTATTTCGGCGCAGCGAGTTCGTCGGGCCGATCGTGGACGAAGCCATCGGCGTGCGGCCGCCTCCCCGGCTGATCTGGCTGCAGATGGGCGTCGTGGACGACGCGGCGCGGGCGCGGGCGCAGGCGGCGGGCATTCCCTGTGTGATGGACCGCTGCCTGATGGTCGACCACCGGGCGCTCGGAGTCTGAGCGTGCGTGGCGCCGTCCTGGCCGGCGGCGCCGCGCGCCGCTACGGCGGGCATCCCAAGGGGCTGGTCGAGCTCGGGGGGCGACGCATCCTGGATCGTGTCGTGGACGCCGTGGGCGCCGTGACCGGCGAGCCGCCTCTGCTCGTCGCCAATGCACCCGAGGGACCCACCTGGCGGCGCGACCTCCGCACCATCCCCGACGTGCGCCCCGGGAGCGGCAGCCTGGGAGGGATCTACACCGCGGTCGTGTCGGGCGTGGGACCGGTGTTGTGCGTCGCGTGGGACATGCCGTTCCTCACGGTCGAGCTGCTGCGGGCGCTGCTGGAGGGCTCGAGGGGCTGGGACGCCTTTCTCCCCGAAAGCGACCCTAAAGGACTACCTACGGGTCGTGGCCGCCGCGGCGTGGAGCCGTTGTGCGCCGTGTACGCGCCGGCGTGCGGTCCCGCGATCGAGCGGCAGCTCGCTCGCGGCGACTTGCGGGCCATCGGCTTCCACGCCGATGTGAAGGTCGGTACACTACCGCTCGAACGAGTGCGCGCGTTCGGCGACCCGGAGGTGCTGTTCTTCAACGTGAACACTCCGGCAGACCTCGAACGGGCGGAGGCGGCGTGGCGGCAACGCGAATGATGTCGATCATCGGGCGCAAGAACGCCGGCAAGACGTCGCTCCTGGTCGCGCTCGCGGCCGAGCTCTCGCGCCGGAAATTCCGCGTGATGACGATCAAGCACGGCACCCACCCCGCCGACACGGACCAGCGCGGCAAGGACTCGTGGCGCCACTGGCACGAAGGGCACGCCGAGCGCGTCCTGATGGAGGGCCCCGGGCAGCGCGTGCTGTGGGAGCGGACACAGCAGGAGTCGGACCCGATCGCCCTGGCGCGCCGCTATCTCGAGGGTGCGGATATCGTGCTGGTCGAGGGCTTCAAGGGCGCTCCGCTGCCCAAGATCGAGGTGTACCGTCTCGCGGCGGGGCCCGAGCCGCTGTTCGACCCGGCAGTCCACGACCCGGGGGACTGGGTCGCCATGGTGACGGACCATCTGAAGTATCGTGCCGACTTTCCGGTGTTCCGCTTCTCGGACACCTCGTGGCTCGTGACGATCGCCAACCTCGCGTGGGACCGGGCCAAGATCCTGCCGCCCTGACATGGTGACGCCGACCGAAGCCGCGCGCCTGATCCTCGAGCACCTCGCCCCGCTCCCCGTGGCGCCCCGGCCGCTGCGCGAGGTCCTGGACCGGGTGCTGGCCGAGGATGTGACCAGCCCCATCGACCTCCCGGCCTGGGACAATTCCGCGATGGACGGCTACGCGGCACGCGCAGCAGATGTGGAAAATGCCGGCCCGCAGCGCAAGATCACGCTGGCGGTGGTCGAGGCCGTACCCGCCGGCCAGTTCCCGACCAAGTCGATCGGTCCCGGCCAGGCCACGCGCATCTTCACCGGAGCACCGTTGCCGGCCGGCGCCGACACCGTCGTGCGGCAGGAGGACACCGAGCCCGCGGAGCCCGGTAGCGTCAGGGTGGTGACGGGCCGGGACGCCCGGAAGAACGTCCGCCACCGTGGCGAGGACATCCGAAAGGGTGAGGTCGTGTTGGGCGCCGGCACGCCCCTCGGCCCTGCCCAGCTCGGCGTCCTCGCATCCATCGCCCACGCCACCCCGCTCGTCCACGATGCCCCGCGCGTCGCCTTCATGGGTTCGGGCGACGAGATCGTGGACCTGGACCGCGCGGACGACATCCTCTCGGGCAGGAAGGTCGCGACCTCCAACTCCTACACCCTGCACGCGCTGATCCGCCGGAACGGCGGGATCCCCGTGGACCTGGGCCTGGCGCGCGATACAAAAGAAAGCCTCCGCGAGCATCTCGCCGGCGCACGAGGCTCGGACCTGCTCGTCACCACCGCCGGCGTGAGCGTGGGCGAGCACGACTTCGTGCGCGAGGTCCTGACGGAGCTGGGCGGCGAGATCAAGCTGTGGCGCATCGCCATGCGCCCCGGTGCCCCGGTCGGATTCGGCCTGCTCGACGGAACGCCGTGGATCGGGCTTCCCGGAAATCCGGTGAGCGCGATGGTCACCTTCGAGCTGTTCGTGCGCCCGGCCATCCGGCGCCTGCACGGCCACCGGCTCCCGTTCCGCCGCACCGTGCCCGTCTGCGTGGGCGAGCCGATCACGCTCGGACCGAAGCTGCGCCACTTCCTGCGGGCGGTCGTTCACCCGGACGGACCCGGTGGGGCGCTGACGGCGCGCTTGACTGGCCCGCAGGGTTCCGGCATCCTCACGTCCATGGCCCGCGCGAACGCGCTCCTGATCGTGCCCGAAGACCGGCCCACCGTGGCGGCGGGCGAGACCCTCCCGGCACTGCTGCTCGATGATCCGCACCACGTGGCCGAGGCCCCCTTCTAAGTGGCCGCCCGCCGTCGCCTGCTCCGCGCGCTGCGACTGCTCGGGTGGGCCGTCATCGTCGGGGGCGTCTATCTCCTGAATTCCCGGACACCAGGCGAGCTGCGCCTGGACATCTTGTACGTGATTCCCGTGCTGCTCGCGGCCTGGCACGACGGGATGCACTGGGGCATCGCCTTCGCCCTGGCGACCAGCCTGCTGCGCTTCACCGTCGGCATCGACCAGATGCCCGCTACGAGCTTGCTCGACTACCGCGTCCTGAACGAGCTCGCCTACCTGGCGGTGGTCGGGGTGGCCATCGTCGGCCTGTCGCAGCTGCGGCACACGCACTCGCAGCTCGAACAGCTCGCGACCCAGGACCCGCTCACCAACGTGCTGAACGCGCGGGCGTTCTCCCACGAGCTGGCGCAGGAGCTGAGCCGCAACCGGCGCTACGGCCGGCCCCTGGCCCTGATCTACCTCGATCTCGACGACTTCAAGTCCGTCAACGACGCGCACGGCCACGCCACGGGCGACGCGGTGCTGCGGCTCGTGGCCGACGCGATGCGCGGCGCCGTGCGCCAGGCGGACGTCGTCGGCCGGCTGGGCGGCGACGAGTTCGGCGTCCTGATGCCCGAGACGGACGGCGACGTGGCGCACGCCGCGGCCAACCGGCTCGTCAGCGGCATCCGCACGGTGTTCCGGGGGACGCCATCCGTCACGGCCAGCATCGGCGTCGTGGCGGTGTCGGGCACCGAGGCCGGGACGGACGAGCTGCTCCGCAAGGCCGACC
>Ga0137374_10009808_pt1 | contig 11291 bp, 12 predicted proteins | sample SagtaG_20_FD_104811 | JGI IMG/M metagenome (GOLD analysis project Ga0137374, IMG submission 104811) | Vadose zone soil microbial communities from Sagehorn Ranch, Mendocino, California, USA - Sage1_R_100_16 metaG | ecosystem: Environmental > Terrestrial > Soil > Vadose zone | place: USA...
TGAACTCGCGGCACGCGTTGCCCAGGGCCAGCAGAGACCCGGCGAGATTGCCGCTGTCCACCGAGGACACATACTTGGGTTCGAGCGGATGGAGTTCGCGCGTGTCGTACCAGTTGTAGAAGTGGCCGTGAAACAGCTCCAGGCGGCGCATCGTCGCCAGCGTGGTTTCCAGTCGCTCAACGGCCTCTACGGTGCCCAGCCACCCTAAGTCACGCGCGGCAACCGTGGAGAGAAGATAAAGCCCCATATTGGTCGGCGACGTGCGGTGGGCCGCGATGGGTTTGGGCTCTTCCTGAAAATTATCGGGAGGAAGCGCGTGATCCGCGGGACCAACAAACGTCTCGAAGAAGCGCCACGTCCGGCGTGCAATCAATCGAAGAGCCCGCCCATCGGCCGCCGACAGGGGTGCTACTCCGGGAAGCCGCGGAGGCAGGCTGACCCACCGCGCGATGGCGGGAGCGGCGGCCCAGAGAAGGAGGAATGGAGCCGCTGCGGGCCAGGCACGAGGCTGTCCATAAGCCAGAACCACACCAGCCGCAGCGGCGAGGACAAGGCCGCCTGCCATGCGCTTATACATACCGAAGATTTTATGAGCGAACGCATCCTTGGCCTGTGCTGCGGTCACCCACTCCAGCAGATGTTTCCGCGTGATCAAGAGACGGCCGAGGGTGCGCAGAATCGCGTCAGACATCAGCCATGTCTGGTAAGCCAGAAACGTCACCGTCAAGCCGATCTGGGATACGCCCAGCGCAAGGTCGGTGAGCACACCGCGAAGATGGCTGCGCATGGATATGCCGCGCCGGCGTGGGCGTAACCCGATCATGAAGGACAGCAGCGCCGGAATCGCAATTGTTGCCAGGATAAAGCCCGTCCACACCCAGGGAGACGCCGCCGGCTGCAGCCACCCCACGATCAACGTCAGGAACGCGGCGGGCGCCGACAGGGTGCGACGGAGGTTGTCGAGCATCTTCCAACGGCCAATCGCGGGAATGACGACAGGGCGGCGTTCCTCTGCCGCTGCCCGGCCGCGCCCGAGAATCCAGGGCAGAAGCTGCCAGTCGCCGCGCGCCCAGCGGTTCTGCCGGGCAGCCGCGGCTTCATAGTGCGAGGGAAATGCTTCAAATAGCTCAATGTCCGTGGCCAGTGCCGCACGAGCGAAGATGCCTTCAAAAAGATCGTGGCTCAGCAGCGCGTTGTCCGGGACCTTGCCCGCCAGGGCTGCCTCAAACGCATCGATATCGTAAATGCCCTTGCCGGTGTAGGACCCTTCTCGGAACAAATCCTGGTAGACATCCGAAACGGCCGAGGCATAGGGATCGATGCCGCTCGGGCCGGAGAAGGATCTTTGGAAGAGCGAGCCCTCCCGATCTGCGGGGAGCGACGGTGCGATGCGGGGTTGCACCACCGCGTAGCCTTGGACGACGCGCCCGGCGCGAGGGTCGAATCTCGGCCGGTTGAGTGGATGCGCCATGGTGCCGACCAAGCGGCACGCAGCGCCACGCGGCAGGCGCGTGTCGGCATCGAGCGTGATGACGTAGCGAACACCCGGCGGTGATTCCGGGGGCCGCCCCCCGACGGCTATGAACGTGGTGTTGGGCGAGCCGCGCAGAAGCTGGTTCAGCTCATGCAGCTTCCCTCGCTTGCGTTCCCATCCCATCCATGTGCGCTCGCACTCATTCCAGACACGCCTGCGATGGAAGAGCAAAAAGCGAGCGCCACCGCCGGACGCCGGGCCATAGCGTGTGTTCAGACGCACGACGCCGTCCACCGCGGCGGCCAGCAGGTCGTCATCACTGGCGAGACTTTCACTCGGTGCGTCCACCCAGTCAGAGAGCAGCGCGAAACGCAGGTCCCCATCAGCATTGGCCAGGTAGTGGACCTCCAGTCGCTCGACCTGCTCTTCGATTGCATGCTGAGTGGTGAGCAGCGTCGGGACGACCACGATCGTTCGCAAGTCTTCCGGTACGCCATGGCGTAACTCCATCCGGGGCAGCGCTCGCGGTCCGAGCAGAGCCATCACTGCGCGATTGACGAATGCAATGGCGAGATCCGACGCCGGTACGGCCGCGAGCAGACCGAGCAGCACAAGGATCTTTGCGGTGTCGCCCGCCTCACTGGCATACAGCAGCGGCAGGGCCAGAATCATAGCGGTCACGGCAGCAATGGTTCCCAGGTAGCCGGGTACCGCGGCTCGGATATACGCACGCAGCAGGCAGCGCTTCCAGGAGACGCGATACCCGAGTTCGCGCTCAAAGGCCGGACGTCCTTCCGAGATGAGGTAATAACCGGGCTCGGTGTGCCGGTCCTGGTGTGGCTGTGCGCCGTCGTGCGGCCCAACACGCGCCCGCTTGGCACTCTGAACGACACGGCTTGCCACTTCAATTTCCGAGTAGCCCGAGCCCCGCGAGAGATCCTCGATGGCATGGCGGTAGGTATCTCGGGTTGAAAAATCCATCTCGGCGAAGTGGGTGCTGCGACGGAGAATCTCGTCCACCAGGCTGACGCTCTCAAAAAAGTCCGGCCAGTCAAAGGCAGACGTCAAGCGCATGCTGGTGATGATGTTGCGCACGGTGACGCTCATGGCCGCCTGCTGCTGGTGCTCGGCGTGGACAATGTTGTCGGCGGTGGTGCCCTGCGCGGCCAGGCGCTCGTCGAGCCACAGCAGGACGGGACGCACCTTTGGATCCAGATCGCGCAGGCGCTGGACGAGCTGCACGGCAAACGCCGTCGCCAGAGGCCGGTTCTCAAAGCGGCGGAGGGCTGTCGCCGGGGACACTGGAGACTGGCCGCCTGTACCGAGCAGGCTGTCGGCCAGCCTGTCGGCTTCCTGGCGCGCGACGCGGCTATGGACGATCCGCTCCGCCAGCCTGCGCAGGTTTTCCACCAACACCGCGCGCAGCGTGATGGCCACGGCCCACAGCTCACCGATGGTGAGCGGTTGCACGCGCTGGTAGGCCGTCACAAAGCGGCGCAGCAGTTCCGGGTCGAATCGGCTGTCCGTGTGCGCCACGAAGGCCCACGCCACACCGAATACGCGTGGATAGTCCTGCAAGTGACCGGAGGCCAGTTTGGGCAATTGTCGGTAGAAGCCCGGCGGCAAGTCATCGCGGATCTCGCGAAGCTGTTCATCGACGATGTGGAAGTTATCGACCAGCCACTCGGCTGCGGGGGTAATCTCATGCTCCTCCTGAATCGCCCGGGCAATGGCCCGGTAGGACTCCAGCAGCACGCGCCCGTTCTCCAGGACACGCGGAGTGAGCAACCGACCCTCCCTCGATTCGGCGAGAACGATCTGCGCAGCGGCAAGACTTTCAGCGTGCTGCTCGAGGCGCTCGACGCTGAAGAGCTCGGCGCGGATGGGCTCTTCCAGGTCAGGGCCAATGCTGGTGGGTGGTGGGAACGTACTCATCGTGTCTTCAGAACGGCTGTCAATCTGAATCCAGAAATGACGGATGATGCGCGAGCTCTCGCTCCGTTACAGCGCTATCATCAGGCGAGTCTTGCTGTAGGAGCGTGCCTGGCAGACCGGGAAGTAGTCATTTTAGGCCAATATCCAGGAGGAGTCCATACCGACTTGAAAGAGGAGCCGAGCATCGTGCCCATTCTTGGACCTCCCCGTCAGAGAAGAAAGCCGCCTTGCTGATTATCGATGCTCTAAATCCTAAGCAAATACATCGTTCGAATATGTTCAAGATTGCTCGGTTGGGAAGATTTGGAAAAATTGATGAGGGGCAGCGTGACTTTGCCTCTTGGCTAAGGCACCAGTAATAAAGGGAAACTAGTCGTGCAGGACGATATTCAGGAGGGAGCTGTGGACGTGCAATCCGCCGTTGTAGTTAATGAGGCCCAGTTTGCGGAACTTGTTCATGAAATAGCTGACTCGTGAGCGAGTCGTGCCGATGATCTCCGCCAGCGTTTCCTGGCTGATCTTCGCAATCACCGGCTCCGGTTTGCCTTCCTTCCCGAAATTGGCCAGCAGGAGCAGCACCCGCGCCAGACGCTTCTCACTGGAGTTGAAGAGCTGATCCACCAGATCTTCCTCCAGCCGAATGTTGCGGGAGAGCAGATGGGTAAGGAACAGCTCCGAAAAGGTTGGCTCGTCGTGCAGTACCCGGAGCGTGCTCCGTTTCTCCACCCGTACGATCGAACACGCGGACATAGCGGTGGCGGTGGCCATGCGCACCGGCTGGCCCGCGAGGCAGCCCTCGCCAAAGAAGTCGTCGGCCCCTAAAATGCCGACGACCGCTTCTTTGCCCTGTTTGGAGACGACCGTGAGCTTGACCTTACCGCCCTGGATATAGAAGATGGCGTCAGCCGGGTCACCTTGCGAGAAAACCTTCTGGTTTTTCCGGTAGTCGGCAATCGTCCTTCCTTCGCCGACTTTGGCCAGAAAGAGATGGGGATCGAATGGCAGTTTTGCTTTCGACTTCATCCAGGCCTCTTTTTTAAGATACACCTGTAGTAATTACGCGTACTCATAGGATATAGCATAGGTACAAACCGTTGGGCAAGGGAGGATTGAAGCAGGCGGGAGAAAGGACCGATGGCTCTATATCTGCTTGTAGACGAAGACGCCCAAGAGAATTCCGATGAAGGTGAGCAGGTTCATTTTCAGCGTGAACCCCAGGCTGACTTTCAGCAGCCAGAGATCGACCGTGAACGGCGGGGTGATGCCGAGGTTCAAGGCCTGCGTGAAGATGTTCTGGATGATTCCGGGACGGAAGACCGCGGCAAGAGTTTCTCCGAGCAAGCCGCCGAGCAAACCGCCGACGATGACGCAGATGACCAAGACCCAGGGAGATTTGCGCACGTCCCGCACTCTATAAGTAACTTTCCCTGCTGTCAAGCGTAAATGATTCCACTGCCGCAAGATGACCGAACCCCGAAATCGCCTTGACAGTTCCGGGGCGGTTCCAGTACACTGAACAATCTAAATCTTTAGGTTTTTTCGATAAATAGAGGTGCCTGTGCTCGAAACTCTGTCAGCCAAACTTGACGATATCCTGAAGCGCCTTCGCGGCCACGGCGTCCTGACCGAGGCGACGATTGTGGAGGCCCTGAAGGAGGTGCGGCTGGCGCTCCTTGAAGCGGATGTCAACTTCAAAATCGTCAAGGAATTTGTCGAGCGCGTCCGCAGCAAGGCGATCGGCCAGGAGGTGCTCCAGAGCCTGACGCCTGGACATCAGGTCGTCAAGATCGTGCACGAGGAACTCTGCGCGCTCATGGGGCAACAGCAGACCGGCCTGGCGCTCTCGTCGATGCCTCCGACGGTCATCATGCTGGTTGGGCTCCAGGGGGCGGGCAAAACGACGACATGCGGCAAGCTGGCGCTGTACTTCAAGGCGCACGGCAAGCGCGTGCTGCTGGTGGCGGCCGATCCGCGGCGTCCGGCGGCCGCGGAGCAGTTGGCCGCGCTGGGCGCGCAGCTCGAGGTACCGGTCCATCGGGCCGACTCCACGGGACGTGACGCGGTTTCCACCTGCGTGGATGGGGTCGAGCGGGGCCGCGTACAGGGGTTTGACGTCGTGATCCTGGATAGCGGCGGGCGCCTGCATATCGATGACGACTTAATGAACGAACTGGCGGCGATCCGGGCCAAGACCACGCCGCAGGAAGTGCTCCTGGTCGCCGACGCGATGATCGGGCAGGATGCGGTGGCTATGGCCGAACAGTTCGACCGGCGGGTGGAGCTGACCGGCGTAATCCTGACCAAAGTCGAAGGCGATGCCCGAGGCGGGGCGGTGCTCTCGATCAAGGCCGTCACCGGTAAGCCGATCAAGTTCCTCGGCACGGGCGAGAAGCTGGAGGCCTTGGAGCCGTTCCATCCTGATCGCATGGCCGCGCGCATTCTCGGGATGGGCGATGTTCTCTCGCTTATCGAGAAGGCGCAGGAGGTGGTCGACCGGGACCAGGCTGAGGGGATGGCCCAGAAGCTTCGGGCGGAGGGTCTCACGCTGGAGGATTTCCGGGAGCAGCTCAAGCAGGTCAATAAGCTCGGCTCGTTGGAGCAGATCCTGGACATGCTGCCGGGCGGGCAGCGTCTCAAAGAAGCGGCGGGTGGCGGGGCGGCGCAGAAAGAGGTGGCGCGCGTGGCGGTCATCATTGATTCCATGACGACTCGTGAACGGCGCGATCACACGCTGCTGAACGGCAGCCGCAAGCAGCGGATCGCAAAGGGCAGCGGGACCAGCGTGCAGGATGTGAACCGGTTGATCAAGCAGTACCTGGAGGCCCGCAAGATGATGAAAATGTTGACGGAGCAGGCCGGACGCAAGAAGCTGGGCCGGTCGATGCGTGCGTTCTCATGATATTTCATAACTTTCAGAGAGAGGAGAGGTAAACACGTGGTGCGACTCAGACTCACGCGAGGGGGGCGGCACAAGCGGCCCTTCTATCGAATCGTGGCAGCGGATTCCAGGATGCCGAGAGACGGGCGGTACATCGAAGTCCTTGGCACGTATGATCCATTGAAGACGCCGGCTGCCGTCGCGATCAAGCAGGAGCGGGTGATGGAATGGCTCAAGAAAGGGGCCCAACCGTCGGTCACAGTCCATACCCTGCTGCATCGGGCCGGTGTCCTCAAGCAGCTGAAGGCGGCATCCGCCAAAGCGTAGACGACATCTTGGCGTCCGCATCCCTGCCGGGGAGGAGGTGCGGCGATGGACGAGCTCAAGGCGCTTATCGAACTCATGGCGAAAGCCCTGGTGGATAAACCGGATGACGTATCGGTCCGGGAGACGGATGGAGAGAAAACGACGATCATCGAGCTGCGGGTCGCCCAGGATGATCTGGGCAAGGTGATCGGCAAGCAGGGACGGACAGCCCGGTCGATGCGGACGATCCTGAACGCGGCCGGGACCAAATTGGGGAAACGGTGCGTATTGGAGATTCTGGAATAGCCGAGCGCGAGCTGGTCGCCATCGGGAAGGTCCTGCGTGTGCACGGGGTGCGCGGCGAGGTGAAGGTGCAGTCGCTCTCCGACGTGCCGCACCGGTTTGAAACGCTGACGAAAGTTGTCGTGGCGAGTCCTGCCGGTGCGCGGCGGGAGCTGGATGTCCGCGCGTGCCGGAAAATGGCGCACGACTACCTCGTGACCTTCGAGGGAATCGAGACGCCCGAAGCCGCTGCCTCGTTGATCGGAAGCCTGATGCAGATTCCGGAAGAGCGGCTGGCGCCGCTGCCGGATGGCCGATACTATCAGCACGACCTTCTGGGAATGGCGGTGCGGACGGAAGAGGGGACGCCGGTCGGGACGCTTGCCGATATTCTTCCGACGGGGGCCAATGCGGTGTTTGTGGTGCGGGAGGCGGCAGGCCGAGAGCATCTTATCCCGGCGACCAGCGAGGTGGTCCGGCAGGTGGATGTGCCGGGCCGGCTGATGACCATCCGACGGATCGCGGGACTCCTGGAAGGCGACGCGCACGATGAAATGTGACATTCTCACGTTGTTTCCCGACATGGTGGAGGCGGTGGTCAGCGCCAGCATCCTGGGACGGGGCCGTGAGAAAGGCCTGCTGGACATCCGCGCGGTGAACCTGCGCGAGTACGCGGAAGGGCGGCACAAGGTCGCTGACGACTATCCGTACGGCGGCGGGGCGGGGATGGTGATCAAACCCGAACCGGTCTTCCGCGCCGTGGACGACCTGCGCGCGCGGGACAGCGACCTGCGCCTGGTGATGCTGTCACCGCAGGGCCGTCGCTTCACCCAGGCCATGGCAGAGGAATTCGCCGGGGAAAAGCGCCGCGTGGTGTTTCTGTGCGGACACTACGAAGGCATCGACGAGCGGGTGAGGGAGGGCTTGGCGCCGGAAGAGGTGTCCGTCGGCGATTACATCCTGACCGGAGGCGAACTGGCGGCGCTGATCGTCGTCGACGCAGCGGCCCGACTAGTGCCGGGAGTGTTGGGGGACCAGCAGTCCGCGGAAACGGACTCCTTCGAGGGATCCTTGCTCGATTATCCCCACTATACCCGTCCGCCGGTCTACAGAGGATTGGAGGTGCCGGAGGTGCTTCGGTCCGGCGACCACGACGCGATCCGATCATGGCGCCGGGCGCAGTCTCTGTTGAATACCTTGAGCAAGCGGCCCGATCTTTTGGAGCGGGCGGAATTGACGCCGGAGGAGCGGCAAGCGTTGGACGAATTTTCGCGCGAAGGCAGCGCCTGATGGACGAACAGAAGAGAGAGGAGAGACAGTCATGAATCGGCTCCAGCGGTTGAATGCGGCGATGGTGAAGAAAAACATGCCGAGTTTCGAGATCGGCGATACGGTGCGGGTCCACGTGAGGGTCGTGGAGGGCGAGAAGGAACGCGTGCAGGTGTTCGAAGGCGTAGTCATCGGCCGGAAGGGCGGGCAGAGCGCCGAAACCTTCACCGTTCGGAAAGTGTCCTACGGAGTTGGGGTCGAGCGGATTTTCCCGATCCATTCGCCGGTGGTGGAGCGGGTCGACGTGGTTCGCCAGGGCCGGGTCCGGCGGGCCAAACTGTTCTACCTCCGATCCAAGAAAGGCAAGACAGCCCGGGTGGCCGAGCGCGAATACTTGGTGGAGGGCAAGCCCAAGCCGGAGACTGCACCGGACACCGCCGCGCCGGAGCCCGTCAAGGCCGGCGCCTGAAGACGGCAGGAGCACGTGTCGCTGAATCCCGATGACACGTTCGAGTGTGAGGCGTGGACGCGCGGGTTTCGGCGCGTGGCGGGTATAGATGAGTCCGGACGGGGCCCGCTGGCCGGTCCGGTGGTGGCGGCGGCGGTGGTCCTGCCCCGCCGGTGCCGCTTGCAAGGGCTGCAGGATGCAAAACTCCTGAGCCCGCCGCAGCGCGATTGTCTGTATACGAGCCTTCTCACAGTGGCGGTGGATGTCGGGGTCGGCGTCGTGGATGCGGAGATGATCGACGCCGTGAACATCCTCGAGGCCACGCGCCTTGCCATGTGTCAGGCGATCCGGCATTTGTCTCCTCCACCCGATTATCTCCTTCTCGACGCCGTCATCCTGCCGGCAGTTCCGACGGAACAGCGGGCGGTCATCAAAGGCGATGGGCTGTGCCTGTCCATCGCCGCCGCGTCGGTTGTCGCGAAGGTCCTTCGGGATCGGTTGATGGCCAGAGCGCACGTCCAGTACCCGCAATACGGGTTTCTCGCGCACAAGGGATACGGGACCGTCGAGCACCTGCGTCAGTTGCAACGGCATGGGCCCTGCGCGCTGCACCGGCGGAGTTTTCGTCCGGTCTTGGAGGCTGAAGCCCGATGAGCGCCCGGAGCCTCCTCGGCGCGGAAGGGGAGCGTGCGGCCGCAGAGTTTTTGGAGGCCCGGGGTTATCGGATTGTGGAACGGAACTACCGGACGCGACGGGGAGAGATTGATCTCATTGCACAAGAGGGACGCACCCTGGTGTTCGTCGAAGTGAAAGCCCGGCTCAACGATCGGTTCGGCGGGCCCGGCGCGGCCATCACCCCGACCAAGCAGGCCCGAATCGCGCGGCTCGCCCAACACTATCTACTGAGACGGCGGCTCGGAGATAGGCTCTGTCGGTTCGACGTGGTGCTCATCTGGGGCGATGATCCCAAGACTCGGCGGATTGAACTGCTGCCCGGCGCGTTTGAGGCGCCGGCGACCCGCTCATCCGCATGATCGAGTTTTTTCATGTCGACAAGGCGTATAATGGCCGCCCGGCCCTCCAGGATGTCAGTTTCAAGGTTGAGAAAGGCGAGTTTGTCTTTCTCACCGGATCCAGCGGAGCCGGCAAAACGACCCTTCTCCGGTTGATCTTTTGCGCCGAGGCCCCGGATGAGGGGCAAATCTTGGTGCACAACCGGAATTTGTCGCAGATCAAGGGATCGGCTGTCCCGTATCTGCGCCGGACGATGGGGTTCGTGTTTCAGGATTTTCGGCTCCTGCCGAAGAAGACGGTGTTCGAGAATGTCGCGCTGGCGCTGAAGGTCTGCGGCGTATCGGAAGGGGTGCTTCGCGTGAAGGCTACCGAGACGCTGGGCGCCGTCGGGCTTGGGCATAAACTGGAAGCCTTGCCCATGATGCTGTCGGCGGGGGAACAGCAGCGGGTGTGTCTGGCGCGCGCGATCGTGAACGATCCGCAGATCCTTCTTGCGGACGAGCCGACCGGCAATCTGGACACCGCGCTGGCTGGAGAGATTCTGGAGCTGCTGAAGAACGTGAACGCGCGCGGCACGACGGTGCTTCTGGCCACTCACAACCGGGAACTGTTGCGCAGTGTGCCGCGTCGGATGGTGAAGTTGGATCAGGGCCGTGTGGTGGAGGACGGGTGTCCCGAGCGATGACTCCCCTGCGCTACCTCCTGAGTGAAGCCGTGGACAACGTCAAGGCCAACCGGGCCATCACGGTCATTGCCCTGGTCACCACGACGTTTACGATGCTGGGCATGGGCGTGTTTCTGCTCTTGTATCTGAACATCCAGGACGCTCTCGGGTCGTTGCGCGAGGAGATCAAGGTCATTGTCTATCTCCGGGACTCGGCGACTGCGCAGGACATTGCGGCGATACGGACAGAGGTGAGCCGCGACCCGGCCGTCGCGGGAATCGAGTTGGTGTCCAGAGAGCAGGCCCTCGCGACGTTCCGGGCGCAGTTTCCCTCGGAAGAGCGCCTGCTCAGCGGACTCGGTGACAATCCGTTTCCCGCTTCGCTCGTAATCAAGGTTGGCCAGGCGTATCGGTCGTCAGAGCAGGTGAGCGCGCTCGTCCAAAAACTCAAGATGTTGTCCGAGACGGAAGAGGTGCTCTATAGTCAGGACTGGATAGAAAACTTGGCAGCCGCGCTGCGGTATCTGCGGGTGTTGGGCATAGGCATCGGCGTGGTGCTGGCGGTGTCCATGGTGACGATTCTTGCCAATACGACCCGGTTGACGGTGTATGCGCGCCGGGAGGAGATCGAGATCCTCAAGTTGATCGGCGCGACGGCGGGCTTCATCAAGACCCCCTTTGTTCTCGAGGGCGCGCTGTTGGGCGGCGCGGGCGCTGCGTGCGCGCTCTTTCTCCTGCGAACGTTATTGGGACTGGCAGAAAGCAAGCTGGCGATCAAAGGAACGTTTTGGGGGCTGGGACGGGGATTGACGTTTCTCCCGGACCGTGTGACGGTCGCGTTTCTGCTGCTGGGGATCATGCTGGGGTGTTTGGGGAGCATGGTTTCATTGAGCCATCTGCGCGGCGCGAGGAGTTGATGCGGAGCGTTGGGTTGGCCGTGCTGGCCGTCGCTCTGGCGGGTGCGCCGGCGCTGGCCGCGCCGTCCGATCGGAACGACCCGCTTTCGGAGAAGATCAAGAAA
>Ga0137374_10009811_pt1 | contig 11289 bp, 9 predicted proteins | sample SagtaG_20_FD_104811 | JGI IMG/M metagenome (GOLD analysis project Ga0137374, IMG submission 104811) | Vadose zone soil microbial communities from Sagehorn Ranch, Mendocino, California, USA - Sage1_R_100_16 metaG | ecosystem: Environmental > Terrestrial > Soil > Vadose zone | place: USA...
CGATCGAGCCCTCGGTCGCGGTCGATGGTTCGCCGCGGACCTCATCGTCAACGGTGGCGCGGTAACCGGACTGTCGCATGGCCGACAGGGCTGCTGACGAGCGGCTGTCGCCGCTCACCAGCTCGATTTGCCCCGTGAGGCGCTACATCCTGAGGTCGCGGCGACCGAAGCCCCGCGCCCCGACGGCGACTCCGCCCAGCGCCAGGACGACCGAGGCGACGATCCCCGCGAGGTCCCAGCGGCCGACCATCGGCGCCCCGTAGTGAGCCGACAGGGCCAGCTGGTGGACGACGTCCGGGAGCCTGAGCGCCGGAGCGACGGTATCGACGAACCACGTGAGGATCGTCGCGAGCGCGGCGGCCGGCGCCGCGTAGCCGGACCCGAAGACCCCGCCGATCGCCACGCCGATGCCGGCCATCGCCAGGGCGAAGAGCCCGAGGACGACCGCTCCGGCCATCGGGGTGGTGATGTCGCCGCCGGTGATCGACGCGCCGATCCCGATCCCGGCGATGGCCAGCCCGATGACCACGCCGGTCCCCACGAGGATCCCCGCGCCGCCCGACACGACCCACCGAAGGCGACTCAGCGGTGTCGCCAGCAGGAACTCGAGACGACCGGAGGTCTCGTCGGATGCCCAGCCGGCGACGAGCGTGGCGCCCGCCAGTCCGGCGAGCACGAGACCGAACTGCAGGTAGAGGAGCTGGAGGAAGCCTCCGACGTTCGCGACGTCGATGTTCGGGAAGACCGTCTGCAGCAGCCGGACGAAGTCCGGCGACTGAGCGAGCTGCTCCACGAACGACCGGCCCGAGCCCGCGAGGACGAGCCCGAAGAAGCCGAGCCCGATCCCCCACGCGAGCGCCGAGGGCAGGTTGTGACCGACGACACGTCCCGTCGGCCCCCTCAGCCCGACGACGGAGCGTGGCAGGCTGGGCGTCGGGATGGTGCTCGTGACGCCGATGTCCCGGCGGGCGAAGGCCTCGATTCCGACGACGAGCAGCGCAACCACGACGGCGGCGACGAGGAGAAGCGATGGCCAATCGTAGACCCCCGCGAGCGGGATGTGATTGGTCGTCCAGCCGAACCAGGTGAGGTTCGCGAACGGCGCGAGGGCCGGGATCGCGCTCTGGTAGCCGTTGATGATGAAGCCACCGAACATCACGGCGCCGGCGATGCCGGCGGCCGCCCCCCGGCCCACGAACGGGCCGAGGGCGAACGCGAGCGATCCCGCAGCAAGCGCCAGGAGCGCCAGCCAGATCGTGTAGCCCGCCGCGGCCTCCAGCGGGATCTCGTCGCCCGGGAGCGTGGCGAAGGAGCCGACGATCGCGATCGAGACGAAGATCAGGAGCGCCGCGATGCCGAGCATCGTGACGTGCCCGAGCAGCTTCTGGACCGCCAGGCGGCGCCGGCTGATCGGCGTCGCGGCGACGAATTCCAGGCTGCCCCGGCGAGCCTCCGCGGCGAGCGTGCCGGACAGGGCGAGGATCGACCACAGGCCGGCGACGAGCGGGAAGAACGTTCCGTACTTGTACTGGACGTATCCGCCGAGCGTCTCGACGTTGACGACCTTGCCCGCCAGGCCCTGGAGGATCGGTGGGACGGCGCGGATCACGTCGCCGAGCTCGACCCGCGACTGGGGCGTCGCGAACTCGGACACGATCGCCTTGCTGACGCCGATCAGCGTCAGCCCGAAGATGAACCCGACGGCGAGCGTCGCCCGCCGCGAGTCCCTGATCGTCTTGGCGAAGACGCTTCCGAAGCCATAGATCCGCTGGAAGAGCGGAACCGGAGAAACGACGGCCGCAACGTGGGGCCGCCCGATGTCAGACGCCATGTCAGGCCGCCTGACCGGCCTCGCGGCCGTACTGCGCGAGGAAGGTCTCCTCGAGCGACGGCTCGCGGCTGACGAAGTCGAGAAGCTCGTAGCGGGCCGCCTCGCGCACGACCGGGGTGATCGAGCCCGCGACGCGCATTCGGAGGACGTGATCCTCGGTCGAGACGTCGCTCACGCCGGGCAGCGCCGCGAACGCGTCGACCGGCACGTCGCCGGTGAAGCGCAGCTCGACCTGGTGGTGGGCGAGATCGCGCAGCGCTTCGACCCGGTCGACCTTGACGAGCTGGCCCTCACGGATGATCGCGACCCGATCGCAGGTCTTCTCCACCTCGGAAAGGATGTGGCTCGACAGGAAGATCGTTCGGCCCTCGTGCTTTGCCTCGCGGATGACCTCGTAGAAGGTCTGCTGGACCAGCGGGTCCAGACCCGAGGTCGGCTCGTCGAGGATCAACAGATCGGGACGGTGCTGGAGAGCCACGATGAGCCCGATCTTCTGCTTGTTGCCCTTCGAGTACTCCCTGAACCTGCGCGAGAGATCCACGTCGAGGCGGGCGACGAGGTCGGCCTGGTAGAGCGGATCGATGCCACCCCGAAGGTTCGCGAAGTACTCGATCGTCTGGCCGCCGGTCAGCTTGTCGTAGAGCGTGAACTCGCCGGGGAGGTAGCCCACTCGGCGGTGGATCGCCACTGGATCCACGGTCGTCTCGATGCCGAAGACGAGCGCCCGGCCGCGCGTCGGCCGGATGAGATCGAGCAGCACCCGGATCGTGGTCGTCTTGCCGGCGCCGTTGGGCCCCAGGAAGCCGAATGCCTCGCCTTCGTCGACCTCGAGGTCGATGTCGGTGACGCCGCGGTGCGACCCGTAGGACTTCGTGAGCCTCTCGAGCTGGATGATTGCCGTCATGCGATTCCCTTCTGCCGGCACGCGCCGGCGTCGTCGCGATGGACAATGCCGAAGTCGGTCATCCGGCGAGACCTTCTCGTTTCGCCGCCCGCTGTCTGACGAACTCAGCCACGACGATCGGCACCTCGACCTCGACGAACGCCATGACGTCCCGGAATTCCTCGAGACGTGCGCGCGAGGCCGGCGTGTGGTCCGCGATCGCGGCCAGTCCGCGTTCGGCGATCTCGCCGAGCCGGTGGTACATCGCCCCGGCGCTGGCGAGCAACGATTCGAGGCCACCCGGCGGAGCGCTGAAATACTCCCGACGATCGCCCGGGCGCGTCGACCGTCGGATCATCCCGGCGTTGGCAAGCAGGCGGGCGGTACCACTGATCGCGCCGCGACTCGCGTGGAGCGCCTCGGCAATCTCCGCCGCGGTCTGCTCCTGCGGCTCGCAGATGAGCAACCAGCCCCACATCCGGCCGGACATCGGCGTCATGCCGAGCGAGCCGAGGAACTGCCCCATCTCTTCCACGAAGGCAGCCTGGCCACTGGTCATGCGAAGATGCTAGATAGTTCTGATCATTCAGTCAATACTGAACGATCAGTATTGACGAATTCTTGAGGCAGGCGTGGCGGACATTGGCTCTGCCGGGTAAGGTCGGGTCGCGCCCACCCCGACGCTCGAGGAGACCCAACCATGACGACCCGGACGACGATCCGCGAGTTCGCCGGCGACATCGTTCAGCCCGGCGACGCCGAGTACGACGACCACCGCGAGGTCTGGAACGCCATGGTCGACCGGCGTCCTGCCGTCATTGCCCGGTGCGCCTCGGTCGACGACGTCGCCGCGGCGATCCGCCACGGTCGTGACGGCGACCTCGAGATCGCGGTGAGGTGCGGCGGGCACAGCGTCCTCGGCCTGTCGGTTCCCGAGGGCGGCCTGATGATCGACCTCACGCCGATGGGCGACGTCCGCGTCGATCCGGAGCGGCGGCGGGCGTGGGTCCAGGGCGGTGCCCTCCTGCGGGCCCTCGACCGCTCCACCGAGCCGCACGGGCTGGCGACGACGGCGGGCAATATCTCGCACACCGGCGTCGGCGGGCTGACGCTCGGCGGCGGGATGGGCTGGCTCGCCCGGCAGTTCGGCCTTGCCTGCGACAACGTCGAGGCCTACACGGTCGTCACGGCCGACGCCGCAACCGTCCGCGCGACCGCCACCCAGAACCCGGACCTCTACTGGGGCCTCCGTGGCGGCGGCGGCAACTTCGGCGTCGTCACCGAGTTCGAATTCCGCCTCCATCCGACCACGGGCCAGGCGCTCGTCGTCGACCTGTATTTCGATCCCTTCGATCCGGCCGCGGGTGCAGCTCTCCGCGCCTGGCGCGACCTGCTACCCGACGCTCCCCGCCGGGCGACGCTGACGAGCGACACGATGACCGCCGGTCCGGCACCGTTCCTGCCGGCACGTTTCCACGGCCGCCCGGTCGTCACCGCCGGTTTCGCGTGGGTGGGCGATATGACCGACGCGCGTCGCTACCTCGAGGCCTTCCGCCGGGCGATCCCGGCGCCCGTCGCCGAGAGCATCGAGGAGATGCGTTACGTCGAGCTCCAGAGCATCGGTGATGCGCGGCACGTCCACGGCCTGCGGCGGTACTCGGCCGGCCATTACCTGACCGAGCTGAGTGACGCGGCGATCGACGCGTTCCTGGCTCGCGGGATTCCGGCCGGCGGCGCCGAGCCGAACTGGGCCCTGATGCCCGGCGGCGGCTTCCAGGCCTACGGCGGGGCGATCGCGGAGGTGGGTGAGGACGAGTCGGCCTTCAGCCACCGCAGGACGCTCGTCGAGTACTTCGGCGGCGCGACCTGGGCCGATCCGGCCGAGGACGCCGATCGCATGGCGGCGGCGCGCGCCTGGGCGGCGACCCTCGCGCCGTTCTCGTCCGGCATGTATGTCAACGTCATCGCCGACCCCGGCGACGAGGGCGTCGGCCGCGCCTACAATGCGGCCGGGCTGGCCCGGCTCGCCGACCTCAAGCGTAAGTACGACCCCGACAACGTGTTCCACCTGAATCAGAACATCCGGCCGGCCGTCGCGGGCTAGACGCGCCGGACGGGCGAGGCGGGCCAGGGCGACCGGCGCGCTGCGGGGCCATCGGTAGTACGGTTGGCGGCACTCTACGCACCACGCATGGCTGACCGCCCGATTCGATCGGCGCACCGGCGGGGGACAGCGTCCGGTCACCACTCCTTGGGCGGTCACGCATGCCCATAGGAGGAGCGTCCCCGTGAGAGCCCGCACCGCGCTCGGCGCCGTCTTCGTGGCCATTGCCGTCCTGGCAGTGGCCTTGCCACCGGCCATCGCCGCCTCACCCACGTACGACATCACGACGCTTGCCGGCAAGGTCGCGGCCCTGCGCGGGACCGCCGGCCTGCAGGTCCGGTTCTCGGCCCTCATAGAGGAGGAGGCCGGCGAGCCCGAGATTCCGCCGCCCGGCCCGACCGCCCCGATCACCCCGAACATCGTGCTGTCCAGCCCCCTCGATGGGCAGTCGATCCTGCCGCCCAACGTCCTCGTCAACCAGGACACCGCCGCGGCCCCCCAGAACGAGACGTCGATCGCGGTCGACCCGAACAACCCCAATCGCGTCGTCGCCTCGGCCAACGACTACGTCAGCCGGACCTGGAGCTGCACGATCGACGGGACACCGTGCAGCGCGCTCGGCGACGCCTATTCGGGGACCTACTTCTCCAACGACGGCGGGCAGACCTGGTGCTGCACTTCGACCGACCCTGACCATCTCGGGACGCTGATCCCCGGCGTGACGCGCCTGACCGGTGGCGTCTACGACGCGGGCGGCGATCCGGCCGTCGCGTTCGACAGCCGCGGCCACGTCTTCTACGCCGGCCTCGGGTTCAACCGGACCTCCGCTCCTAACACGGTGGCCGTGAACAAGGGCACGTTCGACGCCGGGGGGGCCCTGTCCTGGGGCGCCCCGGTCTTCATCAACCCGACGACATCGCCTTCCACCCTGAACGACAAGGAGTGGATCGCGGTCGACAGCCACGTGTCGAGCGCCTTCCGCGACAACGTCTACGTCACCTGGACCCGGTTCAAGTTCAACGGCCACAGCGGCGCCTACACCCAGTCGCCGATCTTCTTCGTCCGCTCGACCGACGGCGGAGCCACGTTCAGCACGCCGAAGGCGATCTCCGGCAACGTCCTGTATGGCCAGGGTTCGCGCCCGGTCGTCGGGCCGGACGGGACCCTCTACGTCTTCTGGGATGGGTCCACCCGGCTCGCGTCGCTGAACAGCACGTACGTCGTGAAGTCGACGGACGGGGGCGCCACGTTCAGCAGCCCGATCGCCATCTCGAAGCTGACCGACAGCGCGCTCCTCAAGAACACCATCTTCCGGAACAACAGCTTCCCGGCGGCGGCAGCGGCCCCCAATGGCGATCTGTACGCGACCTGGACCACAGAGCTCCAGAACGCCGGAACCCCGAACTACGCGGGCGATCCGACGTGCGCCCCGTGGCTTGGCGCGAGCACCGCGACCTGTCACTCCGTTGCCGTCTACAGCAAGTCGACCAATGGTGGATCGACGTGGTCGGCGCCCGCACCGGTGTTCGCGTCCGCGACCCAGGTCCCGGACGGCTACCCGGTCACCCAGCCGAACGGCGACGTGCTCCAGGAGCCCGACTCGGCCCTCCCCGTCGAGCAGATCTTCCCGGCCGTCGCGGTGGCCCCGAACGGTCGCGTCTACCTCTCCGCCTATTCGGCCGACATCGTCTCGCCCTGGCAGACGTGCGCGGCCGGACCGCCGCCACCTGTCGGGCGGATCACTTGTGACACGCTCGGCAACTACATCCACAACGCCCGCCTGGACTACCGGGTCCGGGACCTGACGACGAACGTCACGAACAACGTCAACACCCACCCGATCAACACGCGGAACGGGTTCGGTGGTGGGTTCTTCGGTGACTACACGGACATCGCCGTCGGATCCGACAACGTCTTCCACGCCCTCTGGACGGACAGCAACGATCTCCAGACCGTGGTCTGGTTCTATGGGTTTGAGTTCGTCCCGACCGCGATCCACCAGGAGGACATCGTCACCGTCAGCGGCAGCTTCTAGCCCTCCCACCCGGCGGTCGCTGCGCCCGCGGCGACCGCCACCTCTGTCGTTCGCAGAGCTTGCCGCGTGCCTCAGGGCCGCTCGGCTACCCCCGGCTGACGCCGATGAGATGGTATCGTGATACTCGTGGGTATCACGTTACGCCTCCGAACGGCATTCCGAACTGCGTTGATTCTCGGTATCGCGGCACCTGCTGTGGGTTGCTTGGGTGGGCAACTCGTCGAGGAGACGCCTCGGCAGATCACCCTCGAAGGCCGCCTCGAGTCAGGACGCATTGGCGAATGGGACTGCGTCTGGCTGGTCGATGCGACGGGTCGTAAATTCGATGTGATATACCCGAGCGGGTGGCACGTCGAGTCGAATCCTGTCCGACTCCTCGATCCCTCTGGAGCAGTGGTCGCGGCACAGGGCCGTGCTGTCGTCGTCAGCGGCCCGGAAGGAATCGGCGAATCGGTCTGCGGACCGAATGTCTTTGCCGCCGATACGGTCAGGGGTATTGGCCCCCGGTCCTACCCGATCCCCTTGACCGAATGGGCTTCCCGGGCCGCGCTGTCGGCCGTCTCGCGCTATCAACCGTTTGTCTCACCCTGCTGCCGAACTCAATCGACACTGAGACCGGCTGCCTGCGTTGGTAAGTCGTGGTCGGAAACGCCCGGCCCCGGCCAGGGTGCTCGGGCCGCGGCGGTTCCTTTTGGCCTCGTGAAAAGCAGTCAGAACCTCTGATCAGCAGACCTGGGGGGCACCCCACCAGGCAGGAACGCCGCTGCCCTGCTCGACCGAGCCATCGTCGCCGATGGTGATCCACAGCGAAGGCGCCTGCGGCTCCTGACCGCGGGTGTAGATCGCTCGAACCCCATGTGCGCCTGGCTGCGCTGGGGAGCGGTCGAGCAGAACGAGGCGCGACCCGGCAGGCATCGGGTAGCAGCCGACACCCATGCTCCCGCCCCAATAGCCGCCATTGTCCATCGATTGCCCCGCGACCTGGACGGCGATCCACGCCTCGACGGCGGTGTCGTTGCGGACGTAGAGCACGACGTGCTCGCTCTCCAGCCCCGTCGTGGCGCGCGATGGTGCGACCTCGACGGGGAACGTCGGAACGGTTGCGGGATCAACGCCCGCAGGGATGAACCCTTTGCCCGGGACCATCTGGCCGACGATCGTCCGCAGGTCCTCCCCATAGACCGGGAAGGGCGCGTCACCAGGCGCAAGCACCATCTCCTTGCGCGCGTAGCCGGCGATCCCGCGATCGCGCCCTGCGACCGCGATGAAGTCTGGCGCAGATGACGCATCCACCTGCCCATTCGGCCCGGGCGGCGGCATGGTCCCCTTGCTGGCGAGCGGCGAGCACGATGCCACGACAGCCGTGACCAGAAGACCGACCCCTGCGATCAGGAACGCTGGCGCACGACGCCTTCGCACGTGCTTTCCCCCGGGAGGAGCGCTTCGGGAATCAGGAGTGGTGGAGATGAGGGGACTCGAACCCCTGACCCCCGCGATGCGAACGCGGTGCTCTTCCAGCTGAGCTACATCCCCACGCGATGCGCCGGTCGGGCCATGCAGGCGACCCGGCGACCGGTCGCAGGATAGCACGCGGACCTCCCGAATCAGCCCGGCAGGCTGAACCAGAATCGGGTCATGCCCCCGCCCGATTCGGCCCCGACGCGACCGCCGGCGGCCTCCACCAGCTGCTTGACGATGGCCAGCCCGATGCCCGCCCCGCCGCGTGCCCGATCGCGCGATTTGTCCACCCGATAGAAGCGCTCGAACAGGCGTGGGACGTCGTCCGGCGGGATGTCGTCGCCCGAATTCGCGATCGAGACGAGGATGTCCCCTCCACGGCGCTCCGCCCGAACGCTCACCGCTCCACCAGGCGGGCTATAGCGGACCGCGTTCGACACGAGGTTGTTGAGCACCTGCGCCAGCTGGTCCGGGTTGGCCCGGGCGGGCAGGCTGAGCGGCACCTGCGTTTCGAGGTGGAGCGCGGCCCGCTCGAATGCCGGCTGCGCCAGCTCGAGCGCCAGCCGGATCGCCGCCGCCAGGTCGACCTCCTGCAGAGACGGCGGAAGCGCCGCCGCATCGCCCTCGGCGAGCGTGTCCAGGGAGCGCGACAGCCGGACGAGGCGGTCCGCCTCCTCCCACAGGGACGCATAGGTCGCGCTGTCGGCGGAAATGACGCCATCCCGGAGGGCCTCCAGGTAGCCCTGCAGGTTGGTCAGCGGCGTCCGCAGCTCGTGGGCGGCGTTGGCGATGAAGTCGCGGCGGATCCGCTCCTGCTCGGCGAGCGCGGCGGCCATCTGGTTGAACGAATCGGCCAGGCTGACCAGCTCCTCCGGCCCCTCGCGCGGGACCCGAGCGGCATAGTCGCCGGCAGCCACTCGGCGGGCCGCTGCGCCGACTCGCTCCAGCGGTCGAGCCAGGCGACGAGCGAGCGCCATGGCCAGGCCGAGGCTGGCGAGCACCGCCACGGCGGCCGCGAGCGCCACCACGACCGTCACCGACGCATCGAACATCGCCTGCGCCTCGTCCGCCGCGCTGCCATGGGTGACCATCAGCCGGCGGAAGATGTCCGCGCCGACCACCTGGACCCCAACGACGAGAATCGTGAGGCCCACCCCGGCCGAGGCCACGGCCGCAAGCGCGACGCGGCCGGCGATCCGCCCGGTGATGCGGCGGGCGAGGTCGCGCCCGATCATCCGTCACTCGAGGTGCTGGGGTGGGCGCTCCGGTAGCCGACGCCGCGAACGGTCATGACGTAGCGCGGTTGCTCGGCGTCGTCGCCCAGCTTGTCGCGCAGCCGGCCGATATGGACATCGATCGTCCGGTCCAGGACGTCGGTCTGATCCGCTCCGTAGATGGCGTCGAGGAGCTGATCGCGGCTCAGGACCCGCCCGTCGGCCTCGAGCAAGGTCGCCAGCAGGCGGAACTCGACCCGGGTCAGGGAGACCGGGACGCCGTTGCGGGTCACCTCGAAGCGGTCGCGATCCACGACCAGGTCGCCGTGGACGAGTGGCGGCCGGGCCGGTCCCGCCTGGCGGGCGGCTTCTCCGGCGGCCGTCGCACGCCGAAGAATGGTCTTGACCCGCAGGACGAGCTCGGCGGGCGAGAAGGGCTTGGGCAGGTAGTCGTCGGCGCCGTCCTCCAGGCCCGCGATCCGGTCGCCGACCGAGCCCCGGGCCGACAGGATGAGCACGGGCGTGCCGGAGAGTCCGGCTCCCAGCGCCGCCTCGTCGCGGCGCAGTGCGCGGATCACCGCACGCCCGTCGAGCTCGGGGAGCATGAGATCGAGCACGACGAGGGCCGGCTGGTGGCGCTCGATGGCGGCCAGCGCGGCACGTCCATCGGCGGCGGTCACGACGTCGAAGCCGTCTCGTTCCAGGTAGGTCCGGACGAGCCGCACGATCTTCTCGTCGTCGTCCACGACGAGGATCGGCGAGGTGGCGCGGGACGTCGCGGTCATTTCGGAGTGGCGGGCATACGTTGCATCGTAGCCAGGCAGACTAGCCCGGCTTCTTGACGGTCCCATGACGGCGTGGCGGGGCGGTATGCGGTGCGCGCCCGGGTGCGCGAGCGCGCCCGGAGGCCTTGACGAGTAGAACAGATGTTCTATAATCGGCGTCGTGCCCGCTGTTTCCCCCGATGTCACGGCCGCCCTGGCGACCCTCCGGGATCGCTGGGGTACGGCAGCTCCGCGCCGGCTCGGAGTGGAGGTGGCGGGTGGGCACGGTGCGGTCGTCGGAGCACTGGCGACGGTACCGGAGGTGGTCGAAGCTCCGCTGCCGGTCGAAGCTCCGCCGGGGATCGACCCGATCGGCGCCATCGTGCCCACCGGCTTCGCCGCCCTTGACGCGATTCTCGGCCCCGGCGGCGTCCCTCGCCAGGCCAGCCTGGCGGTCCGCGGCGATCATTCGAGTGGCAAGACCACCCTCGCTCTCCGGCTCGTGGCGGAGGCACAGGCGACCGGATCCATCGTGGCCTGGCTGGACCTCGCCCGGAGCCTGGATCCGGTGGAAGCCGTCGCGCGCGGTGTCCGGCTGGAATGGCTCGTGGTCCTGGCACCGGAGACGCTCGACGAAGGGCTGGCGATGGCCGGTGCCCTGCTCCAGGGTCGAGCGGTGGACCTCCTCGTCGCGGATCTGCCGGCCGCCCGCGGGGTGGGGACGGCCTCACGCGCCGGTGGCCATTCCCCCAGCGCGGCGGACCGGCTGCATCGCCTGGCCGCCCTCGCCCGCCGGGCGGGCGCCCTGCTCGTCCTCCTCGAGCCGCCGGAGCTGTCCAGGCCGGTGGCCGGTGCGCTCGCCGAGGCAGCGGGCCTTCGGCTGGAGCTCGTCCGAAGATCGTGGATTCGCCTGGGCCGCGACGTCGTGGGCCAGCGGACGGAGGTGGTGGTCGCCCGGAACCGATTCGGCCCGCCGGGCCGGCGGGCCGAGCTGCGGATC
>Ga0137374_10009814_pt1 | contig 11287 bp, 5 predicted proteins | sample SagtaG_20_FD_104811 | JGI IMG/M metagenome (GOLD analysis project Ga0137374, IMG submission 104811) | Vadose zone soil microbial communities from Sagehorn Ranch, Mendocino, California, USA - Sage1_R_100_16 metaG | ecosystem: Environmental > Terrestrial > Soil > Vadose zone | place: USA...
GGAGAGGCGGTGGAACGCGAAGCTCGAAGAAGTGCAGTCGCTGAAGACGAGGCCGTACTCCACCAGCCCCCTGATCTCTTTCAGGCTCCACCTCGACCAGTAGCCCTCGATCACGTTGTATTCGAAGCCCAGCTCCGCGGCCATCCGGCAGAACTCCCGCGCCCCCTCGAGAGTGCGCGGGCCGCCATCGAGGTACTTCCAGACGGCCCGGCCGGGCCTGATCCAGCCCGTATCGATTCCGTCAGGGAAGAACTCCGGATCCGGCTCCGGGCAGAGATCATGGATCACATCGCAGTTGACCAGCGCGTTCAGGTCCGCGCCGATCATCACCACGCGCCACGGAGAGACGATGGTCCCGGAAACGGCCGCGGCCGCTCGATATCGTCCTGGTAGCGCAACTGGAACGGGCGCGAGACGGGATGCGCATGGCCGAGGACGACCGTGAAGTCCCGCTGGCCGCCGGCTCGCAGCGCCATGCCGCTGTAGTTCGCCAGCGCCGCTTCGGTGATCGCTGCGTAACCGGCAGATTCCGGAAACCTGATCGTGAGGGGCGGCGCCGCCCATTCCCCGGGCCCGACCTCCCCGATACCCCTTTTCCGATGCACTCCCTCGTAGTGGCCGCTCAGGTCGTGATACCAGACGGTGCTTCCGGCAGGGATGACGAACGCCGTGGTCTCGTCAGGCACCCTCGACGCCTCGGAGCCGGGGAGGTGGTGTCGGAAGGCGACACCATCGTTGAAGGCGCGCGCTTCGAGCGAGTAGCTGAGTCCGCTCTTCCGGTCCCTGACCGGGATCCGGGCGCCCTGGAAGCGGTTCACCGCCACCGAATGCACGCCGCGGAATGGGTACTTCGCATCGACCCTGAAGCTCTCGGCCGACCCCAGCTCGACGTCCCGGCTGATCTCCGCGCCGTCAAGGATGATGCCGATGGCGGAGACCTCGATCACCGGCTTTCCCCGGAACATCACGCGGTAGCTCAGCCGCGATGCGTCACCCAGGAGCACCTCGATCCGCGCGGCGCCGTCGGGGCTCGACACCTGGATCGTCTCAGCGGCGAAAGCGTGAGCGCCGGCGCCTCGGGCCGCCGCCGTCCAGTAGAGGAGGACGGCCAGGGCCATCCTCACCGCTCGGGGTGAGGAGCCGCTTCGCGCATCAGGACAGGCATGATTCCGCATCGATTTCCAGCGATCCGCGAGCTGTGTTCCCGTGGGATGACTGCCATCAGAGCCTCGAGGAGCGGGGGAATCAAGACACCCGCTGCGGCTCCGGCGAAAACCGTTCTTCGGTGACGACGATGTTCATGCTATGATCTCCGGCCGGGTCTCCGCCAAACTCAAAGGAGGTACGATGAAGCACTCGAAAAGCGTTCATCCGTTGGCGGTTTGGGCCCCTTTACCGTTGCTCCTCGCGGCCGTGGCCCTTCCGTTCGGCTCGGCCTCGGCCGAGGTACCCACCGGGTCACCGATCTTCAGCGACCCGCTGACCATCGACAACCAGTTCTTCCCCTTCCAGCCCGGCGGCATCAAGGGGTACGGGGGCAGCGAACACGGGACCAAGGTGGGACAGATCGATCGTTACCTCACCCAGACCCGGACGTTCACCTTGAACGGCGCGAATATGCAATGCCGGATCCTTCGTGAGGAAGCCTACGAGGAAGGCGAGTTGGTGGAAAGCTCCGACAACTACTTCGCCCAGGCCGATGACGGGACGGTCTACTACTTCGGCGAGGTGGTGGACATCTATGAAAACGGCGTCATCGTCAGCCACGAAGGAAGCTGGCTCGTGGGCGGCGCGATGCTCCCATCCGACCCGCCCGGCACAGGAAACGCCCCCGTTCCCGCCGTGTTCATGCCCGCCAACCCGGAACTTGGAGACGTTTTCAAGCCGGAAGACCTGTTCCCGATCGTTGACGAGACCGCCGAGGTCGTGGGCGTCGATCTCGACGTGCTGGTCCCGGCAGGGAAGTACGACGGCGCGATCGAGGTCGAGGAAACCACGCGTCTCTCCCCGGAAACGGAGTTCAAGTGGTACGCCCCCGGCGTCGGAGTGGTGAAGGTGAAGGCCAAAGGCGAATCGTTGCGGCTGGAGTTTTCCACGCTGGTCCAGCCGCAGGATGACTGAGATGACTTACTCCGCTCCATGACGCTTTGATTCCGCTGCCATAGCGAGACCTCAGCTCGCCGGCAAGCCCGATGGCCCCCGGCTTTGCCGGGAAGGGTGTTGACCCAAAGCCTCACCAGGAAGGATACTTGGGTCTGTCTGGCGTGAATTCCCGCTCCTCCAGGGCAAACTTCATTCTTTGACTCCCGCATGTTAGAGAACGAACCTGTCCGGCCCCGGTCCACGGATCCTGAAGGGGAAGGGACCGGGCGGCCTTCCTCGGCAACGCGCCTTTACCGGGACCGGAGCCTCACCTTCGCCGACCTGGCTTCGCAGGACCCGGCCATGCAACGGGCCCTCGATGAGGCCCGGACCGCCGCGAAGTACGATATCGAGGTGCTGATCCTGGGCGAGTCCGGCACGGGGAAGACCCTGCTGGCCCTCGCCATGCACAACGCGAGCCCGCGTCGCGAAGGTCCCTTCGTCGAGCTGGATGTCGCCCGGGTGCCGGACACCCTGATCGAGAGCGAGCTCTTCGGGCACGAGAAAGGGGCCTTCACGGGAGCCATGGCCGACCGCCACGGAGTTTTCGAGACCGCCCACTGCGGGACCCTCTTCCTGGATGAGATCGGGAACATGAGCCCGGCGATGCAGGCCAAGCTCCTCACCGTGGTCGAAACCAGGAGGTTCTCTCCGGTAGGCGGCCGGACGGAAAGGACCGTCGACGCCCGTTTCATCGCCGCAACCAACGCCGACCTGGAAAGGGAGATGAAGAGCGATGCCTTCCGCTCGGACCTTTACTATCGCCTCGCCAAGATTCCCATCTGGCTTCCTCCGCTCCGGGAGCGGCGGTCGGACATCCTCCCCTTTGCCCGGCGTTTCCTCGAGGAGGCCAACGTCAAGCTGGGGCGGAACGTCGAGGGGTTCTCGGATGAATGCGAGGCCAGGATGCTGAGCTACTCCTGGCCGGCCAACCTGCGTGGTCTGTATTCGCGAATCGTGTGGGCAGTGGCGCTGACCACGAGTCCCCGGATCGGACTCGGTGACTTGTTCCGCGACTTGGCCCGACACCCTCTCCTTCCGGTCGAGGCGGTGGAAAGTAATGGGGACCCCTCGGTAGACCCTGCCCTGCTTACCCTGGCGGAGGTGGAGCGCCGCCACATCGAGCTGGTGCTGCGCGCCCAGGAAGGGAACATCACCAGCGCCGCGAGGGTCCTCGGCATCACGCGCCAGGGGCTCCACAAGAAGCTGAAGCGCCACGGGCTCGCCTGAGATGCCTTCTCCCAGGCGACCACGGCCCGCCTCCTTGGCCCCACGCCGACCACTTCGTTGACGGTGTCAAGAGGTTCTGTCAACGAAGTTGACTACTCGCTGCAGGTTTGCCCCCCGGCTCCCTCTGTGGTCCTCCGTGGAACGCCGCGTGCTTATGGTCGAGGCGTTCGCACTACCCTCGGCGAAAGACGGAGATCCAGGGATTGACTTCCAATGATGAGGATCTTGCTGGTTCTTGGTATCGTGACCGGTGTAGGGCTTGCGTTTTTGGAACGCAGCGCTGGCGAGGACACAAAAGAGAAGGCTGCGCGAGTCGGAGCTGGTGTTGCGCCTGCTGGTCTGAGCGAATCGGTCAAGGCGAAGGTCGCAGGCGAGTTGGGCGTTGGGGGTCCCAACATGATCGGGACAGGGGCAGCGCAGGGAACAGGGGGAAAGAGTCGATCATTTCCTGCAAGATGTCTTACACGATTTGGACGCATCGAAAGCTCTTAAGCTCTTTTGCGTGTAGAATGGTGGGACTGCTGGGACACACTCGATTTTTCGTTGAGAGAACTTGTGGATAGAGCTTCAGCCGGGCAAGTGAGAGGGCGGTTCACTCGATCCGCTGGGAATGACACCAACATTCCGGAGTGATCAACTGGTCATGATTAAATGATTGCGTCGAAAGCCACTGAAGATCGTAGGCACGGATTCGACAATAAGAGGAACCAATTGGGGAATGGCAGATGAAATCTAATAAGAGAACTATCAGGCTGTTAGCAGTATGTTTTGCTGTATGCTCATTGCTTGTAATCACCGCCCTTTTCCTTTCTCTACTTCGACCAGAAAGGAAAGACGGAGGCCCGCGTTTGGGCTCAAAAGAACAACGTCCTGAAATCATTCCTCCGTTATCCTCCAAAACCCCCGAACCTTCCAGCCAAGAAGCAGCCGACACCCCGCAGTCTTCCGAGACCGCACCATCGGGGATAGTCCTGCCCACGACGAAAAAGCCTATCTGGAACAACGTCACTTTTCCAAACGGCAATAGTGCAGCAGCTGTAAATGGTCACCCAATTGCATGCTTTAAAAATGGAGACCAGCCCCCAATTAGGTATGTACAAAACGAACTCATCCTCCGATTGCCACGGGGCGCGACACCAGACGACTTATCTCTTATTCTCACCAAGTATGGTCTGACCCTTAGCGACCAAGATGATGCGTTTGCTAAGCTCAGATCGAGCAGAGTCTTGATTACAGATGGGGTGGATGTTTTGGAAGTCAAGAACCAAGTAGTTACGAATGAGCCAACATTGAAGACACCTGAGCCAAATTATGTTGTGAGTCTCCTGACTACTGTTCAGGATCCTCTCCTGGACCACCAAACCTACGTTCCGGCCTGCAAGTTCGATAGTGCCTGGAAACTTCTAACAACACAACGTGAGGTCGTAGTGGCTATCATCGATACCGGAGTTGACAGGAAACATCCCGAACTCGCAGGAAAACTTCTCGAAGGAAGGAACATACTTGATCACACACGTCCCCCTGAGGATGACAATGGTCACGGGACGTTCCTGGCAGGAATCATTGCGGCGAACTGGAATGGAGAGGGGATTCGAGGCCTGGCGCCCAACGCACGTATTCTTCCCATTAAAGCTATTGATGCGACCGGTGTTGGCACAACAGCGGATGTCGCAAACGGAATACTTTTTGCCGTAGATTCTGGGGCATCGGTTATTTGCCTTAGCATTGGGTCCTACGCAAATTCCCAGCTTCTTCAGGATGCCGTGGATTATGCGCTTGAAAGCGGCTCCATTTTGGTAGCTGCCGCGGGCAATGATGGAATCGACCTGCCGATATATCCAGCGTCTTTTCCGGACGTGATTTCAGTGGGATCAATTGATTCAAATCGAAATCTATCGATCTTTTCCAATACGGGCCGTTATATCGACATTCTCGCACCAGGTGTAGCTATTTTGTCAACTGTTCCTAATGGCTATGGAATTGCATCAGGAACATCAGCATCAGCAGGAATCGTGTCGGCCCTGGCGGCCATTCTTATTTCGGAACGTCCTGGATCATCAATCTACGGGCTACAAAGAAGTCTTTGCTTGGCTGGCACTGAATTAAGTGAACAAGACTTCCTTGAGATAGCTGGAGTTCGGATTCCCATATTAAATGCCATTGGCTCTATAGAAAACCCCTCCAGACCGTTTCATGAAGTATCCATACGAAAGCTATCCCTTGATCATAATACCGTAAAGAACGATAACCTGTTCAATGTTATCACTACAATTGAGAACGTTGGGTCTTTTGCCACAGAGACTTCTCGGGTTACGTTGATTCTAATAAACGACTCTGGCTCACAGATTGAAGGGGAAATCAACGCGGAAATTAGAAATCAAATGACAGTTGTTTTTCCTCTGGATATTGAAAAGTACCATGAAGATACTTTGATTGACGTCTGGATTGAGCCTGATAACGATACTGACTTATTAAACAACAGGAAGCATATTGGTCCGTACCGAGCGAGAAAACATGATGATTTGAATATACTTTATGCTAACGAGCCACCTGTGCACCAATGGATTGCCTATAGAGGATGGCAACAACTCGCCACCGGTAGCATTAGGAATGAGGTCGAAAAATACCTGGGCGCATCAAATGACGATGCCCTGCTTTTATCCCCGACATGGGATCCAGACGACACAGAGGCGTGCTGGAATGATGATGGTCACGATGCACCATGCAATAGCTCATCAGCTATTATTGAAGGCACATGGGAAGAAGATGAAGGAGATTTAGGCAGTCGTCCTGGAAATCATTTTTGGAAACCAAGTTGTGGTTACGATTGCGGAATGCCATTATTTTCAAGCGCAGTACGAAGAGCAGAAACATTTTACCAAAAAGCCTTGACTTTGTATCCTACCAATCAAGGTGATGCCTATTATTGGGTTGGGAGATGCATTCACTTGCTGTGTGATGTGTCGGTGCCAGCCCATTCGCTTCTTGACCCGCATGTGCACTTCTTAGGAGATCCGGACAACTATGAACTGTATACCGCATACTCGTCTGATTCAAGGGGTCCAATCTATAAAACATACACCGATGGTCCCTCGATCAGCGTAAGTTTACTACCTGATTATCCGGGCATGGAATCATCCCCCTACAAGCAAATGATTAAGCTATTCTATAATGTTGCTTCTGCGTCAAGCAAGAACGATTCCAATGACAGACCTGGTACAGTTGAACAAGGAAGTAAAAACAGTTTCAACAATACGGTTGTCCTGAGTTTTAAGTTGGATGCAGTTTCTAGTGTAAAGTGGTACAAGCAGACTACAGATGGAAACAAAAGCGGAATCACTCCCACTGAATTATTGCTCAATACTGACTATGAGTATGATATGAAATTCCAAATGATAGTGCTCTCAAACTGGATTGCAAATGCTTTCGATAGAAACAATGGTCTCCCAGAATCCAAATACGATATACTCGAGGTAAGATACTACGATCAAGAAGACAAAACTCGTGTTGAAAATTTCGATTTTTTCTGTTGGACTGGACTCATTGGAGAGGGGGGACCATGTGCTCCTCTCCCGCTGGTGCCATCAAGTGTTTTTGATCGGCGAAGCGACTTTCAGAATGCAATCGGCAGTGTTGCTGAGCTTTATAGGGTTTTTTGGCAAGAAACCCATTGTAATCTGACGACAGTGGTGAAAGGTGATGGAAATGTTGATCCACCTGGAAGCACAGAACAAGTATGTAGCGTAAGCGTAAACGTAAGCCACAAGCAAATAGATCCTTGCTGGGTCTTTGATCATTGGGAAGACGAGGCAGGAAAGAATCCTGGGAATGCCAATCCGCTTCCGGTTCTGATGAATGGCGACAGAACGATAACGGCTGTCTTCGTCAAGCTTCGGTTTGACCTTACCACCAAAGTGAACCCTGAGGGGTCTCGGACTGTGGACCTAACACCACCAGGGCCAACCTACGATTGTGAGACAACGGTTAAAGCGTGTGCTGTTCCAGCTAAATGCTGGAAATTTGATCGATGGACTGGCGACCTTTCGGGAACGAGCGTCTGCAATAATGTTCTAATGTCAGGCGACAGGTCGATCACTGCCAATTTTGTGCAAGAGGAAGTTATTGCTGACTTCATCGCAGACAAAACCGAATGTTGTAGTCCTTGCCAGATCTGTTTCACTGACCGATCGACAGGACCCGGGATAAGCTCCCGCTTGTGGGACTTTGGCGATGGGAGTCAAAGCAACATACAAGATCCTTGCCATATATACCAGCAGCCTGGAACGTACAGAGTATGTCTCACCGTTCAGGGAGACTGCGGAAGCAATACAAGATGTAAAGATGCATTCATCGCAGTGAAGGCTCCGCTGATTGCAGACTTTCTGTTCAATCCGCCCAGTCCATGTGTCTTGTTCCCTGTTCAATTCACAAACCGCTCTTCCGGAGATGTGCAAAGTTGCAAATGGGAGTTTGGGGACGGCACCGGAAGCACTGATTGCAATCCACAACATACTTACGCTTCGGTTGGAGACTACCAAGTCTGCTTAACGGTCAATAACTCATGCAGCCAAGCCACGATTTGCAAAGCATTGCAGGTCACGGGACCCCCTATCGTTGAAATCGTTGCTGATGCTTTGGAAGGTTGTCCTCCCCTTAATGTATGCTTTAAAGCACAAGGAGCAGGGGGCGATCCTGTGCTCTGGAGTTTCTGCGATGGCACTCAGAGTCGTCAGGCTGAAGTGTGCCACCTCTTTGCTAAGCCTGGGCTATGTCAAGTTTCTTTGGAAGTCACGGGGCGCTGTGGCAAGGTAACGCGGGCGGTCTCTGTTCGAGTATTGGAGCCTCCCGTGGCTGCGATTGCCCCCCGGCCAGATGATCCGCCGTGTGCCCCGCTCTCGGTACAGTTTAAGGACGCTTCAAAGGGAGACGGACTCAGTCGGTGGCTTTGGGACTTTGGAGATGGTTCTACGAGCACCGACCAACACCCAACGCACGTTTACTCAGATCCAGGTAGGTATTGTGTCACTCTGAGGGTAACAGGTACATGTGGCGAAGCTTCGTCTGAAGCTGTGTGCATTGACGTTGAAGGTCCTCCGGCTCCAGTGACCTCCTTGACATGTACGCCGCAAGTAGAAGACGTTAAGGAGATTTTCGTTGGTGACCAAGTCGAGCTATGTTGGCCGCCCGCCGAAGGAACCACTGGATATCGAGTATGTGCGAGTGTTGATGGGGGGGAGTGCATTCCCCTCTTCGAAGCAGCGAATCTATGCGAAAAGTTCACTTTAAACAAAGCTGGTTCATGGATATTTATGGTCATTCCATTCAATCAATGCGGTGATGGAGAAGGCCAAGGATGCGGACCAATCGACGTAAGGCCATCTCTTATCATCGGAGACTGGTTTGTGGGCTGCAGAGGTGGCTCTCCGATCATTGAAGACAAGGATCCCGACCGGGCACGTACGCAGCGATTTACGATGAACGGATCGCCACAGTGTGCCCCTGACCGCTGCAGCAACGAGGGTGCCAGCATCCGGTTCACGGGCAACGACTGGTTCCTTGTTGAGGGTGTCTCAGGCTTGGAGGCTGAGGAGAACTTCTCCCTGAGCTTCTGGTTCAGCCCAGCGGAAAGCCCGAGTCCTTCCCAGGTTGTCCTTGAGGTTCTTGGAGGTCAGGTCTTGTGGGACGGTTCCAGCGGTCTTCTCTCCTTTGTCCACGGACAGCTACGGTTAGAATCTCAGGGATTACTTAAAGACTGGCACCACGTCGATGTTACTCGGACGGATGGCATGGATGGCACAGTCTCTCTGTATGTGGATGGAATCTCCATGGATTCCGGAGAAAGCCATCTCCCGCTCTCAGACTCAGTCTCCTTTGGTGCTGATACCCTTGGCCAGAATCCCTTCGAAGGCACCTTAGACGACGTCCTCTACGAACGCCGTGCTCGATCAGAGCAGACCGTAATCCAACGGATCGTCAACGACGAGCCGGGTCTCTGTCCGACTGTTTACTTACGGCTTGAAGCTGAGATTGTGACCAGGCCTGTGATAGCGGAGGCTGGTAGATACTTTAAAGCACTTACAGTGCAGATTCTTACTGGCCGGCTCACTGAAGGAGATTGCTATCGACTGAGTAAGCTTCGGATTCTGGCTCGCGACTTGACAACACCAGGAGCAGGTCAAGACAGTGCTGTCCTTGAAGCTCTTACGTTAGGGTCGATTTTTGATTGCGATGCTCTCAAAGACGCAGAACCTCTTGGAATGTTCAAAGCCGCGGAGTCCAGTGACCTTGGCCGCGTGGAATATGAGGTGATACTCGATCCCTGGTACGTACTGCGTGAAGAGGCCGAGAATCGCTTTGAAGTTCGCTTCCAGTTTGGCAGTGCTGTTCCAGTAGATCAGATCATCCAATTTGGTGTTCAGCAGCCGGGGGATATTGAAATCGTGCGAGAACCTGGAGATCCAGTATATGTTGCCGGTCGTCGACTTTCCGAAGGTCTGTCGCTTGAGGGGGACAAGCTGGAAACTAAGCTCCCAGAGCTTCGTATCCTTCCTCTTCCCCCGCCTCAAACTATTGAAGAGACGAGTCCGGTGAAGAGGGCCGAAGTTCATAGGCTATCCCTGGAAGGTGGACAATCTGGTGGTGTCACCGTTAATGAAATCATTTATCGTCCTTTGGAAGATACGACCCTCAGCGGAATGACTAACGTCCGCCTCTTTGCAGATTTGAATAATGACGGAAAGTCAGAAAAAGATGAAGGCCGTGGTACGGTGATCGTTGATAGACAGAGTGGGGAGATACGGATTTCGGATGTGAACCAAAAAATTGGGCCTGGCGTGAGAATAGAGTTTCTCCTGACTGCCGATCTTGAGGTTAGGACGGAAGTGGTATCGGCATCTCCTTTGGATTCGGGTAAACTTGCTCTGTTGGGGCTGCCGTTCTGTGGGCTTTTGTTGCTATTAGGACGACGTTGGAATCGTCGACTTTGTGTTACTATGCTAATGGTAATTATGTGCGTGTGTTTGGGCCTTGGATATGGCTGTAATAAAGGAGGAGGTGGCGGTCACGGAATTGCGGAGAAACCTCTCAAAGAGAGCCGTTTTCAAGTGGGTATCCTGACAGAAGAGGACCTCAAAGTTTCAGGGGCGATTCAAGGGTTCCCTCAGAGTGGCATTCTTGGACCAGTATTTGTGGTAAGGGGTCGATAAGGGATGCGCACTATGGCATCTTGTTTTCTTCACAGTGCTTGGTCTACGGCCCCGTGGATTTCTCTCCGTTCTTCAATGAGAAAGCGGCTGGCGTGGGCCACGCTGATCCTGATGGCAATCTGCTTCATTTACACGGGCTGCAATAGGTGCGGGGTAGGCCCTGGGGAGCCGCAAACTCCATCGGTGATTCCGCCGATGTGGACGACAACGGCAAAGCTGGGTCTCGCCGGCGGAATCGAGCTCCTCGGCGACCTCTTCCGCGAGGGGCCTGGGCCGGCGGCGCCGTCCCCTTCTCGGGCGGAGACCCGACCCGGGAAGACGCACTCCCCTGTCAGGGTTGTCCGTAGCGCAGCATCGGGGCGATCGGCGTTGACCTGCGGGCGGACAGGGGGCTAAGCTCACCTGCTCACCCCGGGTCTCTTTCGGGAGGAAAAGCAGGCGGAGGGAATCGCTCATGACTGTCTTGTCCCGGTGGCCTTCCAGCTCCGAGAACCCCTACCTCCTCTGTTTGGTCGCTCACCAGATGGGCCTCCTCTCTCGGGAGAGGCTGGATGATTGCCTCCGCGCCCTCGAGAGAATGGAGCCGGGCAGGGAGACCGTCGACTCCCTGGTGGAGGCGGGGCTCCTGGGCGCGGAGGAGGCGGTGCGTGCCGGGGATCGGCTCACCGGCTTGGCCGGCCCCGGAGTATCCCCGGAGGGAGAGGAAGGCC
>Ga0137374_10009826_pt1 | contig 11280 bp, 12 predicted proteins | sample SagtaG_20_FD_104811 | JGI IMG/M metagenome (GOLD analysis project Ga0137374, IMG submission 104811) | Vadose zone soil microbial communities from Sagehorn Ranch, Mendocino, California, USA - Sage1_R_100_16 metaG | ecosystem: Environmental > Terrestrial > Soil > Vadose zone | place: USA...
GCGAGCTGATCGACCGCGTGAAGGCCGAGGCGCCGATCTGGAAGAAGGAGATCGAGGACGGCGAGGGGCGCTGGGTCAGGGGGTCCCTGCCGCGCTGAGCGAGCCCGCCAGCGAGCCGAGCAGGAAGTCGCGCAGCTCGGAGCGCGACATGTCCCTGTGTTCAAGCCAGTCGAGGATTGCGCCGTCCATGAACCAAAGCCACGCACGTGCAGCCGCGCGCAGCTTCGGCGGAGGCGGTTGGCCGGCCTCGAGCCCATCGAGGATCCGGGCTGAGGTCGCATCCCTGATCTGATCGATCAGAGCCTTGACCTCGGGCACGCTGCCCACGCTCTCCATCAACTTGCGATAGGCGGTCTCGTTCTCGTCAATCCAGCCGAGGAAGGCGTCGAGGCTGCCCGCGAGCGCCTCGAACGGCGGCAGGTCCGGGTCGGGCTCGGTCCGCCTCGCGATCTCCTCGGCGCCCTGCCGGATGGTGGCCACGAAGAAGTCCTGCTTGCTCGGGAAGTAGTGGTAGAGGAGCGCCTTCGAGATGCCGGCCTCGCGCGCGATCTTGGCCATCGACAGCTCCGCGTAGGAGTGCGTCGCGAAGAGCCGCGCGCCGAGCTCGAGGAGCTGGCGGCGGCGGTCGTCGACCTGAAGGCGGGTGTAGGCGGGTCCAGCCATTGGCACTGACTCTACAGCTTTGTTGACCGGTGGTCGATAGTGCGGTAGTCTTATCGACCGACGGTCAGCAAGACTGGAGGGAGCAAATGGAAGAGACGCGGCAGAGAATCGATCGGCTGGAGCGCCTGGTGGCCGACCTCGACGGGCGAGTGACACTGCTGGAACAGCCGGCGCCCGCGCGGCCGGCGCCCGCTCGGCCCGTTCCCGCTCGGCCGGTGCCCGCGCGGCCGGCGCCTCCACGACCCGCGCCGGCGCGGCCCGCGCCTCCGACGCGCTCGACGATCTTCCAGCTCGATTTCGGGCGCGATGACCTCGAGGATCTCGTCGGCGGTCGTGTGCTCGCCTGGGTCGGCGGCCTCGCCGTGCTGCTCGGCATCGTCTTCCTGTTCGCGCTCGCGATCTCCAACGGCTGGATCGGCGAGACCGCCCGCGTCGCCATCGGCGCGGCCGGGTCCGCGGGCCTCCTGGCCCTCGGCGTGTGGCTGCACGAGCGGAAGGCCCGCACGGATGCCGCTCTTGCCTCGGTCGCCACCGGCATCTCCGGGCTCTTCATCACGATTACGGTGGCCGCACAGGTCTACGAGCTCCTTCCGCAGCTGATCGCGGTCGTCTTCGCGGTCGGCGTCGGCGCGGTCGCGACGGCGCTGGCGCTCCGCTGGGAGTCGCGCGGCATCGCGGTGCTCGGCATCCTCGGTGCGCTTGCCGCGCCCGTGCTCACCGGGGTCGCGGGGGACGGCGGCACCATGGTCATCCTGTTCGTCGCGCTGGCCTCGGCCGCCGGCGTTCTGCTCTGGCAGCGCTGGGATTGGCTCGCGCTGTCGGCTTTCGCGGTCGCGACCCCTCAGTGGATCGCGTACCTGGTGGAGGGCCCGCCCATGCTCGCGCAGCTGGCCGTGCTCGTCGGGTTCGGATCGCTGGGCATGGCGGTCGCGATCGGACACGACGTGCGGGTCCACGCTGAGCGCCTGCGCTCGTCGTCGGCCTACCTGCTCGCGCTGAACGCGATCGTCGTGGCGGCGGTGGGCTGGCTCACGCTCGGCGACACCGTTGGCGAGGACGCAGCCAACGCGTGGCTCGCGGCAGTGTCGCTCGTCCATCTCGGCGTCGGCCTGAGCGGCCGCCGCGTTCTCTCGAACGACCTGCGCCTGCTGGTGCTCGTCATCGGCGCAGTGATCGCCGACGTCGCCTCCGGCCTGATCGCCGACGGGCCGGCGCTTGCGATCGGGTGGGCCGTGACCGGCGTCGGGTTCGCGGCCCTCGTACGTCGAGGGCCCGGCTCGGCCGGCTCGGCGGAGGGCGTGCTTGCCCAGGCCGGGCTCGGCGGCCACCTCGGGCTCTCCCTGCTGAGCTCGGTCGCCGTGAGCGACCCGGTCCCGGTGATCCACGGCTACGAGCCGCTCTCGGCAGCCGGCGCCGCCGCGGTGGCAGCGCTCGCCGCAGGATGCCTCGTCTCGGCGCGGATCGCCGGCGAGAAGCACCAGCACTGGGGGACCGCGCTCGACACGGTGGGGCTCGGCGCGGTCGGGGTGCTCACGGCCATGTCGCTTGACGGCCTGCAGCTCGTCTTCGCATGGATCGTCGAGGCGGTCGCCCTGGCCGCCATCGCGCGGCGCACCTACGACGAGGTGGCCGCGCTGGGTGCATTGGGCTTCCTCGCCCTCGCCATGTTGCACGTGGTCGCGTTCGAGGCGCCGCCGGAGTCGCTCGCTACAGGGCTCGCCGGGCCCGCGGCGGCCGTTGCCGCGCTCCTGGCCGTGGTCGGCTGTCTGGTGCTGATGGGGGCCTGGGCGGCCCAAGCGGAGCAGCCTCGACTGGCGATGGCCCTGAGGGCCGTGGCGGTGCTGACGCTGCTGTACCTGACGGCCCTGACGCTCGACGGCCTGCAGCTCGTGCTCGTGTTGACGGCCGAGGTGGTGGCGCTGGCGGCGATCGGAAGGCTCACCGGAGACGAGGTGGCGCACCTGGGCGCGCTCGGCTTCGTCGCGCTCGCCGCCATCCACGCGGTCGTGTACGAGGCGCCGCCGGTGTCGCTGGTCACCGGTCTCGCCGACCCGGCCGCCGCGGTCGCGGCGCTGTCCGCAATCGGCGGCTGTCTCGTCCTGCTGGCGGCGTGGACCGAGCCTGAGCTGCCCGAGTTCCGCACGGCGCTGAGGGCGCTGGCGGCGCTGACGCTGCTCTACCTCGCCTCGACGGCGGTGGTCACGCCGTTCGAGAGCGACTCGGCGGTGGACTCCGCGTTGTTGAGCGCGCACCAGCAGGGCCAGATGGTTCTGAGCGTCTTCTGGGGCCTCGTCGGAGTGGGCACGGTCGTGGTGGGCCTGCGGCGCGATCTGGCCGTCGTCCGGATCGCCGGGCTGGCGCTCCTCGGGGTCGCGGTCACGAAGGTGTTCCTGTTCGACCTGGCAATGCTCACGTCGGTCTACCGCGTGGTCTCGTTCATCGGGCTCGGCCTCCTGCTCCTGAGCGGCGCGCTCGTGTGGCAGCGCCTGCGGCCGCAGGCGCCGGCCGACCTGCGACAGACACCGGCCGGAGTCCGCTAGCGGATGAGCCGCCGCAGGATTGCGTGCAGCGGGAGGGGCGCGGCGCCAAAGCCCGAAATCGCCGGGCATGCGCCGTCCCTCACCCGTTGCCGCCATCCTCGTCTTCACCGCCATCGCGCTCTCGCTGCCGTTCACGCTCGCGATCACCGCGTCCGCCTTCGCCCAGGAGCCCCAGCCGCCGACCGGCGGGCCCCAGCAGCCGGGCGAGCAGCCGACCACGACGACGCCGACCGGCCAGGCCCCCACGACCGGCGGCCAGCTTCCCCGCACCGGCTGGGACGCCCTTCTCTACTTCGCGCTGGGCGCGGTCCTGCTCCTCGCGGGCGCACGGCTGCGCGTCCTCACGCGCATCAAGCAGGTCGTGCAGATGGTGCGCCGCCGCAAGCCCGAGGTCGCGCTCCGCGAGGCGCTCGAGCCGATACGCGCCGCGCGCCTGTCGCCACCAACGCCCGATCCCGACCGCGGCCCGCTCCACGTGGAGCCGAGCACACCGACTGCGCGCCGGCTGACGGGCGTCACGGAAGCGGACGAGTAGCGCGCACCGAAAGTCGGGCGGCCCGCGGGAGTGGCCGGAGGCTCGGTTGTCGCTTCTGGCGGCGAGGGTGGGGTAAGGGGCGGCGGCGAGGATCGGGTGCCTCGGGCGCGGACCCCTCCGCCGGCTCCTGGGCGAGGGATGCAGGAGGTCTGGCTACCGCGGATTGCGGAGAAATGGCGTGCTGCCGCTTCTCGACGACCAGCAGGAGGGACGTCGAGACTGCTTCGTCTCGCGACGAGGCCAGCAGTCTTTCGCGACGGGTCGAGGCTCGGTTTGATGGCCGGGCGACGGCGGAGCTGAGGCCCGTCTTGAGGAGGAGGCAGGGTCGTGCGCGAGACGGAGGCCGGCGAAGCCGCGCGGGTCTATGGTCTCGGTGATGTCTGGCTCGCCGCCCGTGGCGCGGCGGCGCCGGTGGACCGCCTCGCCGCGCACCGACCTTGCGCTCGCTCTCCTGCTCGGAGTCGTCTTGCTGCAGAGCGCGTTCGACGAGCAGGGGTTAAAGGAGCCGGGCTGGGCGGTGATCCCGGTGATCGAGCTGACTGCGCTTCCGCTCGCGCTGCGGCGCTCACGGCCGATCGCGGTGCTCGCGATCACGCTCGCCGCGGCGATCATCGGCGATCTGGTGTTCGGCGGGTTCCAGCTTCCGGGGCCGGTGATCGCGCTCTACACCGTGGCGGCGCATTGCGAGCGCAGGCTCTCGCTCGCGACCGCGGGCGCGACGGGGGCGGCGCTCGTGATCCCGGCCGTTGGCAACGCGGTGTCGGAGCCGATCTTCGTCGTGGCGATGTACGCCGTCTTCGCCGCAGCGTGGGCGCTCGGCGACGGCCTCCGCTCACGGCGTGCCTATCTCGCCGAGCTGGAGGCACGCGCCGAGCATGCTGAGCGTGAGCAGGAGGAGCGGGCGCGCCGGGCGGTGGCGGAGGAGCAGGCTCGGATTGCGCGCGAGTTGCACGACGTCGTCTCGCACAACGTCAGCGTGATGGTGGTCCAAGCGGCAGCGGGTGGCGATGTCTTTGCGACGCATCCTGAGCGTGCCCGTGAGGCGCTCGGGTCGATCGAGTCGACCGGGCGCGAGGCTCTGGCCGAGTTGCGTCGGCTGCTCGGTGTCGTGCGTTCTGCCGAAGCGAACGCGCGGCCGGGCTTCGCCCCGCAGCCGGGCCTGGTTCGCCTGCCCGAGCTGGTCGAGCAGGTTGCGGGGGCGGGGCTGGAGGTGGAGCTGACCGTCGCGGGCGAGCCGCGCGAGCTGCCGGCCGGGGTGGACCTGTCCGCCTACCGAATCGTGCAGGAGGCGCTCACGAACACGCTCAAGCACGCCCGCGCCTCGAAGGCCGACGTGGCGTTGCGCTACGGAGACGCCAGCCTGGAGCTGGAGGTGTTGGACGACGGCTCGGGAACGGGCGCCGGCGGGACCGGCCGCGGCATCATCGGGATGCGCGAGCGGGCCGCGCTCTTCGGCGGCGAGCTGCTGGCCGGGCCGCGGCCGAGCGGCGGCTTTGCCGTGCGCGCCAGGCTGCCGCTCGGAGGCCCGCCGCGGTGAGCATCCGCGTCCTGCTGTGCGATGACCAGGCGCTCGTCCGCAGCGGCTTCCGGATGATCCTCGAGGCGCGCGAGGACATCGAGGTGGTCGGCGAGGCGCAGGACGGTGCCCAGGCGCTCGAGCTCGCGCGGCGGCGGCGCCCGGACGTGATCCTGATGGACGTGCGGATGCCGAGGCTCGACGGGGTCGAGGCAACGCGGCGCCTGGCCGAGGCCGGCAGCGAGGCCCGCGTCCTGATCCTCACCACCTTCGACCTGGACGAGTACGTCTACGAGGCGCTGCGGGCGGGGGCGAGCGGCTTCCTGCTCAAGGACGTCCAGCCCGCGCAGCTGGTGGAGGCGATCCGTGTGGTGGCGCGCGGCGAGGCGCTGCTGGCGCCGACGGTGACGCGCCGGCTGCTGGACCGCTTCGCGCAGGCGCTGCCGGCCTCGCCCGGCGAGCCGCCGCCGGAGCTCTCCTCGCTCACCGAGCGCGAGCTCGAGGTGCTGGGCCTGCTGGCCGGCGGCCTCTCGAACGCCGAGCTGGCCGAGCGCCTGTTTCTCAGCGAGACGACGGTCAAGACGCACGTGTCGAGCATCCTGCGCAAGCTCGGGCTGCGCGACCGCGTCCAGGCGGTCGTCGCCGCCTACCAGGCCGGGCTCGCTCCGCCGCGCTCGCCCCGCTGACGTCTCCTCCCTCAGGAGGAGGGGCGTAACGCAGAACCCTCCTCGCGGACCACGTCGAATCCCGCCTTGGCCCGATGGCAGCCGACCACCGGCTCCGTAGGTTCTTAGTCATTACCGATTACGCCCTCCCAGCCCTCGACCTCCGTGCGCTGACGCGCCGCGCGGCCGTGCCCGCCGCCGTGGCCATGGCCGGGCTGGCGGTGGTGTTCGCGGGTGGGCCGCTGCGGGCCTTCGCCGACGCGCTCGGGCGTGCGCTCGATGCCGACCCTGGGTGGGTCGCCGGCGCCGCCGTGTGTGAGCTGTTGTCCTTCGGTGGGTACGCGGCGCTGCTATGGCTCGTGGGCGGGCGTGCCACGTCGCGGCTCGGGCTCCGCGCGAGCGCGCAGGTCACGCTCGGCGGCGCGGCGGCGACACGGCTGTTGCCCACTGCCGGCGTCGGCGGTGCGGCGCTGACACTGTGGGCGCTGCGGCGCGCCGGCCTGGGCGGGCGCGCCGCGACGCGCACGCTGCTGGCCTTCCTCGTGCTCCTGTACTCGGTCTTTCTGGGCGCCGTGGTGGCGGCCGGGGCGCTGCTCGCACTCGGGCTCGCCCACGGCGAAGGCCCGTTTGCGCTGAGCGCAGTGCCCGCAGCCGCCGCTGGGCTCGCCATCGCCACCGCGCTGGCGCTCGCCGCTCGAGGGCCTGCGACCGCGGAATCCGAGATCGGCGGGCTGAGCGCCGCGACGCGGTCCGCTCGCGCTCGTGCGCGTTTCGCCGGCGCGGCCGGCGTCCTCGGCTCCGCCGTCCGCGATGCGCTGGTGCTCGTGCGCTCCGGCGACCCGCGCCTGCTCGGCGCACTCGCCTGGTGGGCGTTCGACGCCGCCGTCCTGTGGGCGATGCTGCATGCGTTCGGCGCGCCGCCCCCGCTCGCGGTCGTCGTCCTGGCCTACTTCGTCGGCCAGGTCGGCAACACGATCCCGATCCCCGGCGCGGTCAGCGGCGGCATAGTCGGCGTGCTGCTGGCCTTCGGCGTGGACGCGGATCTCGCGCTCGTCTCCGTGCTCGCCTATCGCGCCGTCGCGATCTGGCTGCCGGCGTCGATCGGCCTGGCCGCGCTCGGCGGGCTGAGGCGAACCGTCGCGCGCTGGACCCGGGAGAAGGCGCCGCGCCCGCAGGCGCCCGCCGCCGCTACCACGGCCCGTCGCCCCGAGGCCCGGCCCGTTAGCGCCCGCCCGCTCCCCCAGCCTGCGCTGCGGGGGACGGCATGAGCCTGCGCTCCGCACCGGCGGCGATCACCACACCCGCCGCACCACCCCTACCGCGCGGCGCCCTGCTGGCCACCGGCGCGCTGGCCGCGGCGCTGTTCGCCGCCGTCACCGCGGGGCTCGTCGAGCCCCCGGACGTCGACGGTGCACTCACCGACCTCTCGCACACCCTCGGCACCTGGACCTACGTCCTCGTCGCCGCCCTGGCCTTCCTCGAGACCGGCGCCTTCGTCGGACTCATCGTCCCGGGCGAGACGGCCATCGTGCTCGGCGGCGTCGTCGCCGCGCAGGGCGACGTCAACCTCGGTGCGGTGCTCGTGCTCGCCTGGCTCGCGGCGGCCGCCGGCGACCTCGCGAGCTTCACGCTCGGCCGGCAGCTCGGACGGCGCTTCCTGCTCGCCCACGGCCCGCGGGCCGGTGTGACGGCGCCGCGCCTGGCGCGCGTGGAGCGCTTCTTCGCCCGCCACGGCGCCAAGGCGATCCTGGCCGGCCGATTCGTCGGGATCGTGCGCGCCGTCGCCCCCTTCCTGGCCGGCGCCTCCGCCCTGCGCCTGCGCGCGTTCCTGCCCTGGAGCCTGATCGGCACGGCCGCTTGGGCGACCACGTTCACGCTCGTCGGCTTCGCCTTCCACCGCTCGTTCGGCGCGGCGGCGGACCTCGTGACGCATGGCGCGCTGGCCTTGGCCGTGCTCGCGACGGCGGCGCTCGCCTGGCGGACACACAGCCGGGCGAGCTGACGTCTCCTCCCTGAGGAGGAGGGACGTCCCGCAGAACCCTCCTTACGCTCGAGCCCGAATCGCGCCTTTGCCCGATGCCAGACGAACGCCGGCCCCGTAGGTTCGAAGCCATGACGCAAGCCACCCCCACCGACCGAGACGGCGAGCGCTCGCCGGTGCCCGTCCGTCTTGACCACATCACCAAGCGCTACGGCTCGATCACGGCCGTCGACGATCTCTCGTTCGAGATCCGAGCCGGCGCCGTCACCGGGTTTCTGGGCCCCAATGGGGCGGGCAAGACGACCACGCTGCGCGTGCTGCTCGGCCTCGCCGAGCCGACCGCCGGCACGGCGATCATCCACGGCTGTCGGAACGCCGAGCTGGACGATCCACTCGGCACGGTCGGCGCGCTGCTGGAGACGGCGACGTTCCATCCCTGGCGCTCGGCGCGCAACCACCTGCGCATCCTCGCCAGCGCGGCCGGCATCGCTGGCGAGCGAGTGGACGACGTGCTGCGCCGCGTGGGCCTGGCCGAGGCCGCCGACCGTCGCGTCGGCGGCTTCTCGCTCGGGATGCGCCAGCGCCTCGGCCTCGCCGCCGCGCTTCTCGGCCGCCCACGGCTGCTCGTCCTCGACGAGCCCGCCAACGGGCTGGACCCCGAAGGCATCCGCTGGCTGCGAGACTTCCTGCGCGGCTACGCCGCCGATGGCAACAGCGTCCTGATCTCCAGCCACCTGCTGTCCGAGGTCGCACAGACCGTCGACGACGTCGTCATCATCGCCGGTGGCCAGACGCGGGCGCAGTGCTCGCTGCACGAACTGGAGACCCGCGCGACCGAGACCGTTGAGGTCCGCAGCGCCCAGGCCACAGAGCTCCACGGGCGGCTCGCCGCGCTCGGCATCGACGCGACCGGCTGCGGGCCGGGGCGGCTGTCCGTCACCGGCGCGACCGCCGAGGCCGTCGGCCAGATCGCCGCCCTCGGCGGTATCGCCCTCTCCGGCATGACCACCACGAGGTCCGGCCTCGAGGCCCTCTTTCTCGAGCTCACCTCGCCCACCGCGAACATCGAGGAGGCAGCGTGAAACCCAAACGGGCACCGATCGGCGGGCTGCTCCGGAGCGAGGCCCGCAAAGCGGCGACGACGCCGGTGACCTACGGGCTGCTGGCCGCGATCCTCGGCATGACCGCGCTCAATACCGCTCTCTCGCTCAGCGAACCGCACACGAACCTCGCCGCCGGCGACGCGGTTCGACACGCGCTCAGCGCCGGCCGGGACTTCACTGTCCTGTTCGTCGCGCTGGGCGCCGTGGGCGCCGCCGGGGAGTTCCGCCACGGCACGGCGATCCCGACCTTCCTCGCCACGCCCGTGCGACACCGGGTGGTGTGGGCGAAGATCGCGACCTATCTCGTGCTCGGCCTGCTGGTGGCCCTGACCGCCGCCGGGCTCCAGCTCGCGACCGTGCTCCCATGGGCGGCAGCCGACGGCCACGGGGTCGCGCCGTGGAGCTCGGACGTCCTCAGTCCGGTGATCGCAAGCCTCGCGGCGGGCGCGTCCTACGCCGCGCTCGGGGTCTGCATAGGGCTGCTGGTGCGCAACCAGCTCGTCGCCCTCGCCGTGGCGGTCGGCTGGTTCACGGTCGTCGAATCGGCGCTCGCGATCCTCGTCCCGGGCGTCTCGCGGTTCCTGCCCGGCGGCGCCTTCTCGGGCGTCGACACGACGGGCCTCGACCTGCTGCCGCTCCACGCGGCGGTGCTGCTGCTCGCCGCCTACGTCGCCGCGATCAGCATCCTGGCGCTCCGCACCACCCTGCGGCGCGACATCGCCTGACCCGGGCGCTCCCCGGACTGCCTGACGAGCGCCGCCCGCCCTCGCCTCGGGCGGCGCTCAGGCAGACAAGCCGGACCCCGGCTTCAGCCGACGGGCAGCGCAGAAGCGCACAAGCGCGTGACCCGACCGCCGCTCTCGCGGCGGTACCCGCCGGATCTCACCAGGTGCGACAGAGAGCCAGCCAAGCCGCTCCTGCTTCGAGAGTCGTCCCACGGCAGACCTGACGTATTGAGCGTGCGCACACAAGCGTCGTCGGGCTTGATCTCGCGTGAGCGAGATATCGGTCAGAGGACGGCGGCGATGGCCAGGGCGCCCCGGCGCCGTCTGCCTGAAGGCGAGAGACGGACCAAGCCGGGGAATGCGGTCTCGGCGCACCAGCGCACCCTCTCCGGATCGATTCCGGTCTCGACGGTGGCGCGCCGGATCGCCTGCTCGCGGTCGAGGCCCTGGGCCTCGTGGCGGCGCACGCGCCGCGCGACCGAGGCCACAGCCTCTTGCGGTGTCAAGCGGGGTCCATGCACGGTGTCGTCTCTCCTGTCTGGCTTGGCATGACTACGGTCGCGAAAGGATCTCTTGTGCACGGCTCTGCGCCTAGGGGGCCCAACCGACATTTGGCTGTCGGTTTTCCGCCAACTCGAGCGGCCGGAACCGTGGTCACGGCGCGAACTCGCCGCTGCTGCCTCCGCCGCCCGATCCGCCTCCACCCCCGCCGCCCGCCACGCTGATGGTGCCCTCCCGGGGCGGTGGGGCCGGCGATGACCAGGTCGCGGCGGGCTGCGCCGTGCCGGTTGGGTCGAATTCGTTGGGTCAGGTCCGCGCTAGTTGGCGCTTGTCGCCGCCACGCTACGACGATCGCTGCGGGAGTTGCCGTGTCCGTGCTGGTAGTCATCGGCCGCGACCGTCTGGGCGGCGGGCACGCGCTCGGTGTCCGGGCACTTCACCTCGACCGTCGTCACCGGAGCCGAGTGCGCGTCGGCTGTCGACTTGTGCACGGCGGGCACGCTGACGGGCGGAGTCAAGGGCAGCAAGTGGCTGGCTCCGTTCCGCTTCGATCGAGCGACCGGCTTGCCGTATGCCGGACCACCAGCAGACCTGCGGCGGCACGATCGCGCTGATGCTGCCGCATGGCCGAGCGGCCTACGCTCCCTGCATGGCTGAGATCGAGGTGCGCGTTATCCCGCGAGCGCGACGCGACGAGATCGGGGACGAACGCGGCGGCCGTTTGCTCATTCGCCTCACGGAGCCACCGGTCGACGGCGCCGCGAACGCGGCGCTGTGCCGCCTCGTCGCGCGACGCGCCGGCGTGCCCGCGCGGCGCGTGACCATCGTGCGGGGACAGACCTCGCGGGACAAAGGCGTACGCGTCGAAGGCCTCACCGCAGCTGAGCTGCGCGCGTCGATGACGAGCGGGCGCGGGTGAGACGACGCGCCGCGTGTTCGCCACCACGCTGCTTCCGCACCCGCACGAGAGCAGCCACGACCTTGCTGTCGAGCCTGACACGCGCATGTCGTCCATTGCGCACACGCTTCGACGAGGCGGACCGCGAACCCA
>Ga0137374_10009831_pt1 | contig 11278 bp, 6 predicted proteins | sample SagtaG_20_FD_104811 | JGI IMG/M metagenome (GOLD analysis project Ga0137374, IMG submission 104811) | Vadose zone soil microbial communities from Sagehorn Ranch, Mendocino, California, USA - Sage1_R_100_16 metaG | ecosystem: Environmental > Terrestrial > Soil > Vadose zone | place: USA...
ACGACCCACACGAACGACCACGCCGACTCGTCGATGAGCCCACCGCGACGACCGATCTCCAGCCGCGCCGCACCCAACAGCGCCCGCGACGGCTTCACCGGACCGGCGGCGAAGAAGATGCAGTCACCCGGCTTCGCGCCGACGTGGTCGGCGATGCCCGCGCGCTCCTCGTCGGACAGGTTCTTCGCGACCGGTCCGCCAAGCTCGCCGTCCTGGCCGACCAGCACATAGGCGAGACCCTTCGCGCCACGCTGCTTCGCCCAGTCCTGCCACGCGTCCAACTGCTTCCGTGGCTGGTCAGCGCCGCCCGGCATCACGACCGCACCGACGTACGGCGCCTGGAAAACGCGGAACGGCGTGTCCTTGAAGTACTCCGTGCATTCGACCAGCTCGAGGCCCATCCGCAGGTCCGGCTTGTCGCTGCCGAAGCGAGCCATCGCCTCGGCGTACGTCATCCGCGGGATCGGCGTCTGGACGTCGTACCCGACGAGCTTCCACAGCGCGGCCAGGATCTCCTCGGACAGCGCGATGATGTCGTCCTGTTCGACGAAGCTCATCTCGATGTCGAGCTGGGTGAACTCCGGCTGCCGGTCGGCGCGGAAGTCCTCGTCGCGGTAGCAGCGGGCGATCTGGTAGTACCGCTCCATCCCGGCCACCATCAGCAGCTGCTTGAACAGCTGCGGCGACTGCGGCAGCGCGTACCACGAGCCCGGCTGCAAACGAGCCGGCACCAGGAAGTCACGCGCGCCTTCCGGCGTCGACTTCGTCAGCGTCGGCGTCTCGATCTCGACGAAGTCATGCCTCGCCAGTACGTCGCGAGCCGCCTTGTTCACCTGGCTCCGCAGCCGCAGAGCCGAGCCCGGCCCCTGGCGGCGCAGGTCGAGGTACCGGTACTTGAGCCGGATCTCCTCGTTCACCGGGGTCGCGTGGTGCTCCTCGACCGGGAACGGCAGCGGGTCCGCGGAGTTGAGCACCTCGACCTCGGACGCGATCACCTCGATCTCGCCGGTCGGCAGGTTCGGGTTCGCGTTGCCCTTCGGGCGCGCGTTCACCTCGCCGGTGATCTTCAGGCAGAACTCGGCCCGCAGCGGGTGCGCGACCTCCTCGTCCCGGATGACGACCTGGACCGTGCCGCTGGAGTCGCGCAGGTCGATGAACGCCACGCCGCCGTGATCACGCCGCCGCGCCACCCAGCCGGCCAGGGTGACGGTCTGCCCGGTGTGCTCGGCGCGCAACGAGCCTGCGGAATGGGTGCGGATCACGAGTTCTCCTCAAGCGTTTCGATACGGGGAAGAAGGTCGGCGTCGGGCGGGGTCCAGGTGGCGGGGTCGGCAGGCACCTGCTCGCCGCTGCGGATGTCCTTCACCTCGGGCCCGTTCTCGGTGCTGAACCACACGAACGGAATGCCGCGCCGGTCCGCGAACCGGATCTGCTTCCCGAACTTCGCCGCCGCCGGCGCCACCTCCACCGGAATCCCCCGGCTCCGCAGCTGTACGGCGGTCCGCATCGCCTCGGCCCGATCCTCTTCGGCATTCAGAGCAACGAGTACGGCGGTCGGCGTACTGCGGGACCCTTTCAGCAGGCCCTTCGAGATGAGCCGGTGCGCGAGCCGGGACACGCCGATCGAGATCCCCACACCGGGGTACGTCGTCTTGCCGTCGGACGCGAGCGAGTCGTACCGACCGCCGGAGCAGATCGAACCGTAGCCCTCATCGCCGATCAACTGCGTCTCGTAGACGGTGCCGGTGTAGTAGTCGAGCCCGCGGGCGATCTTGAGGTCGGCCACCAACAGGCCCGGCGCGTGCTCGTTCGCCGCCGTCATGATCTGGGAGAGCCGCTCGAGTCCCTCGTCGAGGATCTCGTGCTGCACCCCCAGCGCACGGACCTGCTCCGCGAACGAGGCGTCGGTGGTGGCGATCTCCGCCAGCCGCAGCACCTGCTTGGCGGTCTGGGCGGCCAAGCCTGGCCCGGCGGTCAACACCTCGGTGACCTTGTCCGGCCCGATCTTGTCCAGCTTGTCCACGATCCGCAGTACACCGGCGATGTCCTCGATGCCCAGGCCGCGGTAGAACCCCTCCGGGATCTGCCTGGTGTTCACCTGGATCCGGAACGGCGGGATCGGCAGCTTGCTGAACGCGTCGGCGATCACCAGTGGCAGCTCGACCTCGTAGTGGAACGGCAGTTCGCCGCTGTCGACGATGTCGATGTCGGCCTGGGTGAACTCGCGGTACCGGCCCTCCTGCGGGCGCTCGCCGCGCCAGACCTTCTGGATCTGGTAGCGCCGGAACGGGAACACCAGCTTGCCGCTGTGCTCCAGCACGTAACGCGCGAACGGCACGGTCAGGTCGAAGTGCAGGCCGAGCGCCGCGTCCTCGTCGCTGTCCGCGGCCAAGCGCCGTACGCCGTAGATCTCCTTGTCGGCGTCCTCGCCCTGGTTGGACAGCCGCTCGACCGGCTCCACCGCGCGCGTCTCGATCGACGCGAACCCGTGCAGCTCGAACGTCTCCCGGATCACGTCGAGGAACGTCTGCTCGACGATCCGATCGCTGGGCAAAAACTCCGGGAACCCGCTGAGTGGGGTCACCTTGCTCATGTCTGTGGAATCTCCAGGTCCTGCAAGTAGGGGTTGGTCGCCTTCTCCCGGCCGATCGTGGTCTGTGCACCATGACCCGGCAGTACGACGATCTCGTCGCGCATCGGCAGGATCTTGGTGGCCAGCGTATGCAGCATGGCCGGATGATCGCCCCCTGGCAGATCCGTCCGGCCGATCGACCCGGCGAACAACACGTCACCGGAGAACAGGATTGCGGGCACGGCTCCGTTATTCTCCGGCCCGTCGTACGGCGTGGTGAACACGACCGAGCCCCGCGTGTGCCCGGGGGTGTGGTCGACGGTGAAGTTCAGGCCGGCCAACTCCAGACTGAGGCCGTCCTTGAGTTCGGCGACGTCGTCGGGCTCGGCGAAGTCCTGCTTGCCGCCCAGCAGCATCCGCGCGGCCTCTGGGCTGATCCCGGCCATCGGGTCGCTCAGCAGGTGCCGGTCGTCGGGGTGGATCCACGCGGTCGCGTCGTACGTGCCGCAGACCGGAAGTACGGAGAACATGTGGTCGATGTGACCGTGGGTGAGCAGCACAGCGACCGGCTTCAGCTTGTTCTCCCGGACCACCTGCTCCACGCCCGCCGCGGCGTCCTGGCCGGGGTCTACGACGATGCACTCCGCGCCCTGGCCGGTGGCGACGACGTAGCAGTTCGTACCCCACGATCCCGCGGGGAACCCGGCGATGAGCACGACTGACCTTCCTGAGTGATTCGGGACCACCCAAGGTTACCGGTGTCAACCCTCGGACTTCGAACCGGATTGTGACGCAACCCCGTTGCGTCCGCGCGGGGAGTTTGTGATTGTTCAGGGATAGGCGTCGGCGGAGCGGTCCGACGCGCCCAGGCGGACCCTGCTCGCGCGGTTGGACCAGGGACTGACAAGAATGGGCACGAGCGCAGTACATACCGCCGGAAGGGGCGAGTTGTGGCCGGAAACAGCTGGGGCCGGGTAGCGGACGACGGAACGGTCTTCGTACGGACCAAGGACGGTGAACGCGCGGTCGGCCAGTGGCCGGACGCGAACCCCGAGGAGGCCCTGGCCTTCTACACCCGCCGGTACGACGCGCTGGCGTTCGAGGTGGACCTGCTGGAGAAGCGGGTCCAGGCCGGCACCGTCTCCCCCGACGACGCACGGGCCGCTGTCAAGAAGGTGACCAGCTCCATCGACGAGGCCCAGGCGGTCGGCGACCTCGACGGCCTGCGGACCCGGCTCGAGGCGCTCACGCCGCTGGTCGCCCAGCAGCGGGAGAAGCGCAAGGCCGAGCGGGCCGCGAAGGTCGAGGAGGCCCGCGCCGCCAAGACCAAGATCGCCACCGAGGCCGAAACGATCGCGGCCGGCACCGACTGGCGCCACGGCGTCACCCGCCTGCGCGAACTGCTGGACGAGTGGAAGGCGCTGCCGCGGCTCGACAAGTCCAGTGACGACGAGCTGTGGCACCGGTTCTCTTCCGCGCGTACGACGTACACCCGGCATCGCAAGCAGCACTTCGCCGAGCTGTCCTCCAAGCGCGAGGAAGCCGCTGTGGTGAAGGAACGGCTGGCGGCCGAGGCGGAGTCGCTCGCGTCGTCGACCGACTGGGGCCCGACTTCCGGCCGGTTCCGGGACCTGATGCGGCAGTGGAAGGCCGCCGGGCCGGCGCCGCGCGAGGTGGACGACAAGCTGTGGGCTCGGTTCCGGGCCGCGCAGGACATGTTCTTCGGCGCGCGGGACTCGGTTCAGGCGGAGGAGAACGCCGAGCAGGTGGAGAACCTCCAGGCCAAGGAGACCCTGCTGGTCGAGATCGAGGCGATCCTGCCGGTCGAGGACGCCAAGGTGGCCCGCGACCAACTGCGCGAACTGCTCGACCGGTGGGACCAGATCGGCAAGGTTCCGCGCGACTCGATGCGGACCATCGACTCCCGCCTGCGCGCCGTCGAGCAAGCGGTGAAGGCCGCCGAGGACGAGGTCTGGAACCGGAGCAACCCCGAAGCGCGCGCCCGCGCCGAGGCCACCGTGAAGCAACTCCAGTCCCTGATCTCCGACCTGGAGAAGCAAGCAGCCAAGGCCGAATCCCAGGGCAACACTCGCAAGGCGACCGAGGCCCGCGAGGCCATCGCTGCCCGGCGCGAGTGGCTTACCCAGGCGCAGAACGCCCTCGCCGACTTCAGTTGACGCCCGCGGACCGGAGCCCGCGGGCGTCAGCCCGTTACGGTCCGAAGAAGGTCATCGCCCTCCCGACCAGGTCCGCCTTGTCCGCGGCCGTCCCGTATGCCTCGAGCGGGAAGGCCAGGAACACGACCTTGTAGGTACCGGCGAACGACAGCGCGTCGGGCTGTGCCGCGTCGTCGGTGAACGCCGGCACCGCGCCGCCGTTCGGCGTGATCTGGTCCTCGAACTCGGCGCCCAGGACGGAGTGGTCCAGTGGTACGGCGCCGATGCCGTTCGTCACCGGGTTGCCGGCCACACCATGAACCGCGTCGGTGCCCTTGTCGTTCTGGGCCTCGGTGCCGTCCCAGGTGATGTGCAGGTAGTCGCGCACGAACGCCGTCGTACCGGCCGCCTGGTCGAGGATGTCCTGACCCGACATCAGCAACCGTCCGCCGCCGTCCAGGAACGCCTGCAACCGTTGCTCGTACGGCGTGATCGGCGCCGGGTAGCTGTTACCGGTGAACCACACGACGTTCTTGTGCGAGAGCAGGTAGTTCTGCGGCAGGTTGCTGTCGACTGCCAGGTCCCAGGTGTCGAACTGGACGCCCTTGCTGGTCAGTGCGGCCGCGTAGGCGGGCTGCACATTCGGTGCGTTGCCATCCTCGTCCACCAGCAGTGTGTCCACGGTGACGGCGATGGTATTGATCGTCGCGGTCGCCGAGACGCCGGGACTTCCGGTGGACGTCGCCGCCACCGCTGCCGTGCTCGTGCCGGTCGCGCCGGCGGGGATGCTCACCTTCACGCAGACCGTGGTCGTCGCACCGGGCGCGACCGATGGTGTCGCGGTGGCGGGCGTCGTACAGGTCGCATCGAAGAACGCGACCGGGTCGGTCCCTCCGGTGCTCGACAAGGCGTAACTGTCGGTCGTGAAGCCGAGGTTCTTGACCGTCAGCGGGTAGTTCACGCTGGTGCCTGGCTTGCCGCCGTCGGTCTGCGTCGCCGGGGTCAGACTGACGGCGTACGGCGGGGCGATCGGCGTGATCACCGGTGAACCAGTCGTGGACGGGCCTTGTGCCGACGTGGCATTGAGGCCGTCGTCGACGATCGCGCTGATCTTCTTGGAGTTGGCGATCCGTACGCCGAGGTGCACGGTGACGCTGCCACCGGCCGGAACGGTCAGGCCCGTCCAGGTCGCGACACCGCCGACGTTCGTCCCGTCGTTGTCGGCATCGACGAAGGTCGTGTTCGCCGGGATCGGATCAGTGATCGTCACGCCGGTTGCTGCCGCGTTGCCGATGTTCTTCAGCGTGATGGCGTAGTCGAGCCGGCTGCCCGGTCCGACCGGAACGCCCGCGTCCGCCTTGGACACCACGAGCGCGGGAACGGCCGCGGTGTCGAAGCTGCGGTAGGCCCCACGACCGTGGGTTCCGGCCGCCAGCACCCGGTGGGACGGATCGAGGTTCAGTTGCCAGATCGCCACATCCGGGAACCCGGAGCCGAGCGGCGCCCAGTGCACGCCGCCGTCATGCGTGACGAACGGCCCGACATCCGTTCCGGCGTACAGGGTGTTCGCGTACGACGGGTCGAGGATGATCGAGTTCACCGGGCTGTCCGGCAGGTTGAAGCTGATGTCGGTCCAGTTCGCCCCTGCGTTGGTGGTCTTGAAGACGTGTCCGGGCCGGGACGGCGTTGCCGCGTTGAACCCGGCATAGGCGGCGTACGCGATCCGGTAGTTGCTCGGGTCGACCGCGAACTGGGTGATCGGCCGCTTCGGCAGCTTGCCGGTGTCGACCCGGGTCCAGGTCGGCGTGTCGGTCGCCTGCGCGTTGGGGCTGACGTACACATAGCCGTCCTCGGCGCCGGTGTAGACCGCGTCGCCACCGCCGACGCCGATCGCGGAGATGAAGCAACCGCGTCCGCCGTTCGGTGCGGCCCCGGTGCAGCCGCTGCTCAGGTCTGGGCTGATCGGCTTCCACCTGACGTCACCGGCCGATGCTGCCTTGGCGTTGTCGGTCCGGTAGAGCCGGTACGTGCCGAGGAACAGCTGGTCGGTACGCCGTTGGTTCATCACCCACGGGACGTAGAACTCCGCCCGGTCGTTCAGGTTGATGCCGGTGCGGATGAACTGGTTGCCGAAGAACGCCGCCCCACCGTCGGTGTAGCGGTACGGCGTGATGCCGAAGTACGTGCCGTAGACGTAGCCGGCGTCGTTCGGGTCGACCAGCACCTGGCCGCCGTCACCACTGGCGACGTCGAACCAACTCGCCGACGCCACCGACTTGCGGTCGGTGCCGTTGTCCTGCGTGCCACCCCAGACGCGGGCGGGCACGGTCGGCACGTTCGCGATCGAGGTGAACTGGCCGAGCTGCAGACCGGTGCGGTGGGTCACCGCCGCGGTCGTCGGATCCACTGTGCCGTTGAGGTTCTGCCACGTCACCGCGCTGAGCGGAGCGGTTGCGCTCGGACGGCCACCACGATCCGCGCTGAACCACACGCCGCCGTCGTTGCCGATCAGGACGTGCGCGGGGTTCGCCGGGTCGACCGCGATCGCGTGGAAGTCCGGATGCTGGTCCCAACCGAGGTTCTTCCAGGTCTGACCGCCGTCGTCGGAGCGGAAGATGCCGCCCGATCCGATGGCGTAGTTGAACTGACCGGCCGCGTAGACGATGTCCGGATTCGCCGGGTCCGCGAGGATGACGTTGTCGTACGAGCACTGCTCGGCGCAGTAGTCCTCGACGCTGTCGGCCCCGGTTCCGGCCGGCAGGATCGACCAGCTCGCACCTTGGTTGGTCGACTTGAAGACGCGAGACGGCTGGTCGCTCCAGTTGAAGCCTGCGTACAGGACGGCCGGTTGACCGGCCGGATGCGAAAGGCCCAGCGCGAACCGGGTGCGGGTGGAGGCGAAGTCGGCGACCGGCAGGCCGGTCATGATCGGTGCCCAGTGCGCACCTGCGTCGGTGCTCTTGTAGATCGCGTCGCCCCAGAACGAGCTGTACAGGATGTTCGGGTTCTGCGGGTCGAGCTCGAGATCGGTGGCGCCGTTCAGCTCGGACTTCGCTTCCTTCAGCAGGGTCCAGTTCGTGCCGCCGTCCTTCGACTCCCAGATGCCGTAGCGCGAGTGCACGGTCGGCGTCGTACGACGTGCTCCGCCGCGGCCGCGCAGGATCGCGGCGTACAGGTGGTTGGCGTTGCCAGGGTCAACGACCAGGGCAGAGGTCGACACGCCCTCGAAGAAGTCGCCGGACACGTGCGCCCAGTGCGCGCCGCCGTCGGTGGACTTGAGGATGCCGTTGCCGAAGTAGCTGTCGCCGGACAGTGCGCCTTCGCCGGTACCGGCGTACACGATCGTGTCGTTGGACGGCGCTACCGCGAGCGCACCGATCGCCAGCGACGGGAGACCGTCGGTCTTTGGTGACCAGGTGCCGGACGCCGGGTCGTACAGCCAGATGCCGCCCTGGGCACCGCCCAGGATGAACTGCCCGTTGCTGGGCCTGATCGCCAACGCGCCGATCCGGCCGGCCATCGCCGTGAAGATCGGCGTACTGCGGGTCACCTGGACGATCGGGTCAGGACCGAGACCGGCCCACGTGCCGGTGAAGGTCGCCGGGCCCGGACTGGGTGTCCCCTGCTTGCGAAGCTGAGCGGCGGCGCGAGCCGCGGCCGCCCGCAGTGCACCGGCCTGCTGGTTGTCGAGTTGCTGGTCACCAGCGGTGCGCCTACTCATGAAGAACAGATCCCGCTGGAGCTGGATCTGCTCGTCTTCCTCACTGATCCGCGGCGGTCTGGCCCCCGGCTGGAGCGTCGGCGTGTCGTCCGCCACCGCACTTCCAGCCGCGCCGGGCGGAGCCATCAACAGCCCCGCGACCAGTACCGCAGATCCAATTGTCGCTACAGCACCCCGAACCCGCCCAATCCCCATAGTCCACTCCTTTAGTTCCCCCGAGAGCGGTTGCCTCCCGCAAGGACCGCATTTCCCCCGATCCGTTGTCAAGCCCTCACTACCTGTGGACGAACTTCGGCAGGAACATGCCAAGATCAGCCATCCTGCTGGGATGTTCCAGCACGACCAGCCGTACTTCTTCGCCGGGAGCCCGTTCCGCGTTGGAGCTCGCCGTCGGTGCGTTCCTGTGTCAGCATCCGCGGCTGCCTCGGCGGTGGCGAATAAGCTGGATCGTCAGTTGTGAGCGGGAAAGGGGACGCCTTGCGGTACGCCAGTCACTCGCCTGAGTTCCCGTACGCGCTGCCGACCGTCTGCTACATCGAGGTCGGCTCCGACGGCTCGGTGCAGTCGCCGCCACCGGACGGTGTCGAAGCGCGCGTGCGGGCGGCCGAGAGTCGCCTGTACGCCGTTTGGCCGGGTAAGTACCGCAGCGACCTGTTCTTCATCGACGACGTCGACGACTACGAGAAGGCGCTCGGCATCCAGCACGACCCGGTCCGCACCGGCCTGCAAGACCACACCCACGAGATCACCTGGCAGCTCAGCCCGGACGAGCAGAACCCATCCGCGTCGTACGTCTTCGTCGACGCAACCCTCGACTGCGGCTGCGAGATCAAAGACCTCAAAACCTTCGCCCGCCAGGCCCGCGACCAACTCGGCTGGGACGTCGCCACCACCGGCGGCCTGAGCAGTTCCATCCGCTTCACTCCCGACGGCAAACGACAAGGTCTCACCTACACCCTCCGAGTCCGCCGCAGATCCCTCAGCCCCCAGCCGTAGGCGGTGTCAGGTTTGGAAGCCGGCGTGGATGTGGTCGTGGTGGGTGTTGTCGGAGAAGTAGGTCGCGCCGGACAGTTGGTAGGGGCCGCCGACGTTGTACGAGCCGGCGGCTGCGGCGGCTCGCATGTACGACGTGACGAGCGAACGCGAGGTGGTCGGCGCGACGACCGGGTGGCCGTCGATCTGCCAGGTGTCGAACGCGCGGCCGCGGGGGTGATCGCTCGGGCGGTTGGTGCCGAAGACATACAGCGGGTGGCCGGTACGGATCACGCTGATGCCAATGCGATAGATCTTGGCGAGCTCCAGCATCGCGGTGAGCACGCTGTCGTGGACCTGCCCCGAGCGGATGTCGGCGGCGGATGCGGGCGGCAGCGTGATCCGGTCGCTTGCCAGGACCTGCCGCGCCGCAGTCGAGAGGCGTGACACCGCCGCACCGGGCTGCGCTGGATGAGTCGCGGTCACGCGCCAACTCCCCCGCGTTTTGGTCAGGCGTACGTCGACCGTCGTACCTCCGCTGGTGAGGCGCCCGCCTGCGATCGTGTACACGCGGCATGGCACGAGCACGCTGGCCGAGTCCGCCAGGATGCCGCCGTACTGCGCGTCAATCACCTCGACCACGGACCGGGTTCCAGGTCGACGGAGCAGGTCGACGGTCGCCGCGATCGCGATGCGCTTCACCTCGGGCTGGATCTCCCCCGCACCAGGCGTCCAGGACCGGACAGCCGGCAGCGTAGGGCTTGCCGTCGACCGAGTAGCGGAAGGCGTGCTCGAAGGCGACGAGCCGGTCGGCGCGGTGGTCGAAGCGGGGGTGGTCGTGGCGGGCGAGTTGGGTGCCGGGCTGCTCGACGGCTTCTGAGCCGAGGAGGTGCTGCACCCCGCCAGGAGACCGGCGCCCGCGATCAACAAACCGCGGCGCCCGAGTCTGCTCGTGGAGACCATGCTCGTAGTCTCCTTCGCGTCACAAGCAAGGCAGTCGCGGGCACATGCAGACAGAGGCAGCTCAGCCCCGGCCCGCCAACCAGTTGCCTACGGCATCTACTGGGTGACGCGGTAGACGTCGAAGACGCCTTCGACCGAGCGTACGGCCTTGAGCACGTGCCCAAGGTGCGTCGGATCACCCATTTCAAAGGTGAAGCGGGACTTCGCGATCCGGTCGCGGGTCGTCGTCAGAGCCGCCGACAGGATGTTGACGTGGTAGTCGGACAAGACGCGGGTGATGTCCGACAGCAGACGCGCGCGATCCAGAGCTTCGACCTGGATGGCGACCAGGAACACCGACTGGGCGGTCGGCGCCCACTCGACTTCGACGATCCGTTCGGGCTGGGTCTGCAGGTTCTCGACGTTCGCGCAGTCGGCGCGGTGGACGGAGACGCCCGCGCCGCGGGTGATCCAGCCGATGATCTCGTCGCCCGGCACCGGCGTACAACATCGCGCCAGCTTCGACAGCACGTCGGTCGCACCCTTGACGATGACACCAGCATCGCCACGGGCCGTCCGCTTCTTACGATCCCGAGCGGCGGGCAGCCGCAGGCCCTCGGCCAGGTCCTCGGCCGCGCCCTCCTCACCGCCGTACGTCTCGATCAATCGCCGTACGACGGCCTGCGCGCTCACGTGACTTTCGCCGACCGCGGCGTACAGGCCGGTCACGTCCGGGTAGCGCAGCGAGTTCGCGACAGCGGTCAGGGTCTCGTGCGACAGCAGGCGCTGCAGCGGCAGGCCCTCCTTGCGGAGCTGCTTGGCGATCGCGTCCTTGCCGTGCTCGATCGCCTCGTCGCGGCGCTCCTTGGAGAACCAGTGCTTGATCTTGTTCCGCGCCCGCGGGCTCTTGACGAA
>Ga0137374_10009834_pt1 | contig 11277 bp, 9 predicted proteins | sample SagtaG_20_FD_104811 | JGI IMG/M metagenome (GOLD analysis project Ga0137374, IMG submission 104811) | Vadose zone soil microbial communities from Sagehorn Ranch, Mendocino, California, USA - Sage1_R_100_16 metaG | ecosystem: Environmental > Terrestrial > Soil > Vadose zone | place: USA...
CGCGCGGCCCTCTTCGCACCCTGGCTCGACCGCCTGCTGGAGCTGCTCGCGGACGAGCGTTTGCAGCCCAAGCGCGAAATCCCCTTGACCGTGGCCGGACGCGGGAAGACGATCCTCGGCCTCGCTGCCCGTCACGCGTTCCGCTGGAACACGTTCGGCGGCGTCGGCCTCACCCCCGAGGAGGGGCTGAGGCGGGGCGGTGAAGACAACGCCCGCCTCGACGAGCTCTGCGCCGAGACCGGACGCACGGTGCTGCGCTCGGCGCTGATCGGCCATCCGTTTGTTGCCGAGACCCCCTGGCGCTCGGACGAGACCTTCCAGGACTTCGTCGCCCGCTGGCAGGAGGCCGGCTTCGAGGAGCTCGTCGTCTACTACCCGCCGGAGACCGGGATGCCGAAGGGCTCCGTCGTTCCGGGCGTCTTCGAGCGAGCCTTCTCCCAGCCTGGGCCGCGTCGTCGCGCTTTGCCCGCCGACGCTGGCAGCTAACAGAGGGTTAGCGAGTCCGCCGTCGAAGTCGCGCCCATGGCGCGCAAGAAGCGTCCCAGCAGGGTGCGCCCGAAGACGCCGTCCCGGGTCAAGAAGCGCACGCGCCGGAAGAGCTCGGCGCGCCACCCTGCCCGGGGGCATCAGCATCCGGAGCTGATCGGCCTCGGCCTGGCCGCGTTCGGCCTGTTCATGGGCAGCGTGCTCTGGGCGGGGTGGAACGGCGGCTACGTCGGGAGGGCAATCGGCGACGGGCTTGTCGCGTTGCTGGGCGGGACGGCGTACGCGCTGCCGGTCGCCTGCGGGGCGGTCGGCGGGCTGATGGTCGCGAAGAGCGACCTGCCGCGGTTCGCGCCGTTTCGCACCGGCCTCGGCGTCACCGCCTTCGGGCTGGCACTCGTCCTCGGTCGTGCGCACGGCGGCTACCTGGGGAGGGGTCTCGAAGCTGCCCTCGGCCGCCTGATCGGAACGACCGGGACGCAGCTGCTCGGCGGCTTCCTGCTGCTCGCCGGCGGCCTGCTGATCAGCGGCGCCTCCGCGGGCGCACTCCTACGCGGTTCCGGCCATGCATTTCGCCGCGCGGCTCGCAGTCGGCCTGTCCGTCGCCGGGCCGTGCCGATCACTTCGCCTCTCCCGGAGCCCGAGCGTGTTCCCGTGCCGGTTCACGCCCCGCCCGTCGACGGCGTCCAGGAGTTCCCGGACATCGTCGCACCGTCGCCGCTGCTCGTCCTCCCGGAGGAACCCGAGCCGGACGACCAGCCGTCGCTGTTCGACGTCAGCGAGACCGACGGCGAGGCCGTCTACAGACTCCCCGACCGGGGAGTGCTGCGGCGCTCCAAGGCGATCGCACGCGGCGAGGCCGAGTCGAGCGCACGCGTGGGAGAAGCCCTTGTCCAGGCACTTGCGAACTTCGGCGTCGACGCAAGTCTCGTCGGCGAGATCGCGGGGCCGCGGGTCACCCGCTACGAGCTGCAGCTCGCACCCGGCACCAAAGTGGCCAAGGTTGCAGCGCTGAAGGACGACCTCTCCTACGCGCTGGCGACGACGGAGATCCGCATCCTCGCCCCGATCCCGGGGAAGCAGGCGGTCGGCGTCGAGGTCCCGAACCACTCGCCCAACCTCGTCACGCTCGGCGACATCTACGACGATCTGCCGGCCACGTCGAGCCCGCTGTCGGTCTGGCTCGGTAAGGACATCTCCGGGAACGCGGTCTGGACCGATCTCGCCCGGATGCCGCACCTGCTGATCGCGGGCACCACCGGCTCCGGGAAGTCGGGCTGCATCAACACGATCCTCACCTCGATCCTCCTGCGCGCCACGCCCGACGACGTGCGCATGATCCTGATCGACCCGAAGCGGATCGAGCTGGGCTATTACGAGTCGATCCCGCACCTGCTCACGTCCGTCGTCTCCAGCCCGAAGACCGCTTCCGCCGCGCTCGCGAACGTGGTCGGCGAGATGGAACGCCGCTACGAGCGGATGAGCCTCGTCCGCGCGCGCAGCCTCCCCGAGATGAACCGCGCCCTGCGGGGCCGCGGCGAGAAGCAGCTGCCGTACCTGCTCGTCGTGATCGACGAGCTCGCCGACTTGATGATGATCTCGCCGCAGGAGGTCGAGGATGCCGTCATCCGCCTCGCGCAGAAGTCGCGCGCGGTCGGCATCCACCTCGTGCTCGCGACGCAGCGGCCCTCGGTGGACGTGATCACCGGGATGATCAAGGCGAACGTGCCGTCCCGGATCGCCTTCGCGGTCTCGAGCCAGACCGACTCGCGCGTGATCCTCGACCAGTCAGGCGCGGAGAGCCTGCTCGGGCAGGGCGACATGCTCTTCAAGCCGCTCGGCACGTCCCGCGTTCAGCGGGTCCAGGGGGCGTTCGTGACCGAGGAGGAGATCGCCCTGATCGTCGAGCAGTGCCGCGTCCAACGGGAGCAGGAGCTCGACGAGTCGCTGCTCGAGCTCCCCGAGGCCTTCGCCGAGGGCGCCGACGACGACGATGCCGGTGACTTCGACCCGGACGAGGATCCGCTGCTCGACAAGGCGATCGAGATCGTCGTCTCCAACCAGACCGCGTCCGTCTCGCTCCTTCAGCGACGTCTCCGCGTCGGCTACACGCGAGCCGGACGGCTCATCGACATGCTCGAGCGGCGCGGCATCGTCTCGCCGTACGAGGGCTCCAAGCCACGCCGCGTCCTGGTCGAGGAGGCGGACCTCGCCCGGGTGCTCGTCCCGGGCGACTAACCAGCGCGCCTTACGGCCGTCACAAGGGACGCGGCAGTAGTGACCGGGGGTAATGCGCCGCTCCTCGCGGTGGGTTAGGTTGCACCGGGAGATTCATACCCCCCAACCAGAGGAGGGCGAGGGAGTGAGCAAGAGATGGCTTTCCGCGGCGCTGATCGCGGTGATTACGGGGTCGCTGGCGCTTGCCGCCGGTCTCGTGCGCTCGAGCGCGGCCGCACCTGCGGTCGACACGCGAGTCGGCCTCGTCAGCGACGTCGGACGGTTCAACGACAAGAGCTTCAACCAGTCTGCACTCGAAGGTCTCAAGCGCGCCGAGAAGTCGCTGGGGGTCAAGGGGCGCCCCGTCGAGTCGCGGCAGACGAGCGACTACGTGCCGAACCTCGCGTCGCTCGCGAAGCAGCACTACGACGTGACGATCTCGGTCGGCTTCCTGCTCGCGAACGCGACCGCGACCGTGGCCAAGAAGTACAAGGACGAGAGCTTCGCGATTATCGACTACTCGGTCCACGCGCCGCCGTTCGCCGACAAGAAGGGAACCCCGCAGCTCAAGAACGTCCAGGGGCTGACGTTCGCGACGAACGAGAACAGCTACATGATCGGCTGCCTCTCGGCCTTGATGGCGCAGAAGGACGGCGGCAACACGATCAGCGCGGTCGGCGGGATCAAGCTCCCGACCGTCGACATCTTCATCGCCGGATACAAGGCAGGCGCGACCAAGTGCGTGCCGGGCACGAAGACCATCGTCGACTACTCGCAGGACTTCGGTGACCAGGCGAAGTGCAAGGAGATCGCGCTGAACCAGATCGCGGCAGGCTCGAAGGTCGTCTTCCAGGTCGCCGGCGGCTGCGGCCTCGGGGCGCTCGACGCGGCCAAGGAGCAGAGCGTCTGGGGCATCGGCGTCGACCGCGACCAGGCGTTCCTCGGCTCGCACATCATGACGAGCGCCGTCAAGCGTGTCGACCAGTCCGTCTTCCTGACCGCGCAGGCGATCAAGAGCGGCAAGTTCCAGGCGGGCACCGACGCGGTCTTCAACCTGAAGAACAACGGCGTCGGGATCGGAAAGATCAGCTCCGAGGTGCCGAAGGACTTCATCGCGAAGATGAACGCCCTGCGGCCCCAGATCGTCGCCGGCAAGATCAAGCCGCCGACGCATCTGTAGGTCACGGCGCAGGAGGGGGAACCACAGGGAGGGCGGGCCACGGGAGGCCCGCCCTCTACTTTCACGCAGACCGGCGAGCGCCGTAGAATCGCGTCGCGGATGAGCGCCCGGCCCGTTCTCGAGCTGCGAGGGATCACCAAGAGCTTTCCCGGCATCCTCGCGAACGACCACGTCGACTTCGACCTCCTCCCAGCGGAGGTGCACGCGCTCCTCGGCGAGAATGGGGCCGGTAAGTCGACCCTGATGAGCATCCTCTACGGGCTCTACCACCCGGACGAGGGCGAGATCGTCCTCCGCGGCCAGCCCGTGAAGATCTCCTCGCCGCGCGACGCCATCGAGCTCGGGATCGGGATGGTGCACCAGCACTTCATGCTCATCCCGGTGATGACGGTCGCCGAGAACATCGTGCTCGCGACTGAGCCGAGGAAAGCCGGCGTGCTGCTCGACTACGACACCGCCGTCCGCCGGGTGCGAGAGTTGTCGGAGCGGTTCGGGCTCGCAGTCAACCCGAACGCCAAGGTCGAGAAGATCACGGTCGGCCAGCAGCAGCGCGTCGAGATCCTGAAGGCCCTCTACCGGGGGGCGGAGATCCTGATCCTCGACGAGCCGACCGCTGTGCTGACGCCGCAGGAGGCGCGCGAGCTCTTCGGCATCATCCGCAGCCTCACCGAGCAGGGAAAGTCGATCATCTTCATCTCCCACAAGCTGAACGAGGTCCTGGAGATCGCCGACCGGGTCACGGTGCTGCGGCGCGGCAAGCAGATCGAGACTCTGCCCACCGCCGGCGCGACCGAGGAGAGCCTCGCGCGGCTCATGGTCGGCCGCGAGGTGCTGCTGCGCGTCGACAAGCAGCCAGCGAAGCCGACCGAGCCGCTGCTCGACGTGGACGACCTGCATGTGCTCGACGATCGCGGCCTCGAGGCCGTGCGGGGTGTGAGCCTCGAGGTGCGCGGAGGCGAGATCGTCGCGATCGCCGGCGTCGACGGGAACGGCCAGTCGGAGCTGATCGAGGCGCTGACCGGACTCCGGCCGATCGCCTCGGGGCGCGTGGTCGCCGGCGGACGCGACCTGACGCGATCCTCCACGCAGGAGATCCTCGACGAGGGCATCGGCCACATCCCGGAGGACCGCCAGCGCCGCGGTCTCGTCCTCGAGTTCACGCTCGCGGAGAACCTCGCCCTGCACGACTACGACAAGCAGCCGATCTCGAAGCTCGGCTGGCTGCGGCCCGGGCGGCTGATCGCGCGCGCGCGAAAGCTGCTGAAGGAGTTCGACGTCCGGGGAGGTGGACCCAACACGCTGGCGCGCTCGCTCTCGGGCGGGAACCAGCAGAAGGTCGTGATCGCGCGTGAGGTCTCGCGCGACCCGCACGTGCTCATCGCCGCGCAGCCGACCCGGGGCCTGGACGTAGGGGCGATCGAGTTCGTCCACCGGCGGCTCGTCGAGGAGCGAGACGAAGGCCGTGGCGTGCTGCTCGTCTCGCTCGAGCTGGAGGAGGTTCTCTCGCTCGCCGACCGGATCCTCGTCGTCTACGAGGGCCGGATCGTCGGCGAGTTCGGGCCGGACGCGACCGAGGAGGAGCTCGGCTTCGCCATGCTCGGCGGCGCGAAGGAGGCCGTCGCGTGACAGTCCCGGTGCCCGAGGCTGCAGGCGAAGGCCTCGCGCAGCGGCTCGCGTTCCTCCAGCGCGCGGGCGGGGCCGCGACCGCCGTCTTCACCGCTGTGCTCGCGTTCTTCGCCGGCGGGATTGTCGTTCTCGTCACGGGCCACAACCCGCTGACGACCTACAAGGCCATCTTCGTCGGCACTGGGTTGACCTGGCCGTACCGCCTCGTCACCGGTCAGGACACTTCGGGGGCTGCCGACAACCTCCAGCAGACGCTGCTCCTGACGACTCCGCTGATCCTGACGGGCCTCGCCGTCGCCTTCGCCTTTCGCTGCGGGCTCTTCAACATCGGCGGGCAGGGCCAGTACTTCGCCGGAGCGTACGTCTCCGTGTGGATCGCCTCGTCGCTGAGCGGCACACCGGGACTCCTGCACATCATCTTCGCGATCGTCGCCGGCTCGCTCGCGGGCGCCCTCTGGGGCGGGATCGCGGGCTTCCTCCGCGCGACCGTCGGAGCCCACGAGGTGATCACCACGATCATGCTCAACTGGACGGCGATCTTCGTCGGCCAGTACTTATTCGGGCAGGGAGGGCCGCTCCAGAACAGCACGAACCCGAGCGACCCCGTCTCCAACGACATCGCCGAGAACACGAAGCTGCACGTCTGGTGGGGGGACCCACTCATCCAGGGGCTGCACGTCGGCTTCTTCGTCGCGCTGGCGATGCTCGTCGTGTTCTGGCTCGTTCTCAGCCGGACGACGCTCGGATACGAAGTGCGCGCCGTCGGGTTCAACCCCGAGGCGGCGCGTTACGGCGGGATCAGCGTCTCGCGCAACTACTTCCTCGCGATGGCCATCTCCGGCCTGTTCGCGGGGTTGGCCGGCACGCTCGACATTCTCGGCTGGCAGTTCCGGCTCGGCGTGATCGATATTCGCTCGTCGCAGATCGGCTTCGTCGGGATCGCGGTCGCGCTTCTGGGGCGGAACACGGCGATCGGCGTCGGCCTTTCCGCGTTGCTCTTCGGGGCGCTCCTCACCGGAACGTCGACCCGCAACCTCAACCCCGACGTCTTCCAGCCCGAGCTGGCCGGAAACCTGACGCTGATGATCCAGGCGCTCGTGCTGCTGTTCGTCGGTGCCGACGTCCTGATCCTCTGGTTCTGGCGGAGGTTCAGGACGTGACCGCGCGCGCGGAGACCCTCCAGCGGCTCGCGCGGGAGCGACTCGACACGACGCGGGTGATCGCGTGGGCGGGCGTCGTTCTCGGACTGCTCGCATTCTGGCTCGCCCTTCCGCCCGCGGAGATCCGCACGCCCGTCGTTCCGATTGTGATCGGGCTCTGCGCAATCGGGGTGGGGGCGTGGGCTGTGACGCGCGGCGTCCGCCGGATCGGGTGGGGCGCCGTCGCGGCGGGCGTCCTCGGGATCGTGCTCGGCGTCCTCGCCACGCGGTCGAGTACCAGCAACCTCGAGAACGTGGTCGTCTGGTCGGCGCTCCTCGCCGCGACCCTCCGCGCGGCGACACCGCTCACGTTCGCGGCTCTCGGAGGCATCCTGTCGGAGCGGAGCGGCGTCGTGAACATCGGCCTCGAGGGGATGATGCTGACCGGCGCCTTCTTCGCCTTCTACGGCGCGGACCGGTTCGGGTCGTGGACGTTCGGCGTGCTCGCCGCGGTTCTCGCCGGAGCGGCGATGGCCCTGATTCACGCCGTCGTCTCGATTCACCTGCGTGCCGACCAGATCGTCAGCGGCATGGCGATCAACTTCCTCGCGTGGGGGCTGACCGGCTACTTCTTCGTCGACGTCTACAAGGGCGAGGGGACCCCGAGTGAGGTCTCGTTCATCCCGAGCTTGCACCTCGACTTCCTGAAGGACGTCTACTTCATCGGTCCGATCTTCTCGAACCTCAACTGGATGATCTGGATCGGGCTGGCGTTGCTCGTGGTCGTCCACCTGGCGCTGTTCAAGACGGCGATCGGGCTGCGGCTCCGCTCGGTCGGCGAGCACCCGAAGGCCGCCGACACGGTCGGCATCTCGGTCTACCGGACGCGCTATGCCGCCGTGATCTGCTCGGGGATCCTCGCCGCGCTCGGCGGCGCCTACCTCTCGATCGGCTTCGTCCACTCGTTCAGCGAGAACATGACCGCGGGGAAGGGGTACATCGCGCTCGCGGCCGTGATCTTCGGCGGCTGGCGGCCGTTCGGCGCCTTCGCCGCCGCGCTCCTGTTCGGGTTCTCCAGCGCAATAGCGGACCGGATGCAGGTATACCGTGAGACGTTGCCCGGCATCGACGTCCTCATCCAGGCCCTTCCGTACGCGCTGACGCTGATCGCGGTCGCCGGCGTGGTCGGCCGTTCGATCCCGCCCGCCGCTGTTGGCCGCCCGTACGTCAAGCAGTAGCGCGGGCGCAGCCATCGCTGCGGTGCTCGGCGCGCTCGCGACCGCCGCGGTCCCGGCCGGCATCGCCGCTTCGCGCTTCACGGACGAGATCAGACTCCTCGAGGCGCTCGTCCTGACCGCGCCGGCGGCGCTCGTGCTCGCGACGATCTCGATCGTCGTTCGCCGCGTGGCGCGGCGCCGGATCCGCCGGTCGATCACGCCAAACGAGCGTCCGCTGCGGCTCGGCAAGTGGCTCGGCTGGCTGGGCCTCTATTTCGGTCTGATGGCCGCGCTCGCGCTCGGGTTCTACGGGATCCTGCGGCTGTACGACTAAGAGCCGACCCCGTCTACAATCCGGGCCCGTGTTCGAGATCGGCAGCAGCCTCCGAGAAGCCCGTGAGCGGCAGGGGTACGACCTCGCCACCGTCGAGCGGACGACCAAGATCCGCGGCAAGTACATCCGAGCGCTCGAGGACGAGCGGTTCGAGCTGCTGCCGGCCCAGACCTACGTCAAAGGATTCCTGCGCACCTACGCCGAGATGCTCGGTCTCGACGGCCAGATCTACGTGGACGAGTACAACTCACGCTACGTCGCCGGAGACGACGAGACGAACTTCCGTCCGCGACGCAGCTCGGTTCGGCGTCCGCAGCAGCGGAGCCGGAAGCTCGAGTCCGGCGTCGTCCTGGTCGCGCTCGCCGCGATCGCCGTCCTGACCGTGATCGTGATCGGCGCGTGGAAATCGGGCGGGAAGCCTTCGACGCCGGTCGAGGTCGCGCGAAAGGCTCCGAAGACGACGCGAAAGCCCGCCGTTCCCGCGACCGGCGTGCTGCTCGTGATCTCGGCGCCTCGGGGCAACTCGCTCCTCGAGGTCCATGCGCGGAGCGCCTCCGGTCCGGTGCGCTACCAGGGGACGATCGAGCAGGGCCAGACGCCGCTGAAGTTCTGGGCGAGGCGGGTCTGGGTGAACGTCGGCACGCCGGAGAATCTGAGGTTCACCGTCAACGGCAAGCTCGTGCACGTGCCGGGTGGCTCGCCGGGGGTACTCGTGTTCACGCGAGCCGGCGTGCGAGCGGCTTGACGGCGTCGACCCGGCCGCGCGTCGCGATCGTCGCAACCGGAAGCGAGCTCGTCCGCGGCGACCGGCGCGACCTGAACGGCCCCTTCCTGGCGCGAGAAGTCCTGCTACGGGGCCTCGAGCCGGCGCGGATCACGATCGTCGGCGACCAGCCCGAAGAGCTCTCGGCAGCGCTCGAGGAAGGGCTGAGCCACGACCTCCTGCTGGTCTCCGGCGGGCTCGGACCGACGCACGACGACCGGACGATCGAGCTGTTGGCGCGCTCTGCCGGCGTCGAGCTCACCGTCGATCCCGGGCTCGAGGCCGAGATCGAGTCGACGTCGCGGCGAATCGCCGAGCGGCTCCGTCGGCCGTACGCGGACTTCGCGGAGGGCGTCCGCAAACAGGCAACGATCCCCGTCGGAGCCGTGGTTGCGGGGATCGCGGGGACGGCCCCGGCTGTGGTGCTCGAGGTGGGGGAGACAGTCGCCGTCTCGCTACCGGGGCCACCGGCCGAGCTGCAGCGACTCTGGGCACTCGCGGTCGAGCTGGAGCCGATGCGGCGTGTTCTCGCCGGCGCCCGGCCGCCTCGCCGACGCGTCCTCCGCTTCTTCGGTGCGAGCGAGTCGGCGATCGCGCAGGCACTCGCCGGCGCCGGGGGAGACGGGGACGGCGTCGAGGTGACGATCTGCGCGCGAAACTTCGAGATTCACGTCGACCTGTTCCTCGACGACGGGGCCGAGGCTCGCGCCGACGAGCTCGAGGCGCGGCTCCTCGAGCCGGTTGAGCACTATCTCTTCGCCCGCGACGAGCGACCCGTCGAGGAGCTCGTGCTGGCGCTCTGCCGCGCCGAGGGCCTGACGCTCGCGACGGCCGAGTCGTGTACAGGCGGGCTGGTCGCCGGCAGGCTCACGTCGGTGCCCGGCGCGAGTGACGTCTTCGTCGGCGGGATCGTCGCGTACGCCGACGAGGTGAAGGTCAGCGAGCTGGGAGTCGAGGAAGACGTGCTTGCGGGCCACGGCGCCGTCTCTGCAGAGACGGCGGCGGCGATGGCGGCGGGCGCGCGTATACGCCTCGGCGCAGACGTCGCGGTCGCCGTGACCGGCGTCGCCGGACCGGCGGGCGGGACGCCCGAGAAGCCGGTCGGGCTCGTCTACCTGCACGCCGCGGGTCCCTGGGGCGGGCGCGGCCGGGAGTTCAGCTTTCCGGGCGATCGCGACACGATCCGCACGCGCAGCGCCGTGGGAGCGCTCCACCTGCTGAGGCGTGTTTTGTCACAGAATCGGCACAAAGTCGTGTGAATCTGCCCGGTACGGTGGGGGGCGATGAGCGGATCAGACTTTTTTGCGCCCTTCGTCTTCCCGACGAGGTGCTCGAGCGCTTCGTCTCGTGGCAGGCCGACGTCTTCGCGGGCGTCGATGACGTACGCGTCGTCGGCAAGACGAACCTGCACCTCACGCTCGCCTTTCTCGGCCATCGCCCGCGCCTCGAGGTGGACGACATCGCGCGCGAGCTCCGAGAGGCGGCCAGTACAGCCGAGCCCATGCAGCTCTTCGTCCGGCGGTATCGCGAAACGCGGAGCGTCGGGATGGTCACGTTCGACGACGAAGACGGGGCCGCGGGACGGCTCGCCGCAGACCTGCACGCCCGGCTCGCGCGGCTCGGCGTCTACGAGGCGGAGAAACGTCCCTGGCTGCCGCACCTCACGGTTCTGCGGTTCCGGCGGCCTCCACGGCTCAGGCCGGAGCTGCCTTCGGTCCCGCCGTTCAGTCCGTCCGACGCCGCTCTCTATCATTCGGTGCTGCGATCCGGCGGGGCGCAGTACGAGGTCGTTCAATCCGTTGCGCTCGGGTCATAGCCCGGCTAGAGGAGGTTGATCAGGTTGGATCGCGAGCAAGCTCTCGACACCGCACTCGGGCAGATCGAGCGGCAGTTCGGCAAGGGCGCCGTCATGAAGATGAGCGACCAGGCCCAGGTATCGGTCGGCGCCGTCTCGACCGGGTCGCTCTCTCTCGACCTCGCGCTCGGGATCGGTGGTCTTCCCCGCGGCCGGGTCGTCGAGATCTTCGGCCCCGAGTCGTCGGGCAAGACCACGCTCGTCTACCACGTGATCGCCGAGGCTCAGCGCCGCGGGGGCATCTGCGCCTTCATCGACGCGGAGCATGCGATGGATCCGACCTACGCGAAGCGGATCGGCGTCGATGTGGACAACCTGCTCGTCTCGCAGCCCGACACGGGCGAGCAAGCGCTCGAGATCTGCGAGCTGCTCGTGCGCTCCAGCGCGCTCGACGTGGTCGCCATCGACTCGGTGGCCGCCCTGACTCCGAAAGCCGAGATCGAAGGCGAGATGGGCGACACTC
>Ga0137374_10009836_pt1 | contig 11276 bp, 8 predicted proteins | sample SagtaG_20_FD_104811 | JGI IMG/M metagenome (GOLD analysis project Ga0137374, IMG submission 104811) | Vadose zone soil microbial communities from Sagehorn Ranch, Mendocino, California, USA - Sage1_R_100_16 metaG | ecosystem: Environmental > Terrestrial > Soil > Vadose zone | place: USA...
CCGGCCGGTGGTGTCGACTAGCGCGTACTGAAACACCCAGCCCACACCGGTCGCGTCGGGCCCCAACTCCGTGCGCACACCTTGTGGCAGGCGGGGGAGGACACCTGACAGGTACTCGAGCGTGCGGGACCGCGCCCAATAAATATCCGTCCCTTCCTCGAACACGATGTAGACGTACGAGAAGCCGAAATCGGAGAAGCCGCGGACCGCCTTGACCTTCGGCGCCCCGAGCATCTTGGTCACGATGGGATACGTGACCTGGTCCTCGACGATGTCGGGGCTGCGATCCCAGCGCGAGTAGACGATGACCTGCGTGTCGCTGAGATCGGGGATGGCGTCGATCGGCACAGTCTTCATCGACCATACGCCCGCGACGACCGCGGCCGCGACGAGCAAGAAGACAACGAAGCGGTTCTTCGCCGACAGTTCGATGAGAGCGCTAATCATGGCGCCGGCCTCCCGGTGTCGGCGCCTTCGGCTCCGGCATAGGCACCTCCACCCCAACGCGGCTGCCGCGTTGGGGACCCCGGATTGACGGATCCATGGGCTTCGTTGCCGGCTCATTCGTGGCCGGCGCGCCGCCGTGCCGGTGCTGCGGGGCCCCCATGCCGCTCGCCGCGGCTTTCAGCTGACTCTCCGAATCGATCAGGAACGTGCCCGATGACACGACCCGCTCGCCGGCTGTCAAGCCGCGCGTGATGGCGACGCGGTCTCCGTAGCGTCCGCCCACGACCACCTGGCGAGGCTCGAGGTAGCCGTTGCCGAGGTCGACGAAGACGGTCTGCCGATCGCCCGTGTCGAGCACGGACTCGGCTGGCACGACGAGCTCCCTGGCGCCCGCGATGCCGAACTCGACGTTCACATACATGTCCGGCTTCATTCGCAGTCCCGGGTTCGGCGCGTCCAGCCGGACTTTGAGCGTGCGCGTCATCGGATCCACTTGCGGCTGGATGTAGGTGACCCTGGCGCCGAGCGGCGGCGTGTTGCCGTTCGGGAAGGAGACGTAGGTTGCGTCGCCGACTGTGATCGAGGTGATGTCCGACTCGAACACGTCGGCGACAATCCAGATTCGGCTCAGGTCGGTGATCGTGTACAGATCGCTGTCCGGCGTGACCTTCTGGTTCGGAAACGCTTTCCGCTCCGACACGAAGCCGCTGGCCGGGGCGTACAGCGTGATGCTGTGAATCGGCTGACCCGTTCGGAGCACCTGTTCGATTTGGTCGTCGTTGAGTTGCCACAGCTCCAGACGCCGCTTGGCCGCCTCAAAGAGGGAATTACCGTGCTCCGCTGCGGACGCCAGCGGGTTGTCCCGCATCAGGTCCCGCGCGCGCGCGGCGAGCAGCAGCTCCTGTTGTGAGGCCAGCATCTCGGGGCTGTAGATCGTCAGCATTGGCTGGTCCTGCTTGACGAAGTCGCCCGTGAAGTCGACGAACACTTTCTCGATCCACCCGTCGATTCGCGTGTGCACGTGTGCAACACGCGTCTCGTCGAAGGTCACCTTGCCGACCGACCGGATCGATCGCGCTTGCCCGCTCAGTTCGACGGTCGCGAATTTGACGCCGATCAGCTGTTGCCGTTCCGGGGAGATCTTGATCGCGCCGGGCGGGGCTGCTGGAGTCGCGTCGGCGTACACCGGTTCGAGACTATTCCCGGTTTCAGGGTTGAGGCCGGGCTTGTCCGCGTGATACTTCGGGTCTTGCGGGTCCTGGTAATAGAGAATTGCGTGACCCGCATGTTCGCTGGCACCGGTCGACGCCGCTTCGTCCGCGTAGACCGGTTCGAGCGTCATGCCGCAGTCAGGCGCCACGCCGGGCTTGTCCGAGTGGTAGGCCGGGTGCATGGGGTCGACGTAATACAGAATCTGGCGGCCCTTCGACGCACTGCCTGGAGACTTCGTCGCCCGCATGACGTAGCCGCCACCAAAGGCCAGCGCGATCAAGAAGAGGACTGCGAGCGCTTTGACAATCTTCATGACGGCCTCAGTGCACCAGTGCGGTGCCGATCATTTCTTCCAGGCGGCTGACCGCCGTGTGATACGAGGTGAGCTCATCGAAGTAGGTCATTTCGTACTCGAGCACTGTCCCGAAGTTCGTGAGCACTGACAGGAAGTCGACGGCGCCGGTTTGATAGCTGGCCATCGACGATTCGAGCGCGAGCCGCGCCTGTGGCAGCACCGATTCCCGATACAGTCGGGCCAGGCGCACCGACGTCGACGCCATTTGGTAGTCCTCCTGGACGCGACCCTGGAGGCTCAACCGCGTGCCGGCGTACGTGCTGCGCGCCTGCTCGACGGTGCTGAGTTGTTCGGCCAGCGCCGCGGCGCGGCGTGCGCGCTGAAGCGGTAGCTTCACAGCGAAACGGAACTCGTACATCGGCGGCATGGCGCCCATGTAGTAATAGCCCCCGGTGACGGCGAAGTCGGGTTTGTACTCCTTGCGTGCCGCGTCGACCGCGAGTTGCGAGCGGTCGATCATGATTCGATCGCGCCTCAGCATCGGCGCGTGTTCAATCGCGAGCGCGACGAGCGAGCCGAGGGACATGTCGAAGGGGGTCAGCTGGAGGTCGTCCGGTTGACCAACCGGTGTCGCCGTCGGGCGCGCGAGGAGCGCGTTCAGCTCGCCTTCGCGCGTCTTTCGTTCCTGGCGAACCCGTTCGAGCTGCAGCTCGAGGATGCTGAGCTGCGTCTGCGCTTTGATGACGTCCTGTTGCGCCGCCTGACCGACCGCGTACCGGTTCTCGCTGACCTTCAGAAGGGTATCGAGCAGGTCACGATTGCGCGTCAGCACATCTCCGACCGCGTGCGTGTACGCGAGACGGTAGTACGCCTGCTTCACACGGGCCGCGACGCTCAGACGCGCGGCCTCGATCTGTGGCTGCTCGGCATCGGCTTCACGCGACGCGATGGCGCTGCGCAGCGCAAGCTTCCCTGGATATGGAATTTCCTGGCTGACCATAACGCCGATGTTGGCGATCGGCTCGGTGCCGAGCCCGGCGCCGGGGAGCGGATTGCCGCTGGCGTTGTAACCAGCCGAAACCATCGGATCAGGAAGGCTCCTCTCTTGCGCCGGCCGCTGCCGGGCGGCGTTGTACCGCTGCTCGGCGGCGGCGACTTCCGGATTCGATCGGAGCGCCTCACTGACGACCTCAGCGAGCACCAGGCGCTCGGTTTGTTGGGCGCCTACCGGAGACGCAATCGTGAGCAGCGCAACGACAACGTACGGACGAACTCGCATAACCACCTCGACTTCGCGGATCTCGGGCGCGAACGACGCGCACCGATCCGCAGAACACGTCTGTGAGGCGTCGAGGAATGCGAGCTAGATCAGGAACGTGCCGAAGAGTGTGATGAGATCAGGAGGGAACGAACGTGTCGGCATTGTCAGCGCTGGCGCGTGACCAATCAAAGTGGGCGGTACGAGCGGCCTGCCGTTCAGGACCATCGTCCCGTCGTCGACGGATTGGGCGATTTGCGTTTTCCCCGCCGCGGGCGTCGCCTCGTCGGAGCGATCGCCCTGATCCAGACAGCAGCAGGCCTGCAGTCGAGGCGTCTTGCCGCAGTCGTGCTGTTTGGCGACGCAGATAGGGTGCATCGCTTGCGCAAACAGCGCCCCGCCGCTCATCGCCATCGTCGCCGCGAGCAGGCTGAGCGCGGCCAGTCTCCTGCACAGGGCAGTCACGAGTACCCACCGACTGCACCGGTCGTGCCACCAGCGAACGATCCGGAAAACCGCGGCTTCCCTGGCGGGCGCGACTGAGCTGTGCCGGGAATCCGGCAATTTCCCCGCGGCCGTGCGGGAATCTGCCCATGGCTGGGGGCATTCGCGGCAGCCGTGAACCGCACGTGCGGCGAGCGAACGCTCCAACGACCTGACGCGCGCATCATGACTCGTTGGCACCGTATCAACAGACTCGTCGACGAGTCCCCGCGGAAGTTTCACGGTACAAAGACGTAGTGCAGCGCCCACGTCTGCCGCGACGCGACTTCGATCGGCCCTTCCACGACGACCGCCATCGTCGCAATCGTGGCCGGCGTTCCACAGCGATCGGAGCGGTCGATCAGAATCTCGATCGTGGCAGCGACGCGAGCCTGCACCGCGAACGGCCCCGTCTCGCCCCACAGGCACGCCATCAGATTCGTCGCGTGCAGGTAGATCCGCGTGTAGAGTACCGGACCATCCAGCGGCGGATCGAATCGAAACGTCATCCACAGCTTTCCTGCACAGCCCTCAATCAAAGCGCCGCAGCCGGCGACGACGCTGCCCGGTGACACGTTCGCGCTGACGAAACTGATTCGAATGGGGCCGGTGGCGTCGAGAGGCGTCACCTGCTGCGCCGGGTCTGGCGGCGCTGAGGGCGCGATGACAGGCGGTCCGCACCCCGTGAGCATGAGCGCCGCGACCAAGGCACGGACCCTGTTACACCCGGTGGGCAGGTTTGCTCGGGGTATCCGCGAGGAGCCAGATGCCAAAGCTGTGGACCTCAGGAGCCACACGGCGCGCCAGTAGACCCGCTCACGTGACGGCTAATCTTCACGCAAGGCAGCGGCCGGATCGACCGCGATCCCCTGCCGCGCCGCCAGGACGCACGCCATCAGGCCGATGCCGCCGACCAGCGCGACGATGGCCGCGATGACCAGCGGATCGCGCGCGCGCACCTCGAACAGCAAGCTGGCGACGACGCCGCCCGCCGCGACCGCACCCGCGGCGCCGGCGAGCATACCCGCCAGGATCGGCGCGCCGCCCTCGCGCACGACGAGTCCCACGACCTGCGCGGTCTGCGCCCCGAGCGCGACGCGGATGTTCATCTCCCGGCGCCGCCTGGACACGCTGTACGCCGTCGTCGCATAGATGCCGATCACTGCGATCGCCAGCGAGACGACCCCGAACGCGACGAACAAACGGACCTGATAGCGGCGCGCGGCGAATGCGCGGTCCACCAGCTGTTCCATCGGACGCGACTGGCCGATCGCAATCTCCGGATCGATCTCGCGTACCACGCGGCGGATGCTGGACACGAGCGACGCCGGATCGACGGCCGTCCGGACGAGGAGCCACGTCGCCGTGCGACTGCGCCACCAGTACGGTGCATAGACCATCAATGGCGGCGCCGTTTCGAGTGATGTCGTCCGCGCGTTGCCGACGATGCCGACGACCTCGAAGCCCTGCTCGGTCGGCTCGCCGCGGCTGAAGCGCTTGCCGAGCGCATCCTCGCCTGGCCACAACTGCGAGGCCGTCCGTTCGGAGATCAACGCGGGCGCCGGACGGTTCGGATCGCGCTCGGCGTCGGTGAACGGCCGCCCGCGCAGCACGGGCATCCCGAGTGCACGGAAGAAGTCCGGCGCGATGAACCGGAAGTTGGCCGCGGGCCGCTCGGACCGCGGGCGCGTGTCGCCCTCGGGGGCGATGAAGTTGACCGTCCCCTCGCCGGTCAGCGGCAGAATCGACGTCGTCGAGACGCTGTCGACGCCAGGCAGCTCGTGCACCGCGGCGATCAGGCGATCGTAGGCCGCGAGCCGCGCTGGCGCGCTGGCGTACCGCGTCGCGGGCAGCGCGACGTTGACGGCGAGCACCTGTTCCGCGGTGAAGCCGCGATCGAGGTTCATCAGCCGCACGAAGCTGACGCTCAGGAGCGCGGTGACGACGAGCAGCATCACCGATAGGGCGACCTGCAGCGTGAGGAGCGCCGCGCGCGTGCGCGTGGCGCCACGGTCGCTGGTGGTGGTGAAGCTCGTGGCTCGCAGTGCCGGCTGCGCGGCCGCGCGCCCGGTGCGCCAGGCGGGGAGCATCGCGACGAGCAGGCCCGCCGCGATCGAGACGGCGGCCGCGAAGCCGAACACGCGGCCGTCGAGCGCCACCTCGTTCACGCGCGGCAGCCCGAACGGCGCCGTCCGGACGAACGCAGTCAGCGCGGCCCGCGCCACGAGCATCCCGAGCACGCCGCCGCCGACGGCGAGCAGCAGTTGTTCCACCACGACGCGCCGCATCAGGCGCGCCTGGCTCGCGCCGAGCGCCGCGCGAATCGCCGCGTCGCGCTGCCGACTCGCGGTCCGCGTCAGCGACAGATTGGCGAGGTTGGAGCACGCGATCAGCAGCACTGCCGCGATCGCCGCGAACAGCAGCAGCAATCCGCGGCGCGCCGTTCCGACCACGGCTTCGGTCAGCGGCGTGACCGCGCTGGTCAGGGTGACCCGCTCGTGCGCCGCCCCCGTCGCGATCGCGCTGACCTGCGCCTGCAGCATGTCCAGCTCCGTTCGTGCCTGGTCGACCGTGACGCCCGGCTTCAGCCGGCCGATCGCGGGATTGTTGTGATCGCCGACCCATCCGACGTGCTCCCGATCCATCCGGATCGGGACGACCGCATCGATCGTGTCTTCCAGCCGCCGCATCGCCGCGAGTTGAAACCCCGCGGGCAGCACGCCGACGATGGTGCGCGGCGTGCCGTCGATCACGATCGAACGTCCGACGACGGTGGGGTCGGCGTTGAATCGCTGCCGCCAGAGGCTGTCGCCCATTACGGCGACGTCGGCGCTGTCCGGCCGCTCGTCGGCCGGCATCAGCGCGCGGCCGATCGCCGTGTCGACGCGCAGCACCTCGAAGAGCGACCCGCTCGCGTGTGTGACCGTGATTTGCGTCGCGTGGCCGGCGCCGGTCAGGTTGGCCGGCAGCGAGATGAACTGCGCCATCGAGTCGAACGACCGCGCGTGCGCGCGCCAGTACTCGAAGTGCTGTTCGTTGACCTCGAACGCCGCGCCGCTCTTCGACACCTCCCGCCAGATCTCGCGGAGGCTTACGAGCCGCTGCGACTCGCGATACGCCAGTGGCTTCAGCAGGACGCCGTCGACGATGGAAAAGACCGCCGTCGTCGCGCCGATCGTGAGCGCGAGGGTGGCGACGACGGTGGCGGCGTACCCGAAGTCCCGCCGGAGCGCGCGCCACGCTTCACGAAGATCGAACGACAGATGATTCATCGTGCCTCCCGTGTTCGACGGTTGGACGGGCTGTGGCCGGCGCCGGTTGTCATACGGATGCTCCTCTCAAGTCTCGACCACCTCGGGTACGCCTGCGGCAGTTAAGGCAGTCGGCCGGTGACCTCACACCAGACGCGCGGAGCGAAGGCGAGGCCGCGCGCGAACGAAGCCGTCGTTCACGGTCTCCAGGTGACGTTCATCCGGACGGCGCGGCTCTCGACTGTGATGTTACTGCCGAGACCCTTGTTGAGATTTCTTACTCCAGCGTCGAACCGTGCCTCGACGCCGAAATGTCCGGCCGCGTACCCGATGCCGCCGATGACGCTCACGTCGACCCTCTTGACGCCATCTTTGATGTCGAAGGTCCGCCCGCCTTCTTGTTCCTTCGCGCGCGACAGGTAACTGAATCCCGGACCGCCAATCACGTACGGGCCGCTTGAATGGCTCGTGACGCCGACGCGCAGCAGAACCGGAACCTCGATCCAATCCCAGCGATCGGTCGCGTTGAAACTACGGGCCGAATCCTTCAGGGTGAAGCGCTTCTGGGAATATGCGACCTCAGGCTGAATGGCGACTTTCGGCGTCAGCGGGAACAGTCCAAATCCGCCGGCGACGACGCCCGCTTTGAAGCCCGGGTCGAAGCCTGCGGCGCCAGAACCGCCGAGACCGACGGCGCCAAAATTCGCACCGACGACAAGGCCAGCGGTCGGACCATCGGCTGCAAACACTCGGGTCACCGAGAGAACTAACACGCTGAGAGCAAAGAACAGCAAGCGCAGTATCGCCATAGGTAACCTCTCGGGTGAAGAGTGAGTATGCGATGCTAACCGGTTAATGCAAGTCCACCAGGACGACGCGCACCGGCGTGGCGCCCGCAGTCAGCAGGAGCAAGGGCAGACCTGAGGGCAACCCGAACGCATTGCCAGTCTGCTGGACAGTCTCGGCAGCGCCGTCCCTTACTACAAGGGGCCCTTCGACGACATATGCGAAGCCAGTATCGGAAGTGACGCTGCTCGGTGACCAGGCGCTGAGAGTCTGCTCCCTTATTCTGACCCTATAGCTCTGTCCTGCTGCCACCGGCAACAACGCAGCGGACTCGTACAGCCGTGTTCCCCGATGAAAGTCACCAAATGGACGCTCGGCAGGCCGGAAAACAAGAACCTGACTTTGCGATGCGAAGCGGTGGGTGTGGTCTTGTCCTGCCGGCACTATCGCGGCCTGCCCGGCCGAGAGCACTTGCCGTCCAGTGGCGCTGCCAATTTCGGTGGAGCCGTGAAGCACATAGAATACCCAGGCAAAACTATGCGTGTTCGTGTCGTCGGTTACTTCTTGCGCCTCCGTCGTGATCACGGCGACGCCCCACTTCCAGCCCGCTGCCGGCGCTTGTCCGTAGTTCGCGTCGAACCTAGTTACTTCAGTGAGCGGGGTGGTCGGCGTCGGCCCAGTCACCTGCTGACAACCAGTCAGGACAAGAAGGGCGAGAGGCGCCAGGCCGAGGCCGAGAACCTGCAGCTTCATAGAACCTCGCTTTCTTTGGCCTGGTCAACGAATCGGATGCTGCCAGGACGATAGGAAACATTAGAGTCGTCTCGCGGTTAGCATAACGCTCTGCGTTCTCAGCCCCTCCCCTCACACAGAAGCCGTAGCGGCAAGTGCGCTGAACCATCCGAACATCGTGACCGTGTACGACGTCGGTGTCGAAAGCCCCACACCGTATCTCGCCTCCGAACTCATCGAAGGGACATCGCTGCGCGTCGAGATGAACCGTGGCCACATGCCGCTCAAGCGCATCAGACGATAGGAAACATTTAGGAAACATTAGCGCGGATGCGTCAATACTCTGAACGTGTTCTTAGTTAGGCGGTGTCCGCTAGCGACAAATGAAGCTGCTGTCCGTGAATGACGCGGTCACAACGCCATTCGCGTTGACAGTTACGTGTGCGACAAGCGAGAGCTGGCCATTATTGCCTGCGCCTGCCGTTGCGACGACAGCAAGGATGACTGTTTCAAGTGTTTGACCGGCATAAACGGTGCCGGACGTCTTGCTCGTGTTCGAACCATAATACAAAGCGCGCTCGTCTCACCGACCCCGTGAATGTTCCCGAATGTCATTTGCAGGTTGAACGCCGTGCCCTCAGCGTTACTCACCAATGTCGCCACGACGACGAGGAGTGCAGTGACAAAGGAATACCGGTAGCGGGCGTGTTTGATGTCGGCTTGTCAAACGAGATGGGAGGTGAAGCCTCATAGTCGGCTCCGACAAACATCATTGAGTTTTCGCCGTGTATCGCGAGGCCGCCACAGGTGGCAGAGCGAGCGACGAGGATGGCAGACCGACTGGGCATCGGGGTCTCCTCATCGAGGAGTCGTATTAACGGAAGGGTACGAGCCGAGATGAGTACTACGTCTGAGCTATCGCTCTGTCAAGCAAATTCCTTATGCTCCCAAATTGTTCTTTAAGGACTCACAAAGTCTGCTTTGTGGCGGAGCCTCATGGTAGCCCCGGACCGCCTGCACACTCAGGGGGATGTCCCAGTAGCTGTTGAAATTTGAAAGCGGCGGCTCCTCACTGCTCGTGAGACACGAGTGGTGACCAAACCCGAGGCTGAGGCCTCACAGAAGGAGCCGCCATGAACACGAAGTCTCGCATAGCCCCATCCGTTCCCCAAGCCAAATCACCGCTGCGCCATCTGCCACTCGTCGATCTGCTCGTCGACACGAAGACGGAACTGTTGGAATTGGCGCTGCGATCGGGGCTGAAGGTATTCACGGCCATGCTGGAAGAGGACCGCACGGCCATCTGTGGGCCGCGGTACGCGCACGAGCCCGATCGCCACGCGAGCCGGGCCGGCACCACGCGGAGCGAAGTGGTCTTGGGCGGTCGGAAGGTCACCATCGAACGGCCGCGCGTGCGGACCGCCGCCGGCGAGGTCGCGCTGCCGACGTTTCAGACGATGGCGGCCACCGATCCCCTCGATCGCCGGGTCGTCGAGCAGATGCTCGTCGGCGTGGCCACACGTCAATACGCGCGGAGCTTGGAGCCTCTCGGCCCCGAGATGAAGAGCCGGGGCACGAGCAAGAGCGCCGTCAGTCGCCGCTTCGTCGCACGCACGACCGCGCAGCTCGCCGCCTGGCAGAGCGCCCCGCTTGATGCGCTCGACCTCGTCGCGTTGCTGATCGACGGGGTCCACGTCGGCGATCACTGCCTCCTCGTCGCGCTGGGCATCGCGGCGGACGGCCAGAAACACGCGCTCGGGCTCTGGGATGGCGCGACCGAGAATGCGACCGTGTGTCAGGGCCTCCTTGCGAATCTGCAGAGTCGGGGCCTGCGCACCGACCGCAGCCTCCTCGTCATCCTGGATGGCTCGGGCGCGTTGCGGAAAGCGGTGCGGGCGACCTTCGGCGATGCGGCGTTGATCCAGCGATGTCAAGTGCACAAGACCCGCAACATCCTCGACTATCTCAGCGATCGGGAACGGCCGTGGGCCCAAGCGATCCTGCGGCGCGCCTATCAGGCGAGCGACGCGAAGACGGCGCAGCGGTTGCAGCTCGATCTCGCACGGCGCTTGGAGGCCGAGTACCGCAGTGCGGCCGAGAGTGTGCGCGAAGGCCTCGACGAGACCTTGACCGTCCTGACGCTGAAGCTGTCCGCTCGCCTCCGGCGATCCTTCGCCACGACCAACGCCGCGGAGAGTCTGCTCAGTCGGACCCGACACGTGAAGCGAAACGTCAAACGGTGGCGTGGTGGCCACATGATGCTGCGGTGGGTCGCAGCCGGCGTCGAGGCCGTCAAGGGTTTTCGTCGACTGAAGGGGTATGCTGACATGCCGACGCTTGTTGCCGCGCTCCGTGCGCGTGATCGGCAGCTCGGGCTCATCGTCGATCAGGAGGAGCGACAGATCGCGTAGTCGTCAACTGAGCCGTCGCTGAATTTCAACAGCGGGAGGGACATCCCCGCTTCGACAAAAGCAAGCGTTGGGCCCGGCGGCTTGAGCGTCCTCGCGATGGATCGAGTCGGTCGGGGTCACGAATCGTCGTGCGGAGATCGGAGCCGCAAACGGTGCCGGGCCGCGGTCTTGCAATTCGGGTCAGCGGGCCTGACGGAAGGCTGGTAAACCGCCGCAGAGAATCGGCAGCTGCCGGATTGCCGGCATCCGACCCGATCGGTCGGTTCAGCAGGCTGCCCGCACGCGGCGCTCACGCCGCGGCGATAGGCTTGGTGCGAGAGAGCCAGTTGAGCAGGAACAATCCACCGATGACGTAGAGCGGTCCCGCGACGGTGACGTAGGTCACCAGCGGAAAGCGCCCC
>Ga0137374_10009837_pt1 | contig 11276 bp, 9 predicted proteins | sample SagtaG_20_FD_104811 | JGI IMG/M metagenome (GOLD analysis project Ga0137374, IMG submission 104811) | Vadose zone soil microbial communities from Sagehorn Ranch, Mendocino, California, USA - Sage1_R_100_16 metaG | ecosystem: Environmental > Terrestrial > Soil > Vadose zone | place: USA...
CTGTATGCGGAGGCGGTCGAGAGTCACATCGGCGGCTGGTTCTGGAATGCCGCCGCGCAGACGCGCATCCGGCCGGTCGCGCAGCCCGAGTACGGCTACGAGCTGCCGGACGGCGACGCCCCATGGCAATTCACCGCCACGGTCGCCGTGCAGCCGAGGCCGGACCTCCCCGACTGGAGCACTCTGGAGGTGCCCGCGACCGAGCCTGAAGTTCCGGCGGAGCTCGTCGATCAGGCGCTGCATCAGCTGCAGGAGACGGCCGCCGACCTTTCGCCGGTGGACGATCGCGTTGCGCAGCCTGGCGACCTGCTCGTGCTCGACCTCGTGATGCCTAACGACGCGCGCCGTGATTACGGAGTCGAGCTCGGCAGCGGCAGGCTCGCGCCCGAGCTCGAAGACGCGCTCGTGGGCGTGGCCTCCGGCGCGACGACGTCGGTCGCGATTCCCGTCTCCGAGCGGGAGACGAGCGCGGTCGAGGTCACCGTGAAGGAGATCCATGAGAAGGTGCTGCCGCCGCTGGACGACGAGCTCGCCCGCAAGGTGAGCGAGTTCAACACGCTCGACGAGCTGAAGGGCGATCTCGAGCGCGACCTACGCGAGCAGCTGGCCGCCGAGCTCGAGGGTCAGTTCCGTGCGGCCGCGGTCGACGCAGTCGTCGCCGCGGCGAACGTCGAAGCCGGCGGGCCGCTCGTTGAATCCCGCACCCGCGAACTGCTGAACGGTCTGGCACAGAGCGTCGAACGTCGCGGGATGTCACTCGACGCGTACCTTGCGCTGAGCGGTCGCAGTCCGGACCAGCTCGTCGAGACGTTGCGCAACGAAGCAGCTCAGTCGGTCGCGCGCGAGCTCGTGCTCGAGGCCGTCGCCGATCGGGCCGGGATCGTCGTCTCGGACACCGAAGTCGAAGCGCTCGTCCGCGAGCAGGTCGACGACGGGGAAGAGGAGTTCGAGCAGGCAGTTGCGCGGCTGCGCGAGAGCGGCGCCTACGAGCGGCTGCGCGAAGACCTGCGGCTTCGCGGCGCGCTCGACCGACTCGCCGCCGATGTCAAGCGCATTCCCGTCGAGCTCGCCCAGGCGCGAGAGAGCATCTGGACGCCCGAGCAGGAAAAACCCGAAACGTCTGCGAAACTGTGGACCCCCGGCAGCAAGGAGCCAGCATGAGCCCGCTAGAGCAACACGTAGTCCCGATGGTGATCGAACAGACGTCGCGCGGGGAGCGCGCGTTCGACATCTACTCCCGCCTCCTCAACGAGCGAATCATCTTCCTCGGCACGCCGGTGGACGACCAGATCGCGAACCTGATCGTCGCTCAGCTCCTCCACCTCGAGTCGGAGGACCCCGACAAGGACATCTCGATCTACATCAACTCGCCGGGCGGCCTCGTCTACGCGGGCCTCGCGATCTACGACACGATGCAGTTCATCAAGCCGGACGTCGCCACGATCTGCGTCGGGATGGCGATGTCGATGGGCGCCGTGATTCTTGCCGGCGGGACACAAGGGAAGCGGATGGCGCTGCCGAATTCCAAGATCCTGATCCACCAAGGGTCGGCCGGCTTCCATGGGCAGCCGACCGACATCGAGATCCAGGCGCGCGAGGCGATCAGCCTGGTGCGGTTGATGGAAGACATCATGGCCAAGCACACGGGACAACCGGTCGAGAAACTCAAGAAGGACATGGACCGGGACTACTACATGACGGCTCAGGAAGCGCAGGAGTACGGCATCATCGACGCAGTCGTCTCGAGCCGGGATTCCACGAGAGCGGCCGCGGCGGCCTAGCGGAAACGGCAATTTAGGGGTAAAAGAAAGAGAGCGATGGCGAGAGCGAGCGAGGGTAACGAGCAGCTTCTCTGCAGCTTCTGCGGGAAGAGTCAGCGGCAGGTCAAGAAGCTGATCGCAGGGCCCGGGGTCTACATCTGCGACGAGTGCATCGATCTCTGCAACGAGATCATCGACGAGGAGCTCACCACTCCCGCGCAGCTCGACCTCGACAACCTGCCGCGGCCGAAGGACATCTACGCGGTCCTCAACGATTACGTCGTCTCGCAGGAGGAGTCCAAGCGCGCTCTCTCGGTGGCGGTCTACAACCACTACAAGCGCGTGCAGATGGGGCAGGAGGACGGCGACGTCGAGCTCCAGAAGTCGAACATCCTGCTGCTCGGTCCGACCGGGTGCGGGAAGACGCTGCTCGCGCAGACGCTCGCCCGGATCCTGAACGTTCCGTTTGCGATCGCCGACGCGACCGCGCTCACCGAGGCGGGCTACGTGGGCGAGGACGTCGAGAACATCCTGCTCAAGCTGATCCAGGCGGCCGACTTCGACATCAAGAAGGCGGAGACGGGGATCATCTACATCGACGAGGTCGACAAGATCGCGCGCAAGGCGGACAACCCGTCGATCACGCGTGACGTGTCGGGGGAGGGCGTGCAGCAGGCGCTGCTGAAGATTCTCGAAGGAACGGTCGCGTCAGTTCCTCCGCAGGGCGGCCGCAAGCATCCGCACCAGGAGTTCCTCTCGATCGACACGACGAACGTCCTCTTCATCTGCGGCGGGGCGTTCGCAGGCCTCGACAAGATCATCGGCAAACGCATCGGCAAGAACGCTGTCGGCTTCGGCGCGCAGATCCGCTCGAAGAACTCCGCCGAGGCGTCAGAGCTGCTCGCACAGGTAATGCCGGAAGACCTGCTCAACTTCGGCCTGATTCCCGAGTTCATCGGGCGTCTGCCCGTCATCTCGGCCGTGCACCAGTTGAAGAAGGACGATCTCGTCCAGATCCTCACCGAGCCGAAGAACGCGCTCGTCAAGCAGTACCAGCGCTTCTTCGCCTACGACAACATCGAGCTCGTGTTCACCGAGGACGGGTTGTGGGAAATCTCGCAGAAGGCGCTCGAGCGCGAAACCGGCGCGCGAGGTCTTCGCTCGATCATCGAGACGGCACTCCTCGACGTCATGTTCGAGCTGCCGTCGCGCACCGACGTCTCCAAGTGCGTGATTACGAAGGAGACGATCAGCAAGGGCCTGAAGCCGACGCTCGTGACCAGCGCCGGCTCTGCCGCCGCCGCCGACGACGACGAGTTGGCCGAAGAAAGCGCCTAGGCGGCGGCTTGGCCCGAAATGCTGTGCATTTCGGGCGGGTAGACCGGACAGGCGCGCTGCGCGCGCGCGTCCATTTGGAGGCCGTCGAGGCGAGCTGCTTCGGCGGCGGTTAGTGTCGGCGCGGCGGAGCCGCGCCTTGGCCGTGACCGCGTTAGTTGCTGCCCGGCTTGCCTCGAGCTGTGTCGCAGACGTACGGGGCGAGCAGTGCGTCGGCGGACGCCTTCGTTGCTGCGATGGGCACGAGCTGATCTGCGAACGCGGGACCGCCTGACGTCTGGTTGACCGTCGGCGTCGCCGTGACCTTGGCGCTGCCGGCCGCATAGTTGAGCATGTTCTTGAAGTAGAGGAGGATCGCGCGCTGCTGCCACCAGCGGTCGAAGAAGTACGCGTGCTCGCCGCGCGTCGCCTCGAGTGTCTTCTGCAGCGCGTTGCCGACCTCGTACCCCGCCATCATCTGCGCTTCGAACGCCGGCACGAGCGAGTCGTCCGCCGAGTACACGTTGAGCAGCGGCACCTTGACTTTCTGCTGCGCGTGGAACGCCGTCTCGTGCGAGAGGATTCCGAAGCCGTCCGTTTCGTACCGAGTTCCGGCGCGCGCCAATGCGACGCACACGTCACCGTTGTCGTACGGGGGCACGACGAGCTGGACGAGCACGTCCGTTACTGGATACGTGCAGAGCGGTGTCTGGCAGCCGGCCGGAACCGCGGTCGAGTAGATCTGAGTGTCCTGGTCCGCCGGACCGCTGAACTGGATGCCCGCCTTGAAGACCTTTCCGGAATCGAGGGCGAGTGCGAGGACGGTGTTCTGGCCACCCTCGCTGTAGCCGACGAGGCCGATGTCCTTCGTCCCCTTCTGTGCGGCGAGGTAGCGCCCGGCAGCGAGGACGTCCTCGGACTCCTTCCAGCCGAACGTCTGCTGCCAGGCCGGATATCCCCACCCTGCATCGTTTTCGAAGCTGAAGCCGCGCTGGTCGGCCGCGAGCACGTTGTAACCGTTCGCGTACAGCATTGCGGCCCACCGGATGACCGATGCGTAGCCATGCGTGTTGAACCCGTGGACGACAACGATGCCGGGAGCGTCGCCGGTGTGCACGGCAAGCTCGCCGAGCAGGGGCGCGCCGTCTGCGGACTTGAACTGCACGTTGCGGAACCAGGCAGGCCATTCGGGCGCGTCGGGACTGCCCGGGATCGAGCCGGTCGTGTAGTCCTGCGCCGGCGCGGTGTTGAGCACGTTCGCACTGCCGAACGCCGAGTCGTATCCCTGCGGGACATAGTTCGGTTGGTAGGGCTGCGAGACGATCTGGTTGACGGCAGAGCGGAACTTCGAAGCTGTGTCGGCAGTTGCCGCCGAGGCAACCGCGGCGGCGAGTGCGAGCGCGACGCCGAGCGCGAGGGAAAACCGCATGATTCCTCCAGGGTCCGAACCTGACAGGTCGTTCAGGTTGCCGTATTCCCACGAAATGATCGATCCAAACGCGAACCTCGGCTTGACACCGATGCGCCCGGTGCGATAAGAGACCTGAATCGGGTCTCATATTCGGCGAGACCCCATCCCTCCGGAGGGTTCAGATGAGACGAGTGTGGTCGAGGCGGGCGATGGTCGTCGTCGCCGTCGCCTCGCTGCTCGGCGTGGCCGCCACTGCGGCGGCGACTGCCAGCACTGACATGCGCGGCGGTGCCGCCGCGAAAACGGTCAAAGTCGGATTCATCTACTCACGGACCGGCGCGCTCGCGGCGTTCGGCGCCGCAGAGGTCGAGGGCTTCCAGTTCGGCCTCTCGTACCTGAGAAGTCACGGCCAGACCTGCGGCGGGCGCAAGTTCGACGTCAACTACGTAGACGATCAAGGAGTTGCCGCAAACGCGGTTAATGCGGCGAAGGATCTCATCGGCCAGGGCTACAAGATCATCGCCGGCTCGACGTCTTCGGCGGCAGGGGTGGCGGTCGCACCGATCGCGGACCAGAACAACGTGCTCTTCATCTCCGGGCCCGCGGCCGCGGACGCAATCACCGGCCTGAACCGGCACACATTCCGCGCGGGCCGGCAGAGCTATCAGGACGTGCAGACGGCGGCGAACATCCTCCCGCCGCGGACTGTGGGCAAGAAGATCGTCGTGTTCGCCGAGGATACGCCGTTCGGCGCCAGCAACGTCGCCGCCGTCCAGCAGGTCTTCGGCACCAAGGGCCACAGCGTCTCGTCGATCCTCGCTCCGTTCCAGACCGCCGACCTGACGCCGTACGCCGTCCGGCTGAAGAACGCGAACGCGGACCTCGTCTTCGTCGCCTGGGCAGGCTCGAACTCGCCCGCGATGTGGCAATCGCTCGACCAGCAGAAGGTCTTCGACACTGCGGACGTCGCGACGGGTCTCGCGAATCGCGACACGTACGCGACGTTCGGGCCGATCGTCGGCCCGAAGGCGAAGCTGCTGTCGCATTACGTCTACCAGGCCCCGAAGAACAACGTGAACAAGTGGCTGGTCAAGACGATGCGCCAGCGCACGGGTCATCCGCCGGACCTCTTCACCCCAGACGGCTTCAACACCGCGCTGATGATCTGCCACGCGGTTCAGGTGGCGAAGGGCGACAACGTCGACAAGATGATCTCGGCCCTCGAGGGCTGGCAGTTCGTGGGGCCGAAGGGCATCTCGCGGATCCGCAAGGCCGACCACGCGCTGATCCAGCCGATGTTCGTCGTTCAGCTCGTGAAGGGGACGAACGGCAAGTACGACGCCAAGGTCGTCAAGACGGTCTCGCCGGGCAACGTGCAGCCGCCCGTCAAACCGTTCGGCTAATCGGCTGAGTGAACCCTCCGGTTCTCGCAACGCGGAACCTCGGGCTTGACATCGGCGGCGCGAAGATCGTCGCCGATGTCTCGCTCGAGGTAGCCGAGGGCGAGCTGCTCGGCATCATCGGCCCGAACGGGGCCGGCAAGACGACGCTGTTCAATCTGCTCTCGGGCCTCTATCGTCCGACTGCCGGGACGATCGAGCTCCGCGGCCGCGACGTCACCCGCGATCCGACGTTCCGGCGTACACGCCTCGGCCTGGGACGGACGTTCCAGGTGTCGAGCGTCTTTCCGCTCTTGACCGTCTTCGAGAACGTCCGCCTGGCGGCGGAGGCGGCACTCGGCGGAACGCTGCGGCTCTGGCGGTCGGCTGCGAACGTTGGGCGGGCGACCGACAAGGCGCGCTCGTCACTGGCGCGCGTGGGGCTCGAGCGGCGTGCGCTCACGAGGGCGGGTTCGCTCGCGCACGGCGACAAGCGCCGGCTCGAGCTCGCGATGCTGCTCGCCGCGGATCCGCACGTCGTCATGCTCGACGAGCCGATGGCCGGAGTCTCGGCCGAGAACGTTCCGGAGCTCGTCGAGCTGATTCGATCCGTGCACGAGCAGGAGGGCAAGACCGTGCTCATCGTCGAGCACCACATGGAGGTCATCACCGGTCTCGCGCAGCGCATCGCCGTCATGCACCACGGCGCGCTGCTCGCTTGCGACACGCCCGAGGCGGTCATGGCGAACCAGACGGTCCAGTCGGCGTACCTCGGCGAGGAGCTCTGAATGGCGGTCGCCGTCGCGGCCGAGACGCTGCTCGAGGTAGAGCACCTCCACGTTCACCTCGGTCAGTCGCACGTCCTGCAGGGCGTCTCGTTCACGGTGCGGGAGGGCGGTGTCACTGCGCTCCTCGGGCGAAACGGGGTGGGCAAGACGACCACCCTCCGCGCGATCCTCGGGCTCGTGGGTAGGCGGGGAAAGGTCACGTTCGCCGGCAACGACCTGACGTCCCTTCCGACTCACCGCATCGTCCGCCAGAGCGTCGGCTACGTCCCGGAGGACCGCGACATCTTCGCCGGCCTCACGGTCGAGGAGAACCTCCGTCTCGCGGAGCGCGACGCCGAGCCGCGTTACGACCTCGTCTACGACCTGTTCCCCGAGCTGCGGCAGCGCGGGGGGCAGCGCGCCGGGACGCTGTCCGGCGGCCAGCAGCAAATGGTCGCGATCGCGCGCGCCCTCCTGAACGACAACCGCCTGCTGCTCGTCGACGAGCCGACGAAAGGGCTGGCGCCTGCGCTCGTCGCGGACGTCGCACGTGTCCTCGAGCGGCTGTCGGAGCTGACGACGGTCTTGCTCGTCGAGCAAAACCTTGGCGTCGTCCGCCGGATCGCTCGAGATGCCGTCGTCCTCGACCAGGGGCGCGTCGTGCACACGAGCGACGCGCAGGAGCTGCTCGCGCAGCCGGAGCTGGTGCGCCGGCTGCTGAGCGTCAGCGCGGGTGCCGCCGCGTGAGCACCTTCATCGTCCTCTCGATCACCGGTCTCGGGCTGGGGGCGATGTACTTCCTGATCGCGTCCGGCCTCTCGCTCATCTACGGGCTGATGGGCGTGCTGAACTTTGCGCACGGGGCGTTCCTCACCGTCGGCTCCTATGCGTCGTGGTGGATGTCCGAGCACGCGTTTCACGACGTGAGCCCGATCCTCCTTCGGTTCTTGCTCGGCGCGCTCTGCGGTCTCGTGGCAGGCGCGGTCTTCGCGGCCCTCGTCGAGCTCGTGCTGATCAGGCCGCTCTACCAGCGCCACATCGAGCAGGTGCTCGTGACGGTCGGCCTCTCGCTCGCCTTCGTCGCGCTCGTTCAAGGGATCTGGGGCCCGACGCTCCGGCCGTACGCCGTGCCCGGCTGGCTGCACGAGACCACGACGATCTTCGGGGCGCACATCCCCAACGACCGTTGGATCGAGATCGCCACCGCCGGGGTCGTTCTCGTGCTGCTTCAGCTCTTCCTGCGCCGGACCCGCTACGGCCTGATCATCCGCGCCGGAGTCGAGAACCGCGCGATGGTGACGGCGCTCGGGATCAACGTCCGCACCGCGTTCACGCTCGTGTTCGCCATTGGCGGAGTTGCTGCGGCCATCGCCGGTGTGCTCAGCGGCGTCTACTTCAGCACGATCGATCCAGGCCAGGGGACGCGCCTTCTCATCTTCGCGTTCATCGTCGTCGTCATCGGCGGGCTCGGTTCACTCGGTGGGTCGGCGTTCGCGGCCGTCGTCGTCGGCCTGCTGCAGCAATACGTCAACTTCTATGCGTCGGCAGGGATCGGCGACATCGCGGTCGTCCTCCTGCTCGGCCTCGTCTTGCTGGCGCGTCCACGCGGTCTCGCGGGAGCGTTCGCCACGTGAGAAAGCGGATCGTCGCCGACTTTGCCTGGCCGCTCGCCGTGTTCGGCACGCTCGCCTTCGTGCCGAAGGTCGGGTGGGACATCCCGAAGCTCTTCGACAGCCCGATCTCGAGCCCGGGAACGCTCAATCTCCTTGCGCTCTGCCTGGTCTTCGGCGGGCTCGCGCTCACCTACGACCTGCTCTTCGGGTTCACCGGCTTGCTGTCGTTCGGTCACGCGCTGTACGTCGCCGTCGGCTCGTACATCACCAACATCGCGATCACGGACTGGCACTGGAGCTTTGCCGAAGCCGTCCTCTGCAGCGCGGCCGTCGGGCTCGTGCTGCCGGTCGTGCTCGGCTTCGTCAGCCTCCGCGTCAGCGGCATCGCCTTCGCGATGGTCACGCTCGCGTTCGCCCAGGCAGGTGCTGTGCTCGTGGACAAGGACCCGCACGGATGGACGCACGGCAACGAAGGTCTCAGCCCCGACTACACGAAGCTCCCTTCCGCGTTCGTCGGCGTCTTCAACACGAAGCACCTGTACTGGCTTGCGCTCGCGTACGTGGCGATTGTCTTTTTCGTGACGCGCTGGGCGGTCGAATCCTCGCCCGGACGTATATGGCAGGCGATTCGCGAGAACGAGTTGCGCGTCGAGGTGCTGGGCCTGCGTCCGCGTGCTTACAAGCTGATGGCGTTCGTGCTCTCTTCGTTCCTCGCGACCATCGGCGGGATCGTCTACCTGCTCCTCAACAACACCTCGGATCCGTCCGTGATCTCGCCGAACTTCACGTTGATGTTGCTGCTCATGGTCGTGATCGGCGGGGCCGGGTCGCGCTGGGGCGCCGTTCTCGGCGGGATCGTCTACTACTACCTCGACAACAGACTCGGCGCCGTCGGCAGCTCCTCGACGGTCCAGGATCTTCCACACGTGCTGCGCACGCCGCTCGAGCAGCCGCTGTTCCTGCTCGGCACGATCTTCATCCTGATCGTCTTCTTCCTGCCCGGAGGGATCGCGGGCCTGGCCGCGCGGGGGCGGCCCCGGGCCTGCGCCGGCTCGAGGAGGCGATTCGCCCCGGCGGCGCGGTCGGTGGTGCACCGGAGGCGACGCTCACCGAACCGCAGGAGGGCGCATGAGTACGGCGATCTATGAAGGGGTGCGTCTTGCGTACGACGTCGAGGGTACGGGGCAGCCGCTGCTGCTCATCCAAGGTCTCGGTTACGGCAGACGCGGCTGGGGACCCGCGCCGAGCATGCTCGCGCGGCGCTTCCAAGTCGTGACGTTCGACAACCGCGGCTTCGGCGAGAGCGACGTTGCGCCGGGTCCGTACACGACGACGCAGCTGGCCGCCGACGCGATCGCGGTGCTCGACGCGGCGGAGGTCGACAGCGCAGATGTCGTCGGCATCAGTCTCGGCGGAATGGTCGCGCAGGAGCTCGTGCTTGCATGGCCCGAGCGCGTACGCAATCTCGTCCTCTGCTCGACGACGCCGGGCGGCCCGAACTCTGTGCCGATGCCTCAGCAGACCGTGGCATTGATGGGACGGCAGCCGCAGCTCGACCCCCAGGAGGCGCTCCGCCTGTTCGTCGTGAATGCCCTCTCGCCTGACCCGTCGGACGAGCTCGTGGAGGAGATCGTGGCCTACCGCGTCGCCAATCCGCCGGACGGCGCGGGTTGGTGGGCACTCGCGGGCGCCGGTGCAGCGCACGACGCCATGGCTCGACTCGGCACGGTCCGCGTGCCGACCCTCGTCGTACACGGCACCGCCGACAACGTCGTCGATGTCCGAAACGCGCCGTTGCTCGCGGATGCGATCCCCGGCGCGCGGCTCGAGCTGTTCGAGGGCGTGGGGCACCTGCTGCCGTGGGAGCGGCCTGAGGAGTTCACGGCGCTGGTGGAGGAGTTCCTCGCGTGAGCCTGCACACGCTCGGCCCGTGGATCCGCAACAGCGCCCGGCGCACGCCAAGCCGCATCGCGATCGACCATCTCGGCCACGAAGTCACCTATGCGGAGCTCGACCGGCGCTCCGAGGCCCTCGCCGCCGCTTTGCTCGAGCGCGGCCTGCGGCGCGGTGACCGCGTCGCAACGCTGACCGGGAACTCGCCGGAGCACGTGATGGTGTTCTTCGCGTGCGCCAAGGCCGGCTTCATGCTCCTGCCGCTCAACTGGCGGCTCGCGGCGCCGGAGCTCCGCTACCAGCTCGAGGATGCCCAGCCGGCGCTCTTCCTCGTCGAGAACGAATCCGCGGAGCTTGCGACCGAGACGGGGTGGGAGTTCGAGCCGCTCGCGCCGCCGGACGAGGCGGTCGATCCGATCGCCGCCGAGGTCGCCGACGACGACGGTCTGCTCCTCATCTACACGTCCGGCACGACCGGCCGGCCGAAAGGAGCCGTCCTCACTCACGCCAACTGCTTCTGGACAAACCTCAGCTTCGACCTCGCAACGGGGGTTACCGGCGAGGATGTCGTGCTCCAGGTGCTGCCGCAGTTCCATTGCGGCGGCTGGAACGTCCAGCCGTTGCTCACGTGGTGGAAGGGCGGCAAGGTCGTACTGGAACGAAGCTTCGAGCCGGGGCGCGTGCTCTCGCTTCTCGACGAGAAACACGTGACGACGATCATGGGCGTCCCTGCGATCTACCTGTTCCTTGCGCAGGAGCCGGCGTTTGCCGACGCGGATCTTTCGAGCCTGCGCCTGGCTGTTGTCGGAGGCGCTCCGATGCCCGAGCAGCTGATCCGCGTGTGGCAGGCGCGCGGGATCGAGATCGTCCAGGGCTACGGCCTCACGGAAGCGTCGCCGAACGTTCTCTGCCTGCCGCCAGAGGACGCGATGCGCAAGATGGGGTCGGCCGGCAAGCCGTACCCGTACGTCGACGTGCGGCTTGGCGAAGGCGGAGAGCTCCAGGTCCGCGGTCCGAACGTCTTCCCCGGCTACTGGAAGAACCCCGAGGCGACCGTGGCGGCGCTGCGCGACGGCTGGTTGCACACGGGCGACGTGGCCGAGGTAGACGTCGACGGCTGCTACCGGATTCGCGGGCGC
>Ga0137374_10009848_pt1 | contig 11271 bp, 8 predicted proteins | sample SagtaG_20_FD_104811 | JGI IMG/M metagenome (GOLD analysis project Ga0137374, IMG submission 104811) | Vadose zone soil microbial communities from Sagehorn Ranch, Mendocino, California, USA - Sage1_R_100_16 metaG | ecosystem: Environmental > Terrestrial > Soil > Vadose zone | place: USA...
GCGGATCCGAATGACCAGCGTTCGGGTTTCACACCCCTTCACGCCCTTACCTGGGTTCGCAAACCGAATCGCGGCGATGGCGACGACGGAGATCCATCTCCGATTGGGTCCGGAAACCTGAGCAGTCTCCAGTTCGTCAGGAAGCTTGTGGAGCACGGCGCGGACGTGAATGCGCGGCTGAAGAATGGCAAATCGGGGCCGGGTCTATACAACAAGCTCGGCGCGACGCCTTTCCTGATGGCCGCTGGAACCGCGGATGCCGCGTTCATGCGCCTGCTGGTCGAGTTGGGCGCCAATCCGTTGCTGGGGAATGTCGATAACTGCACGCCGCTGATGGCCGCGTGCGGAATCGGCATCGGCGGAGCAGAGGCGGACGAAGTCGCCGGAACCGAGCCTGAAGTCCTCGAAGCGGCGCAACTGGCCCTGGATCTCGGCGTTGATGTGAACGCGGTCGATGCCAACGGTGAAACCGCCATGCACGGCGCGGCCTACAAGAATCTGCCGAAGGTGGTGCAGTTCCTCGCCGACAAAGGCGCGAAAATCGAAGTCTGGAATCGGACAAACAAATGGGGTTGGACACCACTGCGCATCGCCCAGGGATACCGGCCCGGAAATTTCAAACCTTCGGCTGAAACCATTGCTGCGCTGCATCGCGTCATGCGCGCGGCCGGCGTCACGCCGCCAGCCGACTCGAAGCCGCTTGCTGCCGAAGCCCGCGAGGACTATCCCGCGGCCGGGGCGAAAAAGCCTGCGCGCTAGACCCGGCACGACCCGGCACGATATCGCGTCCTCACCGCAGCGATTTGATATAAAGAAGGAGCGCCTCGATCTGGGAGTCGGAGATCACGCCCTCGTAGCTGGGCATGCCGGTGTCCGATTTGTCGAAGCCGCGGACCACTTTGGCCGCCGGTTCCTTGATCGATTCACGGAGGTAGGTTTCATCAGCCACCGTTTTGCTGCCGTCGGCGAACGCCACCTCGCTGCCGAACAGTCCCTTCCAGGTCGGCCCCACCTTGCCCAACGTCGAACCATCGACGGAGTGGCAGGCCACGCAGCCCATCAATTCAGCGACGCGTTTTCCCTCCGCAACCGTCGCGGGCGCGGGCGCAGCCGCACGCGCCATTCTCGGGGTGAGGTTCACGGTCAACGACTCAAAGCCCTCGGCGGCCGGGTCGAAGCGGACCAGTTCGTACGGGGTAAAGTAGGCATTCTGTTCGAAATTCGCGCCGTCACTGGTGGCCAGGGCCCAACCCAGCCGCATCTGCATCACGCGCTTCATGTCGGGGACGCCGACGAACACGCTCCTGCCATCCTTCGCCAAATAGGCGCTGCTCGGCGGCATCGCCTCCTGACCTTTGCTGCCATCGAGTTTGAAATGCGGCGACCCGTAATTGGCCGTGCGTTGGTAGTTCCATCGTTCCGCCGAGAAGTTCGCCGGGTCGATCGCCTTTTGCGCGTCCAATGCCGCGTCAAAACGCAGCAGGATGCCTTTGTCCATGGGGATCATTTCGCGCGGCAGCGCGCAGGGCGCGCCGGTGTAACGCACCCGCGCGAGGCCACTGACTTGCTTCGCCTCGGTTCCCCAGATTTGAAATCCGGCGAGGTAAAGCTGACCGTCCTTGGGATTCACCGCGCCATTCAGCGGTGCGAATTCAAAATCGCGCGTGACGCTGACAACGGCGGCCTGCATTCGCGGCGCGCGGCGGTTCAACAGAACGGCAAAAATTTCGGGCCGATAATAACCGATGTGAATCAGCGCGTCGTTGAGCGGGCCCATTTTGGCGCCGGCGAGCCACACCTGCGCGACACCGGAGGCATTGATCGGATGTGGAATCCAGGTGAGCGGATCGGCGATGGGCGCGGGATATTGCTCCCGGGGCAGCAGCAGGCTGATGAAGCCGTAGAACTGGCGGTCACGCACGATGTGCAAGGGGGTTGCCGGCACGTAATGGCCCTGCTGATCGCTGGCTGTCACCAGGCCGGTCCGCGGATGCACGCCAATAAACGGCATCCGCAATCCCCAGCCCAGCACGGTGGCCGCCCGTCCGTCGGCCGAAACCCGGAGCACGCTGCCATTGTGTTTGCCGATCGTTGAGCTCTGCTGGCCGCCTTTTGAAATGACGAATGACCCGTCCGGCGCGGGCCTGATGCCGGTGGCAAACTCGCGGGTCTCGGCTGTCTGCGCGAAGGCGTTGGAGAAGAGTTCGTGCACGTCCGCTTCGCCGTTGCCGTCCGTGTCGCGCAGGCGCCAGATGCCGTTGCGGTCGAAGACGAACAATTCCTCGGCGCGCACGCAGAGGCTGAGCGGCTCGTGCAGGCCGGAGGCAAACCGCCGCCACCGAATTTCGCTCAGGTCGCCGCCCAATCCCGAAATCATCCACACATCGCCATCGAATGTCACCGCTGCCGCGCGGCCGTCAGGGAAGAAAGCGATGTCCGCCAGACGGACGTTGCGCTTCCAGGGGTTCTCGAGCGGCAGGGCGATGTTATCGACGACATAAGCGTTCGACATCGCGGATGTATTCCCGCGGGTCGTCACGATTTGCGGCCAGCGCGTGGCTGCGGGAGCGCGCGCGCGGGCGTCGGCCGATCGGTCCCATGTTTTTACCGATGGTCCGAAACCCATGGCCACGCTGAATTCGACCGGCTTTTCGCCAGGCTGGAGGCGCACAGCCCGGAGACCGTCCGGTTCCTGCAGCAGCGCAGCCCCAGGTCGGCCATAGACGGGGGCCGACAGGGTGATGGTCAGGTCCGGTTGGTCGGCCCTGCGGGCGGGTCGGCGCCCGAGGACCAGCCAAAGCGGTCGCGGAGCCCGTTCGAGGCGGAAGCGTCGTTGGACGACCGGTTGTTCCCTTTCCGTCCGCGCTTCCACCCACTCGTTGACCAGCGCGCCGGCCACTTCGTATTCCAGGCAAACACCGTCTCGCGTCAAGCGAACCGCTTTAAATCGTCCGGCGGAGGGCGAAAGAGGGCCTCGGCCTGGTTCCGAGGGATCCGGCGCCGGCTCGCGAGCGTCCGCCAGGGACATCGCGTCCCCGGCCTGCCAGCCGGGATAAATGCCATTCGCGAGCCAGGGTGTGCCCACGATCTGCGGCAGCTTGCCCTGGCCTTCCGGCGCCTTTTCGCCCGCGACATGGTAGGAGCCCTGGGACATCGACACGGGCGAGACGCCTTTACCGCACCAGACGGCTGACATCCGCAGCAGGTCGGTGTCGAAGCAGGCCCAGCAGCCATGGCCGAGATCCAGAAGGACGCCGCGCGGCGTGAGATTGTCCGCGGGCCAGCCGGCGCCGAGCTTCCGCGCGTCCAGCACCGAGGAGAAGAAGGGGAAGTTTGTTTCAACATAATCCGCCCAGGACCCGCTCTCTCGTCTGCCCTCCCGCTCGCCGGCCACCGATTCATCGGCCGGCGAGTCGGCAGCAATGACGAACCTCGAACGGGCGGCAATCAGCGCCGCCAGGGCCAATACTGTCGTCCAGGTCTTCATTCCACTCGTTCCCGGCATTCGCGCGCAGACCGCTGAGAGCCTGGCCGGTCGCGGACTTCACCGCATCCTCCAAGTTCATCGTCCTGTCAAGGCACGAGTGGATGGACCGCGCGTCCAGGGCGCATCTTCCAAGTAACACGCAAAGTTACTTTCTTCTTCCGTCGCCCTAAGTGACTGAGTTGCTTGATACGACCACCAAGCCAGCGGCGATTCCCTCTCCCCGCTCGCGCCTCGCAGGGAGAGGGGCCACTTCAGCGATGGTGCGTGCATCAAGATCCGCCCTTGTCAAATTGTCAAAAAAGGCGGTTGAATTCTCGTTGACGGTCCGGCCTCCCGCATTAACATGCAACGTTTACGGTCGGTTGGAATTAACTTAAATTAGCGAAAGAAAGATTATGGCAGTCAAAGTTGCGATCAACGGATTTGGACGGATTGGCCGGCTGGTTTTCCGCGCCATGGTGGAACAGGGCCTGGTTGGTAAAAACATAGGCGCCACCGGCGGCAAAGAAGTCGAAGTGGTGGCCGTGGGCGATATCGTGCCGGCCGACAACCTGGCCTATTTGCTGAAGTATGATTCCACGCAGGGCCGTTTCGATGGAACGGTCGGATCCAAAAAATCCGCCGCCGACAAGGCCGAAGACGACGTGCTGGTGGTCAACGGCGCGGAGATCAAGGTGGTGAGCGCCCGGACGCCGGCGGAGTTGCCCTGGAAACAACTGGGGGTTGATGTCGTGATCGAATCCACCGGTTTGTTCACCGAGGCCGAAAAAGCCAGGGGTCATCTGGCTGCCGGAGCGAAGAAAGTCGTCATTTCCGCGCCGGCGAAGGGCGAGGACATCACCATCGTGATGGGGGTCAATCACGAAAAGTATGATCCGGCAAAACATCACATCATTTCCAACGCCTCCTGCACCACTAACTGTCTTGCGCCGCTGGTGCACGTGCTGCTGCGGGAAGGCTTCGGCATCGAGGAAGGTTTGATGACGACCATCCATGCCTACACCGCGACGCAGAAAACGGTCGATGGCCCGAGCAAGAAGGATTGGAAAGGCGGACGCAGCGCGGCGATCAATATCATCCCTTCAACCACCGGCGCGGCCAGGGCGGTCGGCCTGGTTTGTCCCGAAGTCAAGGGCAAGCTGACCGGCATGTCGTTTCGCGTTCCCACGCCCACTTCCTCGTGCGTGGACCTGACCGTCCGCACGGTCAAGGAAACCAGCTACGCGGAGATTTCGGCGGCGATGGAAAAGGCCAGCCGGACTTATCTCAAGGACATCCTTGACTACACCGAAGACGAAGTGGTCAGCACCGATTTCATTCACTGCGAGGCGTCGTCCATCTTCGACAAAGGCGCGGGCCTCGAGTTGAACAAGCGCTTTTTCAAGCTGGTGAGCTGGTACGACAACGAATGGGGCTACAGCAATCGCGTGGCGGATCTGTTGAAATATATGATCAAGAAAGGCCTGTAACCGGACCATCCGACGCGTCACGGACGGCAACTTCACGGTCGCCGGTTTTGGTGGCGGGACCCGCGACCTGGCTGTTTATCGCTGGCCGCGGCCGCACAGCGGGATGTCCTGCAAAGCGTCACAGGTGCGGACAACTGTCTCAAAGGTGGTCAGAACGGAATTCGGAACGGGCGACGACCTTTTCGCCAAAATGCGGGGGAAAACGGGCGTAATTTGCGCCGCCGATTTGAATTGGCCGATTTTACGCGGGCTTTTTTCGTTGGCGTGAGAATTGCGGGTGGCAAGGCCGAATTCGGACGTTGGACTTGCATTTTAGAATTTAGAAAGCTAATCAATCGTATCTATGCCTTCCTACACATACATGGCGAGGGAAGCGGGGACCGGCCGGGAGATTCGCAGCAACATTGACGCCTCCTCGGAACAGGCGGCCATCGCGGCGCTTTTGAACCGCAATTTGCTGATTGTTTCCATTCAGGAAAGAATTGGCAAAAAAGGCAAAACCAGCGGCGGCAAAGTCGCGCTGTCGGACCTGGTGGTATTCACCCGGCAGTTGGCGACGATGATCGATGCCGGATTGGCCATGGTTCAATCTCTGCAGGCCCTGGCGGAACAAACGTCGAACAAGGTGATGCGGGATGTCATCCGGGACGTGTGCACCCGTGTGGAAGGCGGCGACAGCTTTTCGCAGGCGCTGATCAAACATCCCAAGGTGTTCAACAAGCTTTATGTCAGCATGGTGGACGCGGGAGAGAAAGGCGGTTTGTTGGCCGAGGTGCTGGCCCGGCTGGCGACCTATCTGGAAAACACCGCCCGGCTGCGCAAGAAGGTCAAATCCGCCATGATGTATCCGACGGCGGTCACGATTGTCGCCATCGGCATAACCATCTTTCTGTTGGTCAAGGTCGTGCCGGTTTTCGGCGAGATTTACAGCGGGTTTGGCGCCAAGCTCCCCGGTCCGACCCAGTTTCTCATCGGTCTGAGCAACATCATTAAGGGCTACATCCTCTACATTCTGCCGGCCATGGGCCTGGCGGTTTACGGCTGGTTCTTCTACATCAAGACCAAGCCGGGCCGCGAATTCTGGGACCGAACAAGAATCAAACTGCCGATCTTTGGCCCCATCGCCCATAAAATCTGTCTGGCGCGATTTACCCGCACACTCGCCTCGTTGATCCGCAGCGGCGTGCCGATTCTGGAAGTGCTGAACATCGTCGCGAACACCTGCGGCAATGTCGTGATGGAAAAAGCAATCCGCGTGGCGGCAACCGATATCGAGCGTGGCGAAGGCATTTCCTCCGCCATCGGGAAGCACTCGATTTTCCCTTCGATGATTATTCGCATGATGACCGCCGGGGAACAAACCGGCAAAATCGACGCGATGCTCGAACGGGTGGCGGACTTTCTGGACGAAGAAATCGAAACCACGCTCGCCGGGTTGACGTCACTCATTGAACCGCTGTTGATCGTTTTCCTCGGCGTCGTGGTCGGCGGCATCGTTATCTGCATGTTTCTGCCCATCTTCAAGATGTCGGAAATCATCAATCCAAGAAGATAAACCGCCTCCAGCGGGCGAAGGAAGACCGGGAAAGCTTGCGAATCTGGCTTGCTCCCGGCGGGAGCTTCGATTTAGGTTCAGGCCATGGCCAAAGTGCTGCTTGCCGACGACGAGGTGACCATGGTGCAAATGGTCACGGAGCTGCTCCGCGCCGAAGGACACGAGGTTTTTCCCTTTACCACCGGCATGGCTGCATCGGAAGCGGTTGAGAGGGTGGCTCCCGAGCTGGTGATCACCGATCTTTATCTCGATAAAACGAATGCGCAGGGGTTTGACATCCTCCACAAAGCGCGCTCGCTGAATCCGCCGGCGGTGGTCATTGTCATCACGGGTTTCGGCTCGATCGAAACGGCCGTGGAAGCGATGAAAAAAGGGGCCTACGACTATCTGGAGAAACCGTTCAAGCTGGACGAGCTCAAACTCTGCATTCAACGGGCCCTTTCCTACAACACCGCCATTTCCGAAAACGTTTACCTCCGCAAACAGCTCAAAAAGAAATACCAGTTCAGCCAGATCGTGGGAAGTTCGGCCAAAATGCAGGACGTTTTCAAAATGATCGAGCGGGTGGCCGACACGGACAGCACGATTCTCATTCTCGGCGAAAGCGGCACCGGCAAGGAACTGGTGGCCAAGGCGCTTCATTTCAACAGTCGCCGACAGTTTGCCCCCTTTGTTCCGGTCAATTGCAGTGCGCTCCCGGAGAATCTCCTGGAGTCCGAGTTGTTCGGTCATCGCAAAGGAGCGTTCACCGGGGCCATCAATGACAAGAAGGGCCTTTTCCAGGAGGCCGATGGCGGGACCGTTTTTCTCGACGAGGTTGGCTCCATGTCCCCGATGCTGCAGAGCCGGCTGCTGCGGGTTCTGCAGGAAAAGGAGGTCCGTCGAGTGGGTGATAACATGCCGGTTTATGTCAACGTGCGGGTGGTTGCCGCCACCAACGAGCCGCTGGAAAAAAGAATCAAGGAAGGCACTTTCCGCGAAGACCTCTACTATCGGCTCAACGTGATTCCCATCCATCTCCCCTCCCTCCGCGAGCGGCGCGACGATATTCCTCTTCTGACCAGCCACTTTTTGCGAGACAAAGTCCATGCTCACACGGGAAAGCCCTTCCAGATTACGCGACAGGCCATGGACGTTCTTGGCGCTCATCAATGGCCGGGCAACGTGCGGGAGCTGGAAAACGCCATCGAACGCGCCTGCGCGCTTTGCGAGGATAGCGTTATTCGTGTCACCGATCTTCCCCCCGCCTTTCAGCAGTATTTCAAAGAAAGCCCTTCGGACACGGTCTTTGAAGTACTTTCCGTGCCCTCCTCCCGCCCGAACCGCGCTCAAGCTTTGTATCCCATCAGCGGAACGTCGGCTCAGGCCGTCCCATTGACTGCGGAGGCCGTTTCCAATCGTCCGTTGGGAGCGCTCAAAACATTCCTGCGCGAACAAGAACTGGCTTACTTGAACCGCGCCCTGGCTTATACGGGAGGTGACAAGGATAAAACGGCTCAACTGCTCGACATCAGCCTCGCCACGCTGTATCGGAAGCTGTCGGAAGACGACGAAATGTAGCCTGAACCGGCCTTCAGAGAATTACGGATGCGGGACAGAAATGTTAATCCGGTGCTTCAGACAATAGGCGGCGTTTTCCGCATATTTTTCCGCGGAGATTCTTAACGCGCGCAGTTCTTCCGTCGCGAGCGCACGCACCACTTTGGCGGGTGAACCCAGAACCAGCGAACCGGGCGGAATTTCTGTTCGCTGGGTAACCAGCGCCTGGGCCCCAATCAGAGTCTGCGCGCCAATCACCGCCCCATCCAGAATAACGGCTCCCATCCCGATCAAAACCTCATCGGCGACCGTGCAGGCGTGCACGATTGCCGAATGACCCACGGTCACATAGTTGCCCAGCAGGCACGGATAATCGTCAGCCAGATGCACCACGGCATTATCCTGCACGTTGGTGTGATGTCCCACGACAATGCGATTGATGTCGCCACGGAGGATCGCGTTATACCAGACGCTGGAATGATCACCGATTGTGACATCGCCAACCACCACCGCGCCCTGCGCGACGTAAACATTCCGACCGAACGTCGGTTTCTTGCGCAGAAAGATATCGAGTTGCCTGGCCACGTGCGGCACAGGAACCGGTTAAAACAGGAAGGGAAACAATTGCCAACAAAAAACCCGCCGGACTTGCGTCCCGGCGGGCCTGTGTCCGGTTCCTCCACGAAATCGGTTATCGGCAGGCGAAATGGTGCGGACGATGATGGTAGCCGCCACCAAAGCCGATGCTGAAACGGACGACCGGCGGGGCAACATAGACGGGCACCAGCCGAATACAAACCGGCGGCGCATAGACAACCACCGGCGCCGGTTGCACGTAAACGGGCCGAGGCGGCGCATAATAAACGGTCGTTGTGGGATACGCGTACACCGGGGCCGGTTCGATTGCCCGGGCGATCACGGCGCCGGCGACCACGCCGGTCAGTATTTTACCCGCGGTCGCCCACTCACGATCGCCGGCCGACACCGTTTGCGTTCCGCCTGCGATCACCGCCACAGTGGCCAGAGTTGCCATTAATTTTTTCATAAATTTCCTTTCGTTATCCCGGCTGATGTTCATTCTTAAACCTGCTGCTGAATCGGACTGTGCCGGTTGTTTTTTATTCACGGCGGTTGTATAAGTGGGCAGTAGTCAAGCCTGTTCCATGAAATCTGAACATGGCCATGCGCATCGTCCCGGTCGGTCGCGTCAGCGTCTGCCCCGCTCGTTCAAAGACCTGACACCCTCCAAGGCGTTCAACCCGCGCACGTTTTTCTACGAAATGGTCTGGAAAGTCCTGCTGACGCGCCGCAGGGGACAGAACAAGAAACCCGTTTTCCCGAGGCTAAACCCCGGCCAGGTTGCGCTCACCTGGATCGGTCACGCCTCCTTCCTGATTCAGTTCCATGATCTGAACGTTCTGGTTGACCCGAATTTTGCCAATTGGCTGTTTCTATTGAAGCGATTGAAACGCGCCGGGCTGAAGATCAGACATCTCCCGCCAATCGACCTGGTCCTGCTCACTCACGCGCACTTTGACCACTTCCACAAGCCGACGTTGCGCCAGTTGCCCCATCCGAAAATTGCGGTGATGCCGTGGGGCACGAGCGACCTGGCGTACGGCCTGGGTTTCGAACGCATTATCGAGCTGGAATGGTGGGAAAGCTTTGTCCGGAGCAATTGGAAAGTGACCCTGACGCCGAGCAAGCATTGGGGCGCCCGCATGCTGCGGGACGATCATCGTGGCTATGGCGGCTTCATTCTGGAACACGAAGGGCGTCGCATTTATCACGCCGGTGACAGCGCCTATTTTGACGGTTTCAAGGAAATCGGCAGGCGCCTCAAACCGGAAATTGCTTTGTTGCCCATTGGCGCCTATTTCCCCGATTCCCTCCGCCGCGTGCACATGGGACCGGACGAGGCCATGAAGGTTTTTCGCGACCTGGGCGCGCAGTGGTTGGTGCCGATGCACTACGGCACGTTCAAACTTTCCTTCGAACATATCGACGAACCGCCCCGTTGGTTGCGGGAAATCGCGAGGCAGAACGGATTGAGCGAGCGGGTCAGAATCCTCGAGGAAGGCGTTCCCCAGGTATTCTGACCGCGGCGAAAGCGCGTTCGCTGCCCGACCACTGGCCGCGGTCAGTAAAGACTCAAATGGCCCAGGGCCAGGAGGCCGTAAAACGTGTATTCGCAATCCACCGCGTCATCACCCCAGTGACCATGGAAAGCGCCTTCGTTCGTCCAGAGCGTGTCAATGTAGTCGAGGCATTTCTCCTTGATGTGTCCGAGTGAAAATTGCATCCCGGCCAGCGCGTGCAGCGCGCTGGCGGTTGAAAGCAGATCGGGCATCGGCGCGTTCGGCGCCGCCAGAAAGCCGCCCGCGGGATGAGCACGGCCCAGCAACCAGTCACCGGCCGACGCATTCACGGGCAGGGACAGGTTGCGCAGAACTGTCGCAGCCGCAGCGGTGGCGTTGGTGGAGCCGACGTTCACGTGTGGAGCGGGTGCCTTCACGGCGGCCCGTTCATTGGTCCAGGCGCCGTCCTCGGTTTCGAGGAGCTTCAAGCACGGCACCAGGCGCAGCGGTTCCGGCAGTTTCGCCCTCAAATCCTGATAGGCGCCCAGCGCCAGAAAACAGCCGTAGGCCGTGCCGAAATCCGCTCCCGCCCCGGGGTTGTAACCGCCATCCTTCGAACGAAAATCTTCGATGCGTCGAAGCAGCGCATTTCTCCATGGGCCGGGACACGGCTCTGTCGAGTCGGGGGTTGAGACCGCCGCCCATCCGCGCGCGAGACAGCACAGGTGCACGAAGTCCAGTTCCGCGCCGTCGCCAAACGAACGCAAGAACTCCGCCGCGCGCTCAAAACTCTGAACCGTCGTCCCGGAATTCGGAACCTCCACGGCCCGCAACCCATCGAGGCCGAAAACCGTGTAGTAAAGGTCGTTCTTGCCGTTGCGGTCCCTGAATCCGCCCTCTTCGTTCTGCTGGCGCAAAAGATAATCGCGGACCAGTTCGGTGGACTCTCCGAGGAGCTTGGGCGCCAGCCGCGCGACCTGCAACATTTGGATCCGCAGGCTCATCGCGCCGGGAGGACACGCCGCGTGAAAAGCGGCATTCAGGCAACCGCAAGCGGAGCGTCCCGCTTCGCCGCGTTCTGCGCCTCAAACTCCTTGCACCAGCCTTTGATCTCGGTGTCGTTGAAGATCTTGCCGATGACGC
>Ga0137374_10009854_pt1 | contig 11268 bp, 7 predicted proteins | sample SagtaG_20_FD_104811 | JGI IMG/M metagenome (GOLD analysis project Ga0137374, IMG submission 104811) | Vadose zone soil microbial communities from Sagehorn Ranch, Mendocino, California, USA - Sage1_R_100_16 metaG | ecosystem: Environmental > Terrestrial > Soil > Vadose zone | place: USA...
CCGCAGTCGGTGTGCGGGTGCGCGTTGACGGTGTTGGGCGCGCCGTGCGTGGCCCAGCGCGTGTGGGCAATCCCGGTGTGCCCGGCGGGAAGGTTGGCGCCGAGCGCCTTCTCGAGCACGCTGATCTTCCCCGCGGCCTTGTGGACGTCGATGCGACCGTCCTCGATCAGCGCCAGCCCGGCCGAGTCGTACCCGCGGTACTCGAGACGCTGCAGTCCTTCGAGCAGGAGCGGCGCGGCCTGCCGTGGCCCCGTGTAGCCTACGATGCCGCACATACGCGCCGTCCCTCGTCGACCAGCTCCTGCGCCCCGGCGCCGGACGTCGCCTCGGCGATCAGCCGGACGATCGGCTCGGTGTTCGACGGCCGCACGTGGAGCCAGCGGTCCCGCCACGCCAGACGCAAGCCGTCCTGCGTATCCACGTGGGCGTCGGCGAAGCGGCGTCGCAGCGCCGCGTACACGGGCTCGAGCGCGGGGCCGCGCGCCACCTTGGCCTTGACGATCGCGTACCGCGGCGCCGCGGCCACGAGCTCACTCACCGGCCTGCCGTCCCGGGCGAGCAGCGTGAGCAGCAAGGCGGCGGCCACCGGCGCGTCGCGCCCCGCGTGCAGCGCCGGGTACATCACCCCCCCGTTCCCCTCCCCCCCGATCACAGCCGCAAGCCGTACAATGGCGCGCGCGACGTGGACTTCACCGACGGGAGTCCGGACGACCTCCGCCCCGCACTCACGAGCGGCATCCTCCACGACGAGACTGGTCGAGAGGTTGCAAACGACGGACGGGCGGACGGGCGGACGGGCGGACCGTGACGGCCGTTCCCGTCCGGCGGTCCGACTGTCCGCCTGTCCGCCCAGAACGGCACGCACGGCGAAGGCCAGCGTGTAATCCTCCCCGATCGGCGCCCCGGTCTCGTCCACGATCGCCAGCCGGTCGACATCTGGATCGACCGCGATGCCGAGCGCGGCGCCGGCGCGCCGGACGAGGGTCGAGAGCCCGCCGAGGTTCTCCGGGACCGGCTCCGGGGGTCGCGGGAAGCGCCCGTCTGTCTCGAGGTTGATCCCAGCGACCTCGCAGCCCAGGCGCTCGAGCAGCGCGCGCATGACCGGTCCTCCCGCACCCCGCACCGCGTCGAGCGCCACCGTGAACTTCCTCTTCCGGATCCCCTCGACATCGATCGCCAACAGCCTGAGTACGGCGTCGAGGTGCCGCTCGACAGCGCCAGGATCCGTTGTCACGCATCCCGCCTCCCGCATCCCGTATCCCGCAGGTTTGGCGGCGAGCTCCGCGACGCGCGTCCCCTCCGCCCCGTCGAGAAAGATCCCGTCCGGCCCGATGAACTTCAGGGCATTCCACTCGATGGGGTTATGGCTCGCCGTGATCGCGATCCCGCCGCCCGCGTGATGGTGCTCGACGGCGAGCTGCACCGTGGGCGTGGGAACGAGACCGACATCGACGACGTCGCAGCCGACGGACGTAAGCCCGGCGGTCACGGCGGCCGCGAACGCCGGGCCCGACGTCCGCGCGTCCCTGCCGACGACCACGGAGCTGCCTTTCCCCTTTCCCGTTTCCCCTTTCCCGTTTTCACGCACCCACGTCCCGAACGCCCGCGCCCATCGCGCCACGACGCCTTCGGTCAGGTCTTTCCCTACGATGCCTCGGACGCCCGAGACGCCGACCATCAAGGTGTCGGTCATGCCGACAAATCTAATCCGGCGGGGATGAGCGGCGGTGCGCGTCCAATGGCGGAGGGAGGTGGAGCGGCCGGACCTCGGGCGTGGTGACGGGGAGGGCCGCTGGGTCCGGGAAGGCGGCGAGGAACGCCTCGACGGCAGGGGGATGGAACTGGCTCCCCTTCCCGTCCTCGAGCTCCTGCAGCGCCTTCTGCACCGACAGGGCGGGCCGGTAGGGGCGGACGCTCGTCATCGCGTCGAACGAGTCCGCCACTCCCACCACCCGCACTTCGAGCGGGATCTGGTCGTCCCTCAGGCCGTCGGGGAACCCTTTGCCGTCGAGGCGCTCGTGGTGCGAGCGGACGATGGCGAGCGCCGTGGGGACGTCGCGCATCAGCGGCGCCAGGATCCGCGCCCCGATCACCGGGTGCTCCATGATGTGCCGATACTCGGCCTCGGTGAGCTTGCCCGGCTTGTGCAACACGGCTTCGGACACGCCGATCTTGCCGATATCGTGCAGCTCGGCGCCGAGCGCAATCGCGTCCATCATCGCCTGGGACAGCCCCATCTGGCGCCCGATGCGCGCCGAGTAGGCGGCAACGCGCACCGAGTGGCCGCTGGTGTAGGGATCCTTCTCTTCGAGGAAGTGCACCAGCGCTTGGAGCCGCTCGAGCGACAGCTCCTCGATCCGGCGCGCCTGCTCCTGGACGCGCTGCTCCAGGGTGCGCCGGTAGTCCTCCACCTCCATCTTGAGGCTGCGCTTGTCGAGCGCCTGCATCACCCGGGCGCGCACCTCGTCCAGGTGAAACGGCTTGGCGACGTAGTCGAGCGCGCCCAGCTGCAGGCAGGCGACGGCGCTCTCCACCTCGGCCACGGCGGTCACCACGATGACGGCCGTCGTGGGCCAGCGCGCGATGATCTCGCGCAGCAGGGTCACACCGTCCATCTGGGGCATCCGGAGGTCCGAGATCACCAGGGGCACGGGCTCGAGCCGCAGCAGCTCCAGCGCCTCGGTGCCGGAGCCCGCTTCCGAGCAGCTGAACCCCTCGCCCTCGAGCAACCGCACGAGGACTCGGCGCAGCCGCGGCTCATCGTCGACGACCAGGCACTTGACCGCGTTCGGCTGAGGCATCGTGCGCTTAACGTAAAGGTCGCTTGCTCGGCTGGGAAGGCGCCCTTACGTTCCCGCCATGACCCAGGTATCGGGTGAAGACCTGAAACGCCGCTTCGGCACGCGCGCCGTGCACGCCGGGCACATCCCCGATCCGCTGGCGGGCGCGGTGATGACGCCCATCTATCAGACGTCGACCTACATCCAGGAGGGTCTGGGCCGACACAAGGGCTACGAGTACGCGCGCACGCGCAACCCGACGCGTGAAGTGCTGGAGCGGAACGTCGCGGCGCTCGAGGGCGGGCGTCACGGCTTCGCGTTCGCGTCGGGACTCGCCGCGCTGGACGCCGCGCTGAAGCTGCTCTCGGCGGGCGATCACGTGGTGAGCGGCGAGAACGTGTACGGCGGCTCCCACCGACAGATGACGCATGTGTGGGCGCGCCTGGGCCTCGAATTCACGTTCGTGGACGCCGCAGAGACGGCGAACATCGCCGCCGCGGTCACCCCACGGACCAAGATGGTGTACGCCGAGACGCCCACCAACCCCATGATGCGGTTGTGCGACCTCGCCGCCGCCGGGGAGATCGCCCGCCGCGCCGGCGCCCTGTTCATCGTCGACAACACGTTCGCCACCCCCTACTTCCAGCGGCCGCTCGAGCTGGGTGCGGACGTCGTGCTGCACTCGACCACCAAGTACCTGAACGGGCACAGCGACATGGTAGGTGGGATGCTGGTGGTGAACCGCGACGATTTGGCCGAGCGGATCGGCTTCGTCCAGAACGCCGTCGGCGCCGTGCCGGGACCGTTCGACTGCTGGCTCGCGCTCCGGGGTACCAAGACGCTCGCGCTCCGCATGCGGCAGCACGACGCCAACGGTCGCCGGATCGCGGAATGGCTCACCAAGCATCCCAAGGTGGAGCGGGTCTATTATCCGGGCCTGCCGTCCCACCCGCAGCACGAGCTTGCCTGCCGGCAAATGAAGGGGTTCGGCGGCATGATCTCGATCGAGCTTGGCTCGCTGGAACGGGCCAAGGGGTTCGCGGAGCGTACCCGTATCTTCGCGCTCGCCGAATCGCTCGGCGGCGTCGAGAGCCTGGTCGGGCATCCCGCGTCGATGACCCACGCGAGCGTGCCGCCCGAGATGCGGCGCGCGATGGGGCTGACCGACAGCCTGGTGCGGCTGTCGGTGGGGATCGAGGAGGTCGAGGACTTGATCGGGGATCTCGAGCAGGCATTGGGTGTCGCCGGCTAAGGTCGCGGCTCAAGCCGCGGCTCGGCATTCCCGCTGAAGCGGGGGCGCTACGCCCGTTTACGGGCACTGCCGAGTCGCGAGTTCACTCGCGAAACGCGAGCAGCGCTCGGACGTAGTGAGGGTTCTATCTTCGATTAGGAGCATCTTATGACTGAGTCCACAAGCCTCCCGGCGGCGCGCCCGCGCGAGATCCTCACCCAGATCGCGCCGGTGTCGTGGGAGCACCCCGCCGACCGTGCCGCGCTGCAGTCGCTGCGCTCGGTGCCCGGGTTCGACGAGGTCGTGAAGAAGATCTACGGCTTCATCGGGGAGCGGGGCGTGCGGCTCATCTTCCAGGCGGACGCGGTGCGGGTCGGGCCGACCCAGTTTCCACGGCTGAACCAGCTCTACACCGACGTGCTCACGTCGATGGACTGGGCCGAGCGGCCCGAGCTGTTCGTGTCGCAGACGCCGTTCGCCAACGCCGGGGCGTTCGGCATGGACAAGCCCTTCATCGTGATCAACTCGGGCACGTTGCGACTGCTCGACGATGACGAGGTGCGCAATGTCCTGGGCCACGAGCTCGGGCACGTGATGAGCGGCCACGCGTTGTACCACACCATCCTCGTGCTCATCCTCAACGTGAGCCTGGGCGCGCTGCCGTTCCTCGCCGGCATCGCGATCCTGCCGATCCAGCTCGCGCTGCTCGAGTGGTTCCGCAAGAGCGAGCTCTCATCCGACCGCGCGGGCCTGCTTGCGTGCCAGGACGCGACCGCGTCGCTGCGCGTGAACCTCAAGTTCGCCGGCGGCGGCGACATGTCACAAATGGACTTGAACGCTTTCCTCGTGCAGGCGAAGGAGTACGAGGAAGCGGGCGGCGCGCTCGACCGAATCTTCAAGATCCTCGGCGTGCTGGGTCGCTCGCATCCCTTCAACACGGTGCGCGCCGCCGAGCTGCAGCGCTGGATCGAAGAGGGCCATTACGATCGCGTGTTGCGCGGCGAATACACCCGCCGCGGGCCCGAGGCCGAGCAGCGACCGATCGACAAGGACATCGACGACGCGCGCGACCACTACATGAAGGAAGCGAAGGCCGTGGTGAACGACGTGGTGGACACCGCGAAGCGGGCCGCCCAGGCGTTCACGGACGCGTTCAATAAGAAGAAGTGAGAATCCTGGTCGTCGGGGGGGGCGGCCGCGAGCACGCGCTCTGCTGGGCGCTGAAGCGCGACACCCCCGACGCGGAACTCTTCGCCGCTCCCGGCAATCCCGGCACCGCCCAGCTCGGCACCAATCTCGCCATTTCCACCACCGCCACCGCCGACCTCGTCGCGGCGGCGGGCGAGCACAAGATCGATTTCTCCATCGTGGGCCCGGAAGCGCCGCTCGCCGGCGGGCTCGCGGACGCGCTGCGGGCGGCGGGTCATGCCGCCTTCGGACCCGGCGCCGCCGCCGCGCGCATCGAGTCGTCCAAGGCATTCGCGAAAGATCTGATGCGGCGGGCCGGGATCGCCACCGCGGCGAGCCGTACGTTCACCACGCTGGAACCCGCCCTTTCTTTCATCGCTCGGCACGCCGAGCCGCTGGTGGTGAAGGCCTCGGGCCTCGCCGCGGGCAAGGGAGCCGTGGTGTGCGCCCGCCGCACCGAGGCGGGGCGCGCGGCGCGTGCCATGCTCGCCGACGGCGCGTTCGGCGACGCGGGCCAGGAAATCGTGATCGAGGACTTCCTGAAGGGCGAGGAGCTGTCGGTCCTGGCACTCACCGACGGAGCGCAGCTGCTCCTTCTCCCCGCGGCGCAGGACCACAAACGGCTGGGCGAGGGCGACACCGGCCCCAACACCGGTGGCATGGGCGCCTATTGCCCGGTGAGCGTCGCCACCGCCGGGCTGCTCGAGCGGGTGCGGCGCGAGGTGCTCGAGCCGGCGATCCGCGAGCTGGCGGCGCAGGGCTCCCCGTTCCAGGGCGTGCTGTACGCCGGCCTGATGCTGGCGGCCGACGGCACACTGTCGGTGCTCGAGTTCAACTGCCGGTTCGGCGATCCCGAGACGCAGGCGTTGCTGCCGGTCTTGCCCGGCGTGACTCGTCACGTGGCGGAGATCGCGGCGGGGGAGTGGAGACCGGCGCAGACGACGCTCGCGGCGACCCGCGCGGCGGTGGCCGCCGTGCTCGCCGCCCCCGGTTATCCCGACAAGCCTGAGCTGGGCGCGGAGATCATCGTGCCGCGCGATCTCGAGCCCGGAACCCTCGTGTTCCACGCGGGCACCGCCCGCGATCCGGACGGCACGCTGCGGGTGCACGGCGGGCGTGTGCTCACCGCCACGGGACTCGGCGACACGGTGGCCGAGGCCGCGAGACGCAGCACCGACGCGTGCGAGCTGATCACATTTCAGGGGAAGACGTACCGACGCGACATTGGCTGGCGGGAAATCAGGGAGGCGCGTGCCGGAGCTGCCCGAGGTTGAGACGATCGTCCGGGAGCTCGCGCCCCGGCTCGAGGGCCACAAGATCGCGCGCGTCCGCCTAGCCAAGACCGATGTCTTGCGCCGGGTCTCGAAGCCGCGCCTGCTCGGCACTCTGCGCGGTAACGCCTTCGAAGAGGTCAGCCGGCGCGCCAAGCACGCGGTGTTCCGGCTCGCGAGCGGCCACCGGCTGGTGGTGCAGCCGCGCATGACGGGCTCGCTCGTTGTGTACGAGCGCCCGCTCACGAAAAACGAAGCGAAGTATGCCGTCCTCACGTGCACCCTCGAGGACGGGCGACTCTTCGTGTATCGCGACGTGCGACGCCTCGGCACGGTGTGGCTGCTCGACGACAAGGGATGGGCCGCCTACACCGGCCGCATCGGGCCGGAGCCCTTGGACGAGACGTTCACCCCGTTCGTGTTCGCCGAGCGGCTGAAGGGCACGCGGACCGCCATCAAGAAGGCGATCATGGACCAGCAGCGCGTCGCCGGCGTGGGGAACATCTACGCGAACGAGGCCCTGTTTCAAGCGGGGATCGATCCCTCCAAGCCCACCACCAAGCTGTCGCTCGCCGAGTTTGCCCGCCTCCACGCCGCGGTGACCGATGTGTTGGAGCGCGCCGTCAGGTCCTCGGGAACGACCGTCCGGGACTACCGCACGGGCGTCGGCGAGCCCGGCCGGTTCCAGTTCGAGCTGAAGGTGTACGGCCGGGGCGGGGAGGCGTGCGTGACGTGCGGCAAGAAGCTCGTCACGACGCATACGATCGATTTGCGGGCGACGACGTTCTGCTCGAAGTGCCAGCGCTAGCCGCCGACCGAGGCTGGACCACGAACCGGATGATTCGGTATTAGAATATCCCACCCGCCGGGTCTGCCCGCCCCTGAGCAATGAAGCAAGGCGACGCCAGAGCCGTATATAGGACCGGAATGTCGTAGTCGCGGGGACCAGATCGTCGTAGGGGTATGAGGTGCCGAAATAGTTCACCGTTTCCTGACAGCCGGGCCCCTTTTCCCGGCACCACCATTTTCGGCTAATTTTCGGGTCACATGAAACTCTCCGAAACGTCCATTCGACGCCCGGTGCTGGCCAGCATGTTCTCGGCTGCCCTCGTGCTCTTCGGCGTCATCGGGTACACCCGGCTGTCGGTACGCGAGCTCCCTGACATCGATCCTCCGATCATCTCGGTCTCGACCACGCTGCCCGGGGCCAACGCGCAGGTCGTGGAAACCGCGGTGACCGATGTGCTCGAAGAGGAGCTGTCCACCATCCAGGGACTGCGCACCTTGTCGAGCTCCTCGTCGGAGGAGAACAGCCAGATCACCCTCGAGTTCACCCTCGACCGCCCGGTCGACGTCGCGGCGCAGGACGTGCGCGACAAAGTGTCGCGCGTGCGGGGTCGCCTGCCGGTGGACGTGCTCGAGCCGGTGATCGCGAAGCAGTCGGCCGATGCGCAGCCGTTCTTTTGGCTGGCCTTGAGCAGCGACAACTACGACCTAATGCAGCTCTCCGACGTCGCCGACCGAGTCGTGAAGGCCCGGCTCCAGAGCCTGCCGGGCGTCGGCAGCGCCGGCATCTTCGGGGAGCGGCGCTACTCGATGCGGGTATGGGTGCAGCCCGACGGGCTGTCGGCGCGCGGCCTCACCGTGCAGGACATCGAGAACGCGATCGTCTCGCGCAATGTCGAAATCCCCGCGGGCCGGATCGAATCGACGCGGCGCGAGTTCTCGGTTCGGTCGCTGGGCGAACTCAAGACCCCGCGGGAATTCGGCGAGTTGGCCGTGGCCAGCCAGGGCACCCAGCTCGTGAAGCTCAAGGACGTCGCGCGGGTCGAGCTCGGGCCGGAGGATGATCGTTCGATCTTCCGCTACAACGGGTCTCCGGCGGTCGCGATCGGCGTGGTCCGGCAGTCCAAAGCCAACCTCATCGACGTTGCGCGCAACATCCGCGAAGCGCTGCCCAGCATCCAGCAGACGCTGCCGCCTGGGGTGAAGCTCCAGACTGCCTGGGATGGGTCGGTGTTCGTCACGCACTCGATCAACGATGCACGAGTCACGTTGCTGATCGCGGCGATCCTGGTCGTGTTGATCATCTTCGTGTTCTTGCGAAACGTCCGCGCCACGATCATCCCGGGGCTCGCGATTCCGGCGTCGATCGTCGCGACGTTCGCGATCATGTATTTCCTCGGCTTCTCGATCAACAACTTCACGCTGCTCGCGCTAACCATCGCGATCGGCATCGTGGTGGACGACGCGATCATCGTGCTCGAGAACGCCTTCCGGCATCAGGAGGAGCTGCACGAACAGCCGGAGGAAGCGGCGGTGCGCGGGACGAACGAAATCGGGTTCGCGGTCATCGCGACCACGATCGCGCTGGTGGCGGTGTTTTCGCCGCTCGCGTTCCTGACGGGCACCGCGGGCCGGTTGCTGAGCGAGTTCGGCATCGCCGTGGCGGGTGCGGTCGTGATCTCGGGCTTCGTCGCGCTGACGCTCACGCCGATGCTCTGCGCCAAGATCCTGCGGATGCAGCACCAGCACGGCAAGGCCTTCCAGCTGTTCGAGCGCGGCTTCAATGCGATGGCGGAGCGGTATGCGCAGCTGCTGCGGCGCGCCGTCGATCACCGCGTTGCCGTTCTGCTCGGGACGCTGGCAGTCGTCGCCGTCTCCGTCGCTGCGTTTCTGTTCTACCCACGGACGCGGCTGCAGAGGGAACTGATCCCGACTGACGACCGCGGCTTCTTCCTCGTGGCCGTGCGGGGCCCTGAAGGCGCGTCGCTGCCGTACACCGACGGCTACGTGCGCCAGATTGAGCAGGTCATTGGCCGAACCCCTGACGTCAACGGGTATTTCACGATCGTCGGGGGGTTCGCCGGCGGCGTGAACAGCGCGTTCATCGGCGTGATCATGAAGGACTGGAGCGAGCGGCGCACGACGGTAGACCAGACAATCGGAGGCATGTTCCCTCAGCTCATGGGCATCTCGGGAGTGTTGGCATACCCCTTTGCCCCTGGCGCGATTGGCTTTAACCCGCCGATCCAGTACGTCGTGCAGAATCCCGATTTCGCGAAGCTCACAGACATGATGGGTCCCTTTGTGGGTCGCGTGTCCCAGATCAAGGGTCTCGTGAACGCGCAGACCGATCTCTTTGTGAACAAACCGGAGCTGCGTGTGACGTTCGACCGAGACCGCGCCGAGGATTTGGGCGTGCCCGTCCGCGAAGTCGCGGGCGCCCTGCAGACGTTCCTCGGCGGCCGCCGCGTCAGCACGTTCACGCGCAACGACAAGCTGTACTACGTGATGATGCAGCTCGATCCCAAGGATCGCGCGACCCCGAGCGACATGCGGGGAATCTACTTGCGAGGCAAGAGCGGGCAGCTGGTCCAGCTCGATGCGTTGGCGAACGTGCAAGAAGGAGTTGGGGCGCGACAAATCAACCACTTCAACCGGATTCCTTCGTTCACGTTGTCGGCTTCGCTGACGTCGGAGCTCGCCCAGGGGGAAGCGCTCGATTCGCTCGACGCCGTCGCGCGCCAGATCCTGCCCCCGGGGACCACCACGGCGCTCGCCGGAGAGTCGCGCGAGTACAAGGAGAGCGGCAGCGCCATCTACTTCGCATTTGTGATCGCGCTGATCGTGGTGTTCATGGTACTCGCATCGCAGTTCGAATCGCTGCTGCACCCCTTGACTGTGCTCCTGGCGGTGCCGCTCGCCGTTACGGGCGCGCTCGGGACCCTGAAGCTCGCGGCGATCCTCCATCGCTCGGGCGCCACGATGAACTTGTATAGCCAAATCGGGATGATTCTCTTGATCGGACTGGTCTGTAAGAACTCGATTCTGCTCGTCGAGTACACGAACCAGCTCAGGGAGAAAGGCCTCGACACCGTCGCGGCGGTCCTCGAGGCCGGTCGCATTCGGCTGCGGCCGATTCTCATGACATCGGTGGCGACGATCATGGGCGCGGTCCCGGTCGCGTGGGGAGTGGGGGCGGGCTCCGCGGCCCGGAAACCTCTCGGATACGCGATCGTCGGGGGCGTGTTCTTCTCGACGGCGCTGACGCTGTTCGTCGTGCCTGTCGCGTACCTCGTGTTGCCATCGGTGGTTGCATGGCTCGCGAACCTGTTCCGTCGGCTGTGGCGCTTGGTGTTCCGTAGGCGCGAGCACGTACCGGTGGAGGCCGACTGATGCTGGCTCTCCTCGCGGTCCTGCAGGTGGCGGGCGCCGCCGCCGATTCGCTGCCTACCGTGACGCTCGCGGAAGCACTGCGCCGCGCCACGGGACTCGACCCGAACTACGTCGCGGCCTTGGGCCAGGTCGATAACGCCGTGTGGGCGCGGCGCAGTGCGTTCGCGGTCTTCATCCTGCCGTCCGTCACCGTGAGCGCCGCGGGCGCGCGCCTCAACCCGGCCGGCTTTAACTTCCTCACCGGGTCGGGACTCCTGCCGACGCAGGTGACGGCGCAACTGAACGCCCGGTACGACCTCTTCTTGGGCGGTCAGAAGCTCGCCGAGCTGTCGCGGTCGGGAGCGGCCTTGGAAGCAGCCCACGCAGGCGAGCTCGTGGCGAGGTTCGCGGCGGCGCAACTCACCGAATCCGACTATTACGCCGTGCTCGCGGACGCCGAGCTGCTGCGCGTGGCCCGTGAGCGCGTCCAGCGTGCCGAGCAGCAGCTCGCCGTGGCGCGGGCGCGCGTCGTTTCCGGCGCGGCCGTGCAGACCGATTCCCTACAGCTGCGCCTCGAGCTGACGAAGGCGCGGGTTGTCCGGCTGCTGCAGGAGTCGGCGCTGCGCATCGCGCGACTCGA
>Ga0137374_10009861_pt1 | contig 11265 bp, 12 predicted proteins | sample SagtaG_20_FD_104811 | JGI IMG/M metagenome (GOLD analysis project Ga0137374, IMG submission 104811) | Vadose zone soil microbial communities from Sagehorn Ranch, Mendocino, California, USA - Sage1_R_100_16 metaG | ecosystem: Environmental > Terrestrial > Soil > Vadose zone | place: USA...
AAGGGCGGCGACACCACCAAGCGGCGGTACGGGGTGGAGTTCTACCAGCGCATCGGGCGAAAGGGCGGATCCAAGTAGGGCCCATTCCTGTCGTCGTTGCCTGACGGCCGGGCCCGGGCCGCCTCTCCTCGATCCAGACCCCTTTGCCATACTGCTACGCGTGCGGACCAGCGTCGACGTTCACAATTTCCTGGTCGAACGTGACGTCCCTCACGAGGTCTTCCCGGTTCGAGGCCGGCTGCGCTCACCCGAAAGGCTGGCCGCCCTCCTCGAGCTTCCTCCAGAGGAAGTCGGGAAGGTGATCGTGTTCGAGGGATCCGAGGGCGCCGTGGCAGCCGTGGTCCCTGCGGGTCGGACGCCCGACACGTCCAAGGTCCGCAGGGCGGCGGACCGTCCCGATCTGGAGCCTGCTGCGAACGACCGAGCAGCCGCTCTGACCGAATACCTCCCCGAATCCCTGCCTCCCGTTGGCCTGCCGAACGGAGTCCTCTTGGTTCTGGACCGATCGTTGGCTCGAGACGCCGTCCTCTATTTCGCCGGCGGGGAGGCCCGCGCCGTCCTCAAGATCCGGGGGAGGGACCTGGTCCGGGCTGCCGGGGCGAAAGTGGCTCGCATCGCGGCCAGCGGGGAGTGAGCCGGCCCATGCCGATGAAAACACGCTCGGAGTTCTCCGCCGGCGGCGTGGTGATCCGGGACGGCTCCGGAGGTGTCGAGGTCGCCCTGGCCGCGCGCCGTACCCGCAAGGGCGACCTCGCTTGGGGGTTGCCCAAGGGCGTGATCGAGCGCGGCGAGCAACCCGAACAGACGGCACTTCGAGAGGTCCAGGAAGAGACCGGGCTGCAGGCCGAGATCATCCGCCCACTCGGCGAGATCTCCTATTGGTTCGTGTGGGAGGGAGAGCGGGTCCGCAAGAAGGTGGCCTTCTTCCTGATGCGGGCAATGGGAGGGGACACCTCCCTGCATGACCACGAGATGGAGGAGATCCGTTGGTTCCCGCTGCACCAAGCGGTCCGGAAGGCGAGCTACCCGAGCGAACGCGACGTGATCCGGTGGGCGGCCGAGGCGCTGGAAGCTTCCTTGTGACCCAGTGCTGAGGGAAGCGCTGCTCGGGGTTCTGTCGGGCTTCGTGGCCGGGACCATGGGCGGAGCTTTCGGCGTGGGCGGAGCCATCATCACCACCCCCGCGGTCCAGGTCCTTCTGGGAGCGCGGCCCATCGTCGCAGTGGGCACCCCCCTCCCGGTGATCTTCCCGACCACCCTGTCCGGGATGCAGGCCTATCGCCGAGCCGGGCAGATCGACTACCGGGCGGTGAGGTGGGCAGCGCCCCCCGGCGCGGCGGGGGCCGCAGGAGGCGCGCTGCTGACGAACGTGGTGGACGCCCGGTTCCTCCTTCTGGCGACGGCCTTCCTCATCGCGTGGCAGGCGGTGCGAGTGGGACTGGGGAGGTCCGCTGCCGAAGCGCCGGGTCGCCCGATCCATCCTTCGGCCCCTGCGTTCGTCTTCATGGGCACGGCGGCGGGGTTCGCGTCCGGACTGCTCGGGATCGGGGGCGGGGTGGTCATGGTTCCGGCCATGGTGGGATGGCTGGGGATGCCGCTGAAGCGCGCCCTGGGCACCTCGCTCGTCATCATCGCCTTCATCGTCATCCCCGGGACGATCGTCCACGCCATCCTCGGCCACATCGACTGGGCGATCGCCCTGTGGCTCACGCTGGGAGTGGTTCCCGGCGCTGCCCTGGGCTCTCGCTGGACGATCCGGGCACGAGAGCGAACCCTTCGGCTGACGGTGGCGTCCTTCCTGATGGTCGTGGCGCTCGCCTACGGGGCTTTCGAGATCCACGACCTCATCGTGCCATAGGTCCTCATTACAATGAAGCGCGCGCCCATGAGACGCTTGCTCGCCGCCCCTCTCCTCGTCCTCTCGGGAGCCATCTCCGGCCCCAGCTCACCTCACGCCTTCGCCCAGGTCGCGCCCTCGGTGCAGCTCAGCCTCGTGTCGCAATCCGCGTGGAACGGAGTAGGGCGGCCATTACACATCTCGTTCCAGGCCACCAACGCATCCCTTACTGCCCTGGACGACCTCTCCGTGGAACTCATCGTGGGAGCCCCGACCACGTCCCGCTCCCTCTACGAGCTCTCGCTCACACAAGACTCGGTCCCGCTCATCGCTTCTCCCTTCCCCCAGAAGGGAACGCTCGCTCCCGGGGAGACGCGGGTGTTTCGCGTGGAGCAGCCGGTCGACGAGCTGAGCCCGAGGGGCGACAGCGGACTCTTTCCGCTGAAGGTCGAACTGCGCTCGCGAGACATCGCGGTCGGCACGCTGAGAACGCCGATGATCTTCCTGATCGAGCGGCCGAAGGTTCCGCTCAACCTCGCATGGACCTGGGTGCTGTCCGAACCCGTTCAGCACCGGCCGGACGGCACGTTCCTCCCCGGAACGCTCGAGTCCGACATCGCTCCCGGCGGGCGTCTCGCCGAGATGGCGGCCGCGCTCGACGGCCTAGGCTCTCGGCAGGTCGACGTGGTCGTCTCTTCGGTCCTCGTCGACCAGTTGGAACGAATGGCCCAGGGCTACCGGATCCTCGATGCGGCTGGCACCGTTCGGACCGTGCCGGGGGGGCAGGCAGGAGCCGCCGATGCCGCCGCACTCCTGCGGACCTTGCGAACGGTCGCCGGTCGCCAGGGAGCGGAGCTCATGGCCACGCCGCTCCAGGACCCGAGTCTGCCGGCCCTGTTCCGAGGGGGCCTGGGAACCGAGCTTCCGGCGCTCATCGACCGGGGACGAACACTCGTGGGAACGGCGCTTGGCCGAACCCCCACCTCTGACGTGGCCCGGCCTTACCGGTCGGAGCTCGACCCGGCGACCCTCCCCCTCCTCTGGGGGACGGGAGCCCGGACCGTCCTGCTGGACCCCGGCTTCGTCGCTGCCCGGAAGTTCGAATCGCCTCCCGTGTTCCGCCTGGTAGCTGGAAGGGCCTCCGTAGCTGCCGTCCTCCCCAACCCGGAGCTTGCGACGCTCGCGGCTTCCTACCAGATGGACCCCGTGCTCGCGGCGCAGGTCTCCCTCGGAGAGCTCGCCGCCATCTGGTTGGAGCTGCCGGGCACCCCGGCTCGAGGGGCGGCGGTCCTGTTCGGAGAGGACGCCGGGATGTTGCCACCGTTCTTCGCCGGCTTCGCCCGGTTGGTTCGGGCCTCGCCATGGCTGGCTCCCATCACGGCCTCGGGATTCGTCTCGACGGTCCCGTCGTCCAGCCGCGAGCCCGTCCCACCCCGGGCTTACCCTTCCTTCGAGCCCTCCTACCTCGACCGGCTGGTCACCTCACGGGCGTCCCTCACCAGGTTCGGCGAGACGGTGGCCGGTTCGGGGTCGCTCGAAGAGAGCCTTCGCAAGAACCTGCTGACCGCTCAGAGCAGCACCATGCTGTCCGACCCCTCGCTGGGCCTCTCCTTCATCGACGCAGTGGCGGAAGAGATCCGCCGAACCTACGACGAAGTTGGCATCGCCACGACGGTGGTGACTCTCCCATCGCAACGTGGCCTGCTTCCCCTGAGCCTCACCAACGACTCCGGGCAGCAGCTCCGGGTGGTCTTGCGGTTCGTCAGCGACCGGCGCCTCGAGTTCGTCCAGGGCGCGGCTCAGCAGGTGACGCTCGCCCCCGGCCGGCGAACCTTCACCATCCGGGTCCGAGCCCAGACCACGGGACGCATCCCGGTCAAGGTCCAGGTCCTGTCTCGGGGCGCCCTCCCCGACACGATCGCCGAAAAGACCATGGTCATCCGATCCACCGCCTACAATCTCGTTGCGCTGTTCGTCACCATCGGGGCCGCACTGTTCCTGCTGGGTTGGTGGGGAAGGAGGTTTCTGCCTCGCCGGAGGTCGTGAAGCCCCCCGCGTCGCCCGACGACCCCGGCGCGACCCCCGAGACCCCGGCCGGCGAAAGCGCCGCCGATTCGACCCAGACGTTCGTCAAACACTCGGCCGTCATGTCGGTGGGGACCGCCCTGTCCCGCCTGACGGGATTCCTGCGCGTGGCCGCCATGGTCTATGCGCTTGGGGTAGCCGAGAGCCGGCTGGCCGACGCCTACAACGTCGCCAACACCACACCGAACATCGTCTACGAGCTGGCCGTCGGGGGAATCCTCGCTTCGGTCCTGGTTCCGGTGTTCGTGGCGCGGATGAAGGAGGGCAGGGATGCCGCCTGGAACACGGCCCGGGCCGTGCTCACGTTCGCCCTGGTCGTGCTCTCCGCCGTCATGGTGCTCGGCATCCTGGGCTCGAGCCTCATCGTCCGCGCGTACACGTTCCGGGCGCACGGACCGGAGGTCGAGGCGGAGCGGGCCCTGGCCTCCTTCTTCCTCAAGTGGTTCATGCCGCAGATCGTCTTCTACGGCCTCGGAGCAGGCGTGGCCACCGGCCTGCTGAACGCCCACCGCAAGTTCGCCGCGCCGATGTTCGCACCGATCCTCAACAACCTCATCGTGACGGCGACGTTCTTCATCTTCGCCGCGATGCCCGGCCCGACCGGAACGATCGCCATCACCACCGCCCAGAAGTACGTCCTGGCCATCGGGACGACGGCCGGGGTGGTCGCCATGTCACTCGTCCTCTGGCCCTTCCTGCGACAGATGGGATTCCGGTGGCGATGGAGCTTCGATCTGGCCGATCCGGGTCTGCGGCGGATCGTTCGCCTGGCGGGATGGGTCTTCGTCTACGTGCTGGCGAACCAGGTCGGGTACCTGGTGGTGTTGATCCTCGCCGCCCAGCGCCAGGGTGGATACACGGCGTACACCTCGGCCTTCATCTTCTTCCAACTCCCGTACGCGATCTTCGTGGTCTCCATCACCACGGCGTTACTCCCCTCGATGTCCTCGCGATGGGTGGACCGGGACCTGTCGGCGTTTCGGACCCAACTGGGCCAGGGCATCCGTGGCACGGCCTTCATCGTGGTCCCAGCGGCGTTCGGGTACCTGGCCTTGGCCGTGCCCATCGTGCGGCTGCTCCTCCAGCATGGAGTCATGAGGGCCCAGAGCACCGAGCTGCTGGCCGGCGTCCTTCAATTCTTCTCGCTGGGCCTCTTCTCGTTCTGCGCCTTCCAGCTCTTCCTACGGGCCTTCTACGCCATGCAGGACACCCGAACCCCCGCCCTCATCAACCTGTTCGCGGTGGGGTTGAACACTGCAGTCAACTTCCTCTACTACCGATACCTCAGGGTGGAGGGGTTGGCCTTGGGGCACGCCACCGCGTACACGTTGGCCGCCGTCATGGCGGCCTTCATCCTCCACCGCCGGTTGGGCGGCCTGGAGGGACGCCGCTTGGCGCCCGTGCTCGGCCGGATCCTGGTGGCCGGGGCCGCCACGGGGGGAGCCTCGTGGCTGGCCGCCCGGTGGGTAGCCGGCGCCATCGGGACGGCCTCGCTCGGCCCCCAGTTGCTGCAGGTGGGAGGGGGGCTGGTTGCCGGCCTCGGCACCTTCCTGCTCATCGCGATGGCCTTTCGGATGCCGGAGCTCAGGTTGATCAAACTGACGGCCCTCACACGGTTAGGTCGGCGATGAGCGGGCGGAGGCCGACGATGCGGTCCCTTCGCGCCGAGGAGAGCGGCTACGTTCGGGGGTTGATCCTGCAGGCCGCGCTGGCCATGACCATCCTCGGCCTCACCATCAACGACGGCGGGCAGATCGTCGCGGCCCAGGTCCGCGCGGAGAGTGTGGCGCGTGCCGCCGCCACGGCCGGCGCCGACACCTGGTACCGGATCCACAAGGCCGATCGGGCGAAGACAGATGCGACGGTGGCCGCAGCAAAGGTCGACCCGACCGCCACGGTCACCGACGTCGACATCGGGACGGACGGGACGGTGACGGTCCGCGTGGAGAAGGAAGCGAACACGCTCGTCGTGGACCGGGTCGGATTCCTCAAGCAGTTCGCCACCCAAATCGCCACCGACAGCGAGGCCGGGCCCGCCCCTAGGTAGGTGCGCGGGCCCCCGTAGGTAGACTGCCCGCATGGAGGCGGTAGCGCCCGAACGGCGACTCGCCGGCCGCTACGTGCTCGAGGAACTCATCGCCACCGGAGGCATGGCGGAGGTGTGGAGGGCTCGGGACGACGTGCTGGCCCGGATGGTCGCGGTCAAGATCCTCCGGGCAGACATCGCCGACGATCCCCCGCTCTCGGAGCGCTTTCAGCGGGAGGCCGTCGCCGCGGCCCAGCTCACGCATCCGCACATCATCAGCGTCTTCGATACGGGCGTCGACGACCACACCCGCTACATCGTGATGGAGCACTTCGCGGGTCGTTCGCTTCGGGAGATCCTGGAGGATCGGAAGGCATTGCCCACCGGCGAATCCGTATCGATCATGCTTCCCGTTCTCGATGCGCTCGGGTTCGCCCACGGCCACGGGCTCATCCACCGCGACATCAAGCCCGGCAACATCCTGGTGGACGGCGGACGGGTGAAGGTCACCGACTTCGGGATCGCCAAGGCCGCCTACGCCCACGGTGACCTCACGACCACGGGAGCCATGCTCGGCACCGTGAGATACGTGTCACCCGAGCAGGTCGAAGGCGGAGAGATCGATTCCCGGTCCGATCTGTACTCGGCTGGCGTCGTCCTCTACGAGATGCTCACCGGCCGGCCTCCCTTCGCGGCGCAGACCGACGTGGCCACCGCCATGATGCGGCTCAACTCCGATCCGCTCCCTCCCCGCGCCATCCGCCCCGGGATCCCCCGAAGGCTGGAGTCGGTGGTGATGCGGGCCATGGCCCAGCGTCCCGAGGACCGCTTCTTTTCCGCGGAAGCCATGCGCGCTGCACTCGAACGGCAGGCCGTCTCGTTCGATCCATCGGTCACCCAGCCCATCCCGCCGGCGCATCACGCCGAAGAGCCGGCTCGGTCCCGCGGCTCGGCCCTTCGGTCATGGATGCTCGTCCCGCTGCTCTTGATCCTGCTGGCCGGGGCGGCGCTTGCGGCCGGGTTGGCGCTCGGCAGACTCGAGATCGGCGGGCCCCTGGGCGTGCGGCCCGCACCGGAGGCCTCCGACGCGCCCGGTAGCGCCGCTCGGATCCGCGTCGTCGGGGCGAAGGACTACGACCCTCAGGGAGCCGACGGCTCGGAGAACTCGAACGAGGCCCCGCTCGCCATCGACGGCAATGCCTCCACGGCGTGGATGACCGACCACTACTCCACAGCGGGATTCGGTCGGCTCAAGGACGGCGTGGGCCTGTGGCTGGACCTCGGCCAGTCTGTCCAGATCGGGCGGGTCAACATCCGCAGCCCGCTCCCCGGGTGGACCTTCGAGCTGAAGGCCGGCTCACTGGCGCGGCTCTCCGGCTCACTGGCCTCGAGTGGCGGCCAGACTGCGTTCTCGACCTCCGCGGCGGGCCGGACCGCCATCACCCTGGAGCCTGTCAAGACCTCGGGCATCCTCATCTGGATCACCGGGCTGGCGCCAGACCAGGGACGCTTCGCTGCGGCCGTCGCCGAGGTCTCCGTTCAAGGGGCGTCGTGACCGGACCGCCACCGCCAGGGCCGACCGATCCGGATCTCGTCCGCCGCTTCCAGGAGGGGCAGGAACAGGCGTTTGCGGTCTTGATGGAGCGCCACGAGCGGCGTGTCTACAACCTCGCCTATCGCATGCTCGGGAATCCCGAGGACGCGCGCGACGCGACTCAGGATGCCTTCCTCTCCTGCTTCCGCCACCTGGCGAGGTTCCGTGGGGACTCCTCGTTTTCCACGTGGCTGCACCGTATCGCGCTCAACGCGTGCTACGACGCCCTCCGGCGCCGCCGCGACACGACCAGCCTGGAAGGCCGCTCGGTCGATCCCATGCCCGTCGCCGACCACGCCGACCGGGCGGCCGCGGCCACCGACGTACAGCGGGCCCTGCTGGGCGTCCCACCCGATTTCCGTGCAGTCCTCGTCATGCACGAGCTCCAGGACCTGCCGCTGGAGGACATCGCCGCGACCCTGGGGCTTCCGGTGGGGACCGTGAAATCCCGCCTCCACCGGGGGCGGGTCGCCCTTGGCCGGCTCCTCTCCGGTGGCCGAGCGGAGGGAACCTCGAAGGCTGGCGCCCGCGTCCAAGCCACCGAACCCATGAACCCGCGACCCCATCCGAACCCATGAGCGACCGTCCCTATCCCCCCGCGGACCACCCCGAGGAGCTTCTCGCGGGCTATGTGGACGGCTCGGCCACCTCACAAGAGCGCGAGGCCGTCGAAGCGCACCTGGTCTCATGCCAGAAGTGCCGCGAAGAGGCGGGCCTCGCCACGGCGGCGCGGACGGCGCTGGCCTCGCTTCCTCAGATGGATCCTCCTGGACTGGCCAGGCTGGGCCTCCCCCACCTGCGAGGAGCGGGCCTGAAGGTTGTTCCCGAAACGATCGAACAAGCCGCCCATCCTGCCCCCACGGAGCAGCCACGAACGATTCCGCGAGGCAGGCGAACGGCTTGGGTGCCGGCCCTCGCCGCCGCCGCCATCGTGGTCATCGCCGGCTTGATCTCCTTGCCGTTCCTTTTGCGGGGAGGAGGTGGCGCGGCCACGGCCCGGTCGAAGCCGTCCGCTCCGGCCCCCAGCGAAAGCCCCGTGCCCGCCCTGGTGGATGTGGGGGCGAGCTACACCCCCGCCACCTTGAGTTCGCTGGCCACGCGCCTGGCCCCCGCGGCCCGGCTGGCAGAAAGCGCTCCAACGACGACTCCCGGGGCGACTCAACCAGCGTTCGGCTCGGGGCCCACTCCCGGACCCGGAAGGGTCGCCACGGGCTCGGCCGATCGCGCGGAGAGCCGCGTTGCGCAGGATTGCCTCGTCGCCGGAGGTGGCCTCGAACAGGATGCGTTACCGGTCTATCTCGAAGCGGCCACCTTCAAGGGTGTCCCCGCCTACATCGGTGCCTTCGCCAGACCCGGCTCCAGATTGAACCTCGTGGTGGTGGCGGTCAGCCGGGGCACCTGTCAGCCGCTGTACACGCTGAGCCGGCCGGCCTGACCTCGCGACACTCGCAAGCGGCGAACGTGTCGCCGCGCGGAACACCAGGACCGGGCTCCAGCGTTGCTATGGGAAAATGACTTCCGTGCAAGAACGCCATGTGGTGATCCTGGGCTCCGGCCCGGCCGGGCTCACCGCGGCACTCTACGCAGCGCGCGCCAACCTCATGCCGCTCGTCCTAAAAGGGGTCGATGCCGGCGGCCAGCTCATGCTCACGACGGAGGTCGAGAACTTCCCCGGTTTCCCCGACGCCATCCTCGGCCCCGAGCTCATGGAGAAGATGGAGAAGCAGGCGGCCCGCTTCGAGGCCGAGCTGCTGCACCAGGAAGCCACCCGCGTCGATCTGTCCAGCCGTCCCTTCGGCGTGTGGTCCGGGGACGAGGAGTGGCGGGCCAAGACCATCGTCATCGCCACCGGCGCCAAGGCCAAGATGCTGGGCCTCGAATCGGAGCGCCGGCTGCTGGGCCACGGCGTTTCCACCTGCGCCACCTGCGACGGCTTCTTCTTCCGGGGTCAGGAGCTGCTGGTGGTGGGCGGCGGTGACTCGGCCCTGGAGGAGGCGTTGTTCCTGACCCGCTTCGCCACCAAGGTGACCCTCGTTCACCGGCGCGACCAGCTCCGGGCCTCGAAGATCATGCAGGAGCGGGCCTTCGCGCATCCCAAGATCGAGTTCCTGTGGGATTCGGTCGTCGATGAGGTCCTAGGGGACGGTCAGGTCGCGGGTGCGCGGATCACGAACGTGAAGACCACCGACACCACCGACGTGCCGGCAGGTGGCGTCTTCGTCGCCATCGGCCACACACCGAACACCGCTTTGTTCGAAGGCCAGCTCGAGATGTCAAACGGCTACATCGTCGTGGAGGAGCCGACCACTCGAACCAGCGTGGAAGGCGTCTTCGCCGCGGGCGATGTGGTCGACTTCGTATACCGGCAGGCCATCACCGCCGCCGGGATGGGATGTCAGGCGGCCATCGACGCCGAGCGATTCCTCGAGGCGCAGGGCCACTGACCGAACCGATCTGGCGCGAAGGGGCCCCCTCCGACCGTAGACTGGGCCGGTGTCCCGACCGAACCGACCGATGGGCCCACGACCGCGTTTGACAGGATCGGCCATCCTCGTGCCGCTGGTGCTGTTGACGGCTGTAGCGTGGCCGGCCTCCAGCACCCTTCGGCAGCAGACGGGGGGTTCCGCGGCACGGGAGGACTTCCTCGGGGGAACGACCGTCGCGTCGACCCTGGTCCCGAAACCCGCCTACTACCTTCCCGTGGTCGCGGACGGCAAGGCGTTCCCGGTGGCTCGGTCGAACTACCTTTCCTTGATCGAGCTCCCGAACAACTGGCATGCTCCCCGGCTCCGCTTGGTGAACGGCAAGTGGCTGCTGGTCGGGGTCCACCAAGGGATCGACATCACTGCCGAGCGAGGCACACCCATCCTGTCGATGGGGCCCGGGGTGGTGGAGAACGCCGGCTGGACCTTCTACTCGGGAACCCGGGTCGGCGTCCGCGGGATCGACGGTCGCTACTACTTCTATGCCCACCTTTCCAGCATCCAGCAGGGAATCGTCGTGGGCGCGCGGGTGTCGGCCGGCACGGTGCTCGGCCTCGTTGGGAACACTGGATACGGGCTGGCGGGGCACCGCGACGAGTTCCCTCCCCACCTCCATTTCGGGATCGAGGTGGGCGCGCAGTGGGTGAACCCCTATCCCACTCTCGTCTCGCTCTATGCCGCTACGGTTGGCACGACAGAACAGTGGCAGGCTGCGCTCGACCACCTGGCGTCGGCAGGTCGACGCACCGCCTGGCGGACCCTGGCCGGGAAGACGTACATGAGTCTTCCGGCCGCCGGCGGGGAATAAATGACCCGGCGGTCCTGTTCTGGCTTGCGGTGAGGAGGAGCGCGAATGTCAGATAATGTCATCCAGGTCTCCGACCGGGATTTCGAAGCCGAGGTTCTCGGCTCGGACCGGCCGGTGCTCGTGGACTTCTGGGCGGAGTGGTGTGTCCCTTGCCACATGGTGTCGCCGGTGATCGAGGAGATCGCCCGAGATCACGCCAACGAGCTGAAGGCCGCCAAGCTCAACGTGGATGACAACCCCGAGACGACGAAGAAGTACGCTGTTATGAGCATCCCGACCCTCATCGTGTTCAAGGACGGAAAAGAGCGAGCTCGAGTGGTGGGTGCCCGCGGCAAGGACGCCATCCTCCGCGAAATCCAGCCGCACCTGGCTGCCTGACCCGGGCGAGCTTCATCACCGGGCCTTTCCCGCCGTCTCCGGGTTCCGCCGGCG
>Ga0137374_10009866_pt1 | contig 11261 bp, 12 predicted proteins | sample SagtaG_20_FD_104811 | JGI IMG/M metagenome (GOLD analysis project Ga0137374, IMG submission 104811) | Vadose zone soil microbial communities from Sagehorn Ranch, Mendocino, California, USA - Sage1_R_100_16 metaG | ecosystem: Environmental > Terrestrial > Soil > Vadose zone | place: USA...
TCTGCTTCATCTCGATGTTCTGTTGCGTGTTTTCGCTCATGATCCTGGTGATGGGCAGGGCGGAGTCCTTGGAGACGTCGCGGAACATCCTCCCGTAGCCGCCCGCCGGATCCTCGTCCTGGAAGAACCGGTGCAGGAACGACGTGTGCGCCGGATCGATGCCGACTTCCAACGATTGCAGCCAGTTGCAGTCGATCATGCCCTTGAAGGCGAAGGTGTGGGTGTCCGGCGCGACGAAGCAGTCGAAATGCGGGAACTCGGGCGCCTCGCCCGGACCCATATAGGCGAACAGGATGCCGCTCTTCTCGACGACGGGGTAGGCTTTTTGGCGGATATTGGCGGCGAGATTGCTGCCCTCCGGCTCGGCCGGCGTTTCCAGGCACTTGCCGCCGACGTCGAACAGCCACCCATGAAACGCACAGCGCAGGCCGCCGTCTTCCAGGCGGCCGAAGGCGAGGTCGGTGCCGCGATGCGGGCAGGCGCGCTCGAGGAGGCCGCAGCGGCCGTTCTCGTCGCGAAACAGGACGAGGTCTTCCCCCAACAGGCGCACCGGCTTCACCGGCCGGTTGCCGGCAAGCTCATCGACGAGCGCGGCGGGCTGCCAATAGCGCCGCATCAGCGTTCCGGCCGGGGTGCCGGGGCCGATGCGGGTGATAAGGTCGTTCTGTTCCGCGCTCAACATGGGCGGCGTTCCTTGTTTACGATCTCACCGTGGTTGGAATCTTCCACCACGGCGTCCCATATCGTCTAAAGCTGACCGAATTCACGCTCCTGGACAAGCACGCGCCCTGGGTTCGCTTCCGTCCCGCGGGGCCGCAATTTCAGCCAGAGAGTACGCTGGGAGCGGACTTGTCATGGATTTGCCAGTTCCGGCACCTTGCGCGCGAACATTTTTTGCTGATCTTTGCAACCTTTGGTACACTGACCTGTCCGGCGCAGTTTGGTTTCCATCACGGCAGCCGAACCATCGGAGGCCCCAGGCGTCCGGTTGAATGCTCCAACAGGAGGGGTCGATGGCGAAGCGTGCACGCTCGAAGAAGAAGTCCCGTGTGGCTCGCACCCAGGCTTTGGCCAGCCCGAGCAGCGCGGGCACGGTCAATGAGCCCGCATGCATGGAGATTGGCATCTCCAACAAGTGCTCAATCTCGCTGCAGATGATGGCACATGAATTCTCACCATTCCGCGGCGTGGCAGCGGCGGCCCGCAGCGTTGGCCTAGCGAACCGCGCGATGATTGGCGCGCCGGTCGTCGATGCGTCGGCTAAAGTTCTGGTCGAGGCGGTAAACCTGGAACGCGTGGGTAACCGACTCACCGACGCCGGGGCGGGCGACGTCGCGGCAATCGCCGAGGACTTCCTCAGCGTCACGCTGCCGCTGCGTCTGGTCAACGCGATTACTGACGACGCCGACGTGCGTCGCGTGACCAGCGTCAAGCGCAAGATGCTGTTGATGGACCGCGCCTTGCGCAATGGCGAGGTGATCGGGAATTCCGGGCGACTCGTGACCGAGACCGGGAAAGGTGCCTATGTTGGCATCATGGATTCCGGTTTCGACCTGTCGCATCCGATGTTTCGTGCGGTGGACGGCACTCTGCGCGTCGATGCGCTGCTTGATCAGACCAAGAACAACCGGACCTACACCCGGCAACAACTCCAAACTGGATGGGCGAACGGTTCCAATCCGGGTGCCGATGAAGACGGTCATGGCAGCCACGTCGCCACCATCGCGGCGGGATCACCGTATCGGGGTTTCGAAGGCGTAGCGCCGGATGCCCGTTACCTGCTGGTGAAGTCCGATATGGAAAACCTCGCCCCGGCGGCGAGCTGGATCTTCAGGACCGCGAAATCGGCGCCGTGCGTCATCAATATCAGCCTTGGCCATCATTACGGCGCGCATGACGGCTCGGACGCCGAGGAACGCGTATTCGAGCGTCTGGTAGGCCCCGGGCGCATCGTCATGCTCGCAGCCGGCAACGAACGCACGGACAACATCCATATCGGTGCGCGGTTTTCCGAAGGCCAGACCGAGACTGCGCTATTTGATATCACCGATGAGGAAGACGATCCCCCATCCGCACCGATGACGCTGTGGTACGACTCGGCCGACCGCTTCGACATCACCTTGATCTCATCCACCGGCCGCCGACTTGCGGTACCGCCGATCGGCACGGGCCACGTTCGCGACGTCGACGGCGCTCGCGTCGACCTCGCGCGCCAAGCCTTTGGCCACAACCACCTGATCCAGATGCAAGCGCGGATCAGCTTTGCGAAACATCCAAACAAGAAAAGGCGCGTCCTTGATGGATGGAAGCTGGAGATAACGTGCCGCAAGGCTGCGCTGGGCCGTATCGATGGATGGTTCGCCAACACCGGCTATGCGGAATTTCGCGACGGGCCGCTGGTCGAGACCGCACGTACGCTCGGGCTACCTGCGACCAGCAAGGCCGTGATTGCGGTCTCGAGCCACGTCTCCAAGAACAAGTGGGGCAGCGACGCCGGCGCGCAATTCGACAGCACGGCGGTTATCGGCCGCTCAAGTTCGTTTTCCAGCCGCGGGCCGACCCGCGACGGGCGCAACAAGCCGGAGATATCGGCATCCGGCGAATATATTACCGCGGCGCTCGCAAAGGGATCGGAATCAGAAGATGAACGTCAGCGAGTGTTGACGTCCGAGCGGCTGTTGACGATCGAGGGCACCAGCATGGCGACTCCGTTCGTGTGCGGCGCGACGGCCCTCGCGCTCCAACGCGCCCCGGCGCTCACTCCCGATCAGCTGCGCGAGGCCTTGAAGAGTGCGGCGATCCGAGACACCCACACCGGGCCGCTCGACTGGACGCCGGAATATGGACATGGGAAACTGTCGCTGCGTGCTCTGATCGCGGCCTTGCCGCGGACGACGCCGGCATCGGCGCCACGGCGTCGAAGCTCCGCACGCCGCAAGAGAAAACGCTGACACAGATTGATCGGATGCCGAAAAAGAAGCTGATCTTTCATGGGTTCGGGGCCGAAGGCGAGCGCACGTCGGTGCTGATCGAGCCGAGCAGTACCGCGGTGGCACGCCGCGTGCGCCAACAGCTCGAGGCCGTCGGGGGCACGAAGATCATGGAAGTCACGCCGGGTTTCATCTCGGCTGAAGTGCCGACGACGGAAATCGAAGGATTGGAGCGTCTGGCGCGGGTAAACGTGGTGGGGCCGAAGCAATTCCGCAAAGGCTAAAGGCGCTTCGCAGACGCTGACCGTGCGCAATCCGCTCAAGCGCGTGCACGAATGGATGGACGTTGCGCCGAGCCAGGGCTTGCGAAGAACCGGCTGCGATAGCTGTGCTCGTCGACATCGGCCGCGAGCGCCCAGTCCGCCAGCTCGTCATACCGGGCGAACCAGACGTCCCGGGATTTGGCAATGTATTTCAGCACGTCCTGCAGCACCGCCGTGATCAGGGGCCTGCCGCCGAACTGGTAATGGATCACGAATACCAACAGCCCCAGCGGTTCATTCTCGACGAGGTAGTCGAAAGTCCCCCTGTAGACGTCATAGAGATCGCGCGGGTTGGCCCGCATCACGCGATTGTCCGAGAAATCCGTCGTCGGCACGCCGGCGATGACGCCGTGCTCGGTCCTGATCCTGATCGGCAGATCGGCGTAGGTGACGTCGGCGGTCCATTTCAGGCCGGCCTTCGCCAGGAACCCGGCCGTCTCGGGCGTGAAGGCGAGGACCGGACTGCCCCAGCCGGTCACCGGCTTTCCGCCGCACGCTTCGATGAGGTCGATGCTCTTGCGGATCGTGGCCTCCTGCTCTTCGAGCGACATGTAGGCGAGGAGTTGATCCTGCGTGTAGGCATGGCCGGCGAGGTCGTGGCCCGAAGTTACGATCTCCCTGACCGCGTCGGGATATTCCTCGGCGCACCGGGCGTTAGCGAAGAACGTGCCCGGGATCTGCAGACGGTCGAGCATCTTGATGACACGCCACACGCCGACGCGGCCGCCATAGGTCGACCAGGCCTTGCTGGCATGATCCACCGTGCCGGGCTTCAGGTGCGTCGTCTGGACCGAATAGGTCGGCGCTTTTCCTTCCACGTCTCGAACATCACCGTGACCGCAACGGCGACTTTCTTGCCGTTCGGCCAAGTCAGCATCTTCGCCATGTGGGGAGACCTCCGCGCGCTACTCTTCGATCGAAATGCCCATGGCCGGGATGAGCTGCGACCACTTCCTGGTTTCGTCGGTGATGTATGCGACAAATTCCGTGGGCGGCATCCAAGACACCGCGCACCCTAGGGCGAACGGTAGCAGCGCCATCTCGTTGGTGCCGAGCATGAGCGTGTAGCCGTCGGCCGGCGCCCGAACCAGGGCATCCATGGCAACCTGCGTCATGCCGCCGGGGCGGTTGTCGACGATGATGCTCTGACCGAGCCGCGTCGACAAATCCTGGGTCAACAGCCGCTCAAGACGTCGACCAGGCTGCCGGCCGGACTCGTGACCAGGAGGCGGATCGGTCGCGCCGGATAATCCTGCGACCGCGCCGGCGCGAGCGCGATCAAGACAGCGAGGATCGATAAGGCAAAACGGCGCCGCATGCTTGCATCCCAAGCAAAGCTTGGCGAAAGGATGCGGAGCGACCTCAAGCCTTGTCAAGGCGAGGTCTTGGGTTCGAACCCGAGCGGAATTCTCCCGGATAACGTTGGCGAGCGAAGGCGGATGCAGCCGTCCGGGTCAGTGGCCGCCGAGACCCATGTCGATGACCTGCCCTGCTCGCGGCTCGGCCGGCGCGCTGCCGCGCAGACCGAACAGCTCCATCAGTCCGCCGGAGCCGGCAGCCTCGCCGCCGCGCGGCGGGGCGTTCGGAACCGAAGCCGTCGCGTCGCGTGCCACCGTCGCCTGCTCGAGGCGGTCGAGACGGCGCGTGATCGTGGCGAGGTCGTTGCGGCGCGACAGTTCATAGGCGTCGAGGGACGAGCGCAACGTGACGATGTCGCTGCGCGCCCCGGTGACGGCCGCGTTGAGATGGTCGACCGGCTTGCGCCACGCTTCCCCGGTTTCGCTGCGCGCGCGCAGGTCCTTCACGTCCGTGCTCAGGGCAACCACGCTGCCGTCGAGCTTGGCAAGCTGGTCGCTCGCAGCCGTCTCGCTGGCCTCGGCGACGCTCACGCGCGTGGTCAACGACCCGATCTCGTCGTCCATCCGGCTGATGATCCGTTCGATCTCGGCCAGCGCGGTGGCCTGCTTGCGCTGCTCGGCCTGGATTTCGGTGTCACGCCCGAAGCCGAGGCTGCGCAGGGCCTGCTGCAGCGCCCCCGAACCGGCCGCGGTGAACGACGCGCCGGATGTCACCGCAACCGCGAGAACCATCCCGATCATGAGCGCAAGCGCCGTGGAATCGCTCTTGGGCTTGCGGCGTCCCGATTGGTCCGATGGCGTCATTACGCAAAACTCTAAAGCCACGCTTTACCGATTGATAGCCATGAACAGCTTGCAAATTCGCTAATAGTCATATGAATTGCTCGATCTCTTGGTAATGGGCACATCGATTTACCGATCGATAACCATGAATTCGTTTGACGAATTCGCCGATGCGGGCTGTCCGCAATGGGCCTTCTTTGCTTGAAGCCGTCACGCGCGAGGCGTGACGCTCAGGTGATCGCCGGCCGCAAACAGCGCGCGCAGGCCCTCCCGATAAGTCGGGAAGCGCAGCGGCTCGAGCCCGAGCTCGCGTTTCATCTTCGTGTTCCGCACGCGCTTGCTTTCCTCGTAGAACGACAGCGCCATCGGCGTCATCGTCTTCGCCGCCTCGTCGAACGGGACTTCCGGCGGCGGCGCCATGCCGAGAAGGCCGGTCGCAAACGAAATCGGCTCGCCCGGCGGGGTCGGCTCGTCGTCGGTCACGTTGAAGACGCCGCCGGCTCGTCGCGCCAACGATGCCTCGATGGCTGCCGCGATGTCGGCCACATGGATCCGGTTGAACACCTGGCCCGGCTTGACGACGCGTTTGGCGGTAAGGCGCGCGACCTGGACCAGCGCGTTGCGGCCGGGCCCGTAGATCCCCGAGAGCCGCAGGATCGCAACGGTCTTGTCCGTGCGCGCCGCAAGCGCCGCCCAGGCGCGCTCGGCTTCGAGCCGCGCGCGACTGCGCTCGGAGATCGGCGCGGGCTCGGTCGCCTCGTCGACCCACGCGCCGCCATGATCGCCGTAGACGCCGATCGTCGAGAGATAGACGATCGCCTTGAGGCGGGGGCTGAGCGCGAGTGCCTCGGCGTAGCAGCGCAAGACGGGATCGCCCGGCGCGTCCGGCGGGACCGAGACGAGCAGACAATCGGACTCCGCGAGCTTGCCGGCTATCGCCGGCGGAGCACGCGCGCCGTCGAACGCGACTGCGTCGATCTCCTTGCCCCCGAGACCGTCGTGGGCAATCCGCGCCGCCTTCTCGGTCTCGCGCACGGTGCCGGCAATGCGGTCGAAATGGCTGCCCCACTCGACGATGTAACATTGGGCCGTGTAGCCGAGGCCGAAGCAGAACAGATTGGGCATGGTCTATGCCCGGACTTCCTTTTCTCCCGCCTCGGCGGGAGGAGGATCTTCCGTCGCGAGCGCCGCCGTCCATTCGTCCTGCACGGTCGGATCGCCCTCGGCGAAGCGGTGCGTTGCGGCGAGACCCGCGAGTCGCGCCGGCGCGAGACGTCCGAGCGCCCACACCGCGGCCCCGCGCACCAGCGGCGACCCATCGGCAAGAAGCCGCTCGGCTTCGGGAGCGAGCGAAGCATCGCCCGCGTTGCCGATCGCGATCAGGACGTTGCGCACGAAGCGGTCGCGGCCGGTGCGCTTGACCGCCGATTTGGCAAACAGCGCCCGGAAGGCCGCATCGTCGAGCCGGACAAGATCGGCGAGCTTCGGCGCCCGCAGGATTTCGCGCGCGGCAAGCTTTTGCTCGCGGCCGGCCTGGGCAAACTTGTTCCACGGACACACGCCGAGGCAGTCGTCGCAGCCATAGACGCGATTGCCCATGAGCGGGCGAAGCTCACGCGGGATCGGCCCCTTGTGCTCGATGGTGAGATACGAGATGCAGCGCCGTGCATCGAGCCGGTAGGGCGCGGGAAAGGCCGCGGTCGGACAGACGTCGAGGCAGGCGCGGCAGATGCCGCAGTGGTCGGCCTCCGCGCCGTCCGGCGGCAGCTCGAGCGTCGTGAAGATCGCGCCGAGAAAGAGCCAGGAGCCGAACTCGAGCGAGACCAGATTGGTGTGCTTGCCCTGCCAGCCGAGCCCGGCGGCGGCGGCCAGCGGCTTCTCCATCACGGCCGCGGTGTCGACGAAGACCTTCACCTCGCCGCCGGCCGTGTCGACCAGCCAGCGCGCCAGCGCCTTGAGCCGCTTCTTGATGACGTCGTGGTAGTCGTCGCCGCGGGCGTAGACGGAGATCGCACCGCGCTCGCGGCGCGAAAGCAAGAGAAGCGGATCGTCGTCGGGGCCGTAGTTGAGCCCGATCATGATGATCGAGCGCACCTCGGGCCACAGGATGCGCGGATCGCCGCGCCGCTCAGGCTCGCGCGCAAGCCAATCCATGTCGCCGTGCGCGCCCTCGTCGAGGAAGGCGGCAAACCGGTCCTTCGCTTCCGGAATGGACGCGGGGGCCGCGATGCCCACGACGTCGAACCCCTGTGCGCGCGCGGCCTCGCCGAGCGCCGCCTTCAACGCGCTGGGATCGCTCAAAAATCGAGGTCGGCGTAGCTCCGCGACGGCGGCACGCCCGGATGCATGTCGGCGAGGATCGGCCGGAACGACGGCCGCGACTTGATTCGCGCGTACCAGTTCTTCGCGCTTTCGTCCTCGTTCCATGGCACGTCGCCCAGGTAGTCGGCAATCGACACATGCGCCGCCGCGGCGAGATCCGCATAGCTCAAGCGGTCGCCGGCGAGCCAGTGCCGCGTGCGCAACAGCCACTCAATATAAGCCAGATGATAGCGAATGTTACTGCGGGCGGCACGGATCGCATTGGAATCGGGCGCACCCCCGCCCTGCGCGACCGTCATGGCCGACTTGTACACGCGCTCCAGGACGAGCGGGCCGGACACTTCGTCGAAGAACTTGTCATTGAACCAGCTCGCTAGGCGCCGCACCTCGATCCGCGCGTCGGTCGGTTCCGGCAGCAGACGCCGTTCCCCCATGGCGGCACCGCGCGTCTCGTCGAGATATTCGGCGATGATCTGGCTCCCCGGCACCGCCGGACGCCCGTCTTCCACCAGAACCGGCGTCGTGGCGGCGGGATTGAGCGCGACAAAAGCCTCGCGCCGCTCCCATGGCCGCTCGTCGACCAGCCGCACATCCGCCCCGTATTCGCCGAGCGCGATCCGGATGAAGCGCGAATGCGGACAGAACGGATGGTGGAACAGCGTCACCATGGGTCCAAAGGAGCAGGGCGGTTGGGAATGAGCAAGGGAGAAACGCCGGTGCCGGCCTGCTTAGTCGAAAAGGCAGCAGGGGAGCAACCCTTGTCGGGTTCAATCCAGCGATCTCGATGTTCGATTCGTGATACCCGGCCTTGTGCTGCCTTGTGCCGGGCATCCACGTCTTAAGAATGAGTCGAATCAAAGATGTGGATGCCGGGACAAGCCCGGCCATGACGACCTTTGGCATTGCCATGGTGCCGGCCTTCGGCCAAAACCGCATCCTTCCTGATTCGCGGACGATCCCCGTCCGGGTGTTTAACGAACGTCTCGTTGTCCGCCGCCCGAACGGAGCACATTCATGCTGTTCGACCTTTTCAAGGCGACCGTCCTCGGCATCGTCGAGGGGCTCACGGAGTTCCTCCCGGTATCCTCGACCGGGCACCTCCTGCTCATGGAGCACTTCTTCGGCTTCGACGACGACGAATTCGGCAAGGCCTTCGTGGTGTTGATCCAGCTCGGCGCGATCCTCGCGCTGCTGTCGATCTATTTCGTACGGCTGTGGAATATCGCGCTGGCGCTGCCGAGCGACCCCGAGGCCCGCCGCTTCGTGATCGGCGTGCTGATCGCCTTCCTGCCGGCGGCCGTGATCGGGGCGCTCGCCTACGGCATCATCAAGGGCGTGCTGTTCAATGTCTGGATCGTCTGCACGATGCTGATCATCGGCGGCTTCGTCCTGTTGTGGATCGACCGCCTGGACCTCAAGGCGCGCCATCACGACGCCACCAAGTTCCCGTTGCCGATGTATCTCGGCATCGGGCTGATCCAGTGCATCTCGATGATCCCGGGCGTCTCCCGCGCCGGCGCGACCATCGTCGGCGCCATGCTGTTCGGCGCCGACCGCCGCTCGGCGGCCGAGTTCTCGTTCTGGCTCGCCATGCCGACCATGGCCGGCGCCTTCGTCTACGAGGTGTACAAAAGCCGGGCGGACCTCTCGGGCGCTAAACCCCTGATCGTCGCGGTCGGCTTCATCACCTCGTTCATCGCCGGCTGGATCGTAGTCAAGACCTTCCTCGACTACGTGTCGCGGCACGGATTTGGCGTGTTCGCCTGGTGGCGCATCGTCGTCGGCGCGCTCGGCCTGATCGGGCTTGCGCTGGTGAAATGAGGCCCGTGTCCCGGATGCGGTGCAGCGCGCCGCAAGCAGCCCGCACGACCTGCCAACACGAGACGTCGCGGTGCACCGCTGATCCGGGACACAGAGAGGCTTACGCCGTCCGGCCGCGGAACTGGCCGTTCTTGCGGAAGCGCCACAGATAGGACGGCACGATCGCCGTATAGGCGTGCGCATCGATGCCGAGACCTTGCAGGGTGCGGCCTTCGCGCTTGGCCTCCTCCGAGACGACGTTGTCGGTCTTGAGCAACCGGACCTGGTCGGGGGTCAAGAGCGGCTCCGGCATATATTGGAGGAAGCAGGCCTGGAGATGCGCGAGCGCGAACGGGACCGGCACCAGCAGGCGGTGCCGCTCCGTCGTTTCGAGCACGAATTCCATGAGCTGCCGGAAGGTTCGCACATCGGGCCCGCCCAGCTCGTAGACCGTGTCCGGCTTCGCCTCGCCGGCGACCGCCTTGGCGATGGCCGCGGCGACGTCGCCGACGAACACCGGCTGGAACAGGGTCTCTCCGCCGCCGATCAGCGGCAGCGCGGGCGACAGCCGCGCTATTGCCGCGAACCGGTTGAAGAAGTCGTCCTCCGGCCCGAACACGATCGAGGGACGGAAGATGATCGCCGACGGATGGGCGGCGCGCACGGCCTCCTCGCCGAAGGCCTTGGTGCGCGCGTAGAGCGCCGGCGAATCCTTGTCGGCGCCGATCGCCGAGACATGGATCATGCGCGCGCCGACGTGGGCGGCGGCCTCGGCCACCAGCCCGGGGCCATCGGCGTGCACCGCCTCGAAGGTCTGCCGGCCGCGCTCGAACAGGATGCCGACGAGATTGATGACGACGTCGGCGCCGCGCGCCGCCGCCTGAACGGAAGCGGGATAGCGCAGGTTCGCCTGCACGGGATGGATCTGCCCCACCCGCCCGAGCGGCTGCAGGTGGCCGGCAAGATCGGGTCGGCGCACCGCCACGCGGATGCGATAGCCGCGCTTGGCGAGCGCGCGCACGATGTGGCGGCCGAGGAAGCCGGAGCCGCCGAAGATGGTGACGAGCGTCTCGACGTTGGATTGCGTGATCGCTGGGGTGGGCATCCCCGCCTCCCCTGAAAAGGCTTCTCGCGAACGGCGTCAGTTCGCGTCCCCGCGAAATATCGGATCGCCGGCACCCTGTATAGAGGCTGCGCCGTCGCGGCCATGCCCGGCGTCGCCCGTGCGCTGCCGAATCGTTGACAAGCCGAGACGCGGCTCCTTATCTGTGCGGCGCGGCCCAGGTGGCGGAATTGGTAGACGCGCTGGTTTCAGGTACCAGTGGTTAATAGCCGTGGAGGTTCGAGTCCTCTCCTGGGCACCATATAATTCACATAATGCATTGAAATATTTCATAAATCAGAAACGCCATATCGCTATACCCTATTGTTTACCCTAAACGCTGATTGAATCCCCCGTCGCACGCTTGGCTGCAGGGCAATCACCGCTGGGGGCGAAACGAAAAATCAATGCGCGTCAGAGTCACAACCTAGGTCAGCGTTTCCAAAGTTCGAATCACATCAGGCGACCTTATCGAGTTTGTAGAAGTAGTCTAGTCTACGGCGGCCATTAGGCGCTCCTTGAGCTCCTGTTTCGAGCAGACGCGGATGTGACGGAGGATCGAACGGGCGAGCTTGGAGAAGAAGCCCTCGACGAGGTTGTCCGGTAACTCGCTGCGCTTTGTTGCTAATGGCATATACGTTCA
>Ga0137374_10009872_pt1 | contig 11259 bp, 12 predicted proteins | sample SagtaG_20_FD_104811 | JGI IMG/M metagenome (GOLD analysis project Ga0137374, IMG submission 104811) | Vadose zone soil microbial communities from Sagehorn Ranch, Mendocino, California, USA - Sage1_R_100_16 metaG | ecosystem: Environmental > Terrestrial > Soil > Vadose zone | place: USA...
CGGGGGCGCCAGTTTCTGGCTCGATGCTCTTGGCCAACCGCACACAACCAATACCGCGTCGCGGTTTGAGGTCAGATGGCCCGACGGCACCACCAACCGGATCGACCTGAACGGGCGGCGGGATTCCAATCAAATCGTGCTTTATACGCCCGTGCTTGGGCCTTCAACTCACACCGTGAGAGGACGCGAACTTGTCCTGGAGCGGCAAGGCAACAGTCCGTGGCTGCCGCTGAGGCCAGGCAGGACGTATGTGGCCCGGGTGCGCGACGTGCGCGACGGCGGGAACACGCGGATTCTGCCAGAAACGATGGTCTTATCGATCGGTCCCGCGCTGGCAGGAAGCAGTCCGCGTGTGCAGGCCGGAGCGGAGTTGATCATTTCCACAGCCACATCACCAGGCTTAAGGGGCGTCAAGGCCGCGATCAGCGGGGGTCCCGTGCTGGTACGGGACGGAAAACGGCAACGCCTCAAACTTCCAGTGGAGGACTCGTACGAATTCAGCTCCATGCTGGAACGGCATCCTCGCTCCGCGATTGGGTGGAATGGAGATTATTTTTTCCTCGTGACGGTGGACGGCCGCCAGAAGCATTTTTCGGTCGGGATGACCTTGGACGAGCTTGCTGCCTGTCTGGTTGAGCTCGGCTGCCAGGAGGCGGTGAATCTGGATGGAGGCGGATCCGCAACGCTCTGGTTTGACGGCAAAGTGCAGAATCGTCCGTGTGACGGATTCGAACGACCGGTCGCAAATTCGCTGGTCGTGCTGAAGAAGAAACCACGGGTGTTCGAACAAGACGGACCGGAGAAGCGCGCCGGCGGGCCAAGCCAATTGACGCCACCGGAGCCGGATTCTGGCAACCCATAGGGCCTTTCGTGAGGCGTTTCCCACGATTATTTGGCTGGCTGCGTTTTGGCGTCGAGAACTTCCACTTTCACCCTGACAATGCCCGCCTCGACCATTTCCAGCCGCTCCGCTGCCGCCAGCGACAAATCAATTATCCGCCCGGCGACGATCGGTCCACGATCATTGATCCGAACGACTACCGACCGGCCATTCGAAAGATGCGTTACTCGGACCTTGATTCCGAACGGCAACGAAGGATGCGCCGCCGTCAATTGATTCATATCGAAGATCTCCCCGTTGGCCGTGCGCTTGCCGTGATGCTCTTTGCCGTAGTACGAGGCGATGCCAATGATCGGCGGAGTCGGTCCCGGTGGCGTCTCGGAAGTGGCTGTCTTTGATGCCGGAGGCGTTGCCGCGCCCGCGAAGAGCACAACCGCCACCAGAAGCGGGAGTGCCGCGGCCGGGATCGCTTTTGGCGGCGTCCGAACCGGTGAACTTGACGTTGCTCTGACCATCGAACTCGAGACCGACTCTCTGGAACCGCCGGTGTCTCGCAGACCTTGTGCCACCCGCGGTCACGCGAAGGTTCAGGGTCGAAAGAGCGGCGGATGGAAGACGACAGACGGCGAGAATTGGGCTCGCAAATCTCCTGTTTCGGCGAAGCCGGGCCGCAGCAAGGGTCATGATCAAAACCAGCGCTCATCGCCGGGAACTGTCTCACTTTCGTTCACGGCAGTGTCCCGCTATCGATCACTCGAAACGCCCGTGACAACCTTTTGTTGCACCTGCAACAAAAGGTTGTCACGGGCCTCTTCTGCAACGGTAGGGTTGACCGTGCAATTTCACACTTTTCAGTTCCCGGTTTTGGTTTAGCTTCGGGCGATGACGCTGACGGAACAGATGACGCTGTTGGCCCGCCAGGCCAAGGCAGCCTCCCGCGAACTCGCCAGCCTGACCACGGAGGAAAAGAATGAGTGCCTCATCGCGATGGCCGATGCCCTCGAGCAAAGCGGCGACGACATCAAGAAGGCCAACGCCCGCGACCTGGATGCCGGCCTGCAGAGCGGCCTCCCTGCCGCGCTGATTGACCGGCTCAAGCTGGACGACAAACGGATAACGGACATGTCCGAAGGCCTGCGCGAAGTCGCCTGCCTTCCCGATCCCGTCGGGCGTGTTCTTGACGAACGGGTCCGGCCCAACGGCTTGAAGCTTCGGAAGATTTCCACACCCATCGGCGTCGTCGTCATCATTTACGAATCGCGACCAAACGTCACGGCCGATGCCGCGAGCCTTTGCCTCAAATCCGGCAATGCGTCGATTTTGCGAGGCGGCAAGGAGGCGGTGGACTCCAACCGCGTCATCGCCGAGATCATGGTCGAAGCCGCGCAACAGGAAGTGGGGAATTTTCCTGCGCACGCGATTCAGGTGGTTCAAACGACCGATCGCACAGCGATTAAGGAACTCTTGTCCCTTACCCAATACATCGACCTCTGCATGCCGCGCGGCGGCGAGGGGTTGGTCCGCGCCGTGACCGAGTGCTCGAGGGTCCCGGTCATCAAACATTACAAAGGCGTCTGCCACGTTTATGTGGATGGCGACGCGGATTTGCAAATGGCCGAGGAGATCGTCATGAACGCCAAGTGCCAGCGCCCTGCCGTCTGCAACGCCATGGAAACGCTGCTGGTGGATAAAGCCGTGGCGGCGGAATTTCTCCCCGCCATCGGCCGCCGACTCACGGAACAAAAGGTGCAGCTCCGGGCCGATGACGGGTCGCGCATCATTCTCCAACCCGCAACCGGCAACCTGCAATCTGCGACCGAACAGGACTTCTTCACCGAATACAACGACTACATCCTCAACGTCCGCGTCGTGGACGGCGTAAAGCAAGCCATCGATCACATCAACCATTATGGCTCGGCGCACTCGGACAGCATCGTGACCAGGAACGAGGCGCATGCGAAACAGTTTCTCGCCCACGTGGATTCGGCCGCGGTTTACTGGAACGCCTCGACCCGCTTCACCGACGGCGGCGAATTCGGCATGGGTGCCGAGATCGGCATCAGCACCGACAAACTTGGCGCCCGCGGCCCGATGGGTTTGGAGGAATTGACCAGCTACAAGTGGATCGGTATCGGCACGGGACAGATCCGGACGTGATGAGGTTCTGATGAAGCGGCGGTTGGTCCATTGGACCGCGATGAAAGCGGAAGATTTTGCGCGCCGTTTGTCCGCAGGATCCTGCGCGGCCCCCTTGCTCGCACTCGCGCTGTGGTCCGGGACATCTAAAGCTGCGGAGAACGCGGATGCGGCGCAATTTCGCAGGGCTATTCAACCCATTCTCACCGAGTTCTGTAACGACTGCCATGCCGATGGAGCGAACAAAGGCGGCGTGCGTTCGACGAGTTCGCAAGTCGTCGAACGGTTGAGGGCTGAACCACGTCGCGAGCGGCGAGGTAGCGAAACGGATTACTTGGTTTCTGTCCGATAAAGGTCGTCTGCGGTCGGAGACCGACTGTCTTCGAAGGACCGATTGGGCCCGGCGGAGCGGATCAGGACGCCGTTGTGGGAGAAAAAAAACTGGATGGGTGTACCCCAGGGGTCAACGATCTCGCCTTTGTCGTTCTTGTTGCTGCTTTTGGTTGCCAGGATGACGACCTTTTCCTCTGCCTGGCCGGACAAGGCTTTGGAGATTTCGGCCGTGGTCCCAGTGGGGTAGCGCTTGAAGAACTCCTTGTACTGCTGAAGTCCCTGAATGAGTCGATCGCAGTCCTGATGAAACTGGATGATCTTCGGATCGATCCGGGACTGAATGCGGTCTTTCACCAGCCAGGCGGCACCGCCGAGGATGGCGAGCACGACGACTATGGTTATGGTGTTTTTCATAGGGCATGAGTTTCTGATTTCTCGACCGGGGATTTGTGGGCACGGTGCGCGGTCGAAGGCGCCGCCGTACTGGAACGAACAATGATCTCCGCGGGCAAGCGGGTCGGCTCCGGCCGTTCGCCGTGCAGAAGCTTGAGCATGGCATTGATCGCCGCTACACCCATTCGGTACTTGGGTTGACGAATGGTCGTCAACGGGACGCGAAAGTACTCGCTGGTGAGGATATTGCCGAAGCCAACCACCGACAAATCTTTCGGGATCCGGATTCCCTGGTTCAAAAAGATGGTCACCGCGCCGATGGCGACCAGATCGTTAACGGCCTGGACGGCCGTGGCATTCACCGATTCATTGAGCAATTGCAGGGCGGCCTTTTCGCCTTCTTCGATCGTGCTGCCGGCATTGAAAATAAGCCGGTCATCCATTTCAACGCCGGCATCCCGCAGGGCGCGACGATATCCCTCGAACCGCTCCTGCGCCCAGGGGGAGACTTGCGGTCCAGCCAGAAAGGCAATGCGGCTATGGCCGAGGTCGAGCAGATGCCGCGTCGCCACAAAGCTGGCCTGGGTGTCGTCGGTTTCGACACTCACAAACTGGCTGCAAAACGGGGCGCGATGGCCCAGAATCACTGTTGGAACGCGACACCGTTCCAGCTCCTGGTAGATCACAGCAGTTGGCCCCAGGCGATAGACCGGAGACACGAACAGTCCGTCCACACGCCGTGAAATGAGACGGCGAATGGCAGCGTCCTCGCGTTCAGGCAGGTTCAGCGTGTGACTGAGGATCACATCGTAGCCCAGCTCGTACGCCCGTTCTTCGATGGCCATGACGACGCGCGCAAAGATCGGGTTGGTCATGGCCGAAATGACCAGGCCGAAAAGCTTCGTGGTGCGGGTGCGCAATCCCTGGGCCAACGAATCTGGAACGTAACCCATTTGTTGTGCCAGGGCTCGGATGCGCGCCTTGGTCGCGGTGGAGATGTCGGGTGCGTCCCGCATCACCTTCGACACGGTCATAACGGAAACCCCGGCCTTTTCAGCGATGTCCTTTAGGCGGACCATTTTCGTCGGTTCTATTGTCGGTGGTCGGACCACGCTCGTCTTTTTTCCGGCCAGGCTCAAACAGGGGATGTGGCCGAACCGCTCCAGTGCAGTTTTTGGCGGAGCGTTTCGAAAAACGAACCACCGATCAGCCGGACCAGTTTCACCGTCCGCTGGCTCCGGCGGACGCTGACCCTGTCGCCTCCGCCGAGGTGTACCTGCACCTGGCCGTCGGCGGACAACACCGCTTCCACGCGCGGGCTCAAGATCTTGACTTCCACCGCGGAATTCAGACTCACGATGACCGACCGGTTGGAAAGGGTATGCGGACAGATGGGGGTCAGCGCAAAGACCTCCGCGCTGGGACAGACGATGGCGCCACCGGCGGCCAGCGAATAGGCCGTTGAACCGGTCGGCGAGCTGAGAATCAAACCGTCCCCGCGGTAGCGGGTGAGCACGGCATCGTCAACGCTGACCTCCAGCTCGATCAAACGGGGAACCGTGCCGCGGCTGATAACAAAATCGTTGAGGGCAATCTGATGGACCGCTTTTCCCTGGCTTTCCCCGGTGGCCTCGATCAGCGAACGCGGCTCCACGACAAACCGGCCACTCCAGACGTCCTCGAGCGCGGGCGCAAGATCCTGCGACGACGCGGCCGTGAGAAAGCCGAGGCCGCCGACGTTGATCCCCAGCACGGGAGTGTTGGATCCGGCGACGTCTCGCGCGACCCGCAGCATGGTGCCGTCGCCTCCGAACACGATCAACAGATCGACCTGATATGTCAGCCGGTCCGCGTCCTGGTTCTCCGGTGATTTCAGTCCGGCCAGGTCGGCCGAAGCCTTGTCGCTGAAGACGGCGCGTCCGGCGTCGGCGATCAACCGCGCGGCGTGTCGAACCGCCTCGCGGCAGTTGACCTTTTCGGGGTTGGCGATCAAGCCAACGCGTTTAATAGTTTCAGCCAGTTTTTTCAAGCAACACCAGGAATTCCTTGTTGCCGGCCGGGCCCAGGAGCGGTGACTCGGTCACGCCGCGCCAGCGCAAGGCGATCGTCCCGTCCAAGAATTCCTGCAGTTCACGTAGCACCCGCTGGTGAATCTGCGGATCGACAATAACTCCCTCGCCCCGATCCGCCTCCGCTTTGCTAGCCTCGAATTGAGGTTTCACCAAGGCAACAATCTGACCGCCTTCACGCAGCAGGCCGGCCGCCGGCGGAAGTATCTTTCTCAAGGAAATGAACGAGCAGTCAATGACAACCAGGTCCACCAGAGAGAATCCGTCCGGAAAGCTCGCCCGAGTCAGCCCGCGAGCGTTGGTCCGCTCCATCACCGAAACACGCGGGTGACGGCGCAACGACCAGGCGAGTTGCCCGTATCCCACATCCACAGCGTAAACCCGCGCCGCGCCGTATTGCAGCAGGCAGTCCGTGAACCCCCCCGTGGAAGCGCCCAGATCAATCGCCGTCAACCCTTCGGCCGTCAACTGAAAATGTCTCAGCGCGTGATCGAGTTTGTACCCGCCGCGGCTGACATACCTTTCCGGCGCCGTCAAAACCAGGCGGTCGTTCGACTCGACGAGATCGCTCGGTTTGCGCGCCGGCTGTTCGTTGACTTTGACCTGGCCAGCCAGGATCGCCCGCTTGGCCCTTTCGCGGCTCTCGCACAGGCCGCGTTCGACAAGCGCTTGGTCGAGTCGGGGCATTACTCGGTAGGGGATCCCGGCTGCGGGAAGGGAGTTTCAAAGCAGGTAAACCCTGCGCCCGGCCGTTGCGCCCCGATGGTTCGGTCGCGGCGCTCAAGTGGCGCCTTGAGCCATCTTGAACTGGGTGTCGCGAAAGACATGCAGGAACAGGTCGTTGTCGGCGACCACGCGCTGCACAATTGGACCCAGAATATTGGCACCCAGCAGTGCCAGTTCCTCCCGGTTGACGACCGTGTGAACGCTGTAGTGAAAAGCTTGCATCGCGTTCAGGGTTGAGAAACCGCTCCCCAGCAGGACAAAGGCGGTGTGACGCCGTTGGGTCATCGGCATCTGCTGAATGTGCTGAAGCGTGACATTTTCCTCCGGGGCATTTGAGGCGAACAGCTCTTCCAGGATAACCACCTGGTACTGGAGTCGGCTGAACCGGTTAATGAAGTCGTCGTGATTGCTGGCCGCGTGCACTTTGTAACCGATCTCGGTGAGCACGTTTTTGCCCGCATCCAACCATTCCGGTGTACTCAGGGCCAGGAGCGCCGGCTTGTCGTTTGGCCCGATGAAATCAAATTCGTTCGACATAGCCTATTTGAGTTTGAGGGTCACCGGCAGGGGCGGTGCCCCGGCTTTCTTGCCTTCCTCGATTGATTTCATCCGCAGGCTGGCAACGTCCGTGGTGGAATCGCCGCGCTTCTTCTTGATGTTGTCGATGCCGCGCGTGACTACCCCGCGTTTCGTGCAGTAAAGCACAGCTGTCTCCTCGCCAACGAGTCCCTGATCGTAGGCCTCGAGCGCCGCGTGGTCGAAGGTGCGCCATCCAAAGGTGTAACTGGCCTCGATGATCTCATAGAACGTCTTTCCCTCGCTTTCGCCCAGTTGGATGCTTTCCTTGGTGCGCAGGTTATTTCCCATGATTTCCAGCAGGGCGGTTCGCCCGCCACCGATTTTCGGCACCAGCCGCTGGCTGATGACCCAGCGCAGCGTGTCGGCCAGGCGCACCCGCACCTGGTCTTGCTCTTCAACGTCAAACATGCCCACGATACGGTTGATCGTCTGGCCGGCATCGATGGTGTGCAGTGTGGCCATCACCAGGTGCCCGGTCTCCGCAGCCGAGAGTCCGATCTCGACGGTCTCGCGGTCGCGCATTTCGCCCACCAGGATCACCTTGGGAGCCTGACGGAGCGCCGAGCGCAATCCGCCGGAGAAGGTGTTGAAATCAACGCCCAGCTCGCGCTGATTGAAGGTTGCTTTCTTTTGCGGATGCACGTATTCGACCGGGTCCTCCAACGTGATGATGTGGACCGATTTGGACTCATTGATCTCATTCAGCAGGGCGGCGAGCGTGGTCGTCTTGCCCGAGCCGGTGGCGCCGGTGACGAGAACCAGCCCGGTCTTCTCCTTGGCCACCTGATGGAAGATATCGGGCATCCGCAAGTCGTCGAGGGTCGGCACACGGGTGTTCAGTTTGCGGAGAACGATCGAAAGATTGCCGCGTTGCCCGAAAATATTCACGCGGAAACGCGCCTTGTTGGCGAGGGTGTACGAGGAATCGCACGACCCGGTGCGCAGCAAATCCTCCGTCAACCGCCGGCTGCTGCCAATGAGGTTCAGGGCGATCATTTCCGTCTGAAACGGCGTGAGTCGCTCGACGGGGGGATCGAGATCGATGGGCACAAGCTGGCCGAATGACTCGACCTGGGGTGGCTTGTCCACCGTAAAATTGAGGTCGGATACTTCCTCGTGGTAGTCGAGCATCCGGCCCAGTATGTAATCCAGTTCGGGGCGGCGCATAGTCAATCCTTTCGGTTAAACATCGTCGTCGTCCGGCGGGGTCGAGAGGAACTGACGGAATTTCTTTTTATCGAGGGCTTTGTCGTACGCCTCTTCGGGTGAGATCCGCTTCATGCGCAGGTGCTCCATGATGGAGTCGTCGAGGGGTTGATTGCCCAGTTTCTTGCCGACCTGGATCATGCCCGGGATCTGGTGCGTCTTGCCTTCCCGCACCAGGTTGGCGATGGCCGTCGTGAAAACAAGAATCTCCATCGCGGCAACACGGCCCTTCTTATCGATCCGCTTGAACAGGTTTTGCGCGACGACGCCCTTGAGTGATTCGGACAGGGTCGCCCGAATCTTGTTCTGCTGCTCGGCCGGGAACACGTCGATGATACGGTCCACTGTTTTGGCGGCGCTTTGGGTGTGCAGCGTGCCGAAGACCAGGTGGCCGGTGCTCGCAGCCGTCAGGGCCAGCTCGATGGTTTCGAGGTCGCGCAATTCGCCGATGAGGATGACGTCCGGGTCTTCCCGCAGCGCCCCGCGCAAGGCGGCGGCGAACGACTTGGTATGGACGCCGACTTCCCGATGGTTGACCAGGCAGTTCTTGCTTTCATGCACGAACTCGATCGGGTCTTCGACGGTGATGATGTGATCGCGGCGGTTCTTGTTTGAGTAATCGACCATCGCGGCCAGCGTCGTGGATTTGCCGGAGCCGGTCGGTCCGGTCACGACCACCAGCCCTTTGTGCAGCATGGAGAACTTCTTTAAGACCGCCGGCAGCGGCGCGTCGAATTTTTCAAAATCCTCGAACGAGAGAACCTTGGAGGGAATCTGGCGGAAAACCGCGGCGCAACCATATTTCTGATTGAAGAAATTAGCGCGGAACCGGGAGACATTGGGAATCTCGTACCCGAAATCCACGTCGCCCGTTTCCTCGTATTGTTTGATTTTGTAGTCCGGGGCGATTTCGTAGAGCATCGCTTTCAGCGTATCGCTGTCGAGCGGCGGGTAATCCACGCGGTGGAGTTCGCCGTTGATGCGGAGCATGGGCGAATTGCCGGAGGAGAGGTGCAGGTCTGACGCTTTCTGCTCGAACATCAAGTTGAAAAAGGCATCGATCTTGGCCATAAACGCGTGTTGAACTGTTCAACTGATCGCTTTTTTAACTCATCCGACTGGCCACTGCAAGCAATGTTACTGCCACGGTGAAAGAGCTGCTCGAGATCATGCGGCGCGAGCTCGACGGGTGTGGAGTGATTTCCTTCGCGCGCTTCATGGAACTGGCGCTCTACTGTCCAGAATTTGGATTTTATGACCGATTAACGAACACGGTAGGCAAGCGTGGCCACTTTTACACCAGCGTCGCCGTCGGGAGTTTATTCGGCGAACTTCTAGCATCTCAATTCGCCCACTGGCTCGCCGACGTTCAACCGGCCGGGGGCCAGGTGCTCGAAGCCGGTGCGCATGAGGGTCAATTGGCGTCGGACATTCTCGGTTGGTTGTCTTCGAAACGCGGGGATCTCTTCGAGAAGTTGGAGTACTGGATTTTAGAGCCTTCACCACGGCGGCGGCAGTCTCAGACGCGGAAGCTTGAGCCGTTTGCCGGCAAGGTTCGTTGGTTCAAGTCCTGGCGCGATCTGCCGGAGGCGAGAATTCACGGTGTGATTTTCGCCAACGAATTGCTGGATGCCATGCCCGTGCACCGGCTGCGTTGGAACGCTCGTAAAAAATCCTGGTTCGAATGGGGAGTCGCCGCCCAAGGCGACCAGTTCGTCTGGCGGATGCTTCGACAACCGGTCCTGGCGCCGTCCCACTATCCCAGGTTGTCCGCCGAACTGGAGGCGGTGCTTCCGGACGGCTTCACGACCGAAGTTTGTCCTGCGGCGGTCGAGTGGTGGACGCAGGCCTCGCTCGCGCTCGGGGACGGGCGCTTGCTCGCGTTCGACTACGGTCTGGCGGCCGACGAATTCCTCCTGCCGGAACGCGCCGGCGGGACCTTGCGCGCCTACTATCGGCATCGGCCGAGCGACGATCTCCTTGGCAGGGTGGGCGAGCAGGATCTGACGGCACATGTCAACTTCACAGCCATCCAGCGAGCCGGGGAATCGGCGGGCCTGAAGAGTGAAGGGCTGTTGACTCAAGCCCGGTTTCTGACCTCCGTCGTCGAGGCCGTGTGGCAGGCGCAGGCAACGTCCGGCCCCTGGACATCGCAGCTCGTCCGGCAATTTCAAACGCTGACCCATCCCGAACATCTCGGAACGAAGTTCAAGGTCTTGATCCAGCGCTCCAACCGGCCAACATGGGAGCCTGGTGGCAACGATTTGGCGTAGCGCAGATTGATAATCTGCTGTTTCGCCGACTGGCAGTCGGCAAGACTGACCGGCCGCAGGTTGCCAACCTGCGACACCACAGAACTGCCAGTCTGCGCTACGGTAAGCACAAACACGGTTTCAGCTTCATTTGAGCATTGAACTTTGAGCTTTGAATTGACGCCGCCGCCGCGGCCTGACGATCCAAAACGTCAGCGCTACGAAGAGGAAGAAGGCCGCGTAAAGGATCGTGAACGTCTGCTCGCTCAAGTCGTAAAACAGGAACCGTCCCAGCCAGTGTCGGATGAAAGACTCCGAGTAAGCTCCTTCGGCTCCCGCCTTTTTTCGCAGTCCATTCTCCCAGGTCGTCAACGGGCATATGAACCCCGCCAGCGATTCCGCCAGCACCAATCCCATCGCTGCCAAATGCGCGAGGCGAAACCAGAGATGGCGCACGAATGCCCAGCGGCAAAAGTAACCGACCCAGATCAGAACGAAACCGACCATCACGAACAGCACAAAGGCGAAGTGAACCAGCAGAATCAAATCCGCCACCAGCGAGTAGAGCTGGTTGGTCGAAAGCATACTCGAATTGTAGCAGCTTCGAACGTTGAATTTCTTCGGGCTACGGCCCGCCGCCCATGTTCACGGCAAAAGCGTATTCGCTCACAACCTGACCCCGGACCAGATGTTCCTGGATAATTCGTTCGAGGACAGCGGGCCC
>Ga0137374_10009882_pt1 | contig 11251 bp, 6 predicted proteins | sample SagtaG_20_FD_104811 | JGI IMG/M metagenome (GOLD analysis project Ga0137374, IMG submission 104811) | Vadose zone soil microbial communities from Sagehorn Ranch, Mendocino, California, USA - Sage1_R_100_16 metaG | ecosystem: Environmental > Terrestrial > Soil > Vadose zone | place: USA...
CCAACGTCCTGCGCCGGGTGCACACGTTGTAGCGCCCGGCTTCAGCCGGGCCCTCCGCTTCACCCGTGCGTTCCCAGATCGGGTCTGACGATTGCGATTGAACGTATCGAGCCCGGCCCTCACACTGCCCCTCTCCCACCGGGAGAGGGAGTGGGAGTCTCCCGATCAGCTCGCCCGTACGAGAACGGCTACTTCCTTCTTGAGCCGACTACCGTCCCAAGTTGTGGGTCAGGTCTATATTATGTACTAGGCTCTCAACAGCCGTCTCCGAACCCCTTCGATACGCCGGGCAAGCGGCGAGGTTGGTACGTCATCAATCGCCCGGATGACATGGCTGACTTGGGCCGCCTTGACGCCGAACGCCGCCCCGACCTCACGCCCGCCCAGACGAATCAGTTTCTTGGCGAGATAGATCGCGGCCTTCTTCTCGTCGCCCGCCCGTCGCTTGGCCAGAGCCCCCTCCGACACGCGCCATTCCTTTGCAACCTCCCTCCGGATTTGGTCCATTTCGATCTCCATCGGATGCCGATATCGCAAGGGGATTTCATCCGCGATCTCCCTGCCTTCGAGCATCTCCTGGATCCGCCGCCGGAACTCCCGGTCGCCGAGTAATCCCGACTTCTCCAGCTCCTTTATTTCCTTGCTGGAGCTGCCCCGCGCCACGAATCGCCGAAAGGCCCCTCGCGCTGTCGAACGGCCTCGCGCAAACTGCGAAAGAGTCCAATCCACCGCGAGCCAATCCGGCGCCGCCTCGAGGCCGGCCGTCGCGCGATAACTGCTCCATCTCCAGTCTCTCGCCCGCTCCACCAACCGCGCCCGCACGGGATTCAGCACGATGTACCGATGAAGCTCCAGCAGATGGCTCTCCTTCTGGACGAGGACCGATCGGAATCGAGCCTCCCAAAAGTGTCCCCTCCTCCCGTGCCGCCGGTTGAACCACTGCGCGTACCTCCCGTTTACTGCTTTGATCCCTCGCGAAAGCTTTCCCAGGGGCGTCTCCACAAGGAGGTGGTAGTGATTGCCCATCAGGCAATACCCGTGGATCTCCCATCCCTCATCCCTGGAAACCGACCCCAGAAGCCCGCGAAACTTCTCCCGATGACCGTCGTCCCGAAACACCGCCGACCGCTCGTGCCCCCGAGCCATCACGTGGTACACCGCACCCGAATACTCGAGTCGAAGCGGGCGAGCCATCGCTAAATATATAATATGGACCTGACCCCATTTCACCACGGACTTGGAAGATCGGTCGCCGGCGCCATCGTCAAGGCGGTCGGAGAGGGAGAGGGCGGGGCAGCCGATTAGTATTCCGGCATGGGGGATTCCGGAGGGTCGGTGATCGAGGGCCAGGTGACGCGGGTCGTCTTTCAGGATGAGGAGACGCTCTTCGCGTCCGTCAAGGTGGCGCCCGAGGGAGGTGGACCGGAGGTCAGCGTCATCGGAGAGTTTCTGGCCGTCGCGGCGGGAGACGAATTCACGTTCATCGGCGATTGGGAGACGCATCCGAGGTGGGGGCCACAGCTTCGGATCCACAGCGCGCAGCGCAAGTTGCCGCGGCAGCCGGAGGCCGTGGTAGCCTACTTGGGCGGCGGCCTCTTTCCGGGCGTGGGCCCGGGGATCGCGCGGAGGGTGGTCCGGCATTTCGGCCAGCAGACCCTCGATCTGATTCTGGCGAGCCCCGAGCGGATCGCGGAGGTGCCCGGCATCGGTCCGAAGAAACGGGAGCGGCTCGCCGCGGCGCTCGCGCGGCACCACGATATCCAGGAGCTGGCGCTCTTTCTCCAGGGCCACGGCGTGACGCTCGGCCTCACCAGGAAAATCCACGAAGCGTATGGACATCAAGCGCTGGACGTTGTCCGGGCCGACCCGTATCGCGTGGCGAGGGAGATTCCCGGCGTCGGATTCCTGAAGGCGGACGGCATCGCCCGCAAGATCGGGTTGCTGGCCGACTCTCCGGCGCGGGTCCGGGCGTCGGCCGGCTACGTCCTGCGCACGCGCTGCGAGATCCGCGGACACACCTTCCTGCCGCGCGAGGACCTGGTCCATGAGTGCCTGGGCTTTCTGAATCGCGAACCGGGCGGTCCTGTCGTTGCGGCGGAGAAGGTCGCCGGCGCGATCGACGCGCTCATCGCGGAGGGAAGCCTCGTCGCCGAAAAAGAGGCGGTCTATCTCTCCGAGGTGCACGCGGCGGAAGTCGAGCTGGCGCGGCGGCTTCGCGGCCTGCTCCGGACAGGCGCCTCCGTCCCGAAGGACCTCGACCGGATCCTGGCGGAGACCGAGACAGAGGCGGGTGTCCGCTATTCGGAGCTGCAGCGCAAGGCGATCCGAACGGCTCTGACTTCGCCGGTCGCGATCGTGACCGGAGGACCCGGGACCGGCAAGAGCACGATCATACGCGCGGTCGATGCGGCGCGGCGGCGCCTGCGCCGGGACGCCGTCGTTCACCTGGCGGCGCCCACCGGGCGCGCGGCCAAGCGGATGGCGGAGGTCACCGGCCGCGAGGCGATGACGATCCACCGGTTGCTCGAGTTCTCGCCGAAGGCAGGCATCTTCCAGCGGGGCCTGGCTTCGCCGCTGGAAGGACAACTGCTCGTGGTGGACGAGGCGAGCATGGTGGACTTGAACCTCGCGAGCGCGCTCTTCCGGTCCGTGCCGGCGGGGATGCAGGTCCTCCTCGTGGGCGACGCGGACCAACTCCCTTCGGTCGGCTTCGGCAACGTGTTCGCGGACCTGATTCAATCCCGAGCCATTCCGGTCGTGCGCCTCTCCGAGATCTTCCGGCAGGCGCGGCAGAGCCGCATCGTGACCAATGCTCACCGCGTCAACCAGGGGCTCATGCCGGCGCTGGATCCGGCGCCGGACTGGCGCTTTGTCCCGATCGCCGACGCCGCGAAGGTGGCGCGATACATCCGCGACGTCGCGGTGGCCGGCCGCGAGAAGGGCGCCGCTCTCGAACACATCAACGTCTTAACCCCGATGCGCAAGACCGAGGCCGGGGTCTTCGCCTTGAACAAGCTATTGCAGGCGGCGCTCAACCCACCTTCGCCGCGCAAGAAGGAGGTCCTCTCGGGGGATTCGCTGTTACGGGTCGGCGACAAGGTGATGCAGACGCGCAACAACTATGACAAGGGGGTCTTCAACGGGGACCTCGGCGTGATCGCCGCGATCGTACGGGACGGGGACGGCGAGGCAGAGGTCGAAGAGGACTCCGCGCGCGTCACGGTGGACTTTCAGGGCACGGCGGTCGAGTACGACAAGTGGGAGCTCGACCAGCTCACCCTCGCCTACGCCTGCACGATCCACAAGGCGCAGGGATCCGAATACAAAGGGATCGTTCTTGTGCCCGTCATCCGGGAGCATTACGTCATGCTCCAGAGGAATCTCCTCTACACGGCCATCACGCGGGCTCGGGAAAGGGTCGTCCTGGTCGGACAAGAGGCCGCGATCCGGCGGGCGGTCACCAACGTGGGGAGCCGGCTCCGCTACAGCAGGCTCGCCGCGCGCCTGACGGCAGCCATGTAACTCGATCCGCCTGCCCAACATCTTCGCTACAGCCGCCGACCGCTACCTGCGCTTAAAAGGAAGAATTACGCGGGTTTGGGAACGTCGGGGGGTTTGGCTCGTTCTTCGGGGGATTTGCCGCCGGCTCGGATGTTCATGAAGCGGTTTAGGAGGTCGAACCAGAAGGGGGCGCCCAGGGAGACGGCGAAGGCGGTTAGGGCCAGGCCGGCGAGCTTGTTCAACCAGTCCCACTGAGACGGGAGAGACTTCCAGCCCAGGGGAATCCCGAGCTGTTGGAGCTGGGCGATTCTTTCGTTGGCAGTCTTTTGGTTGGCGGGCGGCGCCGCCGAAGTCTTTGCGGTTTCTGTATAAGCCTTGGCTTGGGTGACTACGACTTCACGGAGAGCGGAGTTGTTGGCCAGGGCGGTGGCGATCGCGAAGGTGTCGGCGTTGGTGGCGATGGAGAGAAGCGCCGCGATGGTCAGGACGATGACTTGCGTGCGCTGTTTGTACCAGCCGGAGACTCGGTCCATCGCGCCGTTGAACCAGGCCTCCATGTCCTGCTCCAGTTTGAGGAGGCTGTCTCCGGCTTGATCGAGCAGGATGGACAGGGTCTTTCGGGTTGTCGAATCGGCTGGGAGGTTGGCGACGGCCTGGCGGACGGAGGCCATGGTCCTCGATTCTCCCGGATCGGACGGGACGAGCAGGTCGAGGAGGACGAGGCTGAAGGTCTTGGGCTGAACGTAGGCGGGCATCTTGTCGGCGACGTGCAGGTCTTGCACGAGGGGGTGCGCGTAGAAGTCGGCCAGCAGGGTAGGTTTTTTCGGGTCCTCGAGGAGAGTCTTGATGCCTTCGTACAGGGTCTTCGAGCGGCGGCTCAGCATTCCCGCGATCCATTCGTTGAGCGCGGTGCAGGTCAGGCTCAGGAGCAGGTAGACAAAGACGAGGCCGATCGCCGTGTCGAGAATGTTCAGACCGAACATGCGGGTCTCCTGATGGCCGCGCACGAGATCGCAAACTCGTGGACGCGGCGGGTTGAAGAGCGGGCCGGCGAGAAGGAGAGCTGCCGCGGCGCGAAACCGCGTCGGCGAGCGCGCCCTGGAAGCCGGACTCCGGCCGGCGATGAAGCTGACACTGCTTTTGGGGATCCCACCCGCGTAGACGATCGCCCAGGGGCCAGGAAAAGGCTAGAAGAAAGTGAGGGACTGGGGCAGATCCTTCGCTTCGCTCAGGATGACAAGGGGGAGGAAGAAAGGCTCGGGATGACGGTCGGAGCGGACGGGGCAGGTCCTTCGCTGCGCTCAGGATGACAAGAGACGGGAAGCGAGGAACGACGGGATGTGAATCCTGTAGGCTTTGGCACGAACCGGGGCGGATGGGGGTTGGGACGGAGCTTATCCAGAGGGGGCCGTGGGAACCTTGAAATCGTTTCCGCCGAAACGGGACTACAGCTCGCTCTCCGTGAAGGATTTGCTCGAGGCCCGCGACGCGTACCACGTCCATCTGGCGCATCTGGCCAACGTGATCGCTACGGCGATCGGCCGCTACCGGATCCGTTGCGGGGACTGGTTCGAGGAACATCCTCCCAACGTCAGGCCACCCGAAGGCTACAGGGCGCCAACGTTCGCGCGCACTCTGGAGAACTCCAGGGTCCTGCCTTGGTCCTGGCCCTGCGTGCTCGTCTTCGTCAACGACTGGATCGAGCGCGAGGGATTCGGCTCGAGTAGGGGGAAGCAGAACCTCCAGCCCGACCAGATGGTGCCTCGCGCCCTCTACTTGTCCGACGGCCGGGTCATTCCAACCTGCGTCATCCAGGTGACCGAACAGGACGCGCCCCTGTCCCGGGCGCAGAAGCTATCGTTCCCCAAAAGCCTCATCGGCGGCGGGTACCTCCTGGCGAGCGACGTCCAGGGGCGCGAGCACCTGGGTTCTGTCGGCTCTCTCGTTACCGATGGAAATCAGATCTACGCTCTGACCAACCGTCACGTGACGGGAGAAGAGGGACGGGAAATCTTCTCGGTGTTCGGGGAGACGAAGGTCCGGGTCGGCGTCAGCGACAAGAAGCAAATCGGCAAGAAACCGTTCGCGGAAACATACGACGGCTGGCCCGGGACACACGTCCTGTCCAACCTCGACGCCGGGCTCGTTCGCGTGGATGACCTCTCCCAATGGACGACGCAGATCGTCGGTCTCGGAAGCGTGGACCGCCCCGCGGACCTGACCACAGACACGATCACGCTCGACCTGATCGGGTGTCCGGTGTGCGCCTTCGGCGGCGCCTCCGGTCCGCTCCAAGGTCAGATCGACGCGCTCTTCTACCGATACAAGTCGGTCGGCGGCATTGACTATGTGGCCGATCTTCTCATCGGACCCAGGATCAAATGCCTGCACACGAGAGTTCCCGACCAGTCGAGCGAGAAAATGGCGCCGGTCTTTCCGGGCGGGGGCAGCCCCGGCACGCTCCCGGGAGACTCGGGAACCCTCTGGTGCCTCGAGCAGCCCGATTCTGACGGGACGCCGGCGGGCACGCGGCCGCCGGGACGGAAGTCCCGCAAGCCGACGCTGCGGCCGATCGCTCTGCAATGGGGAGGGCACGTCGTCGTCGAGGAGGGAACTCCCAAGACGACCGCGCAAAGCTACGCGCTTGCCACGTGCCTGAGCACCGTCTGCCGGGAGCTGGACGTGGACCTCGTCCGGGATTGGAACTCCGGGCTTCCGGAGTACTGGGGAGACGTCGGCCACTACACTATCGCGGCGCTCGCGTGCTTCCAGGTGGCCGCGCCGGAGCTGAAGACACTCATGAAAACCAATCTCGACCGAGTCTCCTACGAGGAGGCGCACATTCGTCCCTCGACGTTCAAGGGGTTGAGCAAGGCGGCCTTCGTTCCGCTGGCGGACGTCCCCGACAAGATCTGGAAGATGTTCGGCATAGGCAGGCGTGGTGCCCCCGAGCACCCCAACCACTTCGCCGACATGGACAAGAAGGATTCGAAGGGGAAGACGCTCCTTCAGATCTGCGGCGGGGGCGGCGGCGGACAGATCGACCCGGCCAAAGTGGATATTGACGTCTGGAGGAAGTACTACGACGACGTCAAAGACAGGAGCCGCGGGTGTCTTCCCTTCCGCGTCTGGCAGATCTATGACGCCATGGTCGATGCGCTCCAGGCCCGCAACGTCGTGAGATTCGTTGGCGCCGCCGGCGTGCTCGCGCACTACGTCGGCGACGCCTGCCAGCCGCTCCACATCTCCTACATGTTCGACGGAGATCCCGCCGACACCGTCCCGGCCGAGGACCACAACGGCAAGGAGATCCAGGTCCCGCGCGCCAAGGGAGTCCACAGCGCCTACGAGACGAAGATGCTCAACAGTCACGTCGTCGAGCTGATCGAGAAGCTCAACAAGAGGCTCGAATCGGCCGCGCTCCAGAAGCCGAAGGCGGTCGCGGGCGGACACGCCGCGGCCGTGGCCGTCGTGAAGCTGATGGACCGGACCTTCCAGGACCTGATGCCGCCGCAGATCATCAAGGTCTTCAACGACGAGGCCGACCTCTGGACGAAGTTCGGCGACAAGACCGTGGACCTGATGGCCGCCGGCGCGCTCACTCTCGCGATGATCTGGGACAGCGCCTGGAAACAGGGGCACGGCAAGACGAAAATCTCCAGCGCCGATCTTGGCCCGCTGGATCCGAAGGAATTAGCGAAGCTCTACCTCGACCCGGACTTCGTGCCGTCGAAGACGATCGACCAGATCGGCTCTCTTCTAAAATAGGCGTGGCGTGTCGGGCCGCTTCTCGTGTCCCCCCTCTTGTCATTCTGAGGAGGGTCCTGTCCTCCGAAGCGCGTTGCGCGAACGAGGAAGCGACGAAGAATCTGCTCCGGTCGAATCGGCTGATCCTGACCTCGGGTTTCGGAGGCTCGGCGGGTTCGGTTCATCCCGGTGGGTCGGGGGAGGCCTCTCCAAGACGCGGCACCCCTGATTTAAGTATTGAACGTGCCGAGGCGCTGAGAAAGAATCCCGCCGACACCCTGGGTCGAAGAGGGTCGAAGCGAGTGGTGGGGAGGACGTCCACGGGCGATCCTCGGCGGCAAGTCACCTTCCGATCCGGTTGCGAACCGGAGACGTGGATCTCTGAATCCTATTCCCGGATCCTGACCAGTTGCATTTACGCGGGCCTCCGACAGTCCGAGGCGGACGACATCGCCCAGGACATCTGGCTGTGGCTGTTGAGACAAGGGACGCCGGTGCTGGTCGTCTCCATGCCCTGGCTCTCCGGGGTCGCCCGGAATTTCATCCTTCGGTACCGGCGAAGAAGCTTTCGTCAGAAGACCCGAGAAGGGCGCCCGCTCGACACGGCGCCCGAGCCTCAGACGGCGGAGACCTTGCCGGAACTCGAGGCGAGTGAGCTCCTGGACCGAGTTGCTGCCGCAGTCCCTGAAATCGAAGGGAGGCTCCTGGCGCTGATCCGGAGGGGGCACAGTCTCGCGGAGGCCGCACGGCTTCTGGGGATCCCTCGCGGCAGCCGCGCCTATTACCACCAGAGATTGATCACCTGCGGACGACGGGAGTTGCGCGGAAGAACGGCGAGCGCCGGGTAGCCCCTCGCCCTCCTTGTCATCCTGAGCGACTCGTCCTTCGAAGCCTCAGCGTCGGAGGACAGGACGCTCCTCAGAATGACAACAAGGGGTCGCGGCCCAGTCAGACTCAGATCGTGACGGTCGTGCTGTCGAACCTGGTCAGGGTGAAGGAGAAGGTTTCGTTGTAGGCGCTCTTCTGTTCTTCGAGAATGTCGAGCGCGAGCTCTTCGCCGAGATGGACCGATTCGCTGTAGTCGGATCGGTAGTGCACGCCGGCGGCGTTGCGGCCGATCGCGACGTTGGAGGCGAGCTTGTTGAGCTCGTTCCCGACTGTCAGGTCGGCGCCGGAGTAGGGGACGAGGGAGAGGCCGGACGAGTCTGGAACGACAGGTCTCGGAAGAACGAATGACTCGTCGAACCAGGCCTTCAGGATCGTGACGCAGGCGCCGGCCACCGTCGCATGACCGGCCCCATAGGAGGGATGGGTTGGGCATCCTTCCGGGAACGCCATGGGCAAGAGGTAGCTCCCGTGGGCGGAATGCACCCGATCCAGGACCTGCGCGTTCAAGATCTCACGGTTGACCGGGTAATTGGCGAGCCTCTCTCGGGTGAGATGAACGAGGCCAGCCATCGCCTCGGGCCGCAGCCGCCGGTGGACCGACCATTTCTGGTACCACACCGCTTTGAGAGCTCGCGTGGCCACTTCGGTCACGAGACTCAGAATGTGAGGGCCGCCGAATGTTCCGAAGCCGTCCTGACAAACGGATCTCGTGTAGGGATTCCCGCGGTCGAAAGGAGCGATGGCGAGCAGGATCAGGCAGGCCTGGTGGTAGGCCTGGTAGAGCGCGTCCACGTGGACCCACTGGGCGAGGTCCCGCAGATTGCGGATGTAGCGCGAAGTCGCGTCGAACTGGTTCGGCCCGGGCAGGGAGCCGTTCTGCACGGCCAGCCAATCCTCGTATCCGGTCATGTAGTCGTCGCCGAAAACCGTTGTCTGCATCTTCTGCGGGACGAGCAACGCCCCCATCGGGACATCCATCCAGAGAAACTGCGACAGGTAGGGGCCGGCCAGATCTCCCGGCGTGTCTCCCCGAAAGAGAGTTCCGGGGGTGATAACTCCGCCGGCCCCAGGTCCCCGGAAATCCGAGAACCGCGAGAGCTCCGCCGCCGCCGCCGCGATCGTCGCGTCCGAGGCGTAGTCGGAAAAATGGACGTCGCGGGCGAGACTCATCCAATACACCTCTGCCAGCTCGCCCGCCGCGCGCGGGCCGGCGATCGTCGGCGCCGCGGCAATCGCCATGTGGTGCGAGTCGGCCCCCTCGAGGTCGAAGGCCAGCGCGGCCTGCGGGTTCGTCAGACGCCGGCCGAGGCCCAGCGGAATGTTCTCGAAGTCGGATTCACGTCCCGAAGTCATCGCCGCGAGAAGCGCGTTGTAGGCGTTCGGGTCTACCTCCCCTAAAAGGTTGTGCGGGAGTGCCTTCGAATACGAGGCGATCCGGTTCGGGTAGAAATCCTCCTCTCCGTTGTCCGGGTGCTTCGGCTGCGGCCTTTTCCCGGCGAGCTTGGCGGCATCCACCCGGATCTTCTCAGCCGCCTTGCTCCGCTGCGTGTCCTGCGACGACCCCTTGTCTCCGGACGACAGGGGCGCGGCGCGGCCGGCCGGCGCGGGCAAGCCGAAACCCAAAGCCATCGCGCCGGATGCTCCCGCCGCGACGCGACGCAGGAATCGGCGCCGGTCGGTGTGTCCTGCCGGCGTTCCCGCGCGCGGAAGCTCAGCCGGCGAAGGTTGGTCCAACGACGCGTTTTCGGCCTGACGCAGGCCGCTCCCCTGAGGCTTCTGTTTGCTCATTTCTTCCCCGTTGTTCGCGGCACGGCGAACTCCGTGACCTTTTCCAAAAATACGCGAATAGAAGACAGGAATTCTAATCGAACGAACCCCTGCCTGTCATTCCGAACCCTTCTTCAATGCCATCCCCGAGTCGCTCTTTACCCGTCATTGCGAGCGCCCTGTCCTCCGAAGCTTCAGCGAAGGCGGAAGCGAGGGATCTGCTTTCACCGCGTTGAGTAGCCGCGCCCGCTCGGAACAGGCTCCTTGAGCGATCTGCTCTCAATGTTTGGGATGAGATGAGACGGGAGGGTGCTCCTCAGAATGAAGGGAACACCTTTAGGGAGCGAGGATCTCCGCGAGGAGGGCGAGGACAGTTTCTCCTTTTGTCTGTGAGATCCGGCCCAGGCGCCGGAGCAGATTCTTCGTCGCTTCACTCCTCAGAATGACAGGGGGTTCGCTTCACTCCTCAGAATGACAGGGGGTTCGCTTCCTCCTTCGCGCAACGCCCTTCGGAGGACAAGTCGTTCGCGCCGTCGGGCCATAGCGGCTTTGGCACGTCGGCGACCCCAGAATGGCACCGAGGGGAGCGTTTCGGCCAGTGGGGTGAAGCCCCGGAAGGGATGGTATAGAAGAGGGGCAAGGAGGTTTGGGTTGGGCACACGGGTGGGGTTGGTGGGCCTGGGGAGGATCGGAAGGAACATCTTCCGGATTCTCTACAAGAGAGAGGACATCCGGGTCGCGGCGATCTCGGAGATCGCGGACCACAGGGGATTGGAGTACCTGCTGAAGTTCGACACGGTGCTGGGGAAGTTCCCCGACGAGGTGTCGATCAAGGAGGGAAACCTCTACGTGGCCGGGAAGCAGGTCCCGATGATCTCGGAGAAGGACGTGCAGCAGCCTCCCTGGGGAGATCTCGGCGTGCACACGGTCATCGAGGCGACCTCGAAGAGCCGTTCCCGGGCTGACCTGGAGAAGCACCTTGCGGCGGGCGCCAAGAGGGTGATTTCGCTCGCTCCCCCGCTCGACGCGTTCGACATCATGGCCGTCATGGGCGTCAACGACGAGAAGCTCGAGAGCCGGCATCGGATCGTGTCGAACGCCTCCTCGACGGTCCACGCGGTAACGCCGGTGGTCAAGATCTTGAACGAGGCGTTCGGGATCCGGCGGGCGATCTTCACGACGGTCCACTCCTACACGAGCCAGCACAGGCTGGCGGACGTGCCGACGGAAGACATGCGGAGGGGCCGGGCGGCGGCGGAGAACATCATCCCGCAGGAGTCACGCTCGCCACGGATGGTGACGGAGCTGCTGCCGGATCTTGCGGGCAGGGTCACGGGATACGCGATGA
>Ga0137374_10009895_pt1 | contig 11246 bp, 8 predicted proteins | sample SagtaG_20_FD_104811 | JGI IMG/M metagenome (GOLD analysis project Ga0137374, IMG submission 104811) | Vadose zone soil microbial communities from Sagehorn Ranch, Mendocino, California, USA - Sage1_R_100_16 metaG | ecosystem: Environmental > Terrestrial > Soil > Vadose zone | place: USA...
AATGTGGAGACCGGGCGGGCGTTGTTCATCAGCGAGGCCACCGTGAAGACGCACCTGCTGCGGGCGTTCGACAAGCTCGGCGTGAACGACCGCACGGCCGCCGTGACCGCGGCCATGGCACGCGGCATCCTGCCCGCGCCGTAGCCGGTTCGGCGTAGCCGGGTCGGCGGCCTGCCGGGCGCCGCGGCGCTGTCCGGGCTGTCCGGGCTGTCCGGGCGGTCCGGACGGTCCGGGCGGTCCGGTTCGGATCAAGGGCCGGCCGGTGGGGGACCGGTGATGGTGACGTGGTTGCGGGTGTCGTCGATGCGGCCGGCGGCGGGGTCCGGCCGGATCGTGGGTGGGAACCGGAAGGTCCGCTCGACGTACCCGAAGTCGATCGGGTCGAGCAGTTCGCAACGCCAGCCGTCGCGGGCGGGGTGGAAACCGAACAGGTCGGTGCGGTAGCGGATCCGGGCACCGCGCCCGACCAGCCCGGCCAGCAGTGGCAGTAGGTGCGCGACCGGCGTGTCCAGGCTGGCGGAGTCGGCGGCCACCGGGATGCGGGTCACATGACCACCGTTCGGCGTGCCCGCAGGCCGGCGCGTACCCGGTCGGCGTCGATGCGGGCATGCCGGTCGGCGAGCGCGGTGCTGCCGGCGTACTCGATGACGCCGGCCAGCACGAGGGCCCGGAAGTCCGGCACGAAGTACTGTGTGCCACCGCCGGTGCCCCAGTGCGGGTTGGCGACCGCGGTGCAGGCCCCGACATCGAGCGGCTCGCCAAGGCGGTACGCGGACAGCGTGGCGGGGTACTGCCAGCGGCCGTCGACGTACTGCGGCGCGACCTGGCACGACTCGAACAGTCCCGCGGCGTCGCCGAACTCGGCGACCGACCCCGCCGGCAGGACGAAACCGGACCCGCCGCCCTCGACCTCCCGCCCCTCGGGGAGCAGCCAGCCGGCGGCCACGACGAGGGTGCCGGCCGGCAGGGTTTCGGTGCGCCAGCGGTCGCCGCCCGGGTAGTCGTCGCAGCGGCTCCACGGTGCGGCCTGGTCGGCCGGGTCGGCGCCCAGGGGCGGTGGCTCCGCACCGACGAGGTGCGCGTAGCGGGCGGCCAGGCCGCTGTCCTGGGCCGCACCGGCGGGACGGGAGCGGCGGGACAGGGGAGTGTCCACATGCGGGAGGACGAGTTGGTCGCTGCGGCCGTGGGCGGTACCGGAGGAGGCGTTGGCGGGCGCGTTGGACGGCCGGCCCTGGCCGTCCGCGGTGGACGATGCGGGTGCCGGCGCGCCGGCCTGATGCGGCTGGGCGGCGGTCGGTACGGCCCCGGAGGTGCTGCCCGCGGTGTGCCTGGCGGGCTGCGCCGTACCGCTGGAGGCGGCCGGCTGGCCGGTGGGCGCCGGCGCTCCCGCGGGCTGGAGGCCGGTGGGCGACGCGGCACCGACCGGGGTGGCGCCTCCCGGCGGTGCGCCGGCCGCGGTGGCCGGGCCGGGGAGAGCGCCGGTCGGTGCGCTGGTCGCGCCGGTGGGTCCGGGCGGGGCGCCGTTCGGGCCGGCCGGCGCGGCACCGACCAGGGTCGGCGGAACGGATCCGGCACCGACCGCACCCCCGACGGCCGCACCGGCGGTGGCCGCGCCCGCGACAGCCGCCTCGGCGGCCGTGAGCCCGCCGAGGCCGAGGGTGCCGCCGAGGCCGAGGGTGCCGCCGATCAGCCCCGCGGACCCAGGCCCCGCCGGCCCCGCGGTGGAGGGAACGGGGCCGGGCTGGCCGACCGGCGCGGCCTGGGCTACGGCGGGCTGGGCGACCGGCGCGGGCTGGGCGACCGGCTGGATGGTCGGCTGGGTGGTCGGCTGGGTGGCCGCCGGAGGGTGGTGGCGGGGTGCCGGGTGAATGTCCGGTGTGGACGGTCGGGGTACGTCGCGGTGCGGCTGTGCCGGTCCGCTCCCGATGGAGATCCCGTCCGAACCGCTCCAGGCCGTTGTGTGCACGGATGACGAACCACTGCCGGTGGAGCCCCCGGTGAGGGCGCCGCCCGTACCACCGGACCACGTCTTCGGCGGCGTTGGGCTGGACGGGGCACGGGTCGGCTCGGTGGCCGTGCCGCTGCCCTTGGCTGCGCCAGCGCCGGACCAGCCCTTCGGCGGCCGGCCGTCGGCCGGCGGCGGCCGATGGTCCTCGAACGCCGGCTTGGCGGTGACGGGGGCGGCCGGAACGGCGCCCCCGCCGCCTGCCTTGATCGTCGACGTGGCGCCGTGGTCCTGCCAGCCCGCGCGCGGCGGCCGAACCTGCCACGGCCGACCGCCGGTCACGGCGGGCGGCGTGATGCGTGGCATGCCGGGCACCTGGTCGAGCCGGCGGGTGAGATGGCCGGAGCCGAGGTACCCCAGGCGCCGCGCGGCGTGGCCGTCCACGCCGGCGGCCTCGGCGAGGATCCGCTGTTGCTCGGTCGCGGCGACCTGCGCGGCCTGCACCGCCTGCGGGCTCGCCCCGGCGGGTACGACGGTCGCCGGCAGCGAGCGGGCACGTGCCTGCAGCGCCTGCATCGTCTCGCCGTACCAGGAGAGCACCTCGCTGGCCGCCATCGCCATCCGGGCCGCGGTCCCTACCGACTCGCGCAACCGGCCCTGCTGGTGGCCGGCGCGCTGCCGGGCGTGGCCGCGCCAGCGGGACCCGGACAGCTCGCCGGAGGTGCCGGTCAGCGACCGCTCGACCCGGCCGAGGCTCTCGGCGAGCCGGCGCAGCGCCACCGCCCGCTCGGCGTACTGCTGCGGCCGGCAGGCCAGCAACGTCTCCAAGGACATCATCGGCGGCGGCCCTACGTCCCGATCGTCCCGGTCGCCCCGGTTGCGGCGTCCGCGGCGGTGTGGTCGGTGCCGCGGTAGACCCCGGCCGCCTGGGTCAGCGCCCCGCCGTGCTGCCGCAGGAACGAGGCCAGCGCGCCCAGCCCGAGGTGGAACTCGGCCAGCATGTCCTTCAGTGCCGCGTCCACCATCAGCTCGGCCAGGGTGCGGGACCCGCCGCCGACGTTGCGGAGCAGGTCGTGCACGTCGGCGGCCAGGCCCCGGGCATGTGCCCCTGCGTCCGCCAGCGCCTCCGGCAGTACCTCGAACTCGGGCACCCGACTCTCCCGCTCAACGTCCCTAATATACCGACTGTCAGATTTCTCCGAATAGTACCCTCTCGCCGTTCACCGCGCCATCACCTCGGGCTCCACGACCCTCGGGAGAACCGACGGTGCGCCGGTAACGTGTGCACATGCCGACACCGCTCAACCCCGACGCCATCCGGCGCGCGCCGAAGGTCCTGCTGCACGACCACCTCGACGGAGGGCTGCGGGCGGCCACCGTCCTGGAGCTGGCCGAGGCCTCCGGGTACGCCGACCTGCCCGAGTCCGACCCGGTCCGGCTCGGCGAGTGGTTCCGGGCGGCGGCCGACTCGGGCTCGCTCGAGCGCTACCTGGAGACGTTCGCGCACACCGTCGGCGTCATGCAGACCCGCCAGGCGCTGACCCGGGTGGCGGCCGAGTGCGCCGAGGACCTGGCCGCGGACGGCGTGGTGTACGCCGAGGTGCGGTTCGCACCCGAGCTGCACGTGGAGGCGGGGCTGACCCTGGACGAGGTGGTGGCCGCGGTGCTCGGCGGCTTCGAGGCCGGCGCGGCGAACGCCAGAGCCGCCGGCCACCCGATCCGGGTCGGCACCCTGCTCACCGCGATGCGGCACGCGGCCCGGTCGATGGAGATCGCCGAGCTGGCGGTGCGGTACCGCGACACCGGCGTGGTCGGCTTCGACATCGCGGGGCCGGAGGCGGGGTTCCGGCCGACCCGGCATCTCGACGCGTTCGAGTACCTGCAGCGGGAGAACGCGCACTTCACCATCCACGCCGGCGAGGCGTTCGGGCTGCCCAGCATCTGGGAGGCCATACAGTGGTGCAGTGCCGACCGGCTCGGCCACGGGGTGCGGATCATCGACGACATCACGGTGCGCGACGACGGCTCGGTGGAGCTGGGCCGGCTGGCCGCGTACGTGCGGGACAAGCGCATCCCGCTGGAGATGTGCCCGACCTCCAACGTGCAGACCGGCGCCGCGAAGTCGATCGCCGAGCACCCGATCGGGCTGCTCCGCCGGCTGTACTTCCGGGTCACCGTGAACACCGACAACCGGCTGATGAGCGGCTGCACGATGACCTCGGAGATGGCGGCGCTGGTGGACGCGTTCGGCTACGGCTGGTCCGACCTGCAGTGGCTGACGATCAACGCGATGAAGTCCTCGTTCCTCCCGTTCGACCAGCGGCTGGCGCTGATCAACGATGTCATCAAGCCGGGCTACGCCGTGCTGGCGGGCTGACGGGGGAGGCGGCGGCGTGTCGCAGTAGGACCGTGGGCCACGCGAAGAACTGGAGTGCCGGCTCTTCGCCCCTATGCTCTGGTTCGTGGCCGCTAAGGCCGGCTACCAGCCAAACAGGCAAGGGCGGTCGCACCCTGATGGAGCCTTGGCGGCGGCACGGAGGCCGCTGACAATCGGCCCCGGCCTGACCGTCGGGCGGCGGTTGCGGGCTACCGTGAGGTAGCGTCGCCACCGGACCCGTTCGACCAGCGGCTGGCGCTGATCAACGGTGTCATCAAGCCGGGCTACGCGGTGCTGACCGGCTGACCGGGGAGGCGGCGGCGTGTCGCAGTGGGACCTGGAGGTGCTGGCGGCGAACCTGCGCCGGGAGAGCGACGACCTGTCGATGTACGCGGGGTTCCTGATCAACACGCTGTCCGCCGCGCTGCCGCCGCACATGGTGCAGGTGGAGCGGAAGGCCGGGCTGCTCGGCCGGGTGAAGGACGACGCCCCGGTGCTGGCGGTGTCGGTGCTGTTCGGGGACCGGCGGTTCACCCTGCGGCGGACCGGCGTCGGGCACCCTGCGATGGCGCGGGTCAGCCACGAGTCGGGCGGGGTGGTGCTGCGCACCGACGACGTCGGCATGGACGTCTGGTCGCGTGAGCTGGCCGCCGCGCTGGCGGAGTACGCGCAGCGCAACGCCGCAGCGGCGCAGGCGTTGCAGCGGCTCACCCTGCCGGGCGCACCGCAATGACGGACCCGTTCGCCGGCTGGACGCCGGAGCAGGTCGAGGAGGCCAGCATCCGCGAGCTGCGCGCAGGCCGGCTACCCATCCGCGCCCAGCAGCGGCTGGCCACCATGCAGGCCGACCGCGCGTTCACCTCGGACCTCACGGTTGGCGAGCACCACGCGATCCGCTCGGTCGGGTTCTCCCCGGTGGGGCAGGTGATGGGATCCTGCGTCTACTACATCGGTTGGACCGGCTCGTGGAACTGCGGGTACCGCGGTGGTGGCTGGGGCAACTGGTCGGGTGGTTACGCCGCGGTGGTGACCGAGGCCGAGGGCATGCGTCAGTCGCTGTCCGAGGCCCGCGAGCTGGCCATGCGGCGGATGCAGGCCGAGTGCGCCGGGCTCGGCGGGGACGGCGTGGTCGCGGTCCGCCTGGAGATCCGCCCGTTCCCGGCCGGCGGGCTGGAGTTCCAGGCGATCGGCACGGCGGTGCGCGCCGACGGCGACGTGCGGCCGCGTACCCCGTTCACCTCCGACCTCACCGGGCAGGACTTCGCCAAGCTGGTCACCGCCGGCTGGGTGCCGACCGGCCTGGTGCTCGGGCTGGCCGTGCTGGTGCGGCACGACGACTACCGCACCCGGTGGCAGACCAACCGCTGGATCAACCAGGAGGTCACCGGCTATACCGAGCTGGTGCACGCGGCCCGCTCCGCGGCGCGGGCGCGGCTGGCCGCCGACTGCGCGCGGCACGGCGGCGCGGGCGTGGTGGTACGCACCATGACGCTGCAGGTGAGCGAGCGCCCGTGCACCAACGGGCCCGGCGACGACAACCACGACCACGTCGCCGAGGCAATGGTCATCGGTACCTCGATCGCACCGTTCAGCCATGCCGGTGGCAACGCGCCGCCGGCCCCACTGCCGATCATGCGGCTCTCGCCGCGTAGTCGTTGAGCGGGAAGGACACCCCATGGACCCCCGTCAGGTAGGCCTGCCGGCCGAGGCGATGACCCGGCTGGCGGAGCTGCGGCCGGGACAGCCCGGCTCGATCTTCACCTCGGACCTGACGGTGAACGAGTTCCTGCTGGTACGGCAGGCCGGCTTCCGGCCGCTCGGGCTGGTGCTCGGCACCTCGATCTACCACGTGGGCATCCAGCTCGGGCGGTGGAGCAGGAACCAGGAGCTCGGCACGCTCTCACAGGCGATGTACCACGCCCGGGAGCTGGCGATGACCCGGATGGAGGCCGAGGCGGACCTGCTCGGCGCGGATGGCATCGTCGCGGTGCGGCTGCAGGTGGAGCTGAAGGAGTGGGGCTCGGACGTCGCCGAGTTCATCGCGGTGGGCACCGCGGTGAAGGCCGAGGCCGGCGGCATCTGGCGGAACAACCGCAACCAGCCGTTCACCTCGGACCTGTCCGGGCAGGACTTCTGGACGCTGCTGCAGACCGGGTACATGCCGGTGGGCATGGTGATGGGCACCTGCGTCTACCACGTGGCGCACCGCACCTTCGGCAACATCCTGTCGAACATCGGGCAGAACACCGAGCTGCCGCAGTTCACCCAGGCCCTGTACGACGCCCGCGAGCTGGCCATGGAGCGGATGCAGAAGGAGGCGGAGATGCTGGCCGCCGAGGGGATCGTCGGCGTGCAGCTCTCCCAGCACAACCACACCTGGGGCGGGCACACCACCGAGTTCTTCGCGATCGGCACCGCGGTCCGCCCGATCCGGGACGACCACCAGATCCCGCAGCCGCAGCTCGTGCTCGGCCTGGACACGTAGCCTCGCCGGTCCCGCCCGCGGATGAATGCCGCGGTGTCGTCGTGCGTTCCGAAATGCCTATTGACACGTCCCGCATAATGAAATCCGACGTCTGTCCGCAATTCAGGGCAACGCCGGATCTCTTATTCAGAATAGCGGATGCGAGGTGCCCGTGTCAACGTCCCAGCGGGATATCGAATTGGATTCCGAACGCCGCTACATCGCATTCCTGTACGACCGGCTGGACGCGGCGCGGACCGACGCCGCCGCCCGGCTGGACGGCACCCTGCTGGACGGCGCGGCCCGCAGCCCGCAGACGCGCTGGCACCGGGACGTGTCGGTGGACGCGCTGTCCACCCGGGTGGCCAGGCTGCGGATCGCCGACGACGGGCTGTGCTTCGGGCGCCTGGACGGCCGGGACGGCGGCCGCTCGTACGTCGGCCGGATCGGGCTGCTCGACGAGGCGGCCGACTACGCGCCGCTGCTGACGGACTGGCGCGCTCCGGCGGCGCGGCCGTTCTACTGCGCCACCGGGGCGAACCCCGAGGGCATCTCGGTCCGCCGGCATTTCCACACCCGCGGGCGGTGCGTCGAGGACTTCCACGACGAGGTGCTCGACCTCGAGTCGGCCGACGCCGCACGCGACCCGGACTCGGCGCTGCTGGCCGCCCTGAACGCACCGCGCGAGAGCACCATGCGGGACATCGTCGCCACCATTCAGGCGGAGCAGGACGAGATAATCCGGCTGGGTCAGGCCGGGGTGGTGGTGATCGAGGGCGGCCCGGGCACCGGCAAGACCGCGGTGGCGATGCACCGCGTCGCGTACCTGCTCTACACCGAGCGCGAGCGGCTGTCCCGGCGCGGCGTGCTGGTGATCGGCCCCAACCCCCGGTTCCTGCGCTACATCGGCCACGTGCTGCCCGCGCTGGGGGAGACCGACGTGGTGTTCGCGACGCCAGGGGAGCTGTTGCCCGGGCTGCGCACGGCGGCGGAGGACGAGCCCCGGGCCAGGCGGCTCAAGGGCGGCCTGGCCATGGTCGAGGTGCTGGCCGCGGCGGTGGCCGACCGGCAGGAGCTGCCCGACGCCCCGATCGGGATCGAACTGCACGACGGCTCGGTGCTGCTCGACCGCGACCTCGCCGCGGCGGCCCGGCGGCAGGCGCGCGCCGCCGCCCTGCCGCACAACCGGGCCCGGCCGGTGTTCCGCGACTGGCTGGTCGCCGGGCTGGCCACCCGGGCGGTGGACCGGATCGCGGCCGGCTGGGTGCGCGCGCACGAGGCGGCGGACCTGGCCGCGGTGCTCGCCCCGCAGGTGCGGGACGAGCTGGCCGCGAGCCCGGAGCTGGATGCCGCGGTCGACCTGCTCTGGCCGCCACTCACCCCGCAGTGGCTGCTGGCCGGCCTGTTCGGCAGCCGTGCCAGGCTCGACGCGGCGGCCGCCGCGCTGGACCCGGCCGACCGGGAGGCGCTGTTCCGTACCCGCGGCGACGCCTGGACGGTCTCCGACGTACCGCTGCTGGACGAGGCGGCCGAACTGCTCGGCCCGGTGGATCCGGACTCCGCGCAGCGGCTGGCCGGGCTCGAGGAGCGCACCCGGGAGGAGTATGCCCGCGGCGTGCTGCAGATCCTGGAGCTCGACGACGAGGAGCTCGACGACGGCCAGGTGCTCAGCGCGGTGGACCTGATCGACCCGGCGCGGCTGTCCGAGCGGCACCTCGAGCGGGACAGCCGCGACCTGGCCGAGCGGGCCGCCGCGGACCGGGAGTGGACCTACGGGCACGTGGTGGTGGACGAGGCGCAGGAGCTGTCCGAGCTGGACTGGCGGGTGCTCATGCGGCGGTGCCCGGGCCGGTCGTTCACCGTGGTCGGCGACCTGGCCCAGCGGCGGTCGCCGGCGGGCGCGCGGTCGTGGCCGGCGATGCTCGACCGGTACGTCCCGGGCCGGTGGACCTACCGGGAGCTGACCGTGAACTACCGCACCACCGCGGAGATCATGGACGTGGCGGCGCGGGTGCTGGCCCTCATCGACCCGGCGCTGCAACCACCGGTCTCGGTCCGCGGCGGCGGCGCGCCGCCGTGGGCACGGCGGGTGCGCAGCGCCGACCTGCCGGACGCGGTCGCCGCGGCGGTCCGGCACGAGGCCGCCGAGGTGGGCGAGGGCTCGGTCGCGGTGATCATCCCCGAGGGGCTGGCGATCGAGGCGCCGCCGATGGTGCTCACCCCGCGCGCGGCGAAGGGCCTGGAGTTCGACGCCGTGGTGGTGGTCGAGCCGCAGCGGATCCTGGCCGCGGGGCCGCACGGGGCGGCCGACCTCTACGTCGCGCTGACCAGGGCCACCCGGCGGCTCGCCATCCTGCACACCGCCGCGCTGCCGCCGCCGCTGCGCGGACTCCGGGAGCCTGCGCGCGGACTCCGGGAGCCTGCCTGACTGAACGGGAAGAGTTCCCCGCACCGGACCGGCGCGGTGCCGGTCCGGTGCGGTGCGGGGCGGTGCGGGACGGACGCGGCTAGCCGCGGGCGCAGCGCTTGCCGTTGAGCGTGAAGTTCGGCGGTCTGGCATTGGTCGCGTTGTCCCACGTCGCGATGAAGCCGACGTCGGTCAGGGCACCTCCGTTCCCCGGTATCACCGGGTTCCAGGACGCGTTCGTGACGGTCGCCGTCACCCCGCTGGTGCTGCCGTTGCCGTTCCAGACCTGGTTGAACGTCTGCCCGCCCGGGAACGTCCAGCGCAGCGTCCAGCCGTTGGTCGCGGTCGAGCTCAGGTTCGTGATCTTCAGGTTGACCTGGAACGCGCTGGTCCACTGGTCGAACAGGGCGTACTGGATGCTGCACTGCGCCGGCGGCAGGTCGTCGTCGGGCACCAGGAACACGTTGTCGTTGAGCTCGGCGGCCGGGGTGTCGCTGTTGGCGGCGATGATCTGGCCCAGCGAGCGGTGGAAGTCGATCCCGTAGTTCTGGCGGATGAGGCCCAGGCCGGGGTCGTTGCCGTAGAAGAACCGGTCGCCGTCGCGCAGGGCCAGGAACTGCTTGGTCCAGATCGCCAGTTGCAGCTCGCCGAACTCGGTGCCGGGCACGTGCGGCTCGGAGATCATGCCGGCGAACGCGTCGACGCTGTTCACCGACCCGTACACCGCCTTGAGCCGGGCGGCCAGCGGGGTACGGCGGACGGACCTGGTGGCGCCGGAGTCGGCGCCGACCGCCACCGGACCACCGTCGATGTCGAACAGCCGGATGAAGTCGAGGCTGTCCGGGTCGTTGATCTCGTTGCCGGGGGTGAGCGTCGGGTCGGCCGGGAAGGACTCGCTCGCCTCGCCGGTGATGGCCCGGAACGAGGTCCTGGCCGGCAGCCCGTACGCCTGCCTGAGCTGGTTGTAGCTCGGCATGCCGTGGTCGCGGCCGCGCTCGATGTCGATCGCGCCGAGGTCGACCACGCCCTTGAAGCACTCCGGCAGCGTGGGCCCGTCGAGGCAGTCCGGGTTGCCGGAGACCGGCACCTGGAACAGCACGCTGCGCAACTGGTTGTCGATCATCTCGTCGTTGTTGTACTCCGACTCGCCCCCGATGGCCTTCAGCATCGGCCCCTCCTGGAGGAGCGGGAGCAGGTCAGGGTTGAAGAACGCCACCCCGAGCGGCACGACGATGGTGACTTCGCCGCCGACGACGGTCACCGTGGCGCCCTGCGCCCGGATCGCATCCAACTGCGTCTGCGTGTACCGGGAGACGTCGGTCTCGATCTCGGCCGCCTCGCCGTGGATCTGGCTGTGTGCCCGGTACCCGACGGTGGCGAACTCGTTGCTGAGGTTGGCGTTCACGTTCGACTTGTAGCCGGTGTAGAACGGCAGGCTCACGCCCATGGCCGGCAGGAACTCGTTGTACGTGACGTACTGCTGCTCGGCGATGACGACCCGCCTGGCGATCTGGAACTTCTCCTCGTTGGTGAGCGTGCTCGGCAGCAGGCCGACGATCCGGTTGTGCTCGCGGGCGAAGAGCGTGTGGGTGGCCGTCAGCGCGATGTTCTCGTTCGCCCGCACGTCACCGGCGACCATCGCCCGGTTCGGGTTGGCCAGCAGTCGGCCGTCGACGTCCATCGCCGGCGCTGTCGACGGGTCACCGCGGCTGTCCCGCCTGGGCAGGAAGTTGCTCGGCATCAGCAGCCGCGCGCCGTTGTTGGTCATGTTGTTGTCCACCGCGCCCTCGCGCAGCCACTCCAGCCGCTGGGTGGTGGGGCCGTAGACGGAGGCCGCGTCGATGTAGGACGACTCGGTGTTGATCTGCTGGCGGGGGTTGCTGACGCCGGTGCCCGGTGCGGCCCTGGAGCGGGTGAACGGGATGACGCCGAGGTCGTTGCGGAACTCCTCCAACGGGTCGGCGCTGTTGAACGGGATGTTCGCCGTCTCGCCGGCGCCGTCGCGAAGGCCGAACGTGTGGTCGAGGAACTGGCCCCACACGTTGCCCCACTG
>Ga0137374_10009902_pt1 | contig 11243 bp, 11 predicted proteins | sample SagtaG_20_FD_104811 | JGI IMG/M metagenome (GOLD analysis project Ga0137374, IMG submission 104811) | Vadose zone soil microbial communities from Sagehorn Ranch, Mendocino, California, USA - Sage1_R_100_16 metaG | ecosystem: Environmental > Terrestrial > Soil > Vadose zone | place: USA...
CGACTTGTGTCCCGGGCGAGCGGCCACCGCCGCGAGGGGCAGCGCAGCACGAAGCGCGTAGCGCGCGGCGATGGCGTTGTAAGGCAGCCCCCACCCGGCCGCCTTCGCTTCGCTTCGCTACGCTTCGGCGGCCACCCTCCCCCTCGGGGAGGGATGGGAGCGAGCGGAGAGGGAGCGATGTCACCTCACGCTCACAGCCTCCGCTGCGCGGGGTTGCCTCGCTGCTGCGCGCACGCTGCTCTTATCCCTCCCCCGAAGGGGGAGGGTGGCCGACCCCGGCCTTGCCGGGGGAGGCCGGGTGGGGGTCCAACATTTAAATGACCAACCGCGTCCGCAACACGAGGCGGTACCGGCGCGATAGCCATAGCCTCTGCCTTCCGTCATCATGTCCACGCAACCGACCGCCGTACCCCGTTGTTTCCCTTTCCTCGCCCACCACGGAGAGCGTTTCATGACCATCAGCCTGGTGCACCTTCAGCCCATCGTCGCGCTGATTTGCGGGATCCTCATCCTCCTGATGCCGCGCCTGCTCAACTACATCGTCGCCATCTACCTGATCGTCATCGGCATTGCCGGCCTGATCCGCTGATCTCGACGCGCGTAGCGCGCGTGGCCGGGAACCGTTCGCGCCGCCTGCCCGGCGGAACGATGCCGTGTCCGTGCGGGTTGAAATGACGCCGGAAAAGCGTCAATAGAGGCCCTCCAATACACGGCAACGTTTTGTCAAAAGATATGGCGAAGACGAAGAAGACGACGAAGATCGATAAGACCGACAAGACCAATAAGAGCAGGAAGGCGAAGTGGGTCTACACCTTCGGCGACGGCAAGGCCGAGGGCCGGGCCGACATGCGCCATCTCCTCGGCGGCAAGGGCGCGGGCCTTGCCGAGATGGCCAACCTGGGCTTGCCGGTGCCGCCCGGCTTCACCATCACCACCGAGGTCTGCACCTATTACTACGCCAACAACAAATCCTATCCGCGTGAGCTCGCCGATGACGTCGCCGCCGGCCTCGCCCACATCGCCCGCGTGACCGGCAGGACGTTCGGCGACCATAGCGAGCCGCTCTTGATCTCGGTGCGCTCCGGCGCGCGCGCGTCGATGCCGGGCATGATGGACACCGTCCTCAACCTCGGCCTCAACGACGAGACCGTAGAGGCGGTGGCCAAACGCGCCAACGACCGCCGCTTCGCCTACGATTCCTATCGCCGCTTCATCACCATGTATTCCGCCGTGGTGCTCGGCGTCGGCCATCATCACTTCGAGGAAATTCTCGACGACTACAAGGAGAGCAAGGGCTACGTCCTCGATACCGACCTCGACGCCGAGGATTGGGTGAAGCTGGTGGAGCGCTACAAGACGCGCGTCAAGGAAGAGAGCGACGCGGCATTTCCCCAGGATCCGCACGAGCAGCTGTGGGGCGCGATCGGCGCCGTGTTCGGCTCGTGGATGAACCAGCGCGCCATCACCTACCGCCGCCTGCACAATATCCCGGAAGATTGGGGTACGGCGGTCAACGTCCAGGCCATGGTGTTCGGCAACATGGGCGAGACCTCGGCGACCGGGGTCGCCTTCACCCGCAATCCCTCGACCGGCGACAAGCGGCTGTACGGCGAGTTCCTCGTCAATGCGCAGGGCGAGGACGTGGTCGCCGGCATCCGCACGCCGCAGGAGATCACGGAGGCCGCGCGCCAGGAGGCGGGGTCCGACAAGCCGTCGATGGAGCGGACGATGCCCGACGCCTTCGCCGAGCTGACCCGCATCTCGGACGTGCTCGAGCGCCATTACCGCGACATGCAGGACCTCGAGTTCACTGTCGAGCAGGGCAAGCTGTGGATGCTGCAGACGCGCTCCGGCAAGCGCACCGCCAAGGCGGCGCTCAAGGTCGCGGTGGAACTTGCCAACGAGGGCCTGGTCTCCAAGGACGAGGCGGTCACCCGCATCGATCCCGCTTCGCTCGACCAGCTGCTGCATCCGACCATCGACCCGAGCGCGACGCGCAAGGTGATTGCGACCGGGCTGCCCGCTTCGCCCGGCGCGGCATCCGGCGAGATCGTGTTCTCCTCGGACGAGGCGGAGGCGCTCAAGGCGCAAGGGCGCAAGGTTATCCTCGTGCGGGTCGAGACCTCGCCCGAGGACATCCACGGCATGCACGCCGCCGAAGGCATCCTGACGACCCGCGGCGGCATGACCTCCCATGCGGCCGTGGTCGCGCGCGGCATGGGCAAGCCGTGCGTGTCGGGGGCCGGCAACCTGCGCGTCGACTATGCGGCGAATGCCATGAGCGCCGGCGGCGTCACCTTGAAGAAGGGCGACGTGGTCACGATCGACGGTTCCACCGGGCAGGTGCTGGCCGGAAAGGTGCCGATGCTGGAGCCGGAACTGTCGGGCGAGTTTGCGACCGTGATGAGCTGGGCCGATGCCAAGCGGCGCCTCAAGGTGCGCGCCAACGCGGATACGCCCAACGATGCCCGCGTCGCGATGAAGTTCGGAGCCGAGGGCATCGGGCTGTGCCGCACCGAGCACATGTTCTTCGACGAGGATCGCATCCGCGCGGTGCGCGAGATGATCCTCGCCGACGACGACAAGGCGCGGCGCGCCGCGCTCGCCAAGCTCCTGCCGATGCAGCGCGCCGACTTCGTCGCCTTGTTCGAGATCATGGGCGGCCTGCCGGTGACGATCCGCCTGCTCGATCCGCCGCTGCACGAGTTCCTGCCCCACAGCAAGGACGAGATCGCCGAGGTGGCGCAGGCGATGGGCGCCGATCCGCGCCGGCTCGAGGACCGCGCCCGCGAGCTGCACGAGTTCAATCCCATGCTCGGGTTTCGCGGCTGCCGCATCGCCATCGCCTACCCGGAGATCGCCGAGATGCAGGCGCGCGCCATCTTCGAAGCGGCGGTCGCGGCCGGCAAGCGCACGGGCAAGCCGGTCGTGCCGGAGGTGATGGTGCCGCTCATCGCCACGCGCGCCGAATTCGACCTGGTCAAGGCGCGCATCGACGCCATGGCGCAAGCCGTAGCCAAGGAAACCGGCGCGCGCCTCGACTACCAGGTCGGAACCATGATCGAGCTGCCGCGCTCGGCCCTGCTCGCCGGCGAGATCGCCGAAACGGCGGAGTTCTTCTCGTTCGGCACCAACGATCTGACCCAGACCACCTTCGGCATCAGCCGCGACGACGCCGCGAGCTTCCTCGGCATCTATGCGGCCAAGGGGATTCTAAAGGTCGATCCGTTCGTCACCCTCGATCGCGACGGCGTGGGCGAGCTCGTGCGCATCGCCGCCGAACGCGGGCGCAAGGCGAGACCCGACCTCAAGCTCGGCATCTGCGGCGAGCACGGCGGCGATGCCGCCTCGGTCGCGTTCTGCCACGAGATCGGGCTCGACTACGTGTCGTGCTCGCCGTTCCGCGTGCCGATCGCGCGCCTCGCGGCCGCCCACGCCGCGCTCGGCAAAGGGCCGGCAAGCACCGCGTGAAATGGCCGATACACTACCCAGAAAAGAGCAGTGGGAGAGCTTGTATAAGCGCTTGCTCAAAGTCCTAGCAAGTCTTGGCGAGAATGACGCTTTTGGCAGAGGTGATTATTCGCTAATTGACGATGATTGGCGTGGCCGGCACCGTAAACTTTGTGTTGTTAATGCCCAGTTTTGGTCCGATTCGGTAAAGGATCAAATCTGTAAAAGTTCTCGCTGATTCCTTTGCCCGATTGGGGAGTTTATGTCGTGTTCGAAGACCCGTCGGAAGGGTCCGGGTTCATCGTGTACGCGGATGGGATTGACAAGAATCCGCGATGGCTTTGATCGAGAAGAGAGGTCGACACGAAATGGCTATCGACTTGGGTCGAGCGCTGGACACACAAAGCAGTAGCCCCAGGAGATCCTGTTACACAAAATGACGAAGAACGATTGGACGAAGGTCGGCGGGGATGAGCAGGGTGATGCTGTGCGCGCTTTTGAAGTCGGGGTTGCGCAACTAAGGCGACTTGCCATCACGAATTACGCGCCTACGATGTCAGCTTCCGAGGGAGATTTATGGGACCGAAGTCACCGCAACTAGGCCCCACCGGGCGTGGATATCACGCCGGAGACATCTATTCGTTCCGCACTTCTCCAGCCACCGAGTTCAGCCCGAAAGAAACAGGGAGGTACGCCGCGCTGAAAGTGCTCGGGCTGAAAGACGGACGCGTGTGTTATGTTGTGCTGGATGGGGTGTTTGGCCGTCACCCCGACCTCGCGGAAGTCGCTCATCTCCCCGAACTGAAAAATTCGAGGTTTCAATATCGAGGCGATGCGGCCTGCTCCTTCATCCCGCTACATTGGGAAAATAACCTCGAAGATTTCCGCTATGTCGGCACCCTCGATCCATCCGAGGGGGACGCTGATTTGTTGGCCGCCTGTCGTTCCTTTGGGACATGGTCCAGCGCAAGTTCACATGCGGAGGGTGAGTGGCGATGGCGGAACGATCGCGCCGCGTACCAAGAGGAAGTTGAACGCGCGCAGCGAGCCCGCGACGCGCGGCTTGCTGCTGAACGCGAACGACGCGAAAAGCGTCTGAAGGCGCTTACGTGGGAGACTCTTCTGGAAGAAACGCCGTTTTCAAGGTGGAACGTCCACCCGCCGTTTCCGGCGCCTGCGTTTGTGGCTGCTGCAAGGGATCGAGTTCGCTCTGCCATCCTGGAGCTTCAAGCGCTCGGTCCCCACCTGAAGAAAGCCGAGGTTCGAGCCACCCTCAGGGCCTGCGTCGATTGGTTCAATGCGAAGAACGCCGAGTTTGGTGGAGTGATCGAGACCGAAGAGCGAGAGGATATTTGCCAGGCACTCGGGGAACTCGCGGCTGTGGCGGGCCAGCGATCACTGGTAGACGAAATCGACGACTGGCGTAGTTGGTGAGCGCTCGCAGTACACCCGCTGCTCCTGCAGGTAAATCGCCTGCTAGCCATCCGGCTCCGGCCCGTCATCATTCGTCCATGCAACTTTCGAGCGTTGCTCCTCGGACAGGTTAACGACAGAACTCTGCTCATGGGTCATGGTTACGCCTATCAATGATGCGCCATCGAAGTCGCAGTTTTCGAATGAGGAGCGTCTCATGTCGGCGCCGCTGAGGTCGGCACGAACGAACTTCACATCGTTAAAGATCGACGCACGTAGATCGCATCGGGTCAAGATGGCATCGGTGAAATCGACCCTCATGAAATTGTTCCAGCAAAGATTCGACTCTCTCAAGTCTGTATTCTGAAACGTCGCATCGTTGATCTCTGAGCGGCCGAAAAAGGTTCGGGGCAAAGTGAGATTACTCAAATCACCGTCGAGGAAGGTGCGAAAAGAAGCTTACGCCCAAGGGATCCGGATCATCATGGCGTGGCAAGTGACCCGGCATTGGAGGAATGCCACCAGGATCAAGATGAAGCTGCCGGAGCTGCCGACAAGAGTCCTCGTAATTGAGCCTTGGCTTCATTTAGGATAGCGGCGGTTAAACGTTCGCGTTCAGGGCATATCGCCTGAGGCGCGCCCCTTCATCAGTTTGGGCGTCATTGACCTCACCGAACCACGTTCCATCCAATCGGCGTCCAGCGGAGGAGAACATCGGACAGCGGGCTCGGTGCGCGCCTCATCACATTCCTCACAAGCGAGCGCAGGGCGTCAATCGCGATTGGCGAGTCCTCGCCAATGTAGAACACGGCGTCGTTTGCCGGCGCAGCGACAATCAACACGCCGCCCTGCGCCTGAGACAGAGGTGCCCAGGAGTCCAGAAGCGCGAGCCGACTCGAGTGAAAAGTATCCCCAACAAGCTGGCCGATTTGCCCGCGCCCCACGACCTTTGCGATCTCCATGAGGGGTTTCGACGTCTTTCGAAGATTCGCGATCGCAAGCTCATGTACTTCGTTTGCGGTGAGGCCGAGCTTGGCGCTGTCCTTCTCGGTAAGCATGCGAATCGTGCGTGGGGAGTCGAGCACCGGTACCAGGACAAGCCCGCCGACCAGGGGTCTCGTTTGCAGCGTCGGAGCACCGGGTGCAAGCGCTCCCTGCGCTTGCTGCAGATACTGGGCGGTTCGTACAACCACGCGAACAGCCTCCTTCGTCGGGGAAGCGCTTCGATCGCGGTGGAGCTGCACTGCGCTTTTTACGTAGGTGTTGACCTCTCCGGCACAGTTTGCAGGGCTCCTCTTGCAGAACGAATAAATTCGATCGAGGTTGGCTTGCATCTGACCGAAAGAAAGCGTGAGAGGACCCTTGATGCGCACGGGCGCATCGCTAACCTCCTTGCGAAATCGCTCTGCCATGTATTCGGTGAATCCCGACTCGTCGGTGCGCTAAAGTTAAGCCGGCAAAATGCGGTACGTTATTGCGATGCACAAGCTCGGCACGGGGGCTGACAAGCACCGCGAAACGCTGTCGCGACTCGGCTAATCTCTTCCACGATGAGCGAACGACCGAAATCGATGCGTGCCGACGGCGCCGCGCCACGGGCGCCTGCGCGTTTCGACCTGGTGGTACGCCATCATGGCGGCGGGCGGCGTAGGCTTCGGCCTCGTCGGGGAGCGCCGCCCGTTCGGCGACGGATTCTTCGCGCAGCCGCTGGTGGCGTTCTTCATCCTGGTCGGCGTCGCGCTGGTCGCCGTGCGCATCGTGCGGGCGCGCCCGGTCCCAGAAGTCATTCCCGAGCGGGCGCTGCTGATCGGATGCTTCATTGGCCTTGCGGCATTCCTCACCGGCAACTTCGTGGGCGTGCACGTGCTTGGGGCCATCGATGAGCGAAACCGGCACGCTTTTCATGACCGCGAGCGGCTCGGCCGTCGCTGTCGTTCCTCCATAAGCCTTTGAACCCTTAGGGATTTTACGCACCGGCCGGCAATCCGGCGCATTAACGCGTTCGCAAGGTTAATCCGGCAAAAACTTGACGTGTCGCATTTGCGTCAACTCGGCGCCAATGCGGGACCGCGTAAGCGTTGCCTAGCGTCGCGTGAGTTCAAGAGATGGTTGCGTCGCGTACAGGGCCGAAGGGCGCCGGGTGTGCTCCCTTCGGCCTCGCCGCCCTCGTCATGATCCTGATGCCGACCAACGTCGGTTATCAGGATTTGGCTGCGCTGGCCGCTCCAGCGCCGGCGCTGCCGGAGCGCGGGCGCCAGTCCATGATCGCGTCCCCGTTCGGTACGATCCACGCCTCGACCTTCAGCTTTCCGCGTCCGATCGGCACCGCGATCCCGGAGCCGCCGACCATCCGGCTCGCCAGCCTCGACCTGACCGATATCGACGTGACGGGAGCAATCGGCGAGCGCGCGGTCCGTAGCCAGCGCGAGGCTCCGGCGGCCGACGCAATGGTCTTTCCCACCGTGAACCGCACGCTCAAAGGCGACTTTCTCGCATCGCGCCCGCAACCCGACCCGAGCGCCGATCCTCCGGCGGAGGAAACGCCGGGCACGCCGCCGGACGATGAAATCGAAGCCGCCGCACGGTTCGTGCCGTTCCCCGAATACGACATCTCGCTCTCGCTCGAGCTCCATCCGCAGATACCCGGCGACGAGACGGTGGAGACGTCGGAAGCCGACGCGCCGCAACCCGATATCTCCCTGCTCGCGATCGCCAACGATCCCGACCCGAGGGAGCGCACGTCCCGGCTGTTCTTCGGCGATCCGATCGGCTCGTCGCTTGCCGGGATCGCGCCGTGGTCGCCGGGCGAGGAGCCGATCCTCATGGTGCCGCGCGCGCCCGATACCGACATCAAGCGCAGGGCGCTGGCGGCGCTGCCGCTACCCAACGCGGCCGATCCCGACGCCAAGGACGAGAGCGGCCGCGGCGGCGAGACCGTGGCCGGCAAGGGCGAAGTGACCGGCGAAGGGCAAAGGCCGAAAAGCCCGGCCGAGCGGCTCGGGCTTGCCGGCAAGGCGCGGGACAAGGCGGAGAAGTGTCTCGCCAATGCGGTCTATTTCGAATCCCGCGGCGAAGCGGTACGCGGACAGATCGCGGTCGCCCAGGTGGTGTTGAACCGGACCTTCTCCGGCTATTACCCGAACGACGTGTGCGGCGTGGTCTATCAGAACGCCCACCGCCACCTCGCCTGCCAATTCACCTTCGCCTGTGACGGCATTCCCGACATGATCACCGAGGCGGAGGCTTGGGAACGCGCCAAGCGGGTCGCCAAGGCGACGCTCGACGGCAAGATCTGGCTTCCCGAAATCGGCAAGGCGACCCACTACCACGCCTATTGGGTCCATCCCTGGTGGGTGCGCACCATGCGCAAGCTGACCCGGATCGGCGTGCATACGTTCTATCGTCCGCGCCGCTGGGGCGACGGCGATGAGGCGCCGACCTGGGGCACCGCCGCGGCGACCGCGGAGGCGGCGGCGAAGCTTTAGCCCGGCCCGGGTTTCGGCTCGGCGCCGCCGTCGCGATCGCGACCGGCCTCCCCGTCACTCCACGCGAAACGGCAACGGCTCCGCGTAGCCGCGCAGCCCCATGGTGCGCGCCGCATCCGCCATCAGCATAGGCGCTTTAGTCGAGCTGCGGCGCGACCTGCTGGACGATTCGATGGTGCTTGATGTCCGCAATCGACCCGGGATCCCGTAGGTCCGTTCATAGTCTTGCGAGGCGAACGGATAGACGTGCAGACGGCCGAGCCGCGTCACGATCAAATCGGGATTACTCGGCTTCTCGAATTGAATCGCGATGTCCGCCTCCAGGCGCGAGACGTCGGCCTGCTCCATGGCACAGCGCAGATCGATGGTCAGCCGCCGTTGTGAAATCTTCTCAATAGTGCGCTGTCGCCACGGGGATTTTCATTCGAAATTGTGCTAGGCAAGTTTCCATGTGGCTGGTCGAAACTACGCGACCATCCAGACGCTGCAAAGCTTGGTTCCGTTCGCGGTTCACCGGCCTTGTTGAAGATTGCATCGCAACGGCGCGGATGCGTGCAAACGTAATCGATGAACGAAGCGACCGTTATCACCAGGGGTGTCACTATGTCGCAATCCGCGAAGTCCAAACGGAAAGGTGCCGAAGCAACGCGGGAGGACGGTGCGCCTCTCAACAGCCGGGACGGCACTCCCGATCTGCCGCGTCTCATCGCTTCCATCGGGCGCAACAACGATTGGTCCTGCGTAGCCGAGCTGTACTACTGGAGCCGTGAGCCCGGAATACTCGAGATCATCCGCTCATTGATGGCGATGCCGGAACGGACGCGCGCTTGTATCGAAGCGTTCTTTTCGATCGCGCACGACCCCGCAACGGTCGCGGCCGAGTTGGACGCGGCCGGACGGCTGACACTCACCTCTGCGCAGGTGCGCCAGGCCGTCGCGATCATGCAGTTCTGCGTTGAGAACGAGGATTTGGAGACGCCGCCACGGCCCAACTGAGCGGCGTCGCGGCGAAGTCGTGCGGTTCTCTGGCAGGGGGAAAGCTGATTTTCCTGTTAATGCTCGGTGACATTTCAACCAATTACTAGGATTCATATGTGATTTACTCGCAATGGTTGTTGCTACCTGGCCACGGCCTGATAGTCTGCGGCTATTGCGGCATGTGATTCCAGACTGTCGAGGAGAAGCGATGATGAGCGTCAAGAAGCCTGATCCCGTCGACGTGGAGGTTGGGCAGCGGATTCGGATTCAGCGATTGACGAGCGGCCTGTCACAGACCAGCCTTGCGGACCAGCTCGGAGTGACTTTTCAGCAGGTCCAGAAGTACGAGAAGGGCGTGAACCGGGTCGGCGCCGGACGATTGACCAAGATCGCCAAGGTGCTGGGCGTATCGGTCAGCTCGTTCTTCGGCGCGCATGACGCCGGCGCCCTTGACCGCAGCGACCGCGGCACTGCGTCCTCGCCGCTCAAGCTGCTGACCGTGCCGGGCGCGCTGCGGCTCTTGCGCGCGTATGGTCAGCTCAACGACGGCAAGATGCGCCGTTCCATCGTCGAGCTGGTCGAGAATATCGCCGCCGGTCGCCGCTAGCTAGCCGATCGCAATATCCAAGGCGACGTCGAGATTGGGCGCCGAATGCGTGATGGAACCGGACGAGACATAGTCGACTCCGGCTTCCGCGAGAGCGGCGACAGTATCGAGCGTGATCCCCCCTGACGCTTCGGTCACGAGCCTTCCGCCCACCATCTCGACCGCCCGCCGCAGCGTCGTCGCATCCATGTTGTCGAGCAGCACCACGTCGGCGCCGCCGGCGTCGATGACCTCGCGCAACTGATCGAGCGAATCCACCTCGATCTCGATCTTGACGAGGTGGCCGGCGACCGCCCGCGCACGCTCGAGCACGGCACGGATGCTGCCGGCCACGGCGATGTGATTGTCCTTGATCAGCATCGCGTCGTCGAGGCCGAAGCGGTGATTGAAGCCGCCGCCGCAGCGGACGGCGTATTTTTCCAGCGCGCGCAGGCCCGGCGTGGTCTTGCGCGTGCAGGTGACGCGGGTCTTCGTGTGCGCGATCAGCCGCACGAAGGCGGCGGTCGCGCTGGCGATGCCCGACAAATGACCGAGAAAATTGAGCGCGACCCGCTCGCCGGCGAGAATGGCCCGCGCCGGCCCGGCAACCGTCATGAGCGCAGCCTTCGCTTCGACTGCGGCGCCGTCACGCACGTGCGCGACGATGTCGACGTCCGGCGCAAGCTGGCGGAAGGCCACTTCGACCAACGGCAGGCCGGCGATCACGCCTGCCTTGCGCGCAACGACGAGGCCGCGCCCCGGCGTGGCCTCGGGAATGGTGGCAATGGAGGTCACGTCGCCGGCGCGGCCGAGATCCTCGGCGAGCGCCCGCGTCACCGCCTCGTCGATTGCGAGCGGCGAGAGGAAAGCGTCGGGGCAGAGGAGACTACTCATAAAAGTCCGGGCACGACGGCAAGAGAGAAATCGAGGCGGGGCATGCGGTCCCGTCGCAATGTCCGAGTGACGCGCGATGTGGTTTGGCGCCGAGCGGCGGCAATCTTTAGGCCTGCGTCAGTCGTCGGGCAAGGCGACGGTCACGATACCCGCGCTGCACGCCCATGCACCATTGCCTCGATCGCACGCTGCGCGCTTCGCGGGTCGGGCATCCCCGGGGCGACGATCGGCGCCCGAGACGAAAATAGTGCGGCACGCGCCGAGCGTGATAACTTAAGTTGTTCCAAACTCAAGCAAATCCCCAGCACCCGTTGCTTGGCAGCCATGCGCGCAACAGATCGTTGCCATCAGCAAGATTCGTTTGGGCGATGCGCTCTCACCGCCTATGTTGGTTCGGCGCCCCGGCGCACCAAGGTTCTATTCGGTCGAGAAAAGCG
>Ga0137374_10009915_pt1 | contig 11229 bp, 10 predicted proteins | sample SagtaG_20_FD_104811 | JGI IMG/M metagenome (GOLD analysis project Ga0137374, IMG submission 104811) | Vadose zone soil microbial communities from Sagehorn Ranch, Mendocino, California, USA - Sage1_R_100_16 metaG | ecosystem: Environmental > Terrestrial > Soil > Vadose zone | place: USA...
AGACGCGCGCTCGCGCGGCGTCGCGATCGGACAGCGCGCGGCGTACGGCGGCGCGAATGCTGAACGTTCCCGCCTCGGGAGCTTCGAGCAGGAGCGTGGCTTGCTGGCGGGCCGCCGCGGCGTGGATGAGCGGACGCGCCGCGATGCGCGTCACCGCGAGCCGCTCGATCCACGCGAGGAGCGGTTCGCGAAGCACGTCGTCCGCCGGCAGCTCGGCCGCCGCCGCGAAAGTCGCTCGCGTCGTCACGTAGCGGACCGGCTCGTACCAAGCTTCTTCCGCCGCGCCATTCGCATCGTCGCGAAGCGTGCGCCGCCATCGCACTTCGGCGCGCGCTGCGCGGGCGATGTCATGATCGAGCTGGAGGAGGTCGAGCTCGTTCATCATCCATGAATCGCCGGCGCGCCCGCAAGACGGGACGACAGGTCCCCTTCGAGACGCGCCACTTCGTCGAGACGCGCGACGACTCGGTCTTCATGAGGATGTCCCACCTCGCGCGCAAGGTCGACGAATGTGCGAAAGTGCCGTGCCTCGGCCGCGAGCAGCTCTTGATAAAACGCCGAGAGCTCATCGAAGCCCTTTTCTTCGAGGGCCTGCGAGAGCAGGCGGAAGCGCTCGCAGGAACGGGCTTCGATGAGCGCCGCGACGAGCAAGCGATCGACGAGGGCACCGGTTTGCTGCCAGCCGTCGGGTTCACGCGACGGCTCGCGGCGCGCACGCACGATCTTGCGGAGCTCGCCGGCGTAGCCGTCCGGTGGCGGCGGACCGAGCGGAATGCCGCGGCGCTCGAGCTCGGCGAACACCCGACGAAAATGCGACAGCTCCTCCTCGGCCAAGGCGACGAGCTCACCCACCACCCGCGGTACATGCGCTGCCCGCACGGCGAGCGAGAGGGCGTTGCTCGCCGCCTTCATCTCACAGTGCGCGTGGTCGACGAGCACGGCGTCGAGATCGGCGAGCGCCGCTTTCACCCATGGCGCGGGCGTCGCGTGCGTGAGACAGAGCATGGGCGGGAGTTTAGGGAAGACGATGGACGCTCGCCACCCGCAATCGAAGGCCGAAACGCCCGCCCAACCAGGCCAGCCCGAAACCAATGGGCAAAAGGATCACCGCCGCCGCTAACGTCGCGGCCGGGCTCGCGCGCAGAAGGGTGACTGCCGATGCGAGGATCGCCGATAGGCCGCCCGCGATGGTCGCGTCCTTGGGAGCGGTCTTCGCGCCGAACCTCACGACGAGCGCCCCTGCCGCCCAACACGCAAAGGCATAGGTCAGAATAGGAGCCACCGTGACCGCCAACCAGAGCCCGAACCGAGTCGACGCGTTGGCGCTGGCCACCCGTTCGGCGATTTCGGCGGGGGGTACATTTCCGAGCGTCCGCCGCACGGCCCCTTCGGCCACCCAATTGCCGAGCATGGCGATGGGAATCCAGATGGAGAAGATGAACGCGACGCCGATGAGGATCCACTGCCATGCGGGGCGCTCCTCGTCCGACGTTCCCGCATTCTGAAGGACGGGAAGTCGGCGAATGGGCGACATCCTGGGGATCGTAACATCCCGGCGATGCACCTTCCCGTAACGAACCGCGCAGGGCGGAAACAAAGACGCAACTGGCGGGCCGAGCACGACGATGGGGGGACATGCGGTGCCGAATCGTCCGTATTGCTCTGGGCCTCTGCGTGCTTGCCACGCTCCTCACCTCGCCGCGCGCGCGAGCCGACGGGAGCGAACGATTCCCGTTTCTCGACGAGCCGCCCCCGGTGCCCGCCCCCCTGCCACCCGCTCCCGCTCGGGAAGCCGACGAGTATCCCCGGCGCGCGTGGGAGGGATTCGTCCATGGCGACCTCAGCGCACCTTTTTGCCGGGGCGATGCCCTCGGCGCCGGCCAGTGCGGGGGCACCGGGGCCGGCACCGCGCTCGGCGGCGCCGCTCTTGACCGTGTGAGCCCTCTCGTGGCGCTCGGTCTCGAAGCCTCGTTCACGACTTTTCGGATGGACGCCGCAGGCGTGCCGGGCGCTTTCAGCCGAACCAGTTGGATGGGCTTTGTCGTTCGCGGCTATTTTCTCGATCGCGGCGCGCTCGACCCGTACGTCGAAGCTGGCATCGGCCGCGGCGCCGTGGCCACCGGTTACGAAAGTTCGCCCGCGCCCGTTCGGGCCGATGCAGCGGGACCGGCGGCCATGGCCCGCGCCGGCATCGACTTTTGGATCGCCCCCTTCTTGCGGTTGGGTCCTGCGCTCTCCTACCGATGGACGTGGTTGACCGACGTCCGCGCGTGCGCCGGCACGCGATGCGAGACCACCGCGGTCTCCGACCGAGGTGCCGTCGGCAGCGACCTGAGTCTCAGCCTGCAGGCGACGTTCGCCTTCGGCCGGGAAATGTGACCGTTCTATCCGTTACATCGAGGGAGTGAGCTGGTGCGGCATCTGCTCGCCGCGCTCTTTTCGCTCTTTCATGTCGTATTTCGAGGGGCACTTGGCCATGACTTGGCTGGCCTCGAAACTTCCACCCGCCGCAAGCTTCCCCTCTACGGTGACGCCGACGTCCATGCCCGGCACATCGCGGAACGTATCGGGAACCACGCACTGCCCGTACCGGACGGGCAGCTCGGCTTCCTGGCCCTTGATGACGAAGCGATACTCGCATGGTTGGTCGCGCCGCTGGAGCGATCCGTGCACCAGATTGCCCTCGACCCGTAACCTTCGGCCCCCCAGCGAGGCAGCCTCGGCCTTGACCTGGTCGACGTTCTTGGCGTACACGGCGGCATCTTTGAAGCTCGTCATGACGAGTGCAACGATGCCCGCTGCCATCACGAGCAGAACGATCAAAAGGCGCAGATTGCCTTTGTGGCGCTTTTGGTGCGCCTGCCCTGCCTCGTCCCCGTCCGGTCCCCCCTTGGTTTTCGAGCCCATCAAGGCCCGCTCGAGTTCCCGATCTAAGTGCGACGCCGACATGGCGGAGTAACGGTAGCTTCTCGGCTGTCGCGGGTCGAGGTCGAAACGAAAGGAGATGAAGTTTCCGCAGCTTACGTCCGACAGAGAATTTGCTAGTCTACCCCCGCTTTTTCCGGCGTCGTCTAACGGCAGGACTGAGGATTTTGGTTCCTCCGATCGGGGTTCGAATCCCTGCGCCGGAACAACAACGGTTGATGTGTGACTCGGCGCGGCCTTCGGCCGGCTCGTGTGTGTGACTCGGCGCGGCCTTCGGCCCGCCTGCGGGTTTTGTGCTAGGTGAGAGGCATGCTTCGTCTCGCCGCCATCGTTCGGGCCTTCGACATGCGCATGCGCATGAAGAGGGCCCGTTTGCGTGCGGCTGTCTGAACGATAGCAGCCGCGCCGCCGGGCCCTCGTCACGAGGCCAGGCGCGCGGTCAAGTCGACACATGGCGTCTGGCCTCCCTGTCTTCCCTCGAAAGGAGCCACGCCATGAATCCCCGGTACATCACGACCGCCATTCCCTTCGTCAACGCCGAGCCCCACGTCGGGTTTGCTTACGAGCTATTGCTCGCCGACGTTCTCGCCCGTCACGCGCGCTCACGTGGAAGCGACGTGCGCCTGCAGTCCGGCACCGACGAGAACAGCCTCAAGAACGTACGCGCTGCCGAGCGCGACGGAGTTCCGGTGCAAGAGCTGGTGCGCAAGAATGCCGCCGCGTTTTTCCAGCTCGCCGGCATTCTCGATATCTCACTCGATGATTTTTTGCGCACCAGCACCGACCCGCGGCACGGTCCCGGTGTGCACAAGCTTTGGCGGGCCTGCGCGAGCGTGGGTGATGTGTACCGAAGTCTCTATCGAGGATTCTACTGCGGGGGGTGCGAGGCGTTCTTCGCCGAGGGAGAGCGCTGCTCGGAGCACGAGGCTCCCCTCGAGCTCATCGAGGAAGAGAACTGGTTCTTCCGCCTTTCTCGTTATCAAGAGCAGCTTCGATCGCTCATCGACTCCGGCCGCCTCCGCATCGAACCGGCTTCTCGCAAGCAGGAGACGTTGGCCTTGCTCGCCCACGGGCTCAACGATATTTCCATTTCGCGATCGAAGCGAAGGTCCCACGGCTGGGGCATTGGGGTGCCGGGCGATCCCGATCAGATTACCTACGTGTGGTTCGACGCGCTCGGAAACTATTTAACAGCACTCGATTATGCACGCGACGGCGATGACTATCGGAAATATTGGAACGGAAGCGCAAAGCGCGTCCACGTGATCGGCAAAGGGATCACGCGCTTTCATGCGCTCTATTGGCCGGCCTTCTTGCTGTCGGCGAGATTACCAGTCCCCGATGTCCTCTTCGTGCACGGGTATCTGACCGTCGAAGGGCGAAAAATCAGCAAGTCTACCGGCACCGCGAAAAGCCCCACCGAGGTCGTGAAGCGCTATGGCGTCGACGCCGTGCGGTATTATCTCTTGTCGCAATTCAGACCCGCCGACGACGGGGATTTCTGCGAATCACGGATCGTCGGGTGCTACGAAGCCGAGCTCGCCAACCGGATCGGAAATCTCGTGCGCCGGGTGGTTACCCTGGTGCACAAGAAGTGCTCCGGACGGGTGCAGGCACCCTCCACTTGCGAGCCGATCGACGAGGCGCTGCGCGAGGAAGCGACAGGGCTCGCCCGCCGGGTGGACGAAGCCATGGCCGGCTTCGAGATTCACGAAGCACTCGGGTCCGTCTCAGCTCTCTTCGATGCGGCGAATCGTTACGTCGACGCGACGGCACCCTGGAATTTGCAGGGGGCACGGCTGTCGGCGGTTCTCTACCGATTGATCCATGCCGCGCGCATCGGCGCAGCCGAGCTCGCTCCTTTTCTGCCACGTGCTTCTCAGGCGATCCTCGAACAGCTCGGCACGGGCGAGCTGGTGCCCGGAGGCCCGGTGCTGTTTCCGAAGAGCCGATTGGACCGTAGCGCACAAAGCGGTTGACCCGCGCATCGCAACCAACTCTGTCTCCATGCGCCGGCCCTCCGCCGGCGTTCGCTAGAGCCTCCCGAAAGGGTTGATTGACAATGAGGCGGGGAGGCGGGGATTTTTTTGGGTTGGTGCGTCGATTGGCAGCATTTCCTCCTGCTGTGAGCCGTACCAAAAAACAAAATCTCCCCGCTTCGCCGCCTCCCCGTTCAAAACCCCGGTTCAGTCAGCGAGGCGGTTCAGGCCCGCGAGCACGTTGACGGGGCGAGGGGTATGAGATCGTGAAGTGAATTCGAAGCCGCCCGACGATCTGCCGTTTCCGGAGAGCCTGTGTCACCGCTGCGCTGCGCTGCCGAAATACGTCCGGAGCCCGACGACCGGGGCGGCGACGTTGCCCGCCTCACCGTCGAAGACGGCGAGGATCGTGATCGACGTCGTGAATCGCAACCATAGTTACTCAAGTTCGTTGATTATCGTAACGGGCGCCCAATGGCGATCGCCGTCTCGAACGTCCACGCTCGTAGCCCGACCCACCCGTAGCCCCTGGGAGACCCGGTCGCCGGATCGGTCAGAACGACAATCGTCCCCAGCCCGAATCCCTTGCGCCCGACCCGCGTGTCGTCCTCGTGCAGAAGGCTGGTGGAATCGGCAATCCGCACGAGATAGGCGTCATCGCGGCCGGGGACACGCGCCGGCTTGAACACCAGAAATCCGACGTGACCGGTGTTCGGCGACGAGATGATGGCCGGTTTGATCCAGGCGATGACATCGCCCGGCTGGGCATCCTCGATGCGCGAAATTCGTCGCCACCCGCGGCGCTCTTCGTCCGGCGGCACGCTCGCGATGCGGCGCTGGAAATCGATCGCGAGCGGCCGGTGGCCGAGGCCTTGGGCAGAGTACGACCCCGCGGCAGGCGCCGCCTTTTGCAAAACCCACTCGACCATGCCCGAGCAATCGAACGCGTAGTTGCCCCGCCGTTCATCGACACGCGCACCACCCCGCCAATACTCCGTCTGCGTCGCCCGCTCCGCGATGCGGCCGAGAACTTTCATTGTGCGATTGGCACTCCAGTCGATGCTTGCATCGTCGGGAAAGAGAGGCCCCATCGGCGGCGGATCCATCTGGCCAAGCGGCGCGGCTGGCTCGCTTTGGGCTGCGACGGCATTGGCGACTATCGGCGTCGGCTCGACGGTCCTCACTCCGATATCGTCGCCCGCCCGCGCAGTGCAGGCGCACACTGCGGCCGCCGCAGCGAACCACCCGACCCGACCGCCAAGCTTCACGATTCTTCGACGTCGACGATGGGCGATTTGTTCCCACCGTGGAACAGCAGGCGCGCTCATCTGCGCCTCGGCGGACCATTTCTGATAAAAACAGAGACGAACGGAGGTCACATGAGCCTGAACCTCGTGACGCTGCTGAAGGAAGGTGCGAAGCGAAACCCCGGGCGCCCGGCTCTCGTCGTGGGCGACAAGCTGCTCTCCTACGGGCTCGTTCTCGAGCACGCCCAGCGATTTTCGGGCGGGCTCGCCAAGCTCGACGTGCATCGCGGCCAGACCATCGCGCTGCTCTTGCCAAACGTACCGCATTTTACGATCGCCTACTTCGGCGCGCACAACCGGGGCTGCGCGGTCGTCCCGCTCAACGTTCTGCTCACCGCCGAGGAGATCGCCTACTACCTCGAGGACTCCGAGGCCGCCGCCATCGTGGCGTGGGAAGCGTTCCTTCCGCAGGCGCTCGAGGCGGCCCGGCGTGTACCCACCTGTAAGCATGTCATCGTGGCCAAAGCGGATGCGACGGACACCTCAGCGCCCGAGGGGGCCCGCAGCCTGAATGCGGTCATCGGCGGCTCGCCTGCCGAACGCCAGGAAGCCGACACGATGGCCGATGACACGGCGGTCATCCTCTACACGTCGGGCACGACCGGCAAGGCCAAGGGAGCCGAGCTCACGCACTTCAACATGTTTTTCAATGCCGTCAACGCCGGCACGATGCTGTTTCCTTCCATCCCCGGCGTGACCACGGTTTCGCTGGCCACGCTGCCTCTCTTTCACAGTTTCGGACAGACGGTGGTGCACAACATGACGTTGTTCCACGGCGGCACGATCGTGCTCTTGCCGCGTTTCGAACCCAAGGCCGCCCTCGATCTCATGCAGAAGCACCGGGTGACTTTTTTTGCCGGCGTTCCGACGATGTATTTCGCGCTCCTCCATTACCCGGAGGCCGACCGCTACGATCTCTCCACGCTGCACTACTGCGTCTCCGGCGGCGCACCAATGCCCGCCGAGGTGATGAAGGCCTTCGATGCCCAATACAAGGTGAATGTCCTCGAGGGTTACGGCCTTTCCGAAACGTCGCCGGTGGCAAGCTTCAACACGATCGACCGCCCGAAGAAGATCGCTTCCATCGGGCGGCCGATCTGGGGTGTCGACTTCAAGCTCGTCGACGATCACGACGACGAGATCACCGAATCCGGCAAGGCCGGCGAAATCTGTATTCGCGGCCAGAACGTGATGAAGGGCTATTTCAAACGCCCAGAGGCCACCGCCGAAGCGATGAAGGGGGGCTGGTTTCACACCGGCGATGTGGCGACCCGCGACGACGATGGGTACTACTTCATCGTCGATCGCAAGAAGGACATGATCCTGCGCGGCGGGTTCAACGTCTACCCGCGCGAGATCGAAGAGGTCCTCTACGGGCATCCGGCGGTGGCCGAGGCGGCGGTGATCGGCGTTCCGCACGCCAGCCACGGCGAAGAAGTGAAGGCGATCGTGGCGCTCAAGCCGGGGCAAGAGGCCACCGACAAAGACATCATCTCCTACTGCCGGGAGCGACTCGCTGCCTTCAAGTACCCGCGCATCGTCGAGTTCCGGGACGCATTGCCCAAAGGACCAACGGGCAAGATCCTGAAACGCGAACTGCGCGAGACGTCTGTCGCTCGGTGAGGCGCGCCAGCAGCTAACCGCCGTTGTCCACGTCGACCCCGCTGCTGGCATCGTCGGGTGGAGCCACGTCGGGAAGCACCGGAGCGTCGTTGGGCGCGGCATCGGAGGACACGTCCGGGGCGCCGCCATCGCGGGGGACTCCGCCATCGAGGTAGGCGGGAAGGCCGCAGAACGGCTTGTCGGCAAGGCCGCCTTGTGCGTCCGCCGCGTCTGCTCCCGTTTCGCCGGCGTCGGGATCGGGCTCGCCGATGCAGATGTAACCGTTGCGCGTGCAGGGGCAGACGTGAAAGCACGTATTCGCGAAGCACACCCCGGTCGAGCCGCAGTCCTTGGTGACCGTGCAGCTCTTGGTGCACATGCCGCGGGGGAACGAGCGATCGCACATGAGGCCCGCTACGCACTCCATGTCGTTCGTGCAACCGCCGCCGACATGATGCTGAGTGGGCGGGGGCGGACCGGTGTCGGGAATCTCCGTGCCGCCGGCTCCTCCCATGTCACCCGCCGAACCGCTTGCGCCGCTGCTGCCGCTGCTGCCGCTGCTGCCGCCGAAGCCTGCGGCGCCGCCTTTGCCGCCGCTCGTACCAGCGCTTCCGCCGGTGGCCTTGGTGCCGCCCGAACCGCCGGCGCCAGGGCTGCCGCCGTGCGTACCCGCGGCGTCGACGCCGCTCCCGGCCGTGCCGGTCAAGTCCGGCGAATCATCGAGATCGCCGCATGCGACGATCGCTGCAAGGCAGGCGACCGTCATGCAACGCCCCCATCGGGTTGTCCCCGTGCACCCCCGCGGCCGGTACCGGATGTCGACTCCCCTCGGACCTCTTGAGCGCTGCATGATGTTTTGCTCCTTTCTATGCTTCCAAGCACGCGCGCAACCTCGCCCGCAGGCGGTCGCGGCTTTCAAGAAGGTCCGACCGATGTGGTCAGACCACCTGGCCCATTTACCAAACTCGTGCGAATTTGGGAAGACGCGCCTCGTGCTTCGAACGACCGGGCGCAAGTGCCCCGACGGCTCTCTTTTCGGCCTAAGGCCACGTAACTATTGACGGCCCGAAGGTTCCGCCTACGAATCGAGGGGTGCCGGATAGCATCGAGCGAGCGGTCAGCGGGCGGGCCAAGTGTCGCGGTTGCGGGCGCGTCATCTGCAAAGGCGACCTACGGCTGGGGGAAGCCCTTCCGAATCCCTACGGCGAAGGCGAGGCCGTGTACTGGTTTCATCTGCCGTGCGCCGCGTGCATGCGCCCGGACAAGACGCTCGCGGTGCTGCAAGGCGCGCCCGAACCGATGCCGGATCATGCATGGCTCGAACGCACGGCGCAGGCCGGCATCGTCCATCGACGGTTGGCGAGGCTCGCTCGTGTCGAGCGCGCTCCGTCGGGCAGAGCCCGTTGTCGGCAATGTCATGCGTTCGTCGACCATGGCGTCTGGCGGATCGCCCTGCACATTTTCGAGGAAGGGCGATTCAGTCCCCTTGGATGCATTCACGTCGGCTGTTCCGAAGCATATTTCGGAACCAGCGAGATCCTCGATCGCATCCGGCGCCTCACACCCGATCTCGGCGACGACGATGCAGCGCTCATCGAGCAGCTGCTCAGCGCGCCGCCCGCCGCCTTGCCGTCGGACGGCGGCCTGCGCAAGACCCAAGCCGAGACTCCAATCGACGACGCCGACGACGCCGACAGCGACGAACCCGACGTTCGCGATCGGCGAACCGCCGGCTAGCTCGCTCGATCGCGGAGCCGGAGAGTGAACCGCCAGGACGCCAGGGACGCCAGGTTTTGATGTAGCTCATTCCTGCAGGTCTGCCGAGAAGCCTTCCGGCCATTCCTTTCACCCCACCGCGACACGTTACGTATCAGTCCGCAAGGCCCGCCCAAAATCCCTGGCGACCCTGGCGCCGTGGCGGTTTGATTTTGATCGGGATAACAGCCGTTCGAAGGCGTCAGTCGGCGGTGGGGGTAGCGTCGGGCGCGGCGTCGTCGAGCGGTCCATCGGTGGTCGAAGCATCGGGCGCGCCGCCCTCGTTCACGCCGGCATCCGCCGGAGGAGGGGCCGGCTTGTAGTAGACGGCATCAGCCTCCGTGTACGCCGGAGCGTTCGCCGGCTTGCGATCGGGAAAGAGGTCCCAAATAGCGTACTTGGCCTTGCGATCGACGTCGAAAAGGCCCCACGCATCATCTTCGCTCTTCCACGGTTCGTCGAACGCTTCGAAGTAGAAGGCCCCCTTCGGGCTGAGGCCGTCTTTGGTGCTGCCGTACACCCAGCTCATCAGGCTGTCGTAGTACATTTTCTGATTGACCGGGTGAGCGCGGTACGTGGCGTCGGGATCGTCGAACGCCCGCGTGTTCTTCGTCTTCCAGCCCGCTTCGCCAATCAGTATCGGAAGGTCGAGCTTGTGCTTGTACAACGCGGCGAGCACGCTGCGAATGGCGCCCTCGGTATAGATGAGACCCGCCTTCATCATGGCGCGGGCCCGTTCGGGACCTTCGGGCGTCCCGAGCTGCCTCCACTCCCAGCTCCAGCGCGCATCGATGAACGCATAGACGTGCACATCCAGAAAATCGACGGCCTCGAGCACTTGAAGGACGTCGGCATACGACGTCGTTCCGACCACTCCCAGGCTGAACGGCAAATACATGTCATCGGTCGTGACCGGCTGGGTCACCCGTTCGCGCACCTCTTTGATGTAGTCGGTGAGCTCGGCGGGCGGGACGCGTACCGATGACCAGTCGTCGAGCGTTTCGTTTCCGACGCTGACCGCAACGACGACGTCCCGATAGGTGGAGCTCAGGCTGACGCACTTCTCGATCTGCTCGCGGTTTTCGACGTCGTAGATGGCTTTTTTTCCGGAGATCCACACGCCCAAGAGAACCTTCACGTCCAGTGCGTTCTCTTGGATGACCTTGAGAACCGTCTCGGCGTGCTGACTGCAATCGAACAGGCGAAGAAACGTCCAGCCACCTCGGATGAGAAGCTGCAGATCTTCGTGAACCTGATCTGCGGTGGGATAGCGATGGGTGCCCGGGCTCTGGTTTTCGCGGTAACCGGAATAGGCGATCGCCTTGCGCGCCAAAACGTCATCGGCTATCGCGCGGCGGCCCGCGATACCACCCTCTTGGCCAGCGTCCAGGCTGGGTTCGTCCACCACACGGGAGCTGGAGCAGCCGAAGAGCCAAACGGCGAGAACGGATAGGACGAGCGCAACGCGGCAACGCGCGGACCGCACGCTGCGCGGCCGAGCCGATTCGAAAAACATACGGGCACGATGCAAGCCGACTCGTCGCTGGTCAAGCCGCAATGTCGCTCGTGCGCACTGCTGGTCAACCGTTTGCAACGCGCCGTATGTCCGCATCGCAGGCGGCCGAAGGTCGGCGCGATGGCGGTCGGCGGTGGGGACCGAT
>Ga0137374_10009919_pt1 | contig 11228 bp, 9 predicted proteins | sample SagtaG_20_FD_104811 | JGI IMG/M metagenome (GOLD analysis project Ga0137374, IMG submission 104811) | Vadose zone soil microbial communities from Sagehorn Ranch, Mendocino, California, USA - Sage1_R_100_16 metaG | ecosystem: Environmental > Terrestrial > Soil > Vadose zone | place: USA...
CCTGGCCGGAGCGTTCGCGCTGACGCACTTGATTCGCAGCCTCCTCTTCGGTGTGGCGCCGACCGATCCGCTCACCTTTGTGGTCATTCCCGTGCTGCTGGCTACGGTGGCGTTGCTGGCCTGCTGGCTTCCCGCCCTCCGCGCCTCAAAAGTCGATCCGATAGAGGCGCTGCGTTATGAATGACCTTCGCTTCGCCCTCCGCCAGTTGCTGAAGAACCCCGGCTTCACCGTCGTTGCCGTGCTCACGCTCGCGCTGGGCATCGGGGCCAGCACGGCGATCTACAGTGTGGTGAACACAGTGATACTCAATCCCGTCCCCGGCCCAGAGCCGGACCGACTCCTGCAGATCGCCGAGCGCAACTATAACACGCGCGACCAGAAACCGCTCTTCGCGGGCGTGTCTCCCCTAGTTTTGGAAGCCCTGCGGGCCAACCAGGATTTCTTTTTGGATTTCGCGATATGCGAGGGCACGATGCTGGAGAGAAAGACCGAGGATTTCATGGACAAAGTTTCCGGAGCGTCAGTCTCCCCGAGCTTTTTCACGCTTTGGAATGTGCCGCCGAAGCTCGGTCGAACGTTTGCCAAAGACGAAGCGGTTCGGCTGGACGCGAATCACAGACTAGAGAACGACTCAGTGATCGTCCTGAGTTATTCGTGGTGGAAATCGCTTTTCCATGGCGACCGGAGCGTGATCGGCAAGACCATCGAGCTGAGCGGACGCCAGTTCGCGATCATCGGCATGATGCCGCCCCATTTCGAATTCCCGTATGGCTACACGCAATTCTGGGTGCCCTCAGAAGACCCGCGCTGGGTGCCCAACACGATGCACGTCTCCAACATCCGTGTGTTGGCGCGTCTCAAGCCAGGCACTACTGAAGCGCAAGCCGAAGCGATGCTGGATACCGTGGCGCAGCGATTAATCAAGGATCACGCGAAGACCTTTGGTTATCCTGACGAGTGGCGTCGGCGGCCCGGTGGATTGGGATTCTGGACGCGTCCGCTGCGCTACGCGTTCCAGGAAGGAAATCGCTCAGAGGACCTCCGAAGGACGTTGTTCGGTCTGCTCGCGGCCATCGGCTTCGTGCTGCTTATCGTCTGTGCGAACACCGCGAATCTGACGCTGGCCAGGACCGAGAGGCGTCAGCAGGAATTCGCGGTCCGCTCCGCGCTTGGCGCGGGACGTGTTCGGTTGATGCGTCAACTGCTTACCGAAAGCGTGCTGCTCGCCTGCCTTGGGGGCTTGGGTGGTCTGGTCGTAACAGTCTGGGGCATGAAGCTTTTGGTGATGTTGATCCCCGAATCCATGCCGCGGTTGAAGGCGATTCAAATTGACGCCCATGTCCTTGGCATTGCGTTGCTGGTATCCGTCGCGACGGGAATGTTGTTCGGCCTGGCGCCGGCCTGGCGCGCAGGTAAAGCCCGGCTGAGCGAAGCACTCAAGCAGGCTGGCTCCGGTGCCAGCGCGGGTTTGGGACGCAGTCGCTATCGTGGCGGTCTGGTCGTGGTCCAGGTCGCGCTTGCGCTGGTCCTGCTCGCGGGGGCGGGGTTGATGATCCAAAGTGTCATTCGCTTGCTTCACGTGAACCCCGGTTACGATCCGGACAATCTGCTGCGGGTTGATGTCAATTTGCCGTGGCAGAAATACGCTTCTCCGAACCGGGAACGGTGTAATCTTCTTCTGGCTGAATTGCACGAGCGATTGGCGGCTTTGCCGGGGGTCAAGGCCGTCGGCATCGAAAAGCAAATCTTTTCGCACAAGTTCAAAGTCAGTGACGCGTCGCAACCGGTGGACCTCTACATTAGCGGATGCGGCGTGGAGGAGAGTGACCTGGTTCGAGCGATGCGCGCCCCCCTGCTGGCTGGGCGCCTTCTCAACAAGCGCGACCTCGCTGACGACTATTTCTTCAAGAACGACGTCGTTGAAGGGACCAGCGCCGTGATTATCAACGAGACCATGGCGCGGCTCTGCTGGCCGGGAGAGAATGCGGTTGGCAAGGAGTTCGGTGGGGCTGATCCGTGGTCCAAGCGCCGATACGAAGTCGTCGGAATCGTCGGCGATATTCGCGACGATCGTTATGACCAAAAGGTGAACGCCACATTCTACAGGCCTTACCAGGAATCGTCTGGCATGGCCCCGGCTTTCCTGATTCGCACGGCAGTCGAACCGGGCGCGCTCGTTTCGGCGATCCGAATGGAATTGAAGGCTGCCGAACCGGCGATGAACACGCCACGGATCAGCATCGTGCGCCAGGTGCTCTACGATGCCACGCAAGCCCAGCGGACTTATATGCTTTATCTGGTGGTATTCGCTTGCGTCGGCTTGTTGCTGTCCACCATCGGCATCTACGGTGTGCTGGCTTACTCGGTGACGAGGCGCACGCGTGAAATCGGAATCCGCATGGCCTTGGGCGCGGAGCGCGATGACGTGTTGCACATGGTGATAGCGGAGGGAGCGCGCCTGGTGGGCGTTGGTGTGGGAGTCGGTCTTTTGGCCGCGTTTTGGCTCACGCGGCTCCTGCAAAAGCAGCTTTTTGAAGTAAGCCCGACCGAACCCGGTGTCTTCGTCGGAGTGGTTCTGGTCCTGCTGGCGGTTGCGCTGCTGGCCTGCTTCCTGCCGGCCCGCAGGGCCACCAGGGTCGATCCAATGGAGGCGCTCAGGTATGAATGACTAATGACGAATTCCAAATTCCGAATCAAATCCGAAATCCGAAATCCGAAATCCAAATGGGAAGCTCTGGCGCCCAATGTCATCATTCGGTCATTTGAGCTTCGTCATTCTTTCGACATTCGTCATTCGGATTTCGTCATTTTCCTCAGCCTCCTCACGTCGGCTGCTACAAGCTATGAATAAAACGAACATCGAACATCCAACATCGAACGCCGAACATCGAAGTAGGACACATGCACCTGCTCAACCTTCGACGTTCGATGTTCAATATTCAGCGTTCGATGTTCGTCCTTTCGCCTATGAACGATCTTCGCTTCGCCCTCCGCCAGTTGCTGAAGAACCCCGGCTTCACCGTCGTTGCCGTGCTCACGCTCGCGCTGGGCATCGGGACGACGGCTTCAGTGTTCAGTCTTATTCACGGCGTACTTTTGACACCGCCTCCATACCGGAAGCCGGAGCAAATCGCCCTCCTCACTCCGGAGAGGATTGATGGCCGGCCTAACGCACCGGGCTGCACAGCAGCGCAATGGTTGGAATGGCGCCAGCAAGCCAAATCGTTCGAGACAATGGCCGGTTATTACGTGGGTCACCAGTTTCTCATTTTGCCTGACGGCAGCGAATTTCTTCAGTGCATGCCGATCATGCCGGAGTACTTCTCCGTGATTGGGGTAAAACCCCTGCTGGGCCGGGCATTTTTGTCAGCGGATACGCCGAGACCGGAAACTCGCGCGTCAGTGGTCATTCTCGGTTACGATCTCTGGCAACGGCGATTTCATGGCGACCGGGGCATCGTCGGAAAGACGGTTCGCCTCAGCCGTGTTCCGCCACTCACCGTGGTGGGCGTGATGCCACCAGGCATTCGCTTCTTGCCTTCGCCTACTGACGCGGCTGAACCGAACTACGACGTGAATGCGCTCGTGGATTATTGGTCTCCCGCTGGCTTGGCCCTTGAATCTAAAGAACGGAGCTGGAATGTCATTGGGCGACTGCGCGACGGCGTAACCCTGAGACAAGCGCAAGCGGAATTAACCGCAATCGCGGCGCGGCAGGCGCAAGCCGACCCTGATCTCAAAGGCATCACGGTCAAGGCGCGTCTGTTGACTGCGGAGTTGAATCGCGACAGCGACCAGTTGCTGCTGCCGTTGTCGGGTGCGGTGATCCTCATCTTGTTTATTGCGTGCGGCAATGTCGCCGGCTTGCTGCTGGTTCGGGGACTGCAACGCCAGCAGGAGTACGCGGTGCGGTGCGCGTTGGGAGCCGGGCGAGCGCAACTCTTCCGTCAGGTGCTGACGGAAAGTCTGCTGCTCGCTTTCTGCGGGGCTGTTTTCGGCGCTGGCGCAGTGACAAGAATTGTCAAACTGCTGAAGGCTTTCGGTGGAGTAGCCATTCCGCGCCTGGATGCGGTTAAGATCGGCTGGCCCGTGCTTGTATTCTGTCTTGGGTCCGCGGTTCTCTCGGCCGCAGTCGCCGGCCTAATTCCGGCGCTGCTCGCGCTGCGACTCGACCCGGCCGAGGCACTCAAAGCCACGCGTACCAGCAGCGCGGGAAAACCAGAGCGCCGTGTGCTCGGGGGCATTGCGATTTTCCAGACGGCGTTCACTTTGGCTCTGCTGACTGGAGCCGGCCTGCTGATTCGCACGGTGATTCACCTGGCTAAGGTGCATCCAGGCTACGAAATCCAAAATATCCTCACGATGAATGTCACCGACGTTCATGAGGAGAATTTCTACGCTTTTCATGGTCGAGCACTGGACCGCCTTGCTGCTCTTCCAGGAGTGAAAAACGCCGCTTTTGCCTGGGGCACACCTTTGACCGGCAATAGATGGCTCAACGCCGTGGAAATCGAGGGACAGCCGGACGGTTTGAACCTTCCAACGCGCAGCGTGACGCCGGAATACTTTGATGTGCTGGGTCAGAGAATTGTGGCCGGCAGAAAATTTCCCCCGGATCGGGTGGTTCCGGCCGACGGAATCGTGCGGCCTGACATGGCCATCATCAACGAGGCGATGCAATTACGGTACTTCCCGAATGGCACTGCGGTCGGAAGGAAGATTCGTGTGGTATTTGGTGGCCAGCCTCGGTCAGTCGAGATTATCGGCGTCGTGAGCGACGCGCGCAATGAATCCCTGACCCGGGTCGCCGAACCTCAAATCTATTTTTCGATGTGGCAGGCTTTTCCATTTACCAAAAGTCTGATTGTTAGAACCGCGTTTGACCCTGGTCCACTGTTGAGCGCGATAGAACACGAGTTGCGCGCGATCGATCCATCCATCGCCATTGAGCATGTCAAGACACTGGAACAAATCCGCAGCGAGTCCGTCGCGGCGCAAACTTTCGCCATGTGGCTGTTGCTCAGCTTCGCTCTTATCGGGAGCGCTTTGGCGCTGGTCGGAATCTACAGCGTGCTTTCGTTGTCCGTCATCTCCCGCCGACGGGAGATTGCGATTCGAATGGCAGTCGGGGCACAACGCCTGGACGTGCTCGGACTCATTCTCCGCCAGGGTTTCAAGCTGATCGCCGGCGGACTGCTTTTGGGAACGGCTGCCGCTCTAGCGTTGGCGCAAGTACTTCGCGCATTACTTTTTGGTGTCGGACCAGCCGATCCGGTTACATTCGCGGCCGGGGGGACGCTGTTCACCGTCGTCGCATCGCTCGCCTGTTGGCTGCCTGCCCGACGCGCCGCAACAGTCGATCCGATGGAGGCATTGCGTTATGAATGATCTCAAATTCGCCTTTCGCCAATTGGTGAAGAACTCCGGCTTCACCGCCGTGGCCGTGCTCACCCTCGCGCTCGCCATCTCGGGCGAACATTTGCCTTTAACCTGACCCCGAATCTGCATGGACCATGAAGATTAGCACGACCATTCGATTCGTTTGTTTCACCATACTGTTATTGACAACCCAATTTCTGGCTGCGGCACAAACCGGTTTCACCGATGCCGAGGCCGATGCCATACAGGCGTTTCTCCGTTCGAACTTCGGTGACACCAATGCCGGCATGGTCATTGGACTGGTCGATGAACGCGGCGGTCGCGTCCTCGCTGCCGGCAAACTCGAGAACGGCACCTCGCAGGAAGTCAACGGCGACACTGTTTTCGAGATCGGCTCTGTGAATGCCGTCCAGCCTGACCCCGCTCATGGAACAAACTCACGTGATTCGTCATAAGGGCACATCCACTCACGGCGATACCGCCATGGCCTGGATGAATCGCGGAGAAGGCTTCCAATCGGGAATGGAACTTCTCGGGCACGCGGGCGCGACCGGTGGTTACGAGACATTCATTGGCATTAACAAAGATCAACGCAGGGGCGTCGTGGTGCTATCCAGTGAGCAAGGAGGCTTGTCTCCCGAAACCATTAGATGGCTTTTGCTCAAAGGCATTCGGTTGAGCCCAGAAATCGCGATCGGCCTGTCAGCCGGCACCAACATGGTTGGTATCGGCGTCGCGCTTGATTTCGATGCCAAGACGCGCACGGTCCGAATCACGAAACTAATTCCCGACTCTCCGGCATCAGAGACCGGACTGTCGCCCGGTTTGGTTGTGCAAAGAATTGATGGCGTCGCCACCGCGGACAAAAGCCTGACGGAGTGTGTTGGACGTATTCGTGGAAACCCAGGTACAAAGGTCCGATTACCTTTTAATAAAGGAACGCGACGACGCCATCAAACGCCTCCTCACGCCCGAAGAGGCCGTTCAATACGATCTGCGGATGTCGATGACCACAGCCACGCTGCGCGGTCAACTGGTCGGTTTTGAGCCTACCGAGCAGGAGTTTATTGCGTTGTTCAAGCTGCGCAGGGAATACGAGGACAAATTCCCCATGTTTCCAATGGCAAACCCGGACGATTTAACCGCCGCCGAACGCCGAGCGAAACGCGAAGCAGCCGAAGCGGCCGAGCAGCAATTGCAGGAGCAGATCAAACAAACGCTCGGCGCGCAGCGTTACGCCGACTACGAGATTGCCCAGGATTACGCCTATGAACAGATGTACCGTGTCGCCAAACAAGCCGGCCTTGGAACGCCGGAGGCGAAGCAGGCCTACGCGATGAAGAAGGCGGCTGAGGTCCAGGCGGCCCGAATCCGAAACGACCAAAGCCTCACTCCGGAACAACGTGGCGCCGGGCTCGCAGGCATCCGGCAGGAAACCGAAGCATCCATCCACGCAGTGCTCGGCGAGAAGGGCTGGGCCCAATTCAATCGGGGCGGCAACAATCGGTGGCTTGATGCTATCATTCCGCGATCAGCGCAGGAGAACGCCGGGGCGCCACGCCCATGACCTGCACCAACCCGTGGGAGAGCCGAAACCTCGCGACATTAAATGATGCGACCGCATCATTTAATGTCGCCGAACCGGGAAGGAGCTTTAACATTCTTCCAAGGTCACCGACAGGGTGCTGAGAATAGAAAATCGCTCGCCTGGGCTCATTCGTTGCGAAACGGGCGCTGGGCTTCATAGAGCCTAAGCCTTGCCTCCATAGCCTTTCGCTTATCGTCCGCAGTGGGGCCAAGTGAGTCGAGCGCTTTCTTTTGCCACTTTACTGCCTCAGCAAACTGCCCTAGCTCCGCGTACGCAGCAGCGCGCGTTTCGCCATCCGCCACCCCGCGTTGTCGTGGGCCCGTTGTCGCGGACGCCACCTTGTTGGCATATTCCAACGCCTTGCGACCATCACGAAACCTGGCGTCTGGACACGTCGCCAATTGCCAGGCCCAGCTCTGCCACAATTCAAAATATTCGGGGTCAATCGCCATGTAACGGGCGAAGTCGTCCTGGGCCTTGTTGTATTCCTTCAACGCATGGTAGGCCTGACCTCGTCGAAGTATTATCCTTCCAGAGGCCTCGGATTTCGCGATCTCCGGGTCGAGCCGCAGGGCCTCATTAAAATCGGCGACCGCCCTGGCGTAATCCGTCTTATCAAAATACATGCGGCCACGGTAATGATAATCCAGCGCCAGTTGCTTGTCCTTCCCGTCAAGGAACCGCGAGAAGTCGGTGTCGCCCTCGATAATCCGGGTGTAGTCGGCGATCGCTTTGTCATATTCGCGCAACTGTTCGTAGCACAGCGCTCGATTGTGTCGGCCAGAACAGTCCCTGGGCTTGATGTCGAGGAGCCGCGTGTAATCGGCGGCCGCCTTGGCATAATCCCTTTTATCCATCGGTAAATCGAAACCATAGAGACTGCCACGGCTGAACAAGGCCTCAGCGTGCATAGGATCCAGTTCGAGGGCTTTGTTAAGATATTCGAGTTGCTCTTCGTATTCCTTGGCCCGTGCAGCGCTGTCGGGGAATTGCTGGCCACCGGCAATGTAATGCTTCATCGCTCGCTCATAAAAGGCACGCGCGGCGGATTCCTTCGAGGCACCGTCGGTCAGGGTCGGTTCTTTGCCAACGAGCCCTCCACTCGGTCCCTTTTTCGCCAACACCGTCGTGTTCTCCTGGGTTGGGTGTTGCGCCACGGATGGCGGATTCTCGATCAACTTGCCTTGCTGTTTCTCTCCTCCCGCCCGAGTGAACGTGGCGCAGCCAAGGGCCGTAACCATAAGCGCGGTCGCGACGCAGGCTGCGATGCTGCTCCTCCGATGATGTTTGATCATAATGATCCTCCTTTTGATTTCGTGTTTGCTGCCGACCACGGGAACGGCGCTGGCAAAAACTCGGTGCCCCACCGAGAAACCGTCCATAAGCTTGAGCAGAACCTTTCCGTATCCGGGGCGTTCCTCCGGTCCCACTCGCTGCATGACCATGGCATCACAAACCAGTTCCCGATCAGCCCGCAGGCGGTGGAGCGCGAGCCAAACGAAAGGATTGAACCAATGAAGAAATTGGACCGTAATCAACAGAAAGTTGAGGAGCACGTCCTTTCTCCGGACATGAGCCATTTCGTGCAAGAATATCAGCCGCAGTTCCTGGTCATTCAATTGCCTCAGCACAGCCTCAGGCAGAAGCAGACGGACCCGCCGAAAGCCAAACACTGCCGGGCTCCCCAGTTGAGAAACGGCTACCAGCGTAACCGCGCTGCGGACACGCATCGCCTCTCCGGCGCTGTTGAGTAGATCGATGAGTTTTGGGTCGGAAATCGGACGTCCCAGCTTGATCAATCTATTCCATTTCCAATAGCGCCAGCCTGCGAGCGACAGAAGGCAGAGGCAGCCTGCAGCCCAGCCGAGGCCGATCGCCCCGGAAGCAAAGATGCCTCGTGGATGATCTACGGCAGGCGCGGAAACGGGTGAGATAACGCTCTGATGGACTGAAATCACTTCCTCCAGTGGCAGACCGGAGATCGGCAGAACGGCGGCCGGTTGCATGAGCCTGGCCGACTGCGGAAAAAGGTTCTCAAAACTAAGCGAACTGGAAGGAACAATCGGCAGCCACAGGCGGATCAGGACGAGCAGACTGAGGGCGTAGCGAAGCCGGGGCGTCAGCCACTTGGCCAGGAGTTTCTGCAACAGGAAAACCAACACGATCAACAGAGTCGCGTAAATGGAGGTTTTCCAAGCCCACTCGAACCCATTTTGACTGAGCGTTATCAACAGTTTCATGGCGTCTTGTCTTCGAGGATGCTTTTGAGTTCTTCGATCTCTTTTCGGGTCAGCTTTTCCCGCTCAAGAAAGCAGGTCAGGAACGGCGCAACCTCCCCGTCAAACACTTTCGCCAGGAACGAACGGCTGGCCGCCAGACGGCACTCCTGTTCTGTCACCAGCGGCTTGAACACATATTCCCGTCCCGGCTTTTCACTCCCCAGCGCCCCCTTCTGGATCAGCCTGCTTAGCAGGGTGTGAATTGTCTTCGGTTTCCAATTCGCTTCGTCCTTGAGCCTCTCGACCACCTCCTTGGCAGTGGCGGCCTTCATCTGCCAGACCACCTTCATGACCGTCCATTCGGCATCTGAAATCCTGGGCAAATTTTTCCGATCACTCCGGCGTTTTGTCTCGAAACCCATAGCCTTTTCTTACAGTTGTAGGGCCACTATATCCTACAATTGTAGGATGACAAGCGAAAAGTAACGGAAAAATCGGGCGGGCTTCGGTTAGAGATCCCTCTAAGTTACGTCCACCAACGCCCAAGCCGATGGCATAAAAACGTTCCTTCGAGACAACTTTCACCAAACCAATGTCTGCATGGTGATCGGATTGGCAGATCAGCGCGGCAACAGGATTTTCACTGCCGGCAAGCTCGAAAACGCCACGACTGCCGAAGTAAACGGCGATACCATTTTGAGATCGGCTCGATTACGAAAACTTTTACCGCATCTCAAATTTACGTGCTGGCGTGCACGCACTGCGAGTTAATAACAATGTTAGGCGGCTCAACGAATGATTGCGTCTTTGGAAAAATTGATCGATTGGTCGGCCATTCAGGTTATGACACTGATGATGCCTGCCAATGAATATGACTGGAGGCTGGAGGAAGCCCTTCGATTTCTGAAAGGTCCGGACTTCGTTTCCACTGACAGTCAATCGGCACAGGTTGAATTCAACGGACCTGTCCGTTTCCGCTTTCCCGCGCCCCACCCCTGCGGTTTCACGGAAAACAATGTCGTTCATGGACGGCTTTACCGCTGCCCGGAACGATGGCAGGAACGGCCGGTGATTATTCTCCTGCCTGGTTACGGTGACTCTGCCAGCTATCAGCTCAGATTTCCATTGATTGCCCGCCGCTATAATCGCGCGGGATTTAACGTTGCCACGTTGGTGCCGCCTTACCACTTTCAACGCTGTCCACGCCAGCGCGCGGCGTTTGACAGCGGGGATTGCCTTTTTTGGGCGGAAAGAGCGGCGCAAGCGATCGCCGAAATTCGTGCCCTGACCGGGTGGCTGCTGGGGGAACGTTGCCCCGCTGTGGCACTGTGGGGATACTCGATTGGAGCAGCTTTTGCGGGGATGACGGTGTGCCTCGATGCGCGGCTGGCCGCGGTTGTTATGGCCAGCCCCCCCGTGCGTTGTAAACCCTGTGTGGAACAACTGGCCGTCCGACCGAGTATCCGCGGGAGATTGCAGAGCGTTCGCGGGCTGTGCGAGTCGTTGAATCTGACGGCGATGAATTTGACGATGACCCAGCCAGCCATCCCCAGGGAAAAGATATTATTGATAGAGGGGATCCATGATTCACTCTGTTCGAAGGACGATATTGAGGACCTCTGGCAGTCGTGGGGACAGCCCGACATCTGGCGGTTGCCATACGGACACGTCAGGATTTGTTGTGGGGGCGTGCCGGGTTTGCCGGGGCGCGTCCTTCGCTGGCTGGCATTACGATTCGATAAATTACCCAGCCGTAATCTAATGCCGCCGCCTAACATAGGCTGCAGCGCCTTAACCTGAACCGGAATCTGCATTGACCGTGAACATTAGCACGACCATTCGATTCGTTTGTTTCGCCTTACTGTTATTGGCAACCCAATTCCTGGCCGCGGCACAAAACGGCTTCACCGATGCCGAGGCCAACGCCATCCAGGCGTTTCTCCGTGAAAACTTCGGCAACACGAATGCCGGCATGGTCATTGGACTGGTCGATGAACGCGGCAGTCGCGTCCTCGCTGCCGGCAAACTCGATAACGGCACC
>Ga0137374_10009923_pt1 | contig 11225 bp, 18 predicted proteins | sample SagtaG_20_FD_104811 | JGI IMG/M metagenome (GOLD analysis project Ga0137374, IMG submission 104811) | Vadose zone soil microbial communities from Sagehorn Ranch, Mendocino, California, USA - Sage1_R_100_16 metaG | ecosystem: Environmental > Terrestrial > Soil > Vadose zone | place: USA...
GGTCTTGCCCTTCTTGGCGAGCGCGTCCTTGACCTCGAAGAGGTCGGCGAAGTCGGCGCCGGCCTCGAGCCTGAGCTCGACCTCGACGGGATCCCCGCCGTGGTTGATCACGGTGAGGTCCTCATGGAACCCGTCGCCGATCGAGCGCTTCCGGATGATCGACACCGTCGGGTTGTCGTTCACCGTTCCGGTTGGCGGGACGAGGAAGAACTGCGCCGTGAAGTACTGGTTCTCGTCCGTGGAAAGGGCGTTCAACTGCGAGCCGTTCGCGCTCAGCGTCCAGCGGGAGAGGAAGCGCGTGTCGCGGAAGAAGAAGCCGTGCGCCTGGTCCGGCGAGGCGTCGATGTCGCCGCGGAGGTCGCTGACGAGGAAGGTCGAGCCGTCGAGAATGCTGATCGTGTCCTTGGCCATCTGGTCGCTCCTTGGGTCGCTGCGTAACAGTCGCGCCGCTCGCTGGTCTGTTACAAGCGTATGACGGAAATCATCGACATCAGCGTTCCGGTGCGGCCGGGCATGGTGACCTATCCGGGCGACCCGACGGTCACGCTCGAGCGGGTCGTCTCGATCGCCGACGGCGGTGTGGTCAACCTCAGTCGGCTGGACTTCGGTGTCCACAGTGGGACGCACGTGGACGCACCCGTCCACTTCATCGACGGCGCGGCCGCGGCGGAGTCGCTCCCCCTTGACGTGCTCATCGGGCCCGCGCGCGTGCTCGACCTGACAGCCGCCGAGCGGCTGGATGCCTCCGCTTTCGACGGCGTCGAGCTCCAGGAGCGGGTTCTGCTGAAGACACGGAACTCGGAGCTCTGGGAGCGCGAGACCTTCGCGGACGAGTTTCTCGCCCTCACGGAAGACGGTGCGCGGGCGCTGATCGAGGCCGGCGTGCGACTGGTCGGGATCGACTACCTGTCGATCGGCGACGAGGCGGCTCACCACGCCCTGCTCGGGGCCGGCGTCGTCGCGATCGAGGGTCTCGACCTGCGCGGGGTGGTGCCCGGCGACTACCGGCTCGTCTGTGCGCCGCTTAAGCTCGTCGGCTCGGACGGCGCGCCTGCCCGAGCGTTGCTGATCCGCGACTGAGAGGAGGAGGCATGCCGATCATCTCTCGAGGCTTCAGGGGCCGCCGCCGCGACGATGTCCCGAGCGACCGCGTGCCGCCTGGTCAGTACGTCACGCCCGACTTTCCCGTCCTGTCGGCCGGCCCGACGCCGCATACGCCACTCGACCTGTGGGACTTCACGATCGTCGGCGAGGTCGACGAGCTGCACCGCTGGACGTGGGAGGAGTTTCGGGCGCTGCCGAGCGAGACGTTCACCGTCGACATCCACTGCGTGACGAAGTGGTCGAAGCTCGACACCGTCTGGGAGGGTGTCTCGATCGACACGCTGCTCGACGGTGTCGAGACTTCGGCCGAGTACGCGGTCGCGTTCTGCGACGGCGGCTACACGACGAACCTGCCGCTAGAGGACCTCACGGACGGCAAGGCGTGGATCGCTTTCGGCTACGACGGCATGCCACTCGAGCCGGAGCATGGCGGCCCAGCGCGACTGCTCGTCCCGCATCTCTACTTCTGGAAGAGCGCCAAGTGGGTCCGCGGGCTGCGCCTCGCGGCGACGGACGAGCCTGGCTTCTGGGAATCGAACGGCTACCACCTCTACGGCGATCCTTGGAAGGAACAGCGGTACTGGGGCGACTGATCTGGCGCGCGGCCGAGGTCGCCGAGCTGTGGCTGGAGACGAGCAGCGTCAAGACGCTCGTCCTCGAGGTCGCCGGTTGGCCGGGTCACCGCGCGGGCCAGCATGTCGACGTGCGGCTCACCGCCGAAGACGGCTACCAGGCGCAGCGGAGCTACTCGATCGCGTCGGCGGCGAACGGCTCGCGCGTCGAGCTGACGGTCGAGCGGCTCGACGACGGCGAGGTCTCGCCGTATCTGACCGAGGAGGCGCGGCCCGGAGACGTGATCGAGCTGCGCGGGCCTATCGGAGGATTCTTCGTCTGGGATCCCGCGCCCGGCGGCGCCGTCCTGCTCGTCGGCGGCGGCTCGGGCATCGTGCCGCTGATGGCGATGGCGCGGCAGCGCGCGGTCGACGGCGACCGCGTCCCGACGCGCATGCTGTACTCGGCACGGGCCTGGGACGACGTCATCTACCGCGACGAACTGGAACGGCTGGGCGGGGACGGCCTCGACGTCGTCTACACGCTCACGCGTGAGCAGCCGCCCGATTGGACGGGGTACGGCAGACGAGTGGACAGCGATCTGCTCGACGAGGTCGCGCCCGCCGACCTCGCGCTCACGTTCGTCTGCGGGCCAACGCCATTCGTCGAGGCTGTGGCGGAGGCGCTCGTGGGGCTCGGCCACGACCCGTCGCGGATCAAGACCGAGCGCTTTGGACCGACGGGAGGCTGAGATGGAGAAGCTGAGACTCGACGGGAACGCGGCGGCCGGACTGCTGCAGGAGGTGTTCGCCGCCGAGGTGACGACCGCCGTCGGAACCTGCGACGGGTGCGGCGCGGTGGAGGCCGTCGGCGCGGTGCATGTCTACAGCGCCGCCGGCACGGTTCTGCGCTGTCCGCACTGCGAGGCCGTGCTGATGAAGGTCGTCACCGACGGCGAGCGCATCTGGGTCGACCTGCGCGGCGTCCGGATGCTCGAGCTACGCGTCTAGCCAGTCTCGTTTGGCGCCACTTCGACGTAGACCTTGATCGCGTCGCGATCTTCCGTCAGGGCGCGGATCATCTGGTCGTAGTTCTCGAGCCCCCGGATCGGCGTCGTCAGCAGCTTCTTCAGCCAGCCGGGGAAGAGCGCCTCGGCCTTGATCAAGTCGTCGGCGCCGCTGCGAAAGTCGGCGGGTGCGGCATTCACCGTGCCGACCATCACCTTGTTGCCGAGCACGAAGCTTTGGTTGATCCTGTCCGAGTTGATCTCGGCCTTGCGCTCGCCGCCGGTGATCGACGAGAGCACGAGCACGCCGTTCTTGCCGAGCACCTCGGCCGCCTCCCAGATGATCGGGCTGAAACCGGTGGCGTCCATGATCAGGTCGAACGGCCCACGCTCCTCGCTGACGTCGGCGAGGGTCGCGTCCGCCGACGAGACGTAGACGCCTCCGAGCTCCTCAACGAGGTCGGCGTTGCGGTACGGCTTCTGCGGCAGCGACAAGACGGTCAACTCCAGTCCGCGCAGCCGCGCGGCGAGCGCCATCAGCAGCCCGATCGTCCCGGACCCGAGGATCGCGGCCCGGCGCGGCTGCCAGATCTTCAGCCGCCGCTGGATCTCGTACGCGTGGTTGATGCCCTTCTCGGCGACCGTCGTGGGCTCGAGGAGGACGCCGACCTCGCGCAGCGTCTCCGGCAGCGGAAAGACGAAGTCGGAGTCCTCGACGTAGTACTCCGTCAGGTAGCCGTGCAGCAGGTTGATCCCGCGCTCGTAGTAGACGTCGTCGGTCGTGAAGTCCTGCAGGCCGATCTTCCCGTAGAGACTCGAGCCCGGCCGTCGCACGCTTGCGACGACGTAGTTGCCGGGGCGGATCGTGTCCGGGACGTTCGGCCCGACCTCCTCGACCGTGCCGAAGTTTTCGTGCCCGATGATGAGGAAGTCGTCGCCTGGCGGGGCCGCGCCGTACTCGGCCGCGTTGATCTCCTTGTCGGTCCCGTCGACGCCGACGCGCAGCACCTTGACGAGGACGCCGCGCCCGCCCGGAATGTCGTCCAGGGAAGGTTTCGGGACGTACTCGAGGTGAATCGAGCCCGGCTTGCCCGGGTGAACTGCTATCGCCTTCATGGCTCGTCTGTCTCGGGCTGAGAGCCCGGCGTTACAGTCGCTCGATGGAGCAGGTCCTGTCGCGGGAGGACGCCCGGCTCGTCGAGGGATTGCGCGCCGGCGACGAGGCCGCCTTCGCGCAGCTCATGCGCGAATACGGCGCTTCGATGCTGCGGGTCGCGCAGATGTACGTCTCGAGCCGTGCGGTCGCGGAAGAAGTCGTGCAGGAGGCCTGGCTCGGCGTGCTCAAGGGGATCGGGCGGTTCGAGGGGCGCTCGTCGCTGAAGACCTGGCTCTTCCGCATCGTCGCGAACACGGCGAAGACGCGTGGTGTGCGCGAGGCCCGGAGCGTCCCGTTCTCCGCGCTCGGCGACGAGGGTGAGCACGAGCCCTCCGTCGACCCGGACCGCTTCCTCGGCGCGGGCGAGCGGTTTCCGGGTCACTGGGCGCTGCCGCCCGAGAGCTGGGCGGGCGTGCCCGAGGGTCGGCTCCTCGCGCAGGAGACGCTCGACGTGATCGAGCGGGAGATCGAGCGCCTCCCTCCCACCCAGCGGGCCGTGATCACGATGCGAGACGTTCAGGGCTTCACCTCCGAGGAGGTTTGTAACGCGTTGGACTTGACGGAGACCAATCAACGAGTGCTTCTGCACCGCGCCAGGGCGAAGGTGCGTAGCGCGCTCGAGGAGTACATGCAATGAGGCTGGAGCGAGAATTGGCGTGCAAGGAAGTCGTCGAGCTGGTGACGGCGTACCTCGACGATGCGCTCGAGCCGACCGATCGCGAGCGCTTCGAGGAGCACCTTGTCTTCTGCGACGGCTGCGACGGCTACCTCGAGCAGATGCGATTGACGATCCAGGCGACCGGCCGCCTCGACACGGGCAGACTCCCCGCCGGGCTCGAGGAGCGGCTGCTCGAGGCCTTTCGCGGGTGGCGCGCGCCATGATCGCGTACAAGTTCCTCGACACGGACGGGGTGGCGCCCTTCACGGGTTTCCGGTGGCCGGTCGACGAGTGGGTGGAGACCGGCGGTGTCGAGCTCTGCCGCGACGGCGTCCACGCGTGTCGCGCGCGCGACCTTCCGATCTGGATGGGCCGCGAGCTCTGGGAGATCGAGCTCGACGGGCAGGTGGTCGAGCGGGATCGGAAGGTCGTGGCGGCTCGCGGCCGGCTGCTGCGGCGCATCCCCGAATGGAACGAGGAGCTGCTCGAGGCGTTCGGGCGGTTCTGCTCCAGGCGTACGCGCGAGCAGGTCGGTTTTCTGCCGGTTCTCGCCGGCTACGTTGTCGACGTCGACCGCTTCGTCGCGCAGGGGCGCTTTCCGATCGCGGGTTTCGCAGCCGCCCGGGCAGCAGAGCTGCGTGACGGACCGGACGGTTACGAGCGAGAACGACTGCTGCAGGCGGCCTGGCTCGCCGAGCGGCTATTTCGGGAGGAAAGCTCCGCTTTCGTCCCGGAGTAGGGGTCGCGCGCTTCGCGCGAGAACGTGCGCGGGCAGAGCCCGCGCACTTCTAGGCCGTCGGCGTGCTGTCGTCGTCCACGGGGCGGTGGCGCTTCGCGTCCCCGCCCGCGTCAGTTCGCCTCCATCCAGTGCGGCTTCGCCTGCACTGCCTTCCGGCTTTTGTGTCTCGCGCGGAGCGATGGCAATAGCCGTTAGTCCGCCGGCATCGGCTGGGGAAGGGCCTCGTTTGCCTCTCGCCGCTCGCGTCGCAACAGCGCGAGCGCGCCGACCGGGAAGAGGAGGACCGAGAGCAGCCCGGCGGCGATCAGCGCCGCACCGGTCGCTTCGCTGATCAGACCGAGATCCATCCCGATCTGGCCGGCGACGACGAAGAAGCCGAGCGACGTCGCCTGGAGCAATGCTGCGGCCGCGCTTCGCTGGGTACCGATCGTTCGCTGGTAGAGGAGCGCAGGCAACCCGCGCGCCGCGAGCAGCGCTGCGAGGAAGATCGGGACACGCGCGACCGTCGAGCCGCTGGCGAAGAGCGCATCGAGGTTGAACCTGACGCCGCTCACGACGAAGAAGAACGGCACGAAGACGCCGAACCCCGCGGCTTCGAGCTTCCGGTGAAACTGCGGGTGCGTCATCGCCTGATCGGTGTCGACGAGCTTGAGCACGGCTCCGGCAATGAACGCGCCCAGGATCGCCTCGAGCCCAAACTGCTCCGCCAGGACGACGAACGCCGCGAGCAGCACGAACGCGCCACGCACGCGAATCTGAGCGGTCGTGTCCTGCAGGCGCACGAGCGCAGCGGAGATCCGCATCGAATGCTCCACCCGCGCGACGGCCAAGCCGATCGCCACGACCAACAGGACGAAACCGCCGAGCAGGACCAGCTTTGCACCGACGCCGCTCGATTCGCCTGAGAAGAAGAGCGAAAGCAGCACGATCGTCGCGATGTCCGCAATCGAGGCGGCGGCGATGACGATCTGCCCGAACTGCGTCGAGGCCTCGCCGCTGTCCTTCAGAACGGGGATCACGACGCCCAGCGACGTCGCGGACAGCATGATCGCGATCAGAAGTGGCGCACCGGTGACGTCGGCTGCGTCGAGAAGAAGGCCTGCAAGGAGCGCGACGCCGAAGGAGACCGCGAAGCCAAGCGACGTAATCCGGAGCAGCCGCCCGCGCAGCATGTCGAACTCGACTTCGAGTCCGGCAAGCAGGAGCAGGAAGGCAAGTCCGAGCAGTGACATCACCTCGACCGGTGCGTCGACGTGCACCCAGCCGAGGACTGCAGGGCCGACCACGATTCCGAGCACGATTTCGAGCACGACGGCCGGCAGTCGCACGGCGGGCACGAGGCCGAGGGCAAGCGGCGCCACGAACGCGACGGCCGCGACGATCGCGAGGCTCGTGAAAGACACGTGCATGGGAGAAGGTCTGGGAGGGCTGCGGCAGCGTTACAAACTTAGTGGCTCAGAGCCACTAACTGCGACAAGGGCCCGGGCGGCGCGCGGATCACGCGCGCCACACCCGGCCCGACTGCGGCTGCGGACCGGACTACCCGGACCCGGTCCTAGAGTGCCCGATTGAGGGCCGGGCTGCCCCGGTAGCCTTGGGCGGGTGGAGCAGGGCCGGATCGCGCCAGGCCGAGCCGTCCTCACAGGCGAAGATCTCTTCGAGGACGAGGAGCTCTGGAGAGAGGACGAGGCCACCGACCACAGCGGTTGGTTCTGCGTCCGCACCAACCCGTTTCCGTGCCCCGCCGCCGGCTGCACGTTCGTCGCCGACTTCATGACGGCCGCTCACCTGATCCTCGTCTGGGAGCAGCGAGACGATCCGAATCTCCTGCATCACGCACAACGCGCCAAGGAGGTCGGGCGGAACCCGCGCATCGAGGAGTACAGCCCGTCCTACGGTCCGAGCGCCTCGTACTACGCGTGGGAGGCGGCGGGGGGACCGGTCCACGGCGTTCGCGCTCGGTGATTGAGCAGCACTTCGGTCGTTCCCTCACCGTCGGCGTCGAGGAGGAGCTCTGGATCTTGGACGCAGAAACGTTGGAGCTCGCCCCGCGTGTCGAGACGATCGTGACCGGCGTGGAAGGAAAAGAGCTACCGGGGATCCTCAAGACCGAGTTGCACGCCTCTGTCGTCGAGATCACGAACGACATCGCCACCTCGGTCGACGATGCGATCGAGCGGATCACCGAGCTGCGCCGCGTGGCCGCGGAGATCGCCGGCGCCAACGGCTTGTTCGTGGCGGCCGCGGGCTCCCATCCGACGAGTCGCCCCGACCGGCAGCAGATCGCGCCGGACGAGCGCTACCGCGAGTTCGTCGAGTACGCCGGTCCGACTGCTAGGCGTCAGGGCGTCAGCGGCCTCCACGTCCACATAGGCATGCCGACCGCGGACGACTGCTTCCGCGTCATGGAGACGGTTCTGCCCTGGCTCCCGCTCGTGCTCGCCCTGTCGGCGAACTCGCCCTACCTCGCGGGAGAGGAGACCGGGATGTTGTCGATCCGCGCGGAGGTGCTCGGATACTTGCCGCGCGCAGGTGCGCCTCCGCCCCTACGGTCGTATGCCGAGTGGGAGGCGTTCATCGAGCGGATGGTCGCCACTGGGCTTGCGCGAACGTATACGAGCTTCTGGTGGGACGTTCGTCCGCATCCGCAGTTCGGGACGCTCGAGATCCGCGCGCCGGACCAACCGACGTCGCTCGGGTGGACGGCGGCGTTCGTGCGGCTGCTCCACGACCTGTGTGCGTGGGCGCTTGACGCGCCCGCGCGGCCGTTCGATCCATCCGAACGCGGCGTGTATCAGCAGAACCGCTGGGCGGCGTCCCGTTTCGGGCCGCACGGGAGGCTGATTCATCCGGATCGCGCTGAGGCATTGACGGTGCCGCAGCTGCTCGCGGAGCTGCCCGTCGACGCGTCGGGCTTCGACGGCGAGTCGTGCGAGGCCGACCGGCAGCTCGAGGTCGGCCGGGCGAACGGTTTGCGCGCAGTCTGCGCGGATCTCGTCGACCGCTCGGTAGCCTGATCGCCGTGCGCCGCGACGAGACGATCCAGGTGACGGGGATCCGCTGCGAGCGGTGCGTCTTACGGCTCGCGAAAGTGCTGGAAGGACAGGAGGGTCTCGAGGCAGCGAACGCGACGCTGATGGGCGAGGTGCGGCTCACCTGGGACGACGAGCACACCACCCGCGCGGCGCTGCTCGAGGCGATGGCGCGCGGCGGCTTCCACGAGTTCGTGGCTCAGAGCCACTAACTCTTGACGTACTACGCAGTCACCCGAGAGCGCGGCGAGCGCTGGGTCGCCTCCCTCGGGATGCGCGAGCAGGAGGAGTGGGACGAGCACGCGGCGTTCATGGAGGCACTCGTCGCTGATGGGTTCATCCTCCTCGGCGGCCCACTGGGCGACGGGAGCAAGACCCTCCTGATCATCGCTGCCGAGGGCGAGCAAGAGATCGAGGCGCGTCTCGCGGAGGATCCTTGGGCGCCGATGGGCTTGCTCCGCGTTGCCGGGATCGAGCGCTGGGAGATCCTGCTCGGTAGCTTCGGGACTTAGTGGCTCAGAGCCACTAAGTCCTGCGCGGATCCGATTCGCTCGCCTTTTTGATCCTGTCGCCGACGAGGCAGGGGCTCGTGCCCTTCAGGATCTTGGCTTTCGTCGTCTGCGCCGGTCTCCTTGGCAAGCTCCTCGCGGATCTCTGCGCGGTTCTGCTCGGTGTCTTTCTCCATGCCTTCGCGGTACCCGGAATGAGTGTGGATAACCGATCGTTTATGCGGAGAACGCCTTGCTAGGGTGGCCCGAATGAGCGAGACCACTCGGGAACCCGACGCTCGGCAACTTGCGACTGACGCGCGCGACCGCGTGCGCTTCGAGGAGGACGCACTTGCACTGTCGGACCAGGTCTACCGAGTGGCCCGCCATATGGTCGGTTCCCGTGAGGAGGCCGAGGATTTGATGCAGGAGACGTATGCGCGTGCGTTCCGCAGTTGGCGTTCGTTCCAGCCCGGCACGAACTTGCGCGCGTGGCTCCTCCGCATCCTCACGAACCTGAACATCGACCGCGGCCGCCGAGTCCAGCGCACCCCCGACATGCAACCGCTCGAAGAGGGGGACTACTTCCTCTACAACAAGCTGGAGGCGAGCTCCGACGGGACGACGGACGAGGAGCGCGTCGTCGAGCGGCTCTCGCAAAACGACGTGGTCGCGGCTCTCTCCGAAGTTCCGCACGACTTCCGTGACGTGGTCGTGCTCGTGGATGTCGGCGACTTCACCTATGCAGACGCGGCGCAGATCCTCGACATTCCGATCGGCACCGTCATGTCGCGCTTGCATCGAGGTAGGCGTATCCTGAAGCAGGCCATGGCCGAATCGGCAGTGGGAGGCGAGGAGTCGTGACGGCATCCGATCCATGCGCGCACTGCGAAGAGGTGATGCAGCAGTACATGGACCGTGTGCTGACCGACGTGGAGCGCGCGGAGGCGGAGGCCCATCTGGACGCGTGCGCGTACTGCCGTAAGCGCTATCGCTTCGAGGTGAACCTCCGTCAGTTCGTCCGCCAGGCCGTCACATCAGAACCAATGCCCGTCGAGCTGAAACGCAAGCTGGCGGAGCTCCGGACTCCGCTCCAGTAGCGGCTTATTCTCCGGGCCCGCGGGCCGGGCCGACGATGACGTACAGCTGGCACGGGCCGGTGCCGCCGGGTAGCGGCTTCGTGTTGACGCCGAGCTGTTTCGCGAGGCGGACCGCGACGCCCTCACAGGAGGGCGGGAAGTAGACCGCCGTCTGGGGGTACGCAAAGCTGTCTGCGCGGCTGACCTTCTTGATCGTGTAACCGAACCCGCCGATCCGGCTCGCCACGCGCCGCGTGTAGTTGATGTCGCCGCTTCCGTTCAGTACGGATACCGAGATGCGCCACGGCGGCGGGAGGACGACGCCAGGCTCGGTGGTCGTGCGCTTGCCGCCCGAGCGTGGGATGAGGAGCAGGATCGCCAGAACGGTGAGCGCGATCGCGACGCCGCCCATGACGAGGAGGCGGGGGACCGGGTTCCGTTCGACCGGGGTCGGCGGAACGGGTAGGCCGGCGAGCTCCCTTGCCTCACGATTCTCGATGCCGAGCGCCGACGCGTAGAGGACGGCGGCCGCGAGCGCGTCGTCCGGCCTCGGGAACCGGTAGACGCGGCCCTCCTCGAGCCAACGCACCTCCTCCGCGGTGATGCCGGCCCGGCGTGCCGTCTCCTCGATCGTCAGCTGCCGATGCAGGCGGGCGCGCGCGAGCGGCGACTCCTCGCCCGTCGGTTCGAGCGGGTGAACGAGCTCCATGCCCGTATTCATTCTGCTCCGCGGGGCGGCCACCTTCGTTTGAAGTCATCGGCAAAATCGACGTCCCCTGGAGGGCTGAGGTCGTCGCAGGAAACGAGCTCTGCCGGGAGTGCCCGCAGTCCTTCGTCCGGGATGCCGTCCCAGGCGCTCCGGGCCAGGAGGAGCGGATGGAGGCGGATGCCTCGATACATCGCGGCGAGGCGGGCGGCCGAGCTCTCCCGCCAGGCGGCCACGACCCGGTCGATCGAGCGCGGGTCGAGCTCGGGCCCGTCGCCGAGGACGATGACGGCCGCCTCGACTTCGTCCCCAAGCGCCCGGAGACCGCAGCGCAACGAGGCACCGGGACCACGCTGCCAATCGGGACAACGGACCGCGCGCGCGCTCGTCTCGAGCTCGTGCGCGCCCAGCACGACGACGACGTCACCGATTTCCGAGCTGTGCCGCACTCGTTCGAGCACCGGCTCCAGCAGGACCTCCTGCTTCACGGAGCCGAATCGCGTCGACGCGCCCGCGGCGAGGACGACCGCTGCGATCACGGTCTCACGCTACGGGGTGAGAGTCATGCGCAGGACGACGACCTTCCGCGTCGGCCGCTCATTCGCGTCGCCGAGCCGTCCCTTCGACGACGCGCAGTCCCTTCGTGATCACGCCGAGGATCGCGTACTCGGGAGGAAGGCCCGCGTCGTCGCCGGTCACGACGAA
>Ga0137374_10009924_pt1 | contig 11223 bp, 9 predicted proteins | sample SagtaG_20_FD_104811 | JGI IMG/M metagenome (GOLD analysis project Ga0137374, IMG submission 104811) | Vadose zone soil microbial communities from Sagehorn Ranch, Mendocino, California, USA - Sage1_R_100_16 metaG | ecosystem: Environmental > Terrestrial > Soil > Vadose zone | place: USA...
ATATCTCGGCGAGGGGTACGACACGGTGCTGCTTGGTCAGCTCGATTCGGCGCCGATTGACGTCGGCGCGATCAGCGAGCGGCTGAAGGATCCCCGGTTCGAACCCGTGCGGCGATCGCTGCAGGAAATCGGATTCCCGAGCGCGTTGGAGTTGTACGGATCGTACGCCGGCCGCGCGAGCGCAATGACCGAATACCTGAGCGGCGCGCCGATCAATTACGATCGCAACCTGCGTCTGCAATATCTCGCCGGCCTTGGCCTGAACCAGCGCGCGGCGGCCGCCATCTACAACGACATCACCCGAACGCGACAGTACCCCGACGGGTTGTTCGTCGCGTCTCAGGCGCAACTCGACTATTTGCGCAGCATCATCGGCAGTTGGCAAGGCGTAGGGACCCCATAAAAAGGTTCCAGGGTTCCACGTTCCAAGGTTCGAGGGTTCCGGGTTCGAGGGTTTCGGGTGCGATAGTGCACTAGTGAACCTTGGCAACCGTCGAACTCTGAACGTTCGAACCTTCGAACTTTTGAACCTTCGAACCTGACGTGGTTGGCGAGCCGTTTGCGTTCGCTATTGCATGCCGTACTGCCGTACTCGAGTTGTCGTTTGCTCCCTCGCCTTCGTGGTTGGCACCGCGGCATGCAGTCGCGCCATCAAATCCACTGCGGCTCAGCCGCTGACACCTCAGCAGATGGCGGAATTCTGGGTCGACACGCCCGTCGAATCCCGCGATCTGTTTCTCGGCCCCGGCGATCCCGATGTGCCGCCAAAACCGAATTCCACGCTGGTGTTCATCAAGGACACGAGCACGGGGTTCAGTCGCAAGGTAGCGGTCAAGGACGCCGCGGGTACAACGTGGGACGTCAAGCTCGGACCCGAAGCGCAACCCGAGGTTGTCTCTTCGCGCCTCGTCTGGGCGCTCGGCTATCACCAGATTCCGCAGTACGTCGTCAGTCGTTGGGTCATGAAAGGCGGCGAGCTTGGCGGAACGATGCCGGCGGCCCGCTTCCGGCGTGACCACGAACCGGGGTACAGGGTCATCGCCGATCAATGGTCGTGGCACGAGAACCCGTTCGTCGGCACGCAGCCATACCGAGGTCTGCTCGTGTTGATGGCGATGCTCAACAACTCCGATCTCAAACCAGAGCAGAACAAGATTTACGAGGTATCCGATCCGCGCGAACACGCGCGACGCATCTACGTGGTGCGCGACCTCGGCCTCACGTGGGGCGAGTCGGGCATCGAGGACCCGAAGCGGGGCGACGTCGACGCGTTCGAGCGGCAAGGGTTCATCAAGCGCATCGAAGGCAACAGGGTCGTCATCGACCAGAAGAACATCCGATACGAGCTGTACGATCAGCTCACTGTCGACGATTTGAGATGGATGGCGCGTCGCCTCGCTCGTCTAAGCGACGCTCAGTGGCGCGACGCCTTCCGCGCCGCGGCGTATACCGATGACGCGGTGGTGAACCGCTTCATCGCGCGCATGAAACAGAAGATTCAGCAGGGACTCGAAGCCCGCGCAGATGCTGCCGCCAACTGACGGGAGACGCAAAAAAAAGGGGACTGTCCCCTTTTGCACATTTGCGCCGTTCCGCGCAACCGTGCGTCAGCGCTAGAATGCCGCGATGAAAACACTCGTCGCGGCATTCGCACTCGCGCTCGGCGCCGCCATCTTCGCGCAGGACGCGCGCACCACGCTTGACGCCGCCGCAAAGGCCATGGGCGCCGACGCCCTGCAGTCGGTGCAATACGCCGGCAGCGGATCGACGTACTTTTTCGGTCAGGCGGTGAACGCCTCATCCGCCTGGCCGCGCATGATTCTCAAGAGCTACACCGCGGACGTCGACTACCAGGCGCCTGCCATGCGTCAGGAGCTCTTTCGCACGCAGCCGGACGGCAGCGTCCCCTTCGGCGGCAATCGACAGATTCAACTCGTCAGCGGCACCGACGCCTGGAACGTCGGCGCAAACGATCAATCCGCGCCCGCTCCCGCGACGGCAACCGAGCGCGCGCTGCAGATCTGGTTGACGCCGCACGGCTTCATCAAAGCCGCGCAGGCCAACCACGCGACCGTCTCGATGACAGGACCGACCAAGGTGGTCAGCTTCGCGCTGCCGAACGGTCTGAAGGTGACCGGCGTCATCAACGCACAAAACCTGGTGGAGCGCGTCGATAGCGCCATCGACAACGCGGTGCTCGGCGACATGCCCGTTGAAACGACGTTTGGTAACTACCGATCGTTTGGCGCGATCCAGTTTCCCACGTCGATTACACAGCGCCAGGGCGGCTATCCAGTGCTCGAGCTCACCGTGGCGAGCGTGACACCGAACGGCGCCGCCAGGATTGACGTGCCTGCGAACGTGCGCGGCGCAAAGCCCGCGCCCGTCCGCGTCGAATCACAGAAGATTGGCGACGGCGTCTGGTATCTCACGGGCGGATCGCACCACAGCGTGCTCGCCGCATTCGACGATCATCTCGTCGTCATCGAGGCGCCGCAGAACGAAGAGCGCTCGATCGCGGTGATTGCGGAGGCGCGAAAGCTGGTCCCGGGCAAGCCGCTACGCTACGTCGTGAACACGCACCAGCACTTCGATCACTCGGGCGGGCTGCGCACCTATCTTGCGGAAGGCGCGACGATCATTACGGCGGCGATGTACAAGCCGTACTACGAGCGCGTGTTCGCCGCACCGCACACGATCAACCCCGACATGCTGGCGAAATCGGCGCGCAAGGTTACGGTGGAAGGCGTCACCGGAAAGCGGGTGCTGCAGGACAAGGCGCAGACGCTCGATCTCTACGTCCTGCCCGACAGTCCTCACAACGGCGGGCTGCTCGTCGCGTATTTCCCGAAAGACAAGATTCTCGTCGAGGCCGATGTCTTCACGCCGCCGCCGCCCAACGCTCCGGCGCCGGCCGCTGACGCGCTTGCGCTGAATCTCTACGACAACATCCAGCGATTGAAGCTCGACGTGGCTCAAATCGCGCCGATTCACGGCAGACTCGCGTCGTTCGACGAGTTTCGTCGGGCGGTTGCTAGGTAACGGTTCGAGGTTCGAGGGTTCGAGGTTCGAAGGTTCGGGGTTCGAGGGTTCGGGATTCGGGATTCGAGAATTCGGGTTCCGGCGTTCGACGGTTCGGGGTTCGAAGGTTCGAGGTTCGAGAAGTTCAAGGTTCGAAGGTGGATCCAAGGTTCAAGACTTCGAAAATTTGAACGCTCGAACTCTGAACCTTGGAACCTTGGAACGGTGGAACACTTGGAACCTTTGGAACCTTCGAACTCGGAACCTTGGAACTTGGAACCGTCGAACGTTGGAACCTTTATCGGCGGCGTTTCGGCGAAGGCCGTTTCGGTGCGGTCTTCGCCGCCTTCGCCGGTGCCGCAGGTTTTGGCGCGGCCGCAACGGACGCCGGCGGAGGCGTATCCGCGTTGAAGATGTCCTCGATCACTTTCCACGGCCCACGCGCTTGCCGTCGCCAGACCTCGACGTACTTGCCTTTTTCCGTCATCGGCGCGCCGTCGGGACCGTTGACGGTCATCGTGTATGTCCCCGTCGTGTAGCCGAGATCGCCGGCACTGCTGACCGACGCCTTCACTGGCTGCCACCGGAGAGAAAATCCCGGCGTCGCCATCATCTTGCTCAGTTCGTCGTGGATGCGCGCGGAGCCGGTCGTGACAGGCATTCCTGGCGGATAGATCGACGCGTCGTCCGCATAGAACGTCACGAACTTGTTCAGGTCGTTCGTCGTCTGAGACCAGTCGCGATCCAGCTGCAGCAACGCCGCGCGTTCCCGCTCGACGTTCACGGAACGGCCGCACGCGACGGTTGCGACCGCCGCAAGGATCAGCACACACGCAGTCTGCCGCATACTCACTCCTCCCTCAGGACCCGCGCACCTCGACTCCGCCGCGGGCGCCTCTCGCCGACGGCGAGCCGCCCTCACTATACGTCGGCTTCGACGGTCCCGTGTCGCCGCGGCGTGGTATTCTCATACCATGCGAATTACCATCGATAAGGCAGGCCGCGTGGTGATCCCCGCCAGCGTCCGCGAGCGCGCCGGCCTCACCGCCGGGACGACGCTCGACCTCACGGTCGATGAGTTCGGCATCCGCTTGCAGCGTGTGGCGCCGGGCCCCCGGCTGGTGAAGGTCGGCCGTCGTCTCGTCGCGCGGCCGACGGCTGCTCCGGACGATCGGCCCGCCGTGGATGTCGTCGCGTTAATCGAAGAAGAACGCAACCGGTGGCCGTGACGGTCTTCTTCGACACGAGCGTGTTGCTGGCCGGGCTCGTGGACTTCGGTCCGCAAAGCGCACCCGCCCAGCGCCTCCTGCACGCCGTCACGGAAGGCGCGATTGCGTCGCCGGTGACGGCCTGGCACTGCTGCCTCGAGTTCTTCTCGGTCGCAACGCGCCTTCCGCCGGAATATCGGCTGACACCCGGCGACGCGGGACAGCTACTCGGCGAAGAGGTGCTGGCGCGATTTGGCGTGCACGATCTGCCAACGGCCGATCGCGCAGCCTTGCTGAAATTCGCCGTCGACGAAGGCATCGCCGGCGGCCGAATCTACGATGCGCACATCGCGGAGGTCGCTCGCGCGGCCAGCGCCAGCGTCATCATCACCGACAACCGGCGACATTTTCTGGCGGCGCTGCGCCACGGCATCAGAGTCGAGACGCCAGGAGAGTATTTGGCGGGCATGAAGCGAAAGCGGTGACGCCACTCACGTCGCAAACGTCGGTGGATTCGCGGCGGTCGTACTTCGTTCGTCGCTCGCTGCTCTTTGCCCGTCGTCCGTCGTTCCCATCCTTCGTTTTGGTTCTTCGTTCTTAGTTCTTCGTGATGGACGCCCCCGCGAGAAGCGCAATCGCGCCGCCCGTTGTCTGCGCCGCGTTCAGTCCGAGCCGAAAATCTTTGTCCGAGAACGTCGTGTAGACGTCGATCGGCTGATGCCAGGTCGGGCTCCACCCCGCCCCCGTGTGCATGCCGCGCTCGTTCTCGCGCAGGCTGATGGCGGCAACGACATCCTGGAACGGTCCCGAATCCGTATTGGTCATATGCGGGCCGACGGCCGCCGGATAGTCGGTCGCAAATTTCTCGTTCGCCTCGCGAAAGAAGAACGCGAGCTTCATCGCCTCGTCCGCTTTTTTCGCCGCCGACTGGAACTCGATATTGACGTCGGCCTCGGGACGCTGTTCGGGATTCCATGTGCCGTCGACACGAGGCATGCCGTGATCCCAGAGCATCATGTCGTGCTGAATCATCGCCAGCCATTTCGGCTCCGGGTACTTGCCCGATCCGGGCGGGTCCTCCTTGCCCTGCATCGCCGCGCGCTGGTCGACGTAGGCGCGTGCGCCGTTGAGGCCTGTCTCTTCGTTGTTCCAGAGCGCGAAGCGAATCGTGCGCTCGGTTTGCACGTCCGGCATGCTGAAGATGCGCGCCAGCTCCATCACGAGCGCCGCGCCGGATCCATCGTCGTTCGCGGCTTCGCCCCAACCGTGTCCGTCCATGTGGCCGCCGATGATGTACATCTCTTCGGGGTGCGTCGTCCCGACCTTCGTGCAGAACACTTCTTCACGCGGACCCGGCGTCATGGGTTCGCGATTGAGCTCGCGCAGCTTTTCATCAGGTTGGGCGTTGGGATCGGTGTTGACACCCGTCCGCCGCGTGATGCCGTAATAGCGTGAGCCACCCGGTCCCAGTCGGATTTCGCCGCTCTTGATCACCGGGTCCGGCGCCGCGCCGCGGCCGCCGCCTGCCGCACCGCCTGCTCCAGCCCCTGTCGTTGCGCCACGTCCAGCCGTGGTGTTCGTCGGCTCTGGACGGTACTCGTATTTCACGCGCTCGGTCGGACAGCCGTAGCTTTTGAGCTGCTCCTCGATCCAGTCCACTGCCTTACGGTTGCGTTCCGTGCCCTGGCGCCGATCGCCGAACTGCGTGAGCCCTTTGATCGTCGCTTTGTACTTTTCGAGATCGAGTCGGGCAATGAGTGCGCGGACCATTTCGTCGCGCGGGTTTGGAGGCTGCACACCACCACGACCCTGTTTGGCGTCGAGCGTCGCGAGAGAGGGCAGCACCGCGAGCGTGACAATCGCGCCAAGCGAAACGATTCCCCTGGTCCGCATCTGATCCTCCTTCTGAACGCACGTAGTGGCTGGCCTTCCCCCTCCGCTAAAGCTTCGGCGAGACTCGCCGAAGCTCGCTACAGTATCGAGCGAGCGAAGGCGGTCAGGCCCGCCGCCTCCGCGAGGACGGTAGTATACCGACATGCCACAACGGCTTCCTTTCACAATAGCCGCGCTCTCGGTGGTCCTCGCGCTCTCCGCCGGGTGCACGGCGCCGTCACCCGCGGATCGTTCGAGCAACCTAACGCCCGCGCGCGCGACATCGGCAAGTTCGACAATCGATCCCTCAGCGCTGCCGAAAGGTCCTCGCGCTTACGTCACCAACGAACGGTCGGGCAACCTGACCGTCATCGACGTGACTACACGCCAGGCGATCGCCACCGTCCCCCTCGGCAAACGTCCGCGGGGCATTCGCGCAAGCGACGATGGCAAGACGCTGTATGTCGCGCTCAGCGGATCGCCGGTAGCGCCGCCGGGCGTCGACGAGAAAACACTGCCGCCGCCAGATCGCTCGGCTGACGGCATCGGCGTGTTCGACACCGCGCAGATGAAGCTGCTGAGAGTCATACACGCCGGCACCGATCCCGAGCAACTGTCGCTGAGCAAAGACGGCACCCGCCTGTTTGTGGCCAACGAAGACGCCGCCACGGCGAGCGTGGTCGACATCGCGAGCGGCAGCGTTGTCGCAACGGTGAAGGTCGGAGGAGAACCAGAAGGCGTCGAAACCAATCCTGCGGGCACTGTCGTGTACGTGACGTCAGAGGAAGACAGCGAAGTGTTTGCGATCGATTCGATGACAGCTGCGATTCTCGGGCGGTTCAAGACTGCTCCGCGTCCCCGCTCGAGCGGCTTTCTGCCCGACGGCTCGCGCGCCTACGTCACGTGCGAAAACGGCAACGCCGTCGAAGTCGTCGATGCCCGGCGCCTTCGCGTGATCAAGACCATCAAGATGGCCAACGACACGATCCGCCCAATGGGCATCGCCGTTGCACCCGACGGCTCTCACGCGTACGTCACCACGGGACGGGGCAAGCTGGTCGTGATCATCGACACCAGGACCAACGAGGTTGTCGGCTCGATCGAAGTTGGCCAGCGTCCCTGGGGCATTGCGATTGCCCCTGACGGCGGAACGCTCTTCACCGCGAATGGCCCGTCCAACGACGTGTCGATCGTCGATGTCGCGGCGCGGTCCGTCGCCGCGCGCGTGAAGGCAGGCGACAGCCCGTGGGGAGTCGTGTACGTGCGCTAATGAGACGCTGCGCGCAGGAGTGACGTACACTCTCGCTTATGCCCACTCGCGCGCGGCAGAGCGCAACGTACGACGACCTGCTCGCCGTTCCTGAGCATCTGGTGGCGGAGATCCTCGATGGCGAGCTGCACACAACACCACGGCCTCACCCTCGTCATGCCGTCGTGAGCTCCCGCCTCGGTGGAGAACTGACACCGCCATTCGATCGTGGGCGTGGCGGTCCCGGCGGGTGGTGGATTCTGGACGAACCAGAGCTGCACCTCAACAGCGACATCGTCGTGCCCGATCTTGCGGGCTGGCGGCGGACTCGCTTGCCGTCCATACCCGACGAGGCGTTCTTCACGCTCGTCCCCGACTGGGTGTGCGAGATCGTCTCTCCCGCAACGGAGCGGCTCGATCGCGGCAAGAAGCTCGCAATCTATGCCCGCGAGCGCGTTTCTTACATGTGGCTGATAAATCCGATCGCCGAGACGCTGGAAGCTTACCGCCTCGAAGAAGACCATTGGGGGCTGATCGCCACGCACAGCGGCGACGTCTCAGCACGCATCGAGCCGTTCGACGCAATCGCGCTGGAGCTCTGGCACCTGTGGGGCCGACTGGAACCGCTGGATCACGAAGACACGAAATGATTCGTGGCGATGTTCACTATTTCGGCGCCTTGTAATGCAGCTCCACACTGCCGGCGGAGACGCGGTTCACGCGTCCACTCGCGTCGGCGCCCGGTCGCAGCGCCACTGACGCAGTCGCGAGATTGCGCTCGCGCGTGTCGAGTCGACACGACACGGCCGCTGCCCCGGTGGTCTCCGGCTGGGCGCCTTCGGGCACGCGCGTCGCGCGAACGAGGAACGGCGATTCCACCGACGCGTTTGGATCGAGAGCCACGTTGTCGGCGATGTTTGCCGACGACACCGAGAACTGCAGCGTCCGCTCGAGATCGGTGGATTGCAGTGGTGCTTCAATGGCGGGAGAGATCGATCCCTCCGGCACCTGTTGATCCCAGGTGATGTTGTTGCACGCGGCATCGCCGCTATCGCAGCACACACGCACGTTGGGCATCAGTTGCACCGCGTAAGCCCACCCGGGTTCCAACTCTCCGGTCAGTGGAGCTCCCACAGGACCTGGAGCGCGAATCTCGACTGACGGGTCGGGCATCGCTTCCTGTAATCGAAACATCGTCGGCAGGTTCAAGCGGCCGACGACTTGCGGCGAGCCCGCGCCGCCCGTGTAGAGGACGACGTGAAGATCCGGGTTGTCGGAGGTCCTCAGCGTCATTTCGAGCGGCGAGTTGCGCAGCACCGAGAGAGCGAGAACCGAAAAAATCGAAAGCGCGAAGAGCAGAACGATGACTGCAGCGCCGCGTTGACGATGAACGGTATCGAGAAGGTCCGCGCGGATCATCGGAGTCGTTCCCATATTCTGAAGTGTATACGCGAACATGAAGAGCGAACGCCGGCCGGGTGGAGGCTCGGCCGGCGTTCTGTGGTCATCTTAGATCACCGTCTTCTGCGGTCGCTTACTTGTGAATGACGATGCTCCCGCCGGCGATTGCCGTCGTCGGATCCGAAGTGTCAGGCGCACCCATTTGGTTGTCGTAGATAACCGGGTTGCCAGCGCCCTTGCTGTAGATCTTCATCCGGAACTTGTCCACGCCTCCGCCGCCGCTGATCTCGCCGTCCCACACGGTGACGATGAAGTAGTAGTCGCCGCTTCCGTTGATGGTCCCGGAACCCTTGTACTGGCCCTTGGCACCCGAGACGACCATCCACTCATAAGCCGTGCTGTGGAAGTTCATTGAGCCGACGGTGAAGTTGAACTCCGTCTCTCCCGTCGGAACCGTCATGCCGTTCTTGTACTTCGACGCGAGGCCGAAGTTGGCGCGTCCACTCAGCGTCGGAACCGCGGCATACGCGCCGACCGGCGAGTTGATCCAGCCGCCGCCGGTGATGAAGCCGGCGGTGGCGTCGTAGATGACGACGTACTGGAACGTCTCAGTGTCACTGCCGGTGTCGTCGTCGGTGACGGTCACCGTCACGGTGTAGACGCCCACTTTCGTATAGCTGTGGGTGGCGCTGCACGAACCGCTGCCGGTCCCTGCCGCCGTTACTGTGGTATCAGCACTCCCGTCTTCCCAGGAGAACTTGCACGTGTGCGTATCGAGAGTGCCCACGTCGGTGAAGTTCGCGGTGACGGTCGCTGACGATGGGACCGGCATCGGATTGACCGGGCCCGTCACGCTCGTAATGACCGGTGCGGCGTTGTTGACCGTGATGCTCGTTCCGCCGGTGCCGGTGCCCTGAGGCGTGCCGCTGTCTTTCACCGTCACGCTGATCGTGTTGACATCCGAGGCCGTGCTGGTCGGATTGTCATCAAGGTACTGGTGCGTTGCCGAGAACGTGAGCACGCCAGCTGCCAGGTTGATCGTGGTTGCCGTTGGTCCGTCGCCCCACGTGATGGTGACCTCGTGCGTTTGGTTGCTCTCCGGATCCTGGAACGATCCGTTCAGCGTCGCGTTGGCGTTCTCTGTCAAGGAGCCAGGCGCCACCGTCACCGAAACGTTCGACGGCGGATCGTTGACGGAGGCGACGGTGATCGTGACGGTCGCCGTGTCGGTGCCGCCGTTTCCGTCGCCGATCGTGTAGTTGAAGCTGTCGCTGCCGTAGTAGTTCGCATTCGGCGTGTAGGTGCAGCTCGTCGCCGTGCAGCTCACACTCCCGTTGGTGCCCTGGCTGTTCGCCGTCACGCTCACGCTGTCGCCATCGACGTCGGTGTCGTTCGCGGTCACGTTCACCGTCACCGGCGTGTCTTCGTTGGTCGTCGCGGCATCGTTCACCGCGTCCGGCGCGTCATTGACGGCGGTAATGGTCACGCTGACGGTGGCCGTGGCAGTGCCGCCATGGCCGTCACCGATGGTGTAGGTGAAGCTATCGCTGCCGTTCGCGTTCGCATTCGGCGTATAGCTGACCGTGGTCCCGCCGCCAGTAATGGCCACAGAGCCCTTGCTGCCCTGAGTGACCGCGGTGATCGTCAGCGTGTCGCCGTCGACGTCGCTGTCGTTGCCGAGCACGCTGATTGTGTTCGCGCCGCTGTCCTCGACCACGGTCGCGCTGTCATTGTTCGCGACCGGCGCGTCGTTCACCGCCGTGACGGTAATCGACACGGTCGCCACGTTCGACTCGGCAGCACTCGGATCCTTGGCCTTGTAGGTGAAGCTGTCGGGCCCGCTGTAATTGGCCGCCGGCGTGTACTTCACCGTCCCGTCGCCGTTGATCGCCGTCGTCCCGTGCGCCGGCTGCGTGACAGACGCTACCGATAACGCGTCGCCATCGAGGTCGGTGTCGTTCGTCAATAACGCGATATCGACTGCCGTATCCTCATTGGTCGTCGCGCTGTCGCCGTTCGCCACCGGCGCATCGTTCACACACGTCACCGTGATGCTCACCGTCGCCGACGAGCCACCGTTGAGCGTGTAGGTGAAGCTGTCGGCGCCGCAGTAGTTCGCGTTGGGCGTGTAGGTCACATTCGCACCGCCGGGCCCGACCGCCGTCGCCCCGTGCGCTGCCGCGCCGACCGATTCGACCGTCTTCGGCCCGGCATCCACGTCCGTATCGTTCGCCAGCACGTCGATCGTGTTGGCGCCCGAGTCTTCATTCACCGTCGCGCTATCACCGACCGCCACCGGCGCGTCATCCACGGCCGTGACCGTCACCGACACCGTGGCCGTGTCGGACCCGGCGTGACCGTCGCCGATCGTGTAGGTAAAGCTATCCGGCCCGTTGTAGTTGAGCGCCGGTGTGTAGGTCACCGTGCCGTCGCCGTTGTTCGTCACCGTGTCGTGTGCCCCATTGGTCACCG
>Ga0137374_10009925_pt1 | contig 11223 bp, 7 predicted proteins | sample SagtaG_20_FD_104811 | JGI IMG/M metagenome (GOLD analysis project Ga0137374, IMG submission 104811) | Vadose zone soil microbial communities from Sagehorn Ranch, Mendocino, California, USA - Sage1_R_100_16 metaG | ecosystem: Environmental > Terrestrial > Soil > Vadose zone | place: USA...
CGACGACCCACCGCTGATCCCCCGACCCGGACCACTCCAGGCGCGGCTGCTCGCCCTGCTCAACGTTGATCCACTCCGACTGGCCTGACCCACTCCCATTCATGTGCGGAACACGGGGCTAGCACGGGGTCTGGCCGCTCGCGCCCGACAGCGCGGCGCGATCCTTGTCTCCAATCGGGGGTGGCCGGCGGCGGAGCCGACCATCGAGGCTGATCATGGGACGTGGTACGGCCTGGCCGACGGGCGCGGCCGGCTGCGCTGCCGCACGGTGAATGTGGTCGTGCGTGGCCGTGGCGGGCCGAACGCCCCCGCCAGGCACCGATGTGGGCTACCCCCACTGACCGGCCCACCTGCCAAATGATCAACGGGCAGGCCACTACCGGGGCGGCACACCGCACCGGGACGAGGCTAGCTTGCCGGCAACGGTGTGAGTGGCCTGTCCGCCACCGCATCGATCGGCGTGTGTCGGCCACATACCCCCGCTCCGCGGACAGGTCTAGCGGGAGCGGGTGTGGCTTGAGCCGGCCCAGTTGTTGAGCAGGGGATCGGATCGGTGCAGGTGGCCGGCGAGTTGCGGGTCAGCGCCGAAGTCTGGTCAGTACCGAAGTCACGTGCTCTACGAGGTCTCCCACGTTTCGCTCGCGAGTGGTGCGGCGTTGAGTTGGTCGCGTCGAGAGCGCCAGTCGGGCATGAAGCCGTCCATCAGCGTGGTGAAGCGTTGCCCGTGGTTGCGTTCCAGGTGATGAGTCATCTCGTGGACGGCGATGTACTCCAGGCAGTCGCGGTGTTTCTTGGCGAGTTCGACGTTGAACCAGATGTGGCCGGTCTTCCGGTTGCACGAGCCCCATTTGGTTTTCATACGGCGAATGCTCCAGCGGGGTACGGATACTCCAAGGATAGGTTCCCAGGCGGCAATCAGACCGGGGACGGCCGCGCGTAGCTGTGCGCGATACCAACGGTCGAGCAGTTGTCGGCGATCGTGAACATCGGTGCCGTGGGGGACGTAGAGGAGCAGTCGCTCGCCGTCGAGTTCGAGGTGGGCACGGCCTGGCCGTTCGGTGACCTTAAGGCGGTGGCGGCTTCCCCAGACGTAGTGAGACTCCCCGGTGATCATCTCTCTTTCGGATTGTCGCTGGACGGCTCGGAACTGGTCTTGCTGCCGTTTGATCCAGGGCATACGTTGCACGACGGCCAAACGGACAAGCTCGTCGTCAAGGCGCTTCGGTGCAGCGACACGGACGCGGCCCATCGGCGGGTAGACCCCGATGTGTAGGTTCTTGATGTCCTTGTAGACGACATCGACGTCGATGCCGCGAACTGTGAGGTAAGCGCTACCGGTACTCATGGCGCGCCTTCACCAGTTCAAACAGCTCATCCAGGCGATCGAAGTCGGCGGGCAGCGCCTTGGCGATGGCCCACTTGACCTTGCGTTCTTTGAGCGGGTTGCCGATCCAGGCGTCTGGTTTGGTCTGTCGAACGACAGCGTCGACCTCGGCAGCTAACTCAATGGCCGGGTGAAAGAAATCGACCAGCGCGCGGCGGGCGCCGTTGTTGGCCCATGCAGGATAGGCGCTGTCCGATTCGCCTTTGCCCAGCTTGGCCGCCGCCTCAAGCAGCCGGGCAAGGTACTGCCTATATTCCAAGGCACCCTTGCGCCGCTCTTCCAGGAGTGCATCGAGTAGCTTCGACATCTTGTCGTAGTACTTGGGATTGGTCGGGCGTTCGTCGATGATGAGCTTTCTCATGTTGTTGGTGATCGTCTCGGCTACTGCTTCGGGGTCCTTCTTGATCCCTTCTGGTAGCTTGTCGATCGCAGCGGAGCCCATCTGGACGACGAGCTGGACGAGTCCGGTGTCGTTGAAGTTGGAGATGGTCTCCGACGGCTTGGCCTGGATGTAGGTGTCGAGTAGGTGCCGCATGCCGGCCTCGTACTGCTTGAAGTCGATGTCCTCGCCGGCGCCGAGCTTCACCTCGTCGCGGACGTTGGCGTAGTGGGCGATCTCGGCCTTGATCGCGTTCGCCTCGGCGTCGGTGTAGCCGGCGGCGGTCATCTCATTGGCGAGGTTGCCGTAGGCGCGGGTCACCGCGGCGACGGCCTTGTACAGTTCGACCCGCTTCGGCTCATTGGCCTTGAGCTGGTCGGCGTTGCCGTATTCGGCGGCGCAGAAGCACTGCTGATACTGCAGCGTGTGCTTCGGCGGTGCGACAGGTTCGCACAGCGCCCGGATGCGCTCCAGCGCCTCGTCCAGGTCCTCGCGCGCACCCGCCAGGCGGTCGGTGAGCAGCCCCTCGATGTCTCTCTTCTCGTAGCCGTCCAGCGCGCCGCCGGTGTAGTCGGTGATGGCCGTCTCTAGCGAGTTGAACAGGTCCCGGTAGTCGACGATGTAGCCGTAGTCCTTGTCCTCGCCGTCGAGCCGGTTGACGCGGCAGATGGCTTGGAACAGGCCGTGGTTCTGCATCTTCTTGTCGATGTAGAGGTAGGTGGCGCTGGGCGCGTCGAAGCCCGTCAGGAGCTTGTCGACCACGATCAGGAGCCGCATCTGACCGGGATGGTTGATGAAGCGGTCTTTGACGTCCTTCTCGAACTGTTCGACCTTGGTCATCGCCTGGTCGGCTGGCTCGTTGAAGTGGTCAGCCAGCATCTGCCGGTAGATCTCGTACTGCCGCAGCCGCTCGGTCGCGCCGTGGCCGGAGTCCTCCTTGGCGATGTCGCTCGCTTGCGGCGCGTAGGAGGTGACAATGGCGCACTTGCCCTTGAACCCGGCCTGGCAGAACAACTCGTAGAACTTGCAAGCCTGGTAGATGCTCGATCCCACGAGCATGGCGTTGCCGCGGCCGTCCATCAGCCGCGGCTTGATCTCCATGTCGAGCAGGATGTCGTCGACAATCTGCAAGGCCCGTGGCTCGGAGCTGGTGATCTTCTGGATGGTGCCCCAGCGCTTCTTCAGCTCGGCTTTGGACAGGTCGGTCATGCCTCTGGTCTTGGCATCGAACCAGGCATCGACCTTCTTCGGCGACGTCAGGTCTTGGTCGATGTTGCGAGCTTCGTAGCGCAGGTCCAGGACGACGCCGTCGGTGACGGCCTCATCGTATTTATATGTATGGATGAATGAGCCGAACTTCTCGATGGTCGTGGCCTTGTCTGCCTTGAGCAGCGGCGTGCCGGTGAAGCCGATGAACATCGCGCCAGGCATGAGATCCTGCATCGCATCGTGCATCTTGCCGGACTGCGTGCGATGCGCCTCGTCAACGAAGACGAACAGGTTGCCCTTCGCGCGGAAGTCCTTCGGAATCTTCGCGTTCAGTTCGCGGATGAAATCGCTGCCGGCCTCGTCGCGTCCCGCCTCATCATCCGACGAACGGAACTTGTGGATCAGGGAGCCGATCAGCCACGGCGCACTCTGGTTCAGCGTGGCCAGCAAGTCGGCGCCGCTGGTGGTGCGGTAGATGTCTTCGTTGACCCCCTTGAAGGTCCTCTCGATCTGCTCATCAAGCTCAGTGCGGTCGGTGATCAGCAGAACCCTCGCGTCGGCCGGATGCTCGCGCAACCACTTGGCGATCCACACCATGATCAATGACTTGCCCGAGCCCTGGGTGTGCCAGATGATGCCGCCCTCGCGCTTGGCGATCTTGGCTTGCGCGGCCTTGACGGCAAAGTACTGGTTGTGACGACAGGCCTTCTTGATACCAGCGTCGAACACCATGAAGTCGTGCACGATCTCCAACAGCCGCTCCTTCGAGCACAACTGGGTCAGCCCCCGGTCGAGCGGCTCGGCGATATCGGAGTCCTCACGCCACGACAACCAGTACTTCTCAGGGGTATCAATCACGCCATAGCGCAGGCCCTCGACGTCATTACCGGCCAAGACAAGCTGCACCGTCGTGAAGAACGGCCGGATGAAATCGGCCCTCTGGTTGCCGATGGTCTGCCGGATACCCTCCGACACCGCAACCTTGGAGCGCTTCAGCTCCAGCGTGCCGAACGCGATGCCGTTGACGTACAGCACCAGATCGGGCCGCTTGGCGTGGCTGCCGGCAATGGTGACCTCCTCGGCCACCGCGAAATGATTCGCCTCCGGCCTCGCCCAGTCGACCAGCCAGACAGTCTGGTAGTGCTCACCGACGCCCGCCTTAACCTTCACACCGTACCGCAGCAGGCCGTACACATCCCGGTTCGCCTCGTACAGACCACGGCCGCCGCCCAGCGAGGCGTCGCTTTTCAACTTGTCGATCGCCTTGCCGATCAGCGTGTCATCGTAGCCACGAGCCCGCAGGTTTTGCGTCAGCAGCTCCGCCTCAACGTTGGAGTTGCCTTCGCGGTACTCCCAGTTACCTAGGTAGTCGAAGCCCAGTGCTCTACGGAACAGGCTGACGACGCGGTCCTGGGTCTTGCGCTCGATTTGACCCACGTTACTCATGCGCGGCCTCCGTGGCGGGGAGCCGGGTACGTCCAGTGAGCAGCTCTTGCATCATGCCTTGCTTGACGGCCTTGGCCTTTACGAGGCGGGATTGCAGTGTCTCAAGCTCGCGAAAGGTGTCGTCTAGCACTGTAACGACGTGCTGTTGTTCGGTTCGACTTGGAATCCAGACCTCGAAACTCTTCGCAACTTGCGTATCAAGGACGCCCGCCGTGTTACCGGCGGACGTAACCAACCGAAGCAATCTGTCAGCGTTCCCGTGAATCAAGTACGTCAGGAATTTCGGAATCAAAGCCTGGGAAGGCACAAGGGCCTTTACGTCCTGGTTAAAACACACCGGACTGGTCACTAACGATGCGCGAATCTCGGAGTGGAGCGCACTGCCCCGAACCAGCAACAAAGTAGATCCTAGCGGAGCCATCTTGCTACCAGCCGTGACGGCGGCAGGAGTGACAGCTTGATCAGAAGTAGCAACCTCAAGTTTCTTGAGAGTGGTTGCGCTAATCCACGGAATCGTCCCCGACCAATAGCTCGCGTTGGAACGGTTGGGTGTGCCTCCAGATAGCCATGATGTGACCGATCGTAGTGGCACAAAATCTCGACGATCCACATGACTCGTGAAGAGGTGCTGCATAATGCCCTGCTTGATCGCCTGTTTCTTTGCGATCAGCTGCTCCAGCGTTGCAACGAGCTTGTCGGCGTCGTCGAGTACTTGGGCGATAGCGCGCTGCTCTCCTGCCGGCGGGAGAACAACGTACACGGTCTTCAGGTCACGCTGACCGATATTTGATCTGATTCCACCCTGCCCTCGAGCAATGATCTGCTCGCGCACGCTGTGGACCTGCAGAGCATACTTGGAGTATCCAACCTCCAGGCGATTCGTTTTTGGTCGTGCACGAAAAACAAACCCGCCGAATACTACGGGAGCGTGACCTACGTACACCGAAGCTAGACCGACCTCCTCCTGTGTTTCGGAGGTTCGATTGAAGAGGACGTCGCCATAACGAACGCAATACCGTGTCGTCATATCGGCCAACAATGTAATGCGGCCCGGGATAAGTCCTTCGACCAACGCCTCGTGTGTGATGATCTCTAGCACGTTGACGAAAGGGATACCACGGCCGTATGCGGTCTTGTCGGCGTTGACACCATTGCTGAAGTCAAAAAGCTCGCCTAGCGTCGTCGCTTCCCAATCTTCCGGCAATGTGTCATTGCCCATCATTTGACCTCCATGCCGGCGAGGTGACGCTCAACTTTGCTTTCGAGCGCGCCAAGCTGAGCGTTGAGATACTCAACGGTTTCGGCATAGCGTTCGCCGAGCTGCTGGATGCGGTTGACAAGCGCCAGAGTCAGGGCGCTTACCTCGCCGACGATACGTCCGGTGATAGTTGCGGCCCACTTGTCGTCGAGGACGAGGGTCTTCACGTCGGGTTCGGTCAGCTCGCCGTACTTCTTAAGCGCTGTGAGGTCGAGGGCAGCTTGAACTTCTTTGGCCGTCCTCTTAGCAACAGCCTCAGCATTGTAGAGATCGATGAGGTGCTGTAGCGCCTTGATCTCGTCGCGGTCGGAGCCTTCGTGCTTGGCTTGCTTGAGCCGCGTGGTGGCGAGGACCTTGCTGATCTTGTCGTCGTCCATTGCCGCGGCGAGCAGCCCATCCTCGACGGCGTGCTCCTCGACGTACTCCTCCACGGCCCGGCTGGCTTCCTCGGCCTTTAGGTTCAGTTCGTCCACCTCGGCCTGCCGATCGGCAAAGTAGCGGGCGACGATTAGAGATGGCGGGATCAAATCCATCTTGTACTTCGCAGCGCTGCGACCGGAACCGATCACAAGGTCCGGTGTCTCGGACAGCTTGCGGTCCTTGTCCTCGATGGTCTTGCGCGGCTTGGCGGCGCCGACCCAACCGTCGTTCATGAGCAGGAACACGTCGTCGTGCATAACGCTGTCCCAATAGTTTCTCGGTCCCTCGGGGCGCCGCGAATGCGGGAAAATCGGGTCGGTCGCCCGCCGACGTCGTCCCTCCTTGGCGCAGGTGAGGCCGTCCAATAGTTTGACGCTGGGAGCCGCTTTGAGGGGCTGCGCATTGTGGCTACGAGCACGAGGGTCCGACTCTTCCCGTTTTCCCCGCCGGCTTCCGCGGGTGACCACCCCTGGTTCGCTTTGTTGGTGGGAGGGTCGTCGTGGAAGAGGTCGACGAGCAGGAACTACATGTCGAGCGGTTAGCCGCGCTTGATCTCGGTAAGGCGGTGTTGGAGGCGTGTGTGCGGGTGCCGCATGCCTCCAAGCCGGGTCGGCGGATGCAGGAGGTGCGGACCTACCCGACCACGACCGCGGCGCTGCTGCAGATGGCGGACTGGTTTCGCTGCTGGAGTGTGACCCGGGTGGTCATGGAGAGCACCGGCGACTACTGGAAAGGCGTCTACTACCTGCTGGAGTCCGAAGGCTTCGAGTGCTGGCTGGTCAACGCCCGCGACGTGAAGAACGTGCCGGGGCGGGCCAAGACCGACAAGCTCGACGTGGTGTGGCAGGCCAAGGTCGCCGAGCGGGGCATGTGCCGACCGTCGCTGGTACAGCCCCGCCCGATCCGCGAGCTGCGCAACCTGACCCGGTACCGACGCTCGCTGACCCGGGACCGTACCCGGGAGATGCAGCGGGTGGAGAAACTGCTCGAAGACGCCCAGATCAAGCTGTCCTCGGTGGTCAGCAGGCTGTTCGGGGTCACCGGGCGGCTGATCCTGGACGCGCTGGTCGCCGGGCAACGCGACCCGAAGGTCCTTGCCCAGCTGGCCAAGGGCCGCCTGCGCCCCAGGATCGGCCAGTTACAGGAGGCGTTGCGTGGGTTCTTCACCAACCACCACGGCGCCATCCTGGCGATGATGCTGACCAACATCGACCGGCTCACTGCCCAGATCACCACCCTGGATACGATGATCGAGCAGGCCATCGCCCCGTTCACCCATCAGGTGCAGCAACTGGCGCAGATCACCGGGGCCGGCCCGACCGCCGCGCAGGAGATCATCGCCGAGGTCGGCGTAGATATGGGCCGGTTCCCGTCCGCTGCCCACCTGGTGTCCTGGGCCAAGTTCTGCCCGCAGACCCACGAGTCGGCCGGTAAACGCAAGAACAAGGGCCGCGCCAAGGGCAACCCCTGGCTAGCCGCCACCCTGGGCAACATCGCCGCCGCCAACGCCCGCACCGGCGCTGGCTTCCTCGGCGCCCGACACCGACGCATTGCCCGACGCCGTGGACCACAGAAGGCGATCGTCGCGACCGGCAACGCCATCCTGGTCATCGTCTATCACCTGCTGTCCGACCCTGCCGCGCAGTTCCGTGACCTTGGCGCCGACCACTGCACCACCCGCATCGACACCAACCGCCGGGCCCGCAACCTGGCCGCCGCGTTGCAGGCCGTCACCGGCCAGAAGATCACCATCCGGGACGGCCAGGCCGTCATCGAAGCCCAAGCCGCCTGACCTCATCGCACTTCCGCACCTACAGCACCCTGACCCGCACGCTGTCGGGGCGCCGCCCCGACGCTGCCGCCTGCCCACACATTGTTCGATTTTCGGGTCAGGTCATCAGTTGCTCGTAGACGTCGTACTCGTCGAGCAGCGGCACCGGCTTGAAGCGGGCGAGCAGATCGTCACCGAGTGCGGCGATTAGATCGTTCGGCCTGGTCTCAGCGTGAATGCCTTCGAGCGCCGGTCGGTGCGTGGCGAACCAGTCGGCGACCAAGCTCTTCGCCTCGTCCGTGAGCTTCTGGAACTCCGGCGAATCAAGAATGGCTTGCTGCACATCGCCAACGCCGACGGCGAGGTCACTGTATCCCGGCCCGTTTGCCTTGAAGAGTTGCGCGCGGAGCTGGGGGAAGGCGGCCCAGTAGCTGCCAAGCGCGTCGAGGTCTCGATCAGGTATACCGCCGTGCAGGTGGGCGTGCAGGTCCTGAATGTCCTCGGGTTCGGAGGAGTCGATGTAGCGCGGGATATTGAGGTTGTAGTCGTTCTTCGGATCGGCGATCTCCGCCAGCGGCACCATGCGGGAGTAACGCGAAATTTCGATCTGCTTGGTGAACGCGTCGACGATCTTGTGAATGTCCTGGCTCCGCAGGCGGTTCTTCGGACCGTCCTTCATGAAGCCCTTGGAGGCGTCGATCATGAACACCCCAGTGCGAGCCTGGGCGTTCGCCTTATCCATAACCACGATGCAGGCCGGAATGCCAGTACCGTAGAACAGGTTCGCGGGCAGGCCAATGATGCCCTTGATATAGCCGCGACGCAGCAGCTCCTTGCGGATGGCGGCCTCAGCATTGCCGCGGAACAGCACGCCGTGCGGCATGATGACCGCCGCTTTACCCGTGCTCTTGAGCGATTTGAGGACGTGGAGCAGGAAGGCGTAGTCGCCGTTTTTCGCTGGCGGGCGGCCGAACTCGAACCGGCCGTAGTCGTTCTCTAGCCCATTGCTCCAGGACTTCAGTGAGAACGGAGGGTTCATGACCGCGAAGTCGAAGGTTTTGAGCAGGGCGTTCTCGGTGAACTGGGGGTTGGTGATGGAGTCGCCCTTGCGGATGTCCGCGATCTCGTTGTCATGCAGGATCATGTTCATCCTCGACAATGCCCAGGTGGCATTGTCTTTTTCCTGGCCGTAGATCGTGATCCCGCGTGGCGCGGCGGCCGCGACCTTGAGCAGCAGCGAGCCAGACCCACACGCGGGGTCGAACACGGTCTGGTCCTGGCGGGTATCCGGCCCGATGCCCACGACTTTCGCAAGGATGCGGGACACCTCCGCCGGCGTGTAGAACTGGCCCTTGCTCTTACCCGACTCGGTAGCGAAGTGGCGCATCAGGTACTCGTACGCGTCGCCGAGCAGGTCGTCGCCCTCGGCGCGGGAGCCACGGAAGTCCAAGTCGGCGAAGATCGTCACGAGCTTGGAGAGCCGGTCTTGCATCTCCTTGCCCTTGCCGAGCTTCTCCTCGTCGTTGAAGTCGGCCAGGTCGATGACCTTTTGCAGTCCGTTCGCCTCGGCCAGCCTGCCGATGATCTTGTTGAGCCGATCGCCGATCTCCTTGTCGCCCTTGCATGCCAGCATGTCATCGAACGAGCCGCCGGCGGGGACGTCGATCAGGCTGTGCGGATCGGACTTCGCCTTATCCGAGACGTACTTCACGAACAGCAGCGTCAGGATGAAGTCCTTGTACTGGGAGGCGTCCATGCCGCCCCGCAGCTCGTCGCAGCTCCTCCAAAGCGAGCTATAGAGGTCCGACTTCTTTAGCGCCATGACCGGCACTCCTTGCCCACGATGGCCCAACCCCGCGACTGCACTGAGGGCCTGAAGAACGAGGTCGACTTGTTGGCACTATTCCGCATCTTCATCCTAATTACGCCGTTCCCGGTTGGGCCACTAAACGATCATGGAGCCTGATCGCTTGCCCTCAGAACCTACTCCTGAGGAAGGCTCCGATGCGGGAGGTCATCGGTCGTGGGCGCGATTTGCCACGCTCATGCGACCCGTGTTCGCGAGTCGGCCTTTGCCGCCCCGGGGCGGGTGCTGGTGCGCCATGGTCGAGGATGCCGGACCTGGGCCTGCTCGCCGCGTACGAACTCGGCGTGGACTTGGAGCGGCTGGCGCTGGTCCCCGAGCCCGGCCCGGACTGGCCACAGGTTGTCGCCGCACTACTCGACGGCATCGATGTCGTTGTGGTCGCCCCACCGGCGGTCACTCCAGCGGTGTCGGCACGGTTCTCATCTCCAACCGCGAGTGGCCGGCGGCCGGCTGACCATCGAGGCTGATCATGGAACGTGGTACGGCCTGGCCGCCGGCCGGGGCCGGCTGCGCTGCCGCGCCGTGAACGTGGCCGTGGCCGTGGCGGGGCCGAACGGCCCCGCTGGGCACCGATGTGGCTGCCCCCGGCTGACCGGCCCGATCGATGATCAGCGGGCAGGCCCGACCGGGGCGGTTCCACCGAAGCGGGACGAGGTTGCCTTCGCCGCTACCGGTTAGTGCGCAAGGACGGCGCACCCCAGCCGAACAACCGCGATCCAGTGCATCTGCGGCGTCGACATGCACAGTTCAGTAGGACACGGTCAGGCGGCTCGCGCGTTTGTGGATCGGGTGTCCGTTGCCGGGCTCGTCGTCGCCAGCGCGCGCCGGGTAGGCGGTGATGACTGGCTGTGCGGTGCGGTCGTGGTCCCAGGCCCGGATCTGGTCGCATAGCCGGTCGGCGAGTTGGGCGCCAGTCGGGCCGTGGCCGATGGCGCCCAGCTCCCACCGGGCATCGGGGCTGCCTTGTTGGTTGAGGCGGCGCAGGGCGAGGTAGGCCAGGGAGATGTCCTCGACGAGGGCGGGGCTGCGGACCGGAATGGCGGGGGTGCAAAGTCCGGCTTTCACGGCCTCGGGTGCGGCGGCGATGCGGGAGGTGCCTGGCTCGGTGCTGGTCAGGCGCAGCCATACGCTGTCGAAGGGGTCCTCGCCGCCGACCGTGACCGCCGACCACGCGGTCGCCTTTGGCTGGTCGAAGACGCCGCGCAGGGTGGTCGGGTCGATGCGCTGGTCTTCGTCCCAGTAGAGCGTCACCAACCCGTCGAGGTCGATATGGCCGCTGCGTTCGCCCTCCTGGCCGACCATGGGGACGAAGCCGCACAGGTGGACGGAGTCGGATCGCAGCAGATTGTCGCTGTGGGTGAACGCCACGCTGCGAGTTTGGCCGCGCCAGCGCAGCGGCACAACCAGGCGTCCGCCGGATACGAGCTGGCTCCACCATGCGGGTGGGATGTCTTGGGTTCTCCGACGGTGACGATGATCCGGTCGTACG
>Ga0137374_10009928_pt1 | contig 11223 bp, 7 predicted proteins | sample SagtaG_20_FD_104811 | JGI IMG/M metagenome (GOLD analysis project Ga0137374, IMG submission 104811) | Vadose zone soil microbial communities from Sagehorn Ranch, Mendocino, California, USA - Sage1_R_100_16 metaG | ecosystem: Environmental > Terrestrial > Soil > Vadose zone | place: USA...
ATCTCATTGCAGGACTCATGCCTTTCCAATCCGCGTCTCGGTGTACGTGACGAAGTGCTGAAAGTCGCCCCACAACACGTGGGAGGCGCCCGGGCGGCCCCAAATCCCGAAACGGTCGGCCACCGACGACAAGAAACCTGCCGCCAGCGCGAACCGGGCCAGGAGCGCCGGGAACGTGCGAAAGCGGGGGGACCTCGCGAGGATCACCTTGCCTCCGGCGAACGGAGTCCCATCAGCGGATGAAGGGGCGAAGTGCTCATGGATCCAGCTCGGTCGGTTCCACGAGTGCCGTTCGCCAGAAATAGAGTCCTATTTCTGGCGAAACCGCGCTTCGCGCGGCGCAGCTGCGCTGCGGGCACTCTCTCGGTTATCGGGGGCTCCGCCCCCGCGACCACCGGAGCAAGTCCGGAATGGGGTCCCACCCCCGCGGCGCCTCCGGCGCCGAACACGACGGCATTCGCAAACATGGCCGAATTTCTGGTGGACAGCACTAGCAGGTTGCGCCCGGCCCTGTCTATGCAGCGCAGAACCCGCACGCGAGGCCTCATGCGAGCACCTTGCGCTTAGGTGCAGATTCTGCGTGAGCAATCGACCGCCGCCCCTGGGGAAGCCCTGTGGTCTTGCACCGAGACGCGGATTGGAAAGGCATGAGTCCTGCAATGAGATGATGCATCGAAGGCCGCTCGGAAGAGCGACCAATGCTCGCGCGAGGGCCGTGGCCATCGCCGGATAGGAGGAACAAATGGGTACGTTTTTCGAAGGCACCCCCGACGCGAGAGCCATCGTGCTGGTGGGGATCGATTTTTCCGAAGAGTCGCAGCGCGCGCTCGCCGCAGCGAAAACCGTGGCATCGAAGGCGAAGGATGCGGAGCTGCATCTCATTCACGTCCTTCCGGTCCCATCGGGAGACGGCGCGGCCGAAGTTCGCGCCACACGCATGTTGCAATACACCAACCTGATCGACGATGCGCGCCGGGAGCTCGATGCGCTGGCGGCGCAAGCGGCTTCGGCGGGAGTTCGCGTGGCGGGTCACGTTCGCGTGGGCCGACCCGCGGTCGAAATCGCGCAGCTTGCCAGCGATCTCGCGGCCGACCTCGTTTGCGTGGGAACACACGGTCGCAAGGGGATCAATCGATTGCTCCTGGGATCGGTCGCGGAAGGTCTGGTCCGTCACGCGCCCTGTCCGGTGCTCGCCGTGCGGCCGAAAGCTCACAACGCTTCGGAGATGATCGAGCCCCCGTGCCCGGAGTGTGTCGCCGTGCAGCGCGAGACGAAGCGAGCGCAGCTCTGGTGCGAACGCCACTCGAAGCATCACGAGAGGGCGCACACCTACTACGAATACCCCGAATCCTTCGCCATGGGTGCGCAGACGTTTCGCTAAAGCCCATTGGCGATTGGGATCAACCGCCAGGACGCCAGGGTCGCCAGGATTTTGGGCGAGCGATTTGCCGATCGACACGTGCGTGTCGTGCTCGAGCGTTGAACCGAATGGCTCTTCGCTCGAGTCCTTCGCCATGGGTACGCAGACGTTTCGCTAAAGCCGTGCGATGGGGGATCAACCGCCGGGACGCCAGGGTCGCCAGGATTTTGGGGTGAGCGATTTTGCAGGCCGACACGTGCGTGTCGTGCTCGAGCGTTGAACCGAATGGCTGGTTGGCTCGAACGCTTCAGGCGAGACATGACCTCCCTGCGGGAGTTGACCTATGCTGAAATCCTGGCGTTCTTGGCGCCCTGGCGGTTCGTCCGTCGAGTTCGTCGCGTCCTTCCAGGCATGATCGCGAGCGCAGGTTTACGCGTCTCTACCGGGTGGCGTTGGCCGCCGGTGCTCCGTCGGTGGCGCGGGCCAGAGCGTCGACCAAGGCTGTGTAGTCGAGCGGCTTCGTGAAGACGAGGGCGGGCGGGTCGAAGGTGCGCGCTAGATCGGAAACGAGCTCGGGGTGGCCGGTCACCAGGAACACCGGGAGGCCGGGCCGGCGCCAGCGCGCATAGCGCGCAACACCTGCGCCATCGACGTGCGGCATTTTCATGTCCGTCACCAGGATATCCGGTGTGGGTAACCTGGCGAGGCGCCCGACCGCCGCCGCTCCATCGAGCGCCAGCTCGACGTCGTAGCCGTCTTCGCCGAGCATTCGGGCGAGGAGGCGAGCCGTACGGGCGTCGTCATCGACGACGAGCACGCGGGCAGGCGAACGGACGGCAGGTTTCGGCATTTGGTTGGGGTCATACACGTGTCATGCCAGCGGGCGATTACGCGTCGCGCGGACCGTGGATGATCAGGATCGGGACCGCGCAAGCACGAATGACGTTTTCGGCGACGCTCCCGAGCAGCGCCCGCTGTAGACCGCGTCGCCCGTGTGTGCCCATGACGATGAGATCGGCTTTGAGCTCGGTCGCGACGCGGCAGACCTCCTCCCAAGCTACGCCGGTGGTCAAAATGCCCGAGATCTCGAGGCCTGGATGCTGGTGCTTGGCGACCGTGCGGTCCAACGCTTTCTGAGCCGCATCCGAGAGCCGCGCCGCTATCTCCGCCGACGTGATGATTGCACCATCCGGAAAGCTGTAAACAGGGACCTGGTAGGCGTGCAGGACGGACACGGCGGCTTTGAACTTCGCCGCCAAGTCGACGGCGTAGTCGAGGGCTCGGTCCGACGTTTCATTGAAATCGGTGGGGACCAGAATTCTCTTGATGGAAAGCATGAGCGACCTCCACTTTTCGGTTCGATCCAGAATGCACGAGCTCTGCCAGAAAACGCGGCGCGGGGTCTGCATTCCGGTGCAGCGGTTGCGCGACCCTGCACAAAGGACCACGCGCTTCGATCCGACGATTTCCGGTTGCAACTGAGATTGACCGCCATCGCTCGGTGTGGTTCGCTCCGCGTCTCCACCTACCGACGAGGAGGTCGCTATGGCAAAAGCGAAGAAGGCGGTTCCCGATGGATTCCATACCGTCACACCGATGCTCACTCTGGATGACGCGAAGCAGGGGCTGGAGTGGTACAAGAAGGCGTTCGGCGCCGAGGTCGTGTCGACCAATCTCGGTCCCGACGGCAAAGTGATGCATGCCGAGGTGACCATCGGCAACTCACGCATTATGCTTCACGATGCAATGATGGGAGCCAAGGGGGCCAAAGCGCTCGGAGGCTCACCGATGGGGCTGTGGATCTACGTCGACGATTGCGACGCGCTCTTCAATCGCGCCGTTGCCGCGGGGGCGCAGGTCAAGATGGCGATGGATGATCAGTTCTGGGGCGACCGCTGTGGCACGTTGACCGATCCGCAAGGATTCGGCTGGACGATCGCTACCCGCAAGGATGACCTGACACCCAAGGAGCTCGACCAGCGTCAGACCGAATTCTTCAAGCAAATGGCCAGCAAGCAGTAACCCCCACCGAACGCCCTAGCATTGCTGCGTCAGATCGTCGCTGCCAGATCATTTCATCGGAGTAGCCATAGGCCAGGCCCACTCAAGTACTGACCGGACAGGCGGAACTGGCTGTCGGCGGAGCCGAAGAGGCGAAGCCTCGCGGCCATTCCGGTCTGATGCGCGCTACCGACGGCCTTGCCGTCATTTGCGTGGGCGACAAGCGGCAATTGCTGATCGTGATCTGTCATCGCCAAGATCGGACGCAGTAATGCTAGGCGCCGTCCGCGGAGAGCGCGCGAATCAATCGCGGCGCTTGAGCTGGCTGATATCGCGGATGGCGCCGCGGGCGGCGCTCGTCGCCATGAGCGCATAGGCTTGCAGCGTCGGCGAGACGTAACGATCGCGATTGGGCTTCCAAGCGTTCGGGCCGCGATCGACCATGGCCTTTCGACGGCGCAGGAGCTCGTTCTCGGATACGAGAACGTCGATCGTGCGGCTCGGAATGTCGATCGCGAGCCGATCCCCCTCCTCGATGAGCGCGATCGCGCCACCGTCGGCCGCTTCCGGTGAGACATGGCCAATACTGAGCCCCGATGTCCCTCCGCTGAACCGCCCATCGGTGACCAGGGCGCACGCTTTGCCCAGGCCTTTGCCCTTGAGAAATGAAGTCGGGTAGAGCATCTCCTGCATGCCGGGGCCGCCTCGCGGTCCTTCGTAGACGATGATCACCACGTCGCCCGAGTGAATCCGATTGTCCAGGATGGCGTCGCACGCGGCTTCCTGGGAGTGGAACACGCGGGCGGTCCCCTCGAATTTCCAAACGGATTCGTCGACGCCGGCGGTCTTCACGATGCAACCATCGAGGGCGATGTTTCCGTGGAGAACGGCGAGTCCGCCTTCGCTGCTGTAGGCGTGGGCGACGTCCCGGATGCACCCCGAGCTGCGATCGTCGTCGACGTCGGCGAAATATTTGTCTTGCGAGAAGGCGACCGTGGTCGGTACGCCGCCCGGCGCGGCGAGCGCGCGCTGCTTCGCCTCCAGGGTCGCCGTCGGTCGGGTGATGTCGTTCTCGTCAATTGCTTGGCCGAGCGTGGGCGTGTGCACCGTTCGCACTTCACGGTGCAGGAGGCCGGCGTCGTCGAGGGCGCCCAAGATGCTGAAGATGCCACCGGCGTGGTGCACGTCTTCCACGTGGAAGTTCGAGGACGGCGCCACCTTGCAGATGTTGGGGACACGGCGCGAAAGACGGTCGATGTCCGCCATCCGAAACGGGACGAGCGCCTCTTCGGCGATGGCCAAGATGTGCAACACGGTGTTGGTGGAACCACCCATCGCAATGTCGAGGGCGATCGCGTTTTCGAAAGCTTCGAAAGTGGCAATGCTGCGTGGGAGGACCGAACTGTCGCCGTCGAGGTAATAGCGTTTGGCGAGCTCCACGATCCGCTTCGAGGCAGCCTGGAAGAGGTCCCATCGCTTCGCGTGGGTGGCGAGCAGAGTGCCGTTGCCGGGCAGGGCCAGACCGAGCGCCTCGTTCAGACAATTCATGCTGTTGGCCGTGAACATGCCCGAGCACGACCCGCAGGTTGGACAGGCGGAGCGCTCGATTTTCGCGAGCTCGTCGGCGCTGACGCTGTCGTCGCCCGAGGCGATCATCGAATCGATGAGGTCGAGCTTGCGAATGAGTGGCTTGCCATCGCGGTCGTGGGTACCGACCAACTTGCCGGCTTCCATGGGCCCCCCGGAGACGAAGATCGTGGGGATGTTGAGACGCATGGCGGCGATCAGCATTCCGGGCGTGATCTTGTCGCAGTTCGAAATGCAGATCAGTGCGTCGGCGCAGTGCGCGTTGACCATGTACTCGACGCTGTCGGCGATGAGCTCGCGGCTCGGTAGCGAATAGAGCATTCCGCCGTGTCCCATCGCGATGCCGTCGTCGACGGCGATGGTGTTGAACTCGACGCCCCAACCGCCGTGCGCATCGATCACTTTCTTGGCGCGCTGCCCGACGTCATGCAGATGGACGTGACCGGGCACGAACTGGGTGAAGCTGTTGGCGATGGCCACGATAGGCTTTTCGAAATCCGCATCCTTCATTCCGGTCGCCCGCCAGAGAGCGCGAGCTCCCGACATGTTGCGTCCGTGCGTCGAGGTCCTGCTGCGATAGCCGCTCATGTGAAAAAGGGTAATCCCATCCCACTCCGAGCGACGCAAGTTTCACGATGGCCCCTCCTGTCCGGGATACCGTGGGTGGTAACTGCCAAGGCGATCGCTGGTAACCCGAGCCTCGCCGCGGGCGTCCTGGCTGCCCAATTGTCGGAAATCGTTCACGATCAGCCCCTGGCCAACGAGTTGCTGGAAGAGTCGCTCGCCGTGGGACAATCAGCCATCGAGCCCGAGGACGCTCCACGTTGACGGTCGAACGCAAAATTCTGTCCCATCCCCGTTACGAGGCGGGCCCGATCCTCGGTCGAGGTGGGCAAGGGGTCGTGCTGCGGGTCGTCGATCGGGAGAATCCTCATCGCGAGCTGGTCGCCAAAATTTGGGCGGATGCGGCGTCCGGGCAGGCGATCGCAGGCGAATTCGCTCTCCTTTCGCGGAGCCGGATCCCTGGGCTCGTGCGGGCCCACGATCTCGCGCGCGACGAGCGAACGGGAGCGCCTTTCCTGGTGGAGGACTATGTCGAAGGAGCGGACGCCGCCGAGTGGATCGAAGGCGAGCAGGAATCGAACCGAAGCGAGCGTTTGGGTACGCTGCTCGCAGAAGTCGGCACGACGCTGGCCGCGCTGCACGACGTTGGATTCGTGCACGGCGACATGAAACCGGCCCACGTTCGGGTCACCGCTGCCCGCCGCGCGATGGTGCTCGATCTCGGCTCTGCGGTGATGCGCGGTCACTCCGACCTGACTGGCAACACGGGTACGCCGAGGGATATTCCGTGGGCGGTGACCCGTGGTTTTGCAGCGCCAGAGGTTCAAGCCGGCGCGCGACCATCGCCGCTCTCCGACTTGTATTCGCTCGGCGCGCTGGCTTGGAAGTGCTGCACCGGACGCGCGCCCGATCGGCGCCAATCGCTCGCTCTGCGGGATGTCGCCCCGTGGGTGTTCCCGAAACTCGCCGAAGCGATCGAGCACCTTCTGGCGCCCCACCCGAGCGATCGTCCCGGGGGCGCGCGCGAGCTTTTGCGGCTCTTGGGTTCTTCGGGAGTGCCGGGACCGTTCACCGGTGATTCGCGTTTCGCTCCGCTCGGGCGCGAACGGACCTTCGACGACCTGCTCGTTGCCTCGAGCGAGCGCGTGCGCTACCTCGTTGGCCCGAGCGGGATCGGAAAGAGCCATTTGGCTCGCGCGCTGGTGACGGCGGCGCTTCTGCGTGGCCGGCCGGCGCGCCTGCTCGCGTTCGGGGATGACCACCATGCGCCGCTCGATGACCTGCTCGCGTTCTTGCGCGGCGACCCTTCGCGCTCGCCATTTCGCGAGCAAATGTCCGAGGTGCCGCTCCTGCTCGTTCTCGACGATCTCCATCGCGCTCCGCTGGAGCTCGTGGCGGCCCTCGACCTTTACCGGTGCCGCGTCGATTCGCCGCGGATGCTCGACGTGATCGCCGCGGCGCGGGAAGCACCGTCCGGTGCGTGCACCACCGAGCTCGAACCGTTCGACGATGAGCAGATGACGGCGCTCGTGCGCGAGCTCGGCGTCAGCGACCCGACGACGATCGACGAACTGCTCCGATCGGCAGTCGGCATTCCGGGCTTCGCGGTCGCTTGGCTCGGCAGGATTCCGCTGACCAGGGCTGCCGTCGTCGATCGTGTCAAATCGCTGTCGCCCGCCGCGGTCGAGGCGCTCGCCGCCGTGGCGGTGGCCGGTGGTAGCCTGAGCGACGGCATTTTCCGCGCGGTCATGGGCGAAAACTCCGACCTCGCCCTGGGCGAGCTTTTTGGGGGGGCCCTCCTCACCCGCGCCGCCCTCCCTCACCCGAGCTACGCTCTGACGGCGCCGCACGCGGTCGCGGAGCTCGCCTCGGCGATCGGCGATTTCGAGATCGTCGATCGGGTGGCGGCCGTCGTGCTCGAATCGCCATCAGCGACGACCGCCTCGCTCGTCGCCCTCGCGCATGCGCAAAATCCGGCTTCGCGCCGCACGGAGCTCCTGCACCGCGGGGTGGCGCGCGCGAGAGAACAGGGCCTTCGCGAGGCGGAGATGGATCTCTGCTTCGCGCTCGCCGCCGATGCTTCCGAACGCACCCCGGATCTGTTGCTTCGGTTGGAGAGGTTGACCCGCGACACCGGGCGAGTCGGCCTTCACCCGCAGGTCTTGGCCTGGCTCGATGAGGTCGGGACACGCGATGCGAAGATCGCTCCGCTCGCGTGGCGGCGCAGCGCCGAAGCCAAGGCAAGAGCAGGGCAGCACACCGCCGCCGCCGACCTGGCGCAGCGGGCCGTCGCATCGGCCGTCGACCAGGGCGACACGGCGGGTGAAGCACTCGCGCGCGCGACGCTCGGCGTCGTCGCGCTCTACCGAGCGGAGTGGATCGAAGCGGAGCGCGCGCTGTCACGAGCGCGCCGCCTCATGCCGCCCGACTATCCCGACCAGGAGGAGCGCGCACGGCTCGAGCACAATTTCGGTGTGGTCGCGCTCTATCGCGGCCGCGCCGCCGAAGCGAGAGAGGCTTTCGTGCGCTCGCTGGGCATGAAACGTGAGCTCGGCGATCGATCCGGCGTTCGCGCGTGTCTTCTCAATCTCGGCCTCGCGCTCGCCAAGCTCGGACGCTTGGACGAGGCCGATGGTGCGCTGCGCGAAGCGGTGCTTCTCGCCGAGGCGCTCGGCCAGACAGGTGGTCTGGCTTGGTGTCTCGCCGCTCGCGCGGACGTCGAAGTCCGACGGAAAAATGCCACCGCCGCAGAGCGATGGATCGCCGAGGCTCGAGCGCTCGGCGAAGCGATACCCGCGGCCGTTCGAGCGGATCTCATTCTGCTGTCGGCCAGCGTGAGGCTACTGGAGGGAGATGGTTGCCTCGCTCTCGCGGCTCTCGACGACCTCGACGCACGCTTGCGCGAGGAAGATCCGCTGGTCGATGCGCGAGCGATGGTCGCCGAAGCTCGCGCGTACTTGGCATCCGTTCCCGCCCCGCGCCGCCGAGCGGCGCGTGCGGCCATTCGTGCCCTGCGGCGAGCGCGGGCCGCCCATCTCCCGGAGGCAGAAGAAGAAGCCGCATCGGTCTTGCGCGCTGCCCGATCGGGCCGGGCGGCGACACGTGCCGCGAAGCGCTACCATGGTGCCATGACGACGGAGGCACAGCCGGCGGCCGAGGACGCACTCTGGGCATGGCTCCGTTCCTCCGGCGGAGACATTCCGGTGTCCGACGCGGGATTCGAACTGGCTCGTCTGTCCGTTCAGCAGGGGCAGGCCGAGCGCGGGTTCGTTGCGCTCTTCGACGCGTCGGGCGAGGTCGCGGTGGCATGGGGCGCCGACATCGATGGGCTTCCCATCGCCGAAGCGCTTCAGCGCCTCCCGATGGACGAGCTGCGCATCGCCCTGCGTAAACCGAACGCGGTTTATTTCCGTGATCTCACAACACCTCTCGGCGCGGGCTCGCGTCTCGCGGTAGCGAGCGGCGAGGCAAAACTTCGCGCGGTCGTGGTCCTCGAGCACCGAACGCGCCACGATTGCTTCGACGGGCTCCCCGCCCACCTTCCGACTCGGTGGGCCACCTTGGCCGGTTTGTTGGCGCGCATTTATCGGGAGGTGCCTCCCCACGCAGACGACGCGGTAACCGCTGTCGGTGCTTCCGAACGCTCGGCCCTGTCCGTACCGCGGGCCGAGGATTCGACGACATCTTTCCCATTGCGCAAGCCGCGCCGCTCGTTTCCGGGCATTCTGGGAAAGGCCGATTCCTTGCAGCGCGCGTTGGCTCAGCTCGACACCGCCATCGATTCGGATCTCCCCGTGCTCATCGTCGGCGAGACCGGCACCGGCAAAGAGCTCTTCGCGCGCGCGCTTCACGAGATGGGGCCTCGAGCGCGCTTTCCCTTCCTCGCGGTCAATTGCGGCGCGGTTCCCGAGTCCCTTTTCGAGGCGGAGTTTTTCGGCCATGCGCGCGGGTCGTTCACCGGCGCCGACCGTGCGCGCCCCGGCCTGTTGTCGCGCGCGGAGCGTGGGACGCTGCTGCTCGACGAGGTCGGCGAGCTGCCCCCCAGCCGCCAAGCGTCCTTGCTCCGCGCGGTCGAAACCCACAAGTTCCGGCCGGTGGGGAGCGACGAAGAGCGATCGTTCCACGTGAGGATCGTGGCTGCGACACATCGCGATCTCGGGCGCGCGGTCGAGGAAGGGCGCTTTCGCCGGGATCTCTTGTTTCGGCTCAACGTCATCGAAATTCGAGTGCCGCCGCTGCGCGATCGGGAAGGGGACATCGCCGCGCTCGCGGGTCACTTTCTCGAGAAGGCCGGATCCTCTGCGCAGCTTTCGAAGCGCGCGCTGGAAGCCCTCAGCAGCTATTCTTGGCCGGGCAACGTGCGGGAGCTCGAGCATCACATGCAACGTCTGGCCGCGCTCTCGCCCGACGTGATCGAGCGCGAGATGTTGCCGCGTGAGATCCGCGCCGCCGCACGCGGCTCGCAACGACGGACGGCGCCTCGGAACCCCGAGCAGGAGCGAAGGGAAGTCGAACGCGCTCTCGCTTCAGCAGGGGGCAATATCAGTCATGCCGCCGAACGTCTCGGCGTCACCCGTCACGGCTTGAAGAAAAGGATGGTACGCCTCGGCATGCGCAAGGCAGGCAAACGATGAGAAAGGGTACGACTCTCGTTGCTTGCGCTTGCTGCGTACTGTCAGCTTGTGGCTCGAACGATGCCAGCCTTCTGCCCGCTTCGGACGCTGCCACCGCCCCCAGCGATCAGCGCGTGCAGCCGTCGCCGGACCGTCAGGACGACGTTCATCAGGGCACCGACAGCGCCGGTGAAGCTTCCCTTGGGGGTTGTCCGGCCAACATCGGCGGCATCGCCATCGACGAACACGAGCTCGCCGGCTATCCCCCCTACGCGATCGACGGCTGTACCCTCGTTTACGTGTCGCGACCGCCGGAAGCAGGAACGGCCGGCGATCTCGTCGTACGCGATCTGGTCAATGGAATCGAGACGACGTTGGCCACCGCGGCCGAGTTGCCCCGCCGTCCGACGCTGGCCGGCCCGGTGGTCGCCTGGGAGGCGACCGTCGACGGCCGGCCGGTGGTGCATCTTTCGTACGCGGGCGAACGGCGCACGCTCAAAGGGGCGTTCGATCACGCCGGAGAGCCCCGGGCGGAGAGCGACGGCATCGTGTTCACCGCTTGGCTGACCGCCGATCCCTCCGGGGATACCGACGTGTTGCTCTATCTTCCAGCCACCGAAGAGATCATTCCGATTGCAACCGGCCCTTCGCAGCAGCGCTTTGCCGACATCTCACCCACTCACATCGCGCTGACTGACTTCAGTGAGGATCCCGATGGCCGCTACGATGGCAACAACGAGGATCTCGCCGACATCTTCGTTTACGATCGAACGACTCGCGAGCTGGTTCGAAGAGCCATGCCGGGCACCAAAGAGGCATTTCCGATGCTGCCGTCGGCCACGGCTCTCGCCTATCTGCACTGGAACTGGGTGGATGTGCACCCTGAGCCGAAGCTTGCCGGCTATCGTTTGAGGATTGGTTCGACGACTGGGGACGTCCAAGGCGATAAAGAGATCGCGTCCGTCGTCGCCTACGCCCCGCCGTACATTCGTCCGGCGGCGCGGTACGGAACCGTCGAGTGGGTCGCTTCTCCCTCGGGCGCGTATACCTTCTGGCGCGCGGCCGCCGACACGTCGTGGACGCCGGTTGCGGTAGAAG
>Ga0137374_10009938_pt1 | contig 11217 bp, 7 predicted proteins | sample SagtaG_20_FD_104811 | JGI IMG/M metagenome (GOLD analysis project Ga0137374, IMG submission 104811) | Vadose zone soil microbial communities from Sagehorn Ranch, Mendocino, California, USA - Sage1_R_100_16 metaG | ecosystem: Environmental > Terrestrial > Soil > Vadose zone | place: USA...
AGATAGCAATGGTGCCGCCACCGAGTATGGCGGTTCCAAAGGCCAGATTCTCAGCGTTTGTCCTGGATATGATAGCAACCAAAGCGATCATTAGCGCAAAGATTGCGAAGGATATTTGAATGAAGGTAGTTACTCGTGTCGTTTGATTCCTTATCTCTTGCTCGAATTCGACAAGCTTCTCACCTGCTTTTGTGAACAGCGCACTCCGTAACTCATCAATACCATAGTCCGGCATTATCACGCGCTTCGGCGGAAATGGGTATCGCTCGAATTCCGAATCAGATTTTGAGTCAAATGGCGTTGTCTTCACAAAGTCGATTAAGGCGATGGCCTCGCCGATGTGAAGCGTCACCTCCCTATCAGACAAGTTGTAAATCGGACAAAACAGATGTCCGACATACCCAGGATCTACCTGTGGACCGCCCACCCATAGCAATCCCGAATAAGCATGCTTCACTCGGATATTCCAGCGCGCAATTAGATATCGTGGAATACAGAGAACTTCAGTCGTCTTAAGAACCGCAACCTGAAATGGCGGTATCACCACCTTGTTTTTTTGATCGCTGTCAGCATCCAAAGTTAGAAACTCGCCAGAAATAAAGTACTCGTTACCGACTGTCAGCTCATACCCGGCCGGTTTAAGATTTTTCGGATCGAAAGGGCGAATCAGGTGGCAATGTCGTACGTAGAACTGAATCTCGTCGCGGAGCAGCACGCCGTTCACGTTCTTGTGCGGGTCATCCGCTGAGGGAGGGAGATCCGCCAGCTTGTGGCGTTCGGATACTCGTTTCTGTGAGAGTGATGGCATAGTTGATCCTCAGCCGCGCACCCTTAGGGCAGGTGATAGAATTTACGTCGCCTCGAAGCCTGCGACTTTGAATTTGAGGAAGAGCCGTTTTCCGAGCACAATGCATTGGACATCCTCGGGGACGCCATCGGGAACATCGGCGACGATCTCGACGCTGATCAATAGCGATGCGCGGGACCGGGCGACCCGTGTATCGATTTGGAGGAGTGAATCACCGCTCGCTCGTTTCGACGGGTGCGAAGGACGCGAATCGAGTGCGGATATACTCCTTGGCGCTGTCAGGCGGCAGTTTCACGGTGCCCGGACCGCTGCGGACGAAAAAGTCGCCCTCAGGAGTGGCTTCAATCCCTTTCCACTTGAGGAACACCGGTTCCGGGCTCCGTTGGCAGCTCACCACACAGACGGTCTTGCCCTGCACGATCTGCGTCTTCGGGTCGATACACGTACCCGCACGGTCGCCCATCCCGTTCCGCACCACCTGAGCAAGGTGGCGCATGAATTTATCGTCGTTATCGAGCTGGTCGCGCTCGATGCCGACGACCGAGCCTTCATCCGCCACGCCGAGCAAGAGGTCGCCGCCCTCGGTATTGAGGAAGGCGGCAATCGTCTTCAGGGCCGCGTGTGTCACGCCCTTGTCGTCCCGCCGGTCCTCTTTCAGGCTCCAGCGCAGCGTCGACTTGAACTCTAAGGATTTCGATTCGCCCCGCTTGATCAGCTCCTCGGCATTGCGGTGGCCGCGCACGTACTGGTCGAATAGGAAGTTTTTGAGCGCATCACCGAAGGCGTGATCGTCGGTAATCCGCTTGTACAGATCGAAATTGGTTTCGACGATCTCCTGGATCACGTTTTCGACCTTGTGGTCGAAGGTGAGCCGCACGTTCTCCCGCGTGTTGACGCGCGCCGCGGCTTCGAGCGCCGCGTCGTCGTCAAGCTTCTCCATCATATGGGCGAGCGTTATGCGGTGCTCCGGACCGAGATTGAGACCGAAGCGTTCGTTCAACTCGGCGATAATGCGGGATAGGGCCTCGACCTCCTCCGGCGCCAGCCCGTAACCGCCCTTGGTGCCCACCGGGTCGAGCACGCCCGCTTTGCGGTCGAGCGCGATTTTGCCGCTGCCGGTCTGCTGAATCCGGTACGACTCCATGTCGATATTCTGCTGAACCTCTATCGGCAGCTCGTCCTTGTCGGGCGGGAGCAGACGCCGCAGATGGCGCGCGAAAACGTACAGCTTCTCCAGGTCCGCGTCGGCGAACGTCAGCACTTGCGACAGGAACGCGTAGAGGCGGACGTAATCGGTGAGCTGGCCACGGAAATCGTGCCGCTCATCCCTCGATATTTCCTTGAAGCGCTCGACCACCGGGGCGAGCACCGCATAGAGGCGGTCCTGGGTGGCCTTCGGGTCGAAATACACCTTGGCAAAGGCGCTTACATCGGCATCGCCAAAGACCGGAAACGTGCGGAGGCGCGTCTGGACCTCGTACAGCAGATTGGGGTCGGTCGCCTCCGATAGCAGCGTCGTCTCGTAATAGGGCTCGAAAGCGGCCTTGATCTCGTCGGCCTCGTTGGCGAAGTCGAGCACCATCGTGCCGCGCTTCTCCGGGTGGATGCGGTCGAGACGGGACAGGGTCTGGACCGCATTCACCCCGCCGAGCTTCTTGTCGACGTACATCGTGTGCAGCAGCGGCTGGTCGAAGCCGGTCTGGAACTTGTTGGCCACCACGAGGAACCGGTATCCCGGCTTCTCGAACTCCGCAGCCGTCTGGCGCTCGCCGATCACCTTGTCCTTGCCCGCCGAGTTCATCCCGGATTCCGTGTAGGCCTGGCCACCGTCCTGGACAGTGCCGGAGAACGCGACGAGCGTCTTCCACGGATAGCCGCGCTCCTCGAGGTACCGATCCAGCGCGAGCTTGTAGCGCACGGCGTGCAGGCGCGAGCGCGTCACGATCATGGCCTTCGCCCGGCCGCCGATCTCGTTCTGCGCCTGCGCGGCGAAGTGCTCGACCATGATGCGGACTTTCTCGTGGATGGCGTGCGGGTGCAGCTCGACGAATGACTTGAGCAGGTACGAGGCCTTCTGCTTGTCGTAGCGAGGATCGTCCTCGATCTTCTTGAGCAGCCGCCAGTAGGCCTTGTAGGTCGTGTAGTTCTCGAGGACGTCGAGGATGAAGCCCTCCTCGATGGCCTGCCGCATGCTGTAGGGGTGGAAGGCCTCGAACTTTCCGTCGGCCCGCTTGGTGCCGAACAGCTCGAGCGTCTTCTGCTTCGGCGTGGCCGTGAAGGCGAAGGTCGAGAGATTCGGGAGCCGGCCTCGCCGCTGGATCTCCTCGAGGATCGCGTTCTCGAGCTCCTCCTCGGGCGTCTCCGCCTCGGCCTCCTCCTGCTCCGCTTCCTCCAGGCTCCGCGATGCCAGGACGGCCTTGAGGCTCTTCGTGCTCTCGCCGGACTGCGAGGAGTGGGCCTCGTCGACGATCACCGCGAAGCGGTGCCCCGGGAGCGCTCCGATCTCCTGGGCGATCACCGGGAACTTCTGCAGCGTGGTCACGATGATGGTCTTCCCCGACTCGAGGGCTTCCCGGAGCTGGCGGGAGGTCTGGTCGATGTTCTCCACCACGCCCAGGGTCTGCTCGAACTGGCGGACGGTGCGCTGGAGCTGCCGGTCGAGGACGCGACGATCGGTGACGACCACGATCGAGTCGAACACTCGCCGGTCATTGGCATCGTGAAGCGTCGAGAGCTGATGGGCGAGCCACGCGATGGTGAAGCTCTTGCCGCTTCCGGCGGAGTGCTGGATCAGGTACCGCTGGCCGGTCCCACGTCCCCGGGCATCGGCGACCAGCTTGCGGACGGCATCGAGCTGCTGGTAGCGGGGGAAAATGAGGAAACGCTGGCCCGTCTTGCGGCCCCTGTCATCCTCCTCATCGACCTCGTGGATGAACTGGCGGATGAGGTCGAGCACACCGTCGCGAGCCCAGATGTCCTCCCAGAGGTAGCGCGTGGCATAGCCTTTCTGGGTCGGCGGGACGGGAGGGTTCCCGGCCCCACCGAAGCGCCCCTGGTTGAACGGGAGGAAAACTGTCTTCGGCCCTGCAACGCGCGTGGTGACGAACACCAGCTCCGGATCCACGGCGAAATGGGCCAAGCACCGGCCGTACGCGAGCAGCGGTTCGCGCGGGTCGCGATCGATCTTGTACTGCCGGATCGCGTCCTCGACGGTCTGGGCATTGAGCGGGTTCTTGAGCTCGGCCGTGAAGGTCGGAATCCCGTTCAGGAAGAGCACGAGGTCGAGACTCTTCCCGTCCTTCTCGCTGTATCGGAGCTGCCGCACCACGGCGAAGAGGTTCGCGGCGTGCAGGCGCTGGAGCTGCTCGTTCAGCCCGCTCGCTGGCCGGAAGAAGGCCAGCCGAAACGTGCATCCGGAGTCCTTGATGCCGTTGCGCAGCACGTCGAGGGAGCCACGGCGGCCGATCTCGCGCGAGAGCCTCGCGAGGAAGCGTTCCTTCACCTCGGCCCCGTAGTGCTGCCGCAGCTTCTCCCACTCCTTCGGCTGGGTGGCCAGGAGGAAATCAACCACATCACGTGGAAGCAGGCAGAGCCCGCGGTCATAGTCCTGCGGCCGCCGTTTCCGGTAGCCACCCGGGACGGGGCCATCGCCGTAGGGCGCCAACGTCTCGCGGACGGCCATGGAGTCGCCCGGACAGGCGTCGGGACCGTTCTCGAGGAGCGCGCACTCGATCGCCTCCTCGAAGCGTCGCTCGGCGATCTCGGGGCTCACAGTGGCTCCGTCCCTTCGTTCAGGATGGCCAGGTAGCGATCGTACGCGAAGACCCGGTTGCGTCTCCGTCCCGTCAGCTCACGGGCGATGTCGAGTTCCGCGAGCATCCGTATCCCGGCCGTGGCGGCGGGGAACGAGAGTCCGGTGCGCTGGCTCACCGCCGTGAGCGAGGTCACCGGCCGCTCTCTCAGGAGGTCATGGACCCGCAGCGCGGATCCGGCGGCCCGCCCGCCCCCCTGGATGCGCGCCCGGTCCTCGGCGAACAGCGCCACCAGACGCTGTGCCGTCGTCACGGCCAGATCCGCCATCATCCGCACGCCCTCCAGGAGGAAATCGAGCCACCCCTCCCAGTCCCCCTCCGCACGGACCAGGTCGAGGAGGCGGTAGTACTCCTCCCTGTGCTGCTTGAGGTAAAGGCTCAGATAGAACGCGCGGACCTGCTCGCCCACGCCTTCCGTCACCGCGTACCGGCCCGTGATGCCCCGTCTCATACCCTGTTCCACTATTCAGCGATGCTTGACAGCAAGATAGCCTATCCAGGGTTGGCACCGTATCGCTTAATAACTCCGCCGGCCCGCCTGGCGGGCGCCTCGCGAACGGTCATGGCCCCCCGCACGGCCGTCGGGCCCGCTCTCGAGGAGGGCGCACTCGATCGCCTCCTCGAAGCTTCGCTCGCTGACCTTCATGCGCCGGCGCCCTTCGCGGAGGCCCGGACGACGCGGGACCGCCGCCGTGCAGCACTTCTGGCGCCGAGGACGGTCCTGGCGGAACGGTTACGACCTTCCCGTGTCGGTAGACGACCACGGGGACCCCCGCCTGCTTGTGCAAAGCCAGGGCATCTCGTGCTGCTGCCTCTACCGCCCGGTCCACCAGCGTGCCCTCGACAAAGATGCGCCCAATCCTCGTCAGTCGCGCTCGCTTCATGATCCCGCCTCAGCCTGAAGTCTCGCCCATGGCGGAGGCGTTGAGCCCGCTGGAGGGGGCCGCACTCGATAGATTGCTCGAAGCTCGGCTCGAAGGTCTCCATCATGATCGTCGTTTCGTCGCGCCTCTCGTGATGACCTGCGGGTCGCCGGCGAGTTGCACGAGCGGCACGACATCGACCCGGCGGTCCAGAGGGTAGCTCACGTCACCCGGGTAAAGAACGGTCAGCCGCTCCAGCCGGAGATCGGACAGCGCGATCCGCATGGAGGGAGTCAACCGCGGCGCGTCCTGGAACTTGACCTCGACGCCATAGCGTCGCCCGCCCTTGACGAGCAGCAGATCGAGCTCCGCGCCGGTGTGCGTAGCCCAGAAGTAGGCCCCCTCGGGGCGCACAACGCTGATCGTCTCCTCGATGACGTAGCCCTCCCATGAGGCACCAACCTTCGGGTGCGAGAGCATCTCACGCTCACTCCTCAGCCCGAGCAGAGTATGCAGGAGACCACTGTCCCGAAGGTAGACCTTCGGGGCCTTGACCTGCCGCTTCTTGAGGTTTTCGTACCAGGGCCGAAGTGGCCGGACGAGGAAGAGTCCCGATAGCAGGTCGAGGTAGCGCCGGGCCGTCGGCTCGGTGACGCCGAGCGATCGGGCCGCCTCGGCGGCGTTCCAGACCCCGCCGTGGTAGTGGGCGACCATGGTCCAGAAGCGCAGGACCGTCGCCGGTGGGATCGTGATTCCGAGCTGCGGGAGATCGCGCTCCAGGTACGTGTGGATGAACTGCTCCCGCCAGGCATAGCTGGCCTGCTCGGAGCGCGCCAGGTACGAAGGCGGAAATCCGCCCCGCCGCCAGAGCCGCCGCGCCGCCCCCGCTCCGAGCTCGTCCAAGCCGAACCCGGTCAGCGTGACGGTCTCGATCCGGCCGGCGAGGCTCTCCGAGGACTGCCGGAGGAGGTCGGGGGTCGCGCTGCCAAGGATCAGGAAGCGCGCCGGGAGGGGACGCCGGTCGGCCAGGACGCGGAGGACCGGAAACAGGTCGGGTCGGCGCTGGACCTCGTCGAGGACGACCACGCCACGGAGCGGCGCAAGCGCGGTCATCGGCTCCGCCAGGCGGGCGAGGCTACGTGGGTCTTCGAGATCGAAGTACGCCGGAGAATCCGACGGCACGATCCAGCGGGCGAGCGTCGTCTTTCCGGCCTGACGCGGGCCGACGATGGCCGTGACCCGGCTCCGCTTCAACGCCGCGCGAATCTCCGCGAGCCGTCGTGACCGCTCGACCATCGCCCCGGACCATACCATGAAAAAAGGAAAAGAATCGTTCGATTTTCATGATACGAGCCGCCGACCACCGAGGCCTATTCAGTCCGCCCTCGACACGAGCCCAGCCGATCAAGAGTTCAGCTCCGATCGCTCAACAAGGGCCCGCTCAATTGGCCTCTCTGACGTCGATCTTGCCCGTCACCGCCGCGGAGATGAGGGCTGTGCGGGGTTCCTTCAGGCGGTCGATTGCATTGCGAACATGTCCCACGACCATCTCGGACTGCCCTCCGTCTCGGTCACGGACTTCGACAACCGCGCATTGTTCTTCGAGCGCAGGCAGCGCGACCTTTCACACATCCGCGCCGCAATGCTGCCGCAGCTTCTCCCACTCCTTCGGCTGGGTGGCCAGGAGGAAGTCACAAGGGCTCCGCGGCGGCCGATCTCGCGCGAGGGCCTCGCGAGGAACCGCTCCTTCAACTACGTCACGCGGCAGCAGGCAGAGCCCCCGGTCGTAGTCCTGCGGCAGCCGTTTCCGGTAGCCTCCCGGGACGGCGCCATCGCCGTACGGCGCGAGCGCCTCGCGAACGGTCGTGGGGTCCCCCGCGCAGGCGTCGGGCCCGTTCTCGAGGAGCGCACACTCGATCGCCTCCTCGAAGCTGCGCTCGGAGACTCTCACGTGCCGACGGCACCTTTCGCGGAGGCCCGGACCGCGCGGGACCGCCGCCGTGCAGCACTTCTGGCCCCGAGGACGGTCCTGGCGGAAACGGTCACGACCTTCCCGTCCCGGTAGGCGACCACGGGAATCCCCGCCTGCTTGTGCAAAGCCAGGGCATCCCGTGCCGCTGCCTCTACCGCCCGGTCCACCAGCGTGCCCTCGACGAAGATGCGTCCAATCCTCGTCAATCGCTCTCGCTTCATCATCTCGTCTTTACCTGGAGTCCCTTCCCACGCCTCCGGGTCGCTGACCCGCGCGACCACGTCGCCCTGGCCAGCGGCAACAAGCCGAGGCGCCGACGCCCCGGAGTTGTCGTAGACGCGCGGCGCCCGTCTTGTCGCCAAGGCCCGTTAGAGGCGGAAGAAGTTGCGAAGCCGGCCTGGTAGCGCCGCCGCCTCACTGTCACTTCCGGGACGCTGTGCCCGCCCATGCGCACCCGCTCAGCGACGCTGCACGGCCACGTGCGCGGCTGGAAAAGATAAGGAACACCAGCGAAGGCCACCCGCTCCGGATCGAACCCCGAGATGCCTCTGGCGATCACGTCGGCGTCCAGAACTCGCTCACGCCCAGTGCCCCCCTCAAGAGCCTCGGAGCCAGTGTCGACTTCCCAGCCCCGTTCGGTCCGGCGAGGACGACCAGGCTCGGTCGCCTGGGGTATCTCACACGGTCTCATCCCGCACGTCGATCCTGCCAGTCACCGCCGCCGAGATGAGAGCAGTGCGGAGTCCTCTGAGGTGGTCGATAGCATCGCGAACGCTCCGAATCAGCCCATCTAGCCTCGTTGTCTCTCCGTCGAGGAACTTCGCGATTAGAGCCTGCTCTGGAAGCAAAGGCACAGCAATCCATCGCTCTTTGATGTTTTCGGCGTGAACATTCTGATTCGCCCCCCCATGTAGCGAACTGATAAGGCTCTCTCGGAAGCATCGGGAGCCGAACGCATACCGAAGAAACTCGAGATCCATGGCTGCGAACCTGAAACGGATCAGGTACGAGGCGAACACCGCACGCTCCGGTTGCCGGACGATCCCGAAGCGGCCTATGGTCCCGCTTCGCGCAAAGAGGAAATCACCCTCGCTGATCCCGAACTCGAGCTCGGCCTTCTTCGTAATCTGCACGAAAGGCATATTTGCGAAGGAGACGTTTCCGTCATCATCGACGTCTGTTATCCTTGCCAGCTTCACGCCATCGTCAACGTAAGCCTGCTCCGTGTAGAAGCCTTGCTTGTGCTCGGCCGTGATCGACTTCACACGAACAGCGCTCCAGTGCGCCGGAATCTCGCCGAGCCACTCAACCCCGGAGTCCTTCATCGGAACGTTCGGGGCGAGGCCCTTGGTAACGGCGCGCGTGATGAGCGCGCTCCGCTTCTCCTGAAGGAGCTCGATCAGCCGCTCCTTCTTCGCCACCAGCGCATCGATCTTCGTCGTCTCCCGATCGAGGAACGCCGCAATCGCAAGCTGCTCCGAGAGTGGGGGAACGGCAAAGAGGCCGTCCTTTATCGCATCGCTGGACAGGCCAAAGCGAGTTATGCCATTCGCTGCGATCTGGAATTGATCCCGAGGTCCAACGGCTGAGAATGCGCGCGCCAGGAACCTGCCATCCAGCTCCGGCAGTGGTCGAATGTGTGCGAGATGGTATCCGGACACGACGTCATCGAAATCCTCGGTCACGACGGCAGAGACTGCGATGTCGGTCCAAGATTCGGAATCCTTAGTGATTAGGACGTCGCCGCGGCGAAGCGACAACCGCTCTCGTTGCTCCGGCGTAGCGGTAGCGGACATGAACTCGATCGCGCTCGTTATGTGGTCGTTGTAGTAGACGTCAACGTAGTTGCAGAGTCGGACGGGCACGTCGCCCTCGACCGACTTCTTGTCCACGTTGCTCAACTGGACACGCGCGATCGTCTTGAGACGCCTCACCTCCCAATGGGCCGGAATCTCCCCCAGCCACTCGAAGCCAGAGTCCTTGTACTCCGGATAGAGCTTGAACCGGCGCACGCTGCTTCGGCCCTGCTCCTTCATCGCCTGGCTCACGATGCTGCCTCCCGCTCCGGCGGTTCCGGCACGGGCGGTGCCCAGGGACCGGCCGGCGGCCAGGTGTCGGAGAACGGGCGGCCGTCAGTGACCGCGCTCCAGAGTGGACGGAGGAACGCTTGGATTTGCTCGCCCACGATGGTGAAGTCAGCGGGGGCACCGGGCAGGTCAGCGCGGAAGAGGTATCGCCCCCACTGTGCCGCGCGATCCGGGTATGAATAGAAGGCCGGCGTGAAGGCGACCGGCTGGACCTCGGTCAAAGGCGTGCGCCGTCGCTCGAACGTGGCGGCGATCGCTCGGGCGAGAACCCGACCCGAGAAGGAGAAGTGCGTGGCGAGCACGAGGACGTCGTAAAAATCCTTGTAACGGCTGTTGGCCGCGCCGAGGACCACCATAGCGTGAACCTTCTCAGCGACGACCGCTTCGCGAGGGTAGGCGCGGATGCGGGGCGCGGGGCCTTCGAGGAGGACCGGGTACTCCTCGTACTGCGCGGGAGGCTCGATCGCGTTTCCGAACCCGACGTCGATCTGCAGGGTGATCCTCGCTGTTCCGAGCAGGACCTGAAGCTGTACGCGGAAACCGTGGTACTCGCTCTGGTCCCGGATGGGCTCTGCCCCGACGGTGTCCGCCTGGAACGCGAGCCCGTCAGTGGGGCAGGAGACCGCGCAGATGTCCTGCATGATCGCGACGAGCGCCCGCGAGTCGTCTTCCGTGTACCCGGTGAGATCCAGATCTCGCGTGGCCCGATACAGCGACCCGCCCCAGAGGGCAAAGAGCATCGCTCCCTTGAGAACGAACCGCTCCCGGTACCGCGATGCTCCGAGGCGGTACAGGAAGCGCTCCGCAGTGTAGCGCTTGAGCGTGAGGTTGAAGTCCTCCCGGCGCTCTCGCGCTCCTGCGAGGAGGCGCATGTGGACCGATGCGGGAACGTTCTTGCGGGCCTCTTTCACGACGCGATCGACTCCAGGTAGGGGGAAATCACCGTCTGGATCCGACAGACCTCGGCCGCCCGCGCGATCTCGTCCACGGTCGCCCTACGCGAGCTGACGGCGTCTCGGAGTGCTTCGAGAGCGACGTCCATCCCGATCTTCTTGCGGTAGCGGAAGCAGTCCACCACCGTCCGCGCCGGCGAGGTGAGGCGCACGGGAACGCCGAGAACCTCACGGGTCTCAATCGCGTAGCGGAGCATCGGTCCGGAGAAACGCACGACTCTCACCGGCAACCCCGAAGCCTGCGGCTTCCGCGCTTTGCGGTCGAGCGCGATCCAGACGTCGCGGGGAGCCTGGGTCCCGATGCCGTGGACGTGCAGCGCTGTCAGGAGGCAGACGATCGCTCCGGGGATCCGCTTGCTGACGGTGGCGATGGTCTCGAGTTCGCTAAGCGGAGCGTCGCGTAGTCGGTAGAGCCCCCGGCCGATGCGCTGGACCTCACCACGTCGCAGCATTCCCATGAGACGGCCTCGGGGGATTCCCCGCGTCTCCAGATCCCGCGCCCGCAGGACACCGGGCAGACTATCGCCCGTGGTGGACGCCCTCCTCTGGAGGAGTCTACGCATATTCCAGATGATACAAAATGTCGGCACTTAGACGCAATAGCCGACGTTTTGTCACATTGTCGGTCCTCGCTAAGCTGGCCCTTAGTCGAGCAATCAGTCCGTGCGCGTCAAGAAACCGGTGCCGTGCCCGTCACCTCGGCCAGCATCCTGAGGATGTCC
>Ga0137374_10009940_pt1 | contig 11216 bp, 9 predicted proteins | sample SagtaG_20_FD_104811 | JGI IMG/M metagenome (GOLD analysis project Ga0137374, IMG submission 104811) | Vadose zone soil microbial communities from Sagehorn Ranch, Mendocino, California, USA - Sage1_R_100_16 metaG | ecosystem: Environmental > Terrestrial > Soil > Vadose zone | place: USA...
AGAGGTGGCGGCCGCCGTTGCGGGCGATCTCCCGCGAGACCACCGACTGGTTACGGCCCAACCCCGCCGCGATCACCCGATCCGACAGATCCGCGGCCACACCCCGGGAAATCTCTTCACGCTAGTCTATACACAATGGCCTACCCCGCACCCGCAACACCCAGTCAGCACAAACACATGATCATCTCATGTGATGCACTGACCGCTGGAGACCGCCACGCCCTTCAGACGGTATCCATCCTCGCTCCGGGTCCGCTCGCCCAGCTACGCTCCGACCTCGTCGAGATCCGGCCGCTATTTGATATCGACGAGCAAGCGCTGCGCAGCTCGGTCATCCTCCGAGGGCAGCATCAGCCTCGCCCTGTCGATGGTCTATCGGCGAGCGCTCGGCTTGAGGACTGCGAACGCCGAGCCCACGCCCTGTTGTCTGGGTGGACCGACACGCTCGTCGACAGCCTCAACGAGACGGAGATGGCCGAGCAGATCGGCTACATCGCCGACACTCAAGCGAAGACGCAGATCGAAGCGCTTGTTGCCACCCGCATGCTGCCCGAACCTATCAGTCAGGATTTTATCGATGCCCTTAATCAAGTCTTCAACCGAGTCGACATCCGCCACGTCTCGCCCACCGAGCTGACGGTCGCGCTGTTCCCCGACACGTCGCCGGCGACGGCTGACCAGCTACGCCACCGGCTTGATGCGCTGCTCGTCGGCGCGATCGGTATGGCCGACCCAGGGCGTGTGCGATTCCTGCCGGCCGAGGAGACATCGTGACCGAGTTCGTCGACGATCCCTCGACATGGGATATCGCAGCCGAGCGTCGGCGGCTTGCCCGCCGGCTCGCGGATGTTCGCTCGCGCCCGGGGTCGCCGGTCGGCGACGACAACCACATCCTCGCCATGTCGCTGCCGCCCTATGCCACAGCATGCCCGAACCCAGATCTTGCTGAATGGTTGGCTGCCGGGAATCGGGGCGGCCGTAGCAGTCATGAGTATGTCGATCCCGGGCCCTTCACAACAGACATCTCGGAGGGCAAGTCGAGCCTCGTCTATAGAGCGCACTCGTACCCGACGAAGGTACCTCCAGCCGCAATCATGCGGTTCCTCCTCCACTACACCGAGCCTGGGGACGTCGTACTCGACGGCTTCTGCGGCACGGGCATGACGGGCGTTGCCGCCCAGGCATGCGGCGCGCCGACGGTCGACGTGCGTCGGCAAATTGAGAGAGAGATGGGCAAGGTCCGATGGGGACCGCGACGCGCCGTGCTGGCCGATCTATCGCCATCGGCGACGTTCGTCGCCGCTGGGCTAAACCTGCCAATCGACGCGGACGCCTTCGACCGGCGTTCGGCGGAGATCCTCGACGAGTTCGACGCCGAGTGGGGTTGGATGTATCGCACGACCGATGAGCGTGGCGTGGAGCGAGCATTCGACTATGTCGTCTGGTCCGAGGTCTTCACTTGTACCGCGTGTGCTGGACCTGTCGTGTTCTATGACGTGGCATTCGACCGGCGTACCGGCGTAGTAAGCAATGGGTTCCGGTGCCCAACCTGCGGCAAAGAACTGACGAAGTCCACCGTGGAACGACGGATAGTCCCGTTGCGAACCCTTCCCGGCGACACGACCGACCGAATCGAGATGCGCCCTGTGGCCATTCACTACCGCGTCGGCTCGGCGAAGAAGATCAAGAGTCCTGACGAAAACGATCTCGCCGTACTGCGACGTATCGCTGCGGTGGGTTTACCCGGTTCGGTCCCCACGGATCCACTGCCGATAGACACCATGTACCACGGCAGTCGGCTGGGGCCGAAGGGATTCACTCACGTTCACCACCTCTGGAGCGATCGCGCTCTCGCGGCGTTGGCTGCACTCTGGCGGTCCTGTGGTGAGGAGGCTGACCCCATTCTCCGTTTGGCCCTGTTGTTCTGGGTGGAGCAGGCCATGTGGGGCTTATCCTGGATGAATCGCTACAAGGCCGCGGACCACTCGCAGGTAAACCGGGCGCAAAGCGGCGTGTACTACGTCAGTTCCCTTATCTCAGAATGCCATCCGCGCTACAACTTAGAGGGGGGACAACCGGCGCGCGGGAAGCGGCGAGCACTCGTGAAGACGTGGGAAGCGAGTCCTTCGCGGCTCGGCCAGGTGGCAATCTCGACAGGTTCATCCACTACCATAGCTTTACCCACCGCCAGCGTCGACTACGTCTTCGTCGATCCGCCCTTCGGCTCGAATATTCCGTACGCCGATCTGGCTATCCCGGTCGAGTCATGGCACGGCGTCCGCACCGACAGCGCCGAAGAAGCAGTTGTAGGCAAGGCGGCTCGCTTCGTGCGTACATTGAGTGAATATGGCGAGCTGATGGAGCGGTGCTTTGCCGAGTTCCATCGTGTCTTGAAGCCGGGGCGATGGATGACGGTGGAATTCTCGAATTCCTCGAACGAAGTATGGCTGACGATTCAACATACCCTGGCCAGGGCCGGGTTCGTGGTGGCCGACACGCGAATTATTGACAAGGAGCACTTGTCCTACCGCCAGGTAACGGCCACAAATGCGGTCAAGCGTGACTTGGTCATCTCTGCGTACAAGCCGGCCGACGAGCTAGCGTCCCGGATTGGTCCGGCGATCGGCACTCCGGATACGGCGTGGGCGTTCGTACGCGAGCATCTTCACCACCTGTCGACTGCCATCGAGCGAGACCCTAACGGCGATCTGCGGGTCATCCGCGAACGCCTTCCTGACAGACTCTTGGACCGCATGGAGGCGTTTCACATTCAGCGTAACCTGGCCATCCCCGTCACGGCTGCCGAGTTCTACGCTGGGTTATCGCAGCGGTTCCCCCAGCGTGATGGTATGTACTTCCTTGAGGAGCAGGTCGAAGCGTACGAACGACAGCGGATGACCATCAAGGAGCTCAAGGCCGCCCAGTTGTTCATCACCGATGAGGACTCTGCCATCCAGTGGCTCCGTCAGTTCTTGAAGAGCCGGCGCAGTCCGCAGGGCTATGCCGCCATCCAGCCCGAGTTCTTCCGCGAGGTTCAGGCGGGGCTCCCCGACTGGGAGGTGGCACCCGACCTCAAGGTCTTGCTCGATCGAGCGTTTGTGCAAAATGACGATGGTCGTTGGTACGTCCCTGACCCAAAGAAGGATGCCGACCTCGAAAAGCTCCGCAAGCGAGAGCGGATCAAGGAGTTCGCGAATTACGCCAGCGGACGGGGTGCGCTCAAACACTTTAGCCTCGCAGCTGTACGGGCGGGGTTCTCGGATGCCTGGGAGCGCAGGGACTTCAAAACGATTGTCACCGTCGGTCGACGCCTTCCCACGGAAGCGTTCGCCCAGGACGAGCGTCTGCTCTTCTACCTCGACAACGCCGAGCAGCTGACCGCCTGACATGGATACGGCGTGGTGGGCTAGGCGTGGCGAGCCTGTTCGGGTGTTGACTACCGAGCAGCTCTGGGGTTTGACGGTTGCTCTCATCGCTGTTCCTTCAACCGGCCATCTCGAACGGGTTCCAGCGTCTGAACTCCGGCCGCTAGTTGAGCGGACATGGACTCCTGACGAGGTTGCTTGGCGAGCCGTGTCTGGCCTTGTCTGGCGCGCCATGACCGATGGTGAGCCCCTTGCTGTCGCACGGGGCGGCGTTGTCCCGTTGCCGCACCAACTCGCGGTTCTCGACCGGGCCATGTCGACACAGCCTTTGCGTCTGCTACTCGCTGACGAAGTGGGCCTCGGCAAGACAATTGAAGCCGGGCTAATCGTTTCCGAGCTCAAGGCACGTGAACTCATCCGCCGCGTGCTCGTCGTTGCGCCGAAGGGTGTGCAGCTGCAATGGATAGCCGAAATGGCCGACCGCTTCGGCGAGGAGTTCGTCCTGGTTGGCCCAGGCGGCGTGCCGGTCGATGCCGGCATCGACCCGTGGCGCGTTTTCGACCAGGTAGTTTGCTCGCTCGACGCGGTGAAGCCGCTCCGAACCCGCACCGGATGGACGCCGGAGCGCATCGCGGCACACAACGAGCGGCGGGCCCGAGCCATCGTCGAAGCAGGCTGGGACCTTGTCGTGATCGACGAAGCCCACCATGTCGCCGGATCCAGCGACGAGGTCGCCCGTCACCAGCTCGGCCCACGACTCGCGGAGTCGCCCCCCCCGCTGCTTTTGTTATCGGCCACGCCACACTCGGGCCAGTCCGAGGCGTTCGCGCGCCTGCTTGGGTTACTCGACGACGGCTTTCTGCACGGGCGGCCGGTTCTCCGTGAGCTCGTCGCCCCGCTGGTCGTCCGCACCGAGAAGAGAGACGCCACCGACGCTTCGGGACGGCCGTTGTTCCGACCGCGCACCACAACCCTCGTCACAGTGCCGTATGGTGAACGCCACGTAGAGCGATCGTTGTACGAAGCGGTCACCGACTACGTGCGCCACGGTTACAGGCGTGCTCGTGTCGAGCGCCGGCCGGCAGCCGGGTTTCTGGTGCTGCTCATGCAACGCCTCGTTTCCTCGAGTACGGCAGCCATTCTCGCCGCTCTCGAACGGAGACTGTTGGCGGTCACGACTGAGGATCAACAGCTTCGCCTGTTCAGCGACCGCATCAGTGAGTGGGATGACCTAACCGGCGAAGAACAGCAGGCGGTGCTGGCGGACGTCCACGGGCCAGTGTGGGGCGGTGAGCGCGCCGAGATCGCAAGGCTTGTCGATCTTGCACGTAAGTCAAACGCCGCCGGAATCGATGCAAAGGCACGGTATCTCCTCGACCTCCTGAGCCAAGCTGCGCGCGACGAGGGGAACCCGACAACCAAAGCCGTGGTCTTCACCGAGTTCGTACCGACGCAGGAGATGCTGGTGGATGTGCTTGGCGGCATCGGCATTAGCGCGGTCGCCGTGAACGGGTCGATGTCGATCAGTGAGCGACGGGATGCGCAAGAGGAGTTCCGCGCGACCGCGCGCGTGCTTGTTTCGACCGATGCCGGTGGCGAGGGCATTAACTTGCAGTTCGCCCACCTCGTCATTAACTACGACCTTCCCTGGAGCCCGACTCGGATCGAGCAGCGTATCGGCCGGGTCGACCGGATCGGCCAGGTCGCCGATGTGACCGCATACAACCTTGTCTGCGAGTCCTCCGTCGACGCCCGAGTACTTGAGGTGCTCGAGCGGAAGCTCGCAGTCATCCTGGACGAGCTCGGCGCCGACAAGTCCGGGGACGTCCTCGCAAGCGTCGAGAGTCACCTCGACGACTTGTACGCTGCCGCGATCCTCGATCCCGACAGCCTGAATGCCGCGGCGGACTCAATGAGTGACCACGCCCGCCATGACGTGGCGGAGACCGACCCGCTGCGTGACGCGTTGGGCCCTAGCCGTCAACCGGCGGCCGTCAACCGGCCGAGCCGCCTTCGCCGGTGGTTGAATCTCGCAGAGGTTGCCAGGCAACGGATGGTCGACGGCGGGCTGCGAGCAGATCGCTCTCTGCCTGAAGTGGTGCCATGCGAGCCGGTGCCGAGGATCCAAGGCACAACTGGGGGGTGGTGGACCATGTGGGAGGTCGTCACGGGCACCGAGCGCTCCGCCTTTGCCATGTTCGCCGCCGACAGCGGTGCTGTCCGGCCGGATCTGGCCGATCGGATCTGGACCTCGCTCGCCGAGGCGCCTGCCTTGGAGTCGACCGCCGTCCTAGAGACTGAGATCTTTGACCGTCTCCGCGCTATCGCTGCCGATCATGGCTACCGACACCCAAGTGGTGAAGCTGTTCCATCCTTGGTACTGCGTCTCGCAGTGCGGGTTGAGCCGTGAGTTACTGGCTTCGACGCAAGCTGACGGCCGCGGTATCGACCCACATCGGAGTGACGATCGTGCTCGACCCGGATGGCATCGTTGACCTAGCGGAGCTGCCGGGCGACGTCGCAGAGGTGCATGACTGGTGGTGGCTTCGGGCGGCCTACGAGCGGCGTGGCCGTCGTCGCCTCGCCTCCGCCGGCCGGTTCACAATCGTCGTACGCGGGCGGCTCGCCACTGAGCCGTTGCCGTGGGATATCGAACGCGTCAGCGCCGCCACCGTGCATGTGCGGTTGCCTGGCCCACCGCCAGTGCGTGCGATCCTTGCCGAGCTGGACGGCGAAGAGGCTGAGCGGGCGATCCGAGCCGCAGAAGGGGCTGCTGATTCGGCCGCCGCCGTTATCGGGTGTTTAGGAGGGGTGGCGGTTACGGCCGGGCCGTTGAGCCGCGCTGATCAACTCCGCCTTGCAAGCAGGCTTGCCGTGCGCGAACCGCGTTCCCCGGCACTGCTCGCTCTCGCGCGGCGATGGGTGGTGGACCCGATGCTAGCCAGGCTGCTAGACGAACCGTCGGATGTGCGAGCATTGCAGGACGAATGGGCCCGATTCGCCCTACAGGGCAAGTCATCGTGGGCGGGTGACTTCTACGCGGCCCGAGTCGAGCTGGGGCAGCTCTTCGGCGCTGGAGCGCTCAAGTCGGTAATCGCGTCGTCGAACGTTCCGCCGTGGGCAACCGTGGGTGTACGTGTCCCGACGAACGCGGAGCGAGCCGAGGACCTTCTAACTGAGCGACCGACACCGTTCCCACCGACCGATGCCGCAGGGTGGATAGCGGTGGCCGAATGGTGGGGCAACATCCGGCGTCTGGTCGCTGCCGGGCCGTCTGACCTCCGCCAAAGGGCGTGGCATACTTGGGCCGATGTCGATGCGGCCTTCCAACCTTGGCTACAGGAGCGCTATGGCACCATCCTGTCGAGCGCCGCGCTTTGGCCGCCTGCCGTCCATCGAGTAGCCCATTTCCTCGCCCGCCGCGTCCGGGAACACGACGCCAGCAGAATAATGCTCATCGTGCTCGACGGCTTGGGCCACGCTCAGTGGGCCTATCTGCGCGAGGAGCTATCGCTGCAGGTGATGGAGGCTGGGTCGACTTTTGCTCTCGTGCCGACCTATACGACGGTATCTCGGCAGGCGATCTTTGCTGCTGACCTACCTGTCACGTATCCTGATGCGCTCTGGGCCAGTGATCTGTCACGCCGGGAAAAGCGCCACTGGCAAGCGTTATGGGCCGGCGAAGGATTGCCGGTGGCAAGTGTCGCCTATTTTCGAGTGAAAGGCAGCTTCCCCCACGATCACATCGATTTCGGCGCGGCACGCGCAATAGGGGTGGTCGTGAACGCGGTGGATGACCTAATGCATACGTCGGAGCTGTTCGGGGACGCGCAGCTACTCGCTAACCTAGATGTGTGGGCGGCGAACGGATTCCTCGTCGACCTCATCCACAGAGCCAACGCGGCGGGCATTGAGATCTGGATTACCGCGGATCACGGCAACCTTGAGTGCTTGCCAGCCGGCTTGCCTTCCGAGGGCGTAGCTATCGAATCCGCCGGCAAGCGCCTCCTGCGCTACCCGAACCGGCTGTTGCGTGATAGCTCGGCTGCCGAAGGAATTGTATGGGACAAGATTCCCGGGATGCCGGCGTCCACTGACCCAATGATCTTCGCGCCCGGTCGACTGGCTTTCACGAACCACCGGCTTAGCGTGAGTCATGGTGGCCTGAGCATCGACGAGGTAGTCGTCCCGCTGGCTAGGGTGTCGGCATGAGGCCGGGGCCTACCGGCATGGTATTCGACCGGGCGCTCACACCCGAGTTGCTCGACGTCGCGCTCCGGGTTGCGACCGAGTCAGGCGGCTCGCAGGAGGCCAGGCGGCTCCTTACCGTCGCGCTGCGCGATCACGTCTCGGCTCAAGAGGCCGAGGGCAAGATGAAGAAGTGCCTCACCAGAGTGTGGGTGAAACCGCCGGAGGCGGCGTACGAGATGATCCGATGGGCCGTCGAACACCAGCACCTCGATCCCGACAGGACGGTCCTCCATCTCGGTGCGATTCTTGCCACTTTCCCATTCGCTGGCGTGGTCGCGGCGATTGTGGGCCGTCACCTCCATCTCGAAAGCGAGGTCGATCCTCGGTCGGTTCGAGCACAAGCACGCGCGACGCTTGGTGACCGCTCAACTGTCGATGTAGGTGCGCGCAAGGTCGTTACGACCCTCCGCTACCTCAGGCTCCTCGAAGGCCCCAACGCCGGACCGCTCGTCCTCGGACGGCAACCGGTTGTGCCGCCCGGGATGTCGGGCTGGATGGCCCATTCACTGCTGCTCACGCGCCAGGTCGAAGCAGTCGGCACGGAGGACCCGGCTCGCGCTCTGGAGCTCGCGACCGTAAAGGTCGAGAGTCGGGCCACTGACCACTACCCGCTACTCGAGCTTCACGCGGAGGGCAACCGCACAGTTGCTGTAGGTCGTAGAACACCGCAAGTTGAACAGGATGCGCGGTTCAGGGGGATACGTCGGGACAAGGATGATCAAAGTCTTTACTGAGGATCTTGCGCACTGGTTCGTAGCCCGGACGTGGAACAACAGGGCTCCGCTGCTTTCGTGGCGACCTGGGAGGTGACGACGTGGGCTGCCCTGAGTATGTGCGAAAGCTCGACAAGCACTGTGGGAACTGGCGCATGGCTTGCGAATTGATGCCGCATGGCCGAAGATAGTTTTGTCGGCTTCGTCGAGAGACTTGGGAAGTTGCTACCTTTAGACGATTCGCTCTCGCCGCGAGCGCAGCGAGTGACCTCAAAGCGAGCCGCTACCGTTCAGGATCGCTTGATAGCGGTGCTCTGCAATCCCCCGTTGGGGGAACCGGAGCAGACGACCTCGTGGCGAAACATCGGAGTGCTCACTTCGATTCTCGGCTTCCAGCGTTTCGCCATCGTGAACATCATTGAGCAACCGACAAAGTCGACCGCGGACCTCGCGGACTTGGCTGGGAAGCTTGATCTGATCGAGGTTGAGTTGAAGATGGAGAACGCCTCGCGATCGGCCGCCGGGGTATTGGTTGGATGGGGCGCGTGCGCGCCCGCAGGCTGGCGCCTGCAGCAATGGCGCAGTCTGGTGACGGCCGCGACGAAGGGCTTGGTTGCGGGTGGTCATCGGCGAGTGGTTCACGTGAGTGACGTCCCGCGTCATCCCTCGAGATGGCGGCAGCACACCAGCCCCGTTCATGGGCGTTACTCGGGATCATCATTCGAGCAGCGGCTGGGTTCGGCGCTGCGGTGGAGCGAAGTCGAGAACCTTTAGACAACAACGCCGTGGAGCCTACGGCCCGCACCGTTCGGCTCCGGTGGCATTCAATCAATGGAACGTGGTTTCGCAGTCGGCCTGACCTCTCGTGTTCACTGGTCCGGCATCCCTCTCCAGGCGTCAGAACCGCATCAACACCACCCGATGACCGCACGTCGCGATCAACGGTGACGCCACGGGCGGAGGTCGATGAGCCGGCAGCGAGCAGCTCTGACCTTAACTGAGCCCTCATCATTGCTGTGATCTCTGACTTGTCGCAGACACGAGGGATCATCAACAAACGGCCGCTCCGATCACATCGACACGCCGCAGCTGCAGCCGATTATTCGAACGATCTACTCCGCATACCTTAAAGATCAAGGTGTGTCGGGGTTGTGTGATCCGAAATGTTTGGCGCCCGAATTACCTCCTGATGCGGGCGGCCCCATTCGATCATTCGCACTCTGTGACCGCAGTAGGCGACGGACATGTCGCTCAGACACCCCAACCGCCTTGGCGATGTCCGCCAGACTGGCATTGGGACGTTCCGCCCGCACCCGCTGGACGGCGGACGCCTTCTGCCCTGCGCGATCCTTCGGGCGCGGCGTTGGGACGATCGTCCGCGACGACTGGACCTCGTCGTCGCGGACTTGGCCCGCCTCACGATGTGGGGGAGTGCTGTCTGCAATTGACTCGGCATTGGTACCGTCGCCCGCGACATGCGCGAGATTATCGCTGGCGCGGCCGTTACACTCGGTCGTCGCCAGCGGGTCCGGTGTGGGCCGGGCCCGCGACAGCATCTCGACCACCAGAAGCAGCGCCACCGCTGGCCAGGCTGCCACGATCCGGGCACCCATGCTGGGGTGCGCCGCGGCGGTGTTCGCCGCGACGCTGGCCGCCACACCGGCCACGAAGGCGATGCGGGCCGACCAGCGTACATCGCGACCGTCGCGCTTGTCCTCGACCATGGCTGCGGATGCCACGACCAGCATCCCGTCGACGGAGAGCGGCAGGACGTAGGCGACCTCTGGGCGCTCACCGAATTTCAACGCGACGTGGACCATGTGGCTCCACGACGACCAAGCAGCGATCGTGGCCACCGCCCCGGTGCTGACATTGCGCGCGATCCGGGGTCGGATTCATCGGTCCGCCTCCCGACCCAGCCGCTTTCGGACGGTCCGGACCTCGTCCGGGTCGACTCCGGAATGTCCGCCGATGATGAGCCGGGTCTGGACATCGGTCCACGGCTGCCCGCGGCGGACTACCTCGTCCTTGTCCAGCCCGGTCGCGGCGGCGGCGTTTGCCAGGTCGGCCCCGCGGCGTATTGCGGCGTGGATCATCATCGGTTGCCAGCAGCTCCACCACACCACGACCGCAGCGGCCAGCGCCTCCTCGCGGCTGGGCTTGGAGGCGCGGCCGAGGGCGTGGGCATGGAGATCGAGCAACGCCTGGCACGGGTTGATCCGTTTGGCGTCGGCGAATCGGAGCGGTGCTGCCGTCTGGCTGCGGCTCACCGCCGCTTCCCTTCGGGAAGCAGGACGTCGAGCACTGAGATCGTCCGTACGAAGATCCGGTACGCCTCTGCGCCAGAGATGAAGTGATCGCTGAGCACCTCGTGGAGCTGCCCTACAAGCGCGATCACCAACTCGGAGCGGACCGCGTCCTGCGTTGGCGCGCTCATCGCCTGGCGTAGACCGTCACTAAACGGGTCGACGTGGAGGATCCGCCTCACCTCGTCCTCATTCATCGCGCACCGCCACGGCCCGACCTGCGGAAACGCAGCGGCAGCAGATCACCGGCAATGGTGCCGGATTGATTCGCATGGTGGTACCTCCGGCCCACATGCGCCCCTGACCTGGTCTTTCGTGCCACCTTGGGATCAGCATGCGAACCGGCCACGCGATCCAAGGGCCGGCCGACGCGGCGGGAGCTAACAGACAGGTCGTTTGCGTTTTTTTCGAATAGCTGTACGCTTGGGTCATGACCAGCGCTCTTCGTGAACGGACCCTGCTCCCTCCGGAAGACCCCTCTGACCTGGCGCGGTTCGCTCGCGGCTTGGCGGAAGTACAGGCGCCGACGAGGGCTCGGCTGGTCGGTCCCGATGGTTCGGAGATTGAGATCCCCGAGGACT
>Ga0137374_10009949_pt1 | contig 11212 bp, 8 predicted proteins | sample SagtaG_20_FD_104811 | JGI IMG/M metagenome (GOLD analysis project Ga0137374, IMG submission 104811) | Vadose zone soil microbial communities from Sagehorn Ranch, Mendocino, California, USA - Sage1_R_100_16 metaG | ecosystem: Environmental > Terrestrial > Soil > Vadose zone | place: USA...
CGGGGCGACAACTTGGCCAGCGACGATGATACCATAGGTTGGCACGGGGCGTGTTGGTGCGATCGGTGATTCGAGGGGTGCATGGAACTCGACTGAGAATGAACAGTCTCGGTCATGGATTCCATTCCCGGTGTTCTGTGACGAAGGAGCGGCCCTGCGTCTCCGCGGGCTGCGCTGGCGGTGCGGTGTGCCGGTGCGGATTGCCTGGTATTCTATCTGCGCGTTATCAGTCGCTGGACCTGCTCAGGATTGGCTGTCTGATAGCTTCTGATCTACTGTACCATGCTCCGGCAGCCCTAGAACGTAGCGGCGAATCCAGCGACCGTAGAGCGGGATAGTCAGCTCCCAAACCCCGTCGTGCGCGCGGATCAGACTCTGATCGGCGAGTTGGTCGAGCGCTAGGTGGCGAGTGCGTCGCTCCTGTGGCGCAAGCTCGGGAGGGATAAGTACATCCTCGGGCTGCGGCCCAGCTGTCACAAGCGCGGTGAACACCTCGACCTCCTGGGGCGTGGGGCCACCACTCTCTACCCCCCAAAGGCTCTCGGCAAGGTAGTTGCGCGGCTGGCGTAAATAGGCATCGATCGCCTCCGCCGCACGGGCTCCGTCTACCTGCGCCGGTCGATCGAGCCCACGAACCGTCTGGCTACACAGCTGCCGAGTCAAGAAGGGATGGCCGCCACCCGCCTCGACCAGCATGTCCAGCGCATCATCGGTGTAGCTCACGCCCATCTGTGCGCCAATCGAAACGATCATTGTGCGGGCATCATCACGCTCCAGTGGTGGCAGCGGCAGCTCGCCGAAGAAGGCAAAGAACGGGTTGCGCTGGCCATCGACGCGGTCCAGCCGGCTGAGAAGCGGGCTGAGGCCCGCGACCAGTATCGCAAAGCGCCCGCGCCAGCGCGGAGTCTCGGCAAGACTGCGCAGCGCGCCGGCGAACTCGTGATACTCCGCCTGCCCAAACAGGACATCGATCTCATCGAGGCAAAGGAGTAGCCCCGGCCGGCCTGGCTGTGTCGCCAATAGATCGAGCAACTGGCCGACCGCCACGCGAAAGGCCTGCGCCTGTGCCGAGGCCGTCATCGACGTATCCATGTGGCTCTCCTCAGGGATCGTGATATCTGGTACGTAGGCCGTGATCGCCGCACGCCAGGCGCGCAGTGCCTCTTCGTAGACGTAGCCCAGCCCACCGATATAGCCCTCCAGGTCGACCACGGCGACCGGCCAATCACATTCCTCACGCAGACGGCCCATCAGCGACGATTTGCCCATCTTGCGAACGCCAAAAATCGCCATCGACTGGCCACCGGTGAGGCGGCGCTGCAGGTCGGCAAGCAGGTTGTCGCGGCCAAAGAAGGAGAGCACATCGGTCACCGTTGAGCGGATGTCATACAGATCGGTGCGCCCGGTGTAGAGGTCGAACTGCTCCTTGAGCGCCTCGATCTCGCGGCTATCAAGCCGGGCCTGGACCATCAGCGAGTGCGGCAGGGGGACGACCGTGAGCCCTTGCTGACCACGCAGCGCGAAGATCTGATAGAGGTCGCTGGCCCGTGGTGGCCGGTCGATCACCACAGCGGCCGTTCGACCGCGCAGATCGCCTCCATAGGCCTCGCGGGCGGCGGCAAAGAGCGATTGAAACTCTTCGAGGTCCAGCTCGCGATCGAGCACGAGCCGCACATATAACGGTGAGATGCCCGCCCAGAGCGGCATGTCGCTGGTACACAGCATGCGCAGCACGTCGGAGGACCGCACGATGAAGCCAGCCTGGGCCAGAAAGCGCTGCACCTCAAGGTACAGTGGGTGCCGCGTGTAGATCTGGGCCGCCACGAGGTGAACATCACTACCCGCACGCTGGCGTTGGGTACGGGCGCAGTCAGGTTCTTCCAGGCGCCAGCGATCCTGCTCGGCGCGGACCAGCCGCTGCTCGACCAGCGCGTCGAGAGCAACCAGGATCTCTGCTCGAGCTATGACTGCGCCGGCCTCGCGTAAAACTTGCTCCAGGTCGCTGACGGCGAAATCATTGTCGATCGGGGCAAGCAACAGAATAAGGCGCTCGATCGGATCAACAGACCCGGACCAGCGTGTGCGGTACGCGCGGTCCCGCTCCACTCGCATTTGCAAATGTCGCCCAACATATCCGCTCCCGAGATACAGGGCGAATCCAAATCCGGCGAGGAGTGCAAGAGAACCCAGAAACCTCAGGTCACGCCTCAGATCACGGTCGTTTTCTGCGGTCCATGCGACGAGCGATAGATAAGGCTCGGGCATCTGCAAGAGTGGTGGCATGGGGATTTCGGCGCGGACAATACTGAAATCCTCAGCATCCTCACGTTTCGCGAACAGAACCATGCGATCGCCCTGAAGTCTGAACGATTCTTCAAGAAGCCTGAGCCGGCCGAAGGGTGTTTGCTCGATCGTGAGGGAAGAGTCGATGACAGAGAAAATGCGGAACATGGATGAGCTTGGTGGCTGGCCGGTTGCGGAAAAAACCCGGCTGGCCTGCCAGGTGTCGCCTTTATCATCCGACCGGTAGACTTCGCCGAAAGACGTCCCGATAAACAACCCTTGACCGCGCGCCTCAGCAGCAATCGCGAGCGGTGTACCAGCCGGTAGACGCTGTGTTACCCGCCAGGAAAGCCCTCCATCATCGGATCGGTAGATCCCAGAAGACGAAGGCTCCAAACCTGATTCCCAGGCGACGGCAAAGAGGCTTTGGCTGTTCGGTCCAACAACCAGCAGCTGTTTGGCACCAAAAAAAGGAGTGTTATAAAATCGTCCAAGCCGCTGGCTTAACGACCAGGACAGCCCACTGTCGTCGGATCGAAAGACACCGCCGTCCGTGAGAGCGACGATGCGCTTGCTCTGAGGGTCTACCGCCAGACCCAGAACCCAACGTGACGCCAGGTAGTCACGCCAGCGCTGTCTTCGCTCAAGCTCCGGGATATTGAACGCCCTAGGCAGCGCGTCGGGGTTGTAGCCAGTGCGCCAATCCGCAATCACTGCGCCCGCAATCGTGGGTCGGCGCAGCAGATCCGTGATCGCCTGGCTGTTCGCTGGCTGCCAGGTGCGTCCCTGGTCGTCTGAACGGTAGATGCCGTTACCATAGGTCCCCGCAAAGAGCGTTTCATGCTCCGCGTCGACGGCGAAAGCCGGCACGTCGGGCGCTGCTTTCGGTAGACCTTGGTCCGATGGTTGCCAGGTCCGGCCCCCGTCGTCGGAGCGGTAAGCTACCCTTGTATCGGCAACGATGCAGATAATACTTCTACCGTTCGGGCTCAGACTACATACTTCAATGACAGCACGCTCTGGTAGGCCAGTACCAGATGGTTCCCAGCGCTCCTCAGCAGCGTCCCAACGATACATACCGTTGCCGGTAGCGGCGAACATGGTCTGCGCATCAGGACCGACGATGAGATCGTTGACGCTCTCGTTGGCGCTGAGCCCGTCGTTCAGCGGCTGCCAGGTCTGGCCACGGTCACCCGAACGGTAGACACCTCCTTCCTGGAAGCCGGCGTAGAGCATTGTTTCGCCCGGCCCAAACTGCAGCTCTGAGATCTCGTGGCCGAGTGGCAGATAGCCGGCGGGCGGAGCAACAGGCTGCCATTGCGCATCGGTGAATAACGGCCTCTCTGCACGCTGGAGACCAATATATCCAGCCGTAAGGACACCGACCAGAGCAAGACTGATAATGGCGGCGAGAGCAACGGCGACCGCGCGCCGACGTCGCCCTCGCACATACTCAGTGTGTGCCGGTTGGTCATCTGCGACGATCTGCGCGCGGCGAGGCTGCCCGACAATCAGTGCCCGACAAACGGCCCAGGCAAATGCCACTGGAACTGCTACAAGCGCGATGACGAAAGGCCTGATCACAAAATAGAGATCAAGGAAATCCGAGACCCCGTCGGAATACTGATTGATAGCGATTAGGAACCACGACACGACCGACCAGCAAGCAAGATAAAACACCTCCCAGAGCCAGTGCACGCGACGATATCGATTGATAAGGCCAGCGAGCCCGCAGAAGGGCCAGGCCGGCGCAACCACGATCAGCGCGAGCCCAAGCAGCGGCCACCAGCCATAGGCGAGCACGAGACCTGATAGATAGAGCAAGCAGAGCAAGCAGAGTAGCAGCGCAAGCCTGCGTGCGATGGGGTACTGCACGGCAGCGTTGACCTGCACCGCAAACCAGCAGCGGGCCATGATGAACCAGCCGAGAAGCAAGAGTATGATCAACCAACTCAAAGAATCTATGCCTGCAGACGTAAGCTTACTATACCAGACGAGCAGGAAGAACGTACCTATCCAGTACAGCAGCACCGTGCGCAGCGTCCGCCGCCAGGGCACGCGTTGTGTCTCCTGCCTCCAGTGATCGGTAGCGTTGATCACCGCGCGTCTCCTCAACAAGCAAGGCCTCCAAGGATTGTTTGCCGTTGATACCGAGACCAGTTCAAACCGGGAGCGACATGGACTGCCCAGCTCATCTTCGACGTGCTCATCAACTCAATGAACGAAGCTGCCGTTGCAGGTCTGCAATCTGTCGCTCGATATCTGCGATCTCGAGCGCGATCAACGGATCGGCGCCATAGCCCAGCTTTGCCTGCTGCATGCGGCGTTGGTTCAGGCGCTGCTGATGCGCCCCGATCAATGCGCGCAGTGCAATGACCTGCTCATCCTCTTCGGCTTGCGGCAACGCCGATCGATCTGCCTGGTTGGTCGCGAACCAATCGCGGAACATCTGTGCCGTGATGCGGTAGCGCCTCGCGTCATCCTGGACGACCAGCCCGTGGTAGGACAGCGCGTTCAGCGCCGCGAGCACATCGGCCAGCGGTACGCTGACGGCGGCCTGAATCTCATGTTCGCCAAGCCCTGCTGGAGCCCGCGCCAGGGCCTGATAGACGGCGCTGCCAAGTTCGCCCAGCCCACGCATCCAATCTTCAAAATCGTTGACAGTGGTTGGGAACGCGGCGGCAATCTGTGCCACGCGCATCGGTGTCGCATGCACTAACCCCTGCTCCCAGAGTTGATACATCATATACTGCGCCAGGCGCGGGTGCCCGCCACTCTGCGCGGCGACCGCCTGCACGACTGGTTCCGGCAGCGCCTCACCAGTCGGCTGCAGAATCAAGTCACGGGTCGCAGCTTCGTCGAGTACGCGTAGCATGTGATAGACGAGCACATTCCAGAGCGGTGAGCCGCGCTGATGCACCTGGGTGAGGAAACGGTGCGAGCCGGCCATAACGACTTTCAACAGGCTGCGGGTCGTCTGGCCGACAAGGAGCGCACGTAGGCCGGCATGTACCTCGGCGGCCCACGGCTGCTCGACGATCTCTTCGCACTCGTCAAGCAGCAAAATCAGGCGCAGGCGCCGACCGCACTGGGATATGGTCGACCGATTCCAACCTTCCAGCGTAGCGCGGAAGCTCGGAGCCGGTGGCGCGCTGGGGCGCGGGGCGGGCAGATCCGGCGGAGTCGGCAGCAGCGTGGCGAGCGATTCCCAAGCCATCTCGGTGACGGTTTGAAAAAACCCTGATGCAGAGTCGATCCCCTCACCGCTGAGATCGAGCAGTAGTGGCAAGGACACCAGATCGCCATCTGCGGCCCCGATTGCGCGCAGGAGCGCCTCCAACATACTCGTCTTTCCCATGCGCCGCCCGCCAATCAGCGCGACCGAGTCGCCCTGCACAGCCGTCAGGCGCTCAGCGATTGTTGCCACGTCCGCATGGCGTCCGAAGAACATATTCGGCTCGACGGGCAGATTATAGTTATACGGGTTGGCACTCATCGCTCGCATCCGTTTCACGCGACTCTGTCGGCCTCGCTCTCATCCGCAGCATGTAGCGGCGAATCCAGCGACGAGACAGTAGTATGGTCAGCTCCCAACCGCCAGGAGGATGGCGGATCAAGCGCTGGCCATGCAGATGGTCACGGGCGCGCTGGCGCGCGCTGCCCACAGGGCGTGTGTTGCGGCGGGATCAGGGTGTCTGTGGGCAGGGCTGCATGGCGGCAAGCAACTTAGGCGACGCCAGGGCACACATCGATAGCGCAGGGAGCCAGAGCAGCACATTGAACAGCGCTCGTCTGACGCCGATTCCATCTCTCAGTGTGCGGTTACAGCACCTCAAATCAATGACTACAAATATGAACGCTGCCGGACTGCGGATTATGCTGCGAGCAATTGAAATCTACAAGCACGGTGTTGCTTATTATACACTTCCCATAGCATTCATGTCCGTCAAGAGCGACGCAGGTTACCAAAATGAGCTGCCGATGGTCGGGAACGCACATGATTAGGACAGCAGCCCAGTTCTGTCCAGCTGCTGCCCGTGTGTTCAACGTCGGCTGGCCCATGCCGCCCGACACGCACGGCACGGTCTGACGGCGGCGCATGATCGCCCGTCCGGTGCTGCCAGTGGTGCCGGCGATCACGCGTATGGCACACAGCGCTGGGGTGGTCCGCCGCCCCGTCTGGTGCCGCCGTCTAGATGCGCAGATCGTGCCTCCCTGCGCGTTCCGGCCGGAGCTATGGTTAGTAAAACCCGGAGGGGTGGTGGGGCATCGGAACAGATTCGAGGACGATGATTCTCAGACGAGGAGTTGCCGCGCCGGCTAGAAGGAACTCACGAGGTGTGGGGAAGAGCGTTATTTAGCGCATTCCAATGCTAAAACGCCTCGCTGATCCTTAACGGGGATTTCCCCCCGTTTTGTGTCGTCACCCCAATCCCTTACACGCAATCATAACAGAACCTCCCAGGTTTCGCTCGCCCGTTCGATCCATCGGCTGAAGGGTGCCAGCTCATCGCTTTTCACCCTTGGCCAGGAACGCGAGCGACAGCCTGCCCGGTTTGCCCTCGAACGCCTTGTTGATGCGCATCGCCGGAAGTTTTCCAGTCGCCCGAATCGCCGGCAGCCCAGCCAGGTTCTGGCGCGCGATGGTGTAACTCGGATCGATCGCCAGCGCCCGCCGTAGGGCGACCTCGGCCGCATCAAACTGGCGCTGCATCAGCAGGCACAGGCCCAGGTTGCCCCATGGCTGGGGTAGCACATCGCCCAGCGCAATGCTCTGGCGAAAGAGTGGCTCCGCCTCGGCCCAACGCTGCTGCGCCATCACCTGCACCGCTTGCTGGAACAGTTCCTCCTGCGCAATCAGCTGGTCGAGCGTAAAGTGCGGGCCACGTAGCGCCCGCTCATCCTCCGCCAACGAGCGGGCGAATGGGAGCGCCTCCACGAGCTTATCGGCCAGCAGGCCCTCCACATCCAGCGCCGCCGCCTGCTCGAAGTCGCGCAGCGACTGGCCGAAGCGTGTGGTGTAGCGCGCGGTCAGGCCGCGGTTGTACCAGAGCGTGGCATCGGTGGGGCAGAGCGTCACCGCTGCCGTGACCATCGCGTAGGCCTCGTCATGCTGCTGGAGCATCATATGCGCTGCGCCGAGTCGATCATAAGCCTCGGCACGCTGGTCGGGCGACGCGATCGGCGCCCGCAGCACTCGCTGGGCGGTGGCGATCACGCCAGGATAGTCGGCCGCGATCAGCTGCTGCGCCGCGCGATCAAGCCAGCGATCCAGATCACGCGGCTGGGTGGTGTGGCGTGGCGCAGCAGTACGTTTCGTTTTCTTGCTCATCGCCCTTCCGCTGATAATACTCCCAATCCTGTAGTACAATGACCGCTATCTTGGCGCAGATTACGATCTCCGACCATGATACCACGCTCGATCGTTGCCTGAACGCAGGAGACCAGGGCCATGCCTCAGACCAGCAGTCGTGACCAATTTGCCGTCCAGACGATCCGCGCCTGGGCCGGCGAGACGATCTTCAAGCGCGGGCAGGACTACCAGTTCCGCGGGCGTGTGCGCGAGCTCGCCGCCACGTCGTCGGGCGGGCTGGTCGCCTGGGTGCAGGGCAACGCGCGCTACGCCACCAGCATCACCCTTGGCAAGGATGATCTGACATCGCGTTGCACCTGTCCCTACGGCGGCACCTGCAAGCATGCGGTTGCCGTCGCCCTGGCCTACCTGGATCGGCCCGATCAGGCACCGCCGCTCCCGGTTGTAGCAGCGGATGATCCTCGGCTGGTCTTGCTTGAACAGAAGGCCGTCGCTGCCACGCTGGTGGCAAGCCCCCCGCCCACGCCGGCTGCGCCGCCCGGCGACTCCGCCCTGCGCACATTCCTCACAGGTCTTCCCCAGCAGCAGCTCGTCGATCTGCTGCTCGACATGGCCCGGCGCTTTCCTGAGCTGCACGACGTTCTCGAGGTGCGGCGGATGCTGGCAAGCGACGATGCCAACGAGCTCGAGGCTGAGGTGCTGGCGCGCATCCTGGAGGTTGGCGCGGCGCCGGGCTGGAGCGACCGCTGGGACGACGCGGGCCATCTGCCGGACTACAGTCCTGTTTATGATGGCCTAAAGCTGCTGCTCGACCGGTGCTACGCCGACGCGGTCGTGCGTCTAGGCGAGGAGTTGCTCGAGACGGGCATCCGCCAGGTCGAGCAGACCCACGACGACGGCGAGACCGGCGCGGCGGTCGCCGCCTGCCTCACCCTCGTGTTTCAAGCCCTACCGCGCTCGTCGCTCGCGCGGCGCGAGCAGCTGCGCTGGGCCATCGACGCCATGCTGCGCGACCCCTACGACCTTTGCCACGGCGCGCAGGAGGTCCTGGAGCAACCCTTTCCGCCCGAGGCCTGGAGCGCTGTCGCCGACGATCTTCTGGAGCGGCTGGACGACGTACCGATCGCGACCGAGCGCGACAGCTTCATCCGCGACTACCGTCGCGGGCGGCTGGCCGACTTCGCGATCCGCGCCCTGGAGGAGGCCGGGCGCGACGACGAGATCATCCCGCTGTGCGAGCGCGAGGCGGCGAAGAACGGCAGCTACCAGCGCCTGGTCGAGCGGCTGCTGGCGGCCGGGCGCAGCGCCGAGGCCGAACACTGGGCGCTGACAGGGATTGCCGCGATGGAGCGCCAGTCCCCCGGCATCGCCGGCCAGCTGCGCGAGGTGGTGTGCAACCTGCGCGCCCAAGCTGGCGACTGGGCGCTGGTGGCGGCTCTGCGCGCCGAGGCGTTCTTCGAGCGGCCGACGTTGCAGACACTCCGGGTGCTCGAAGCGGCGGCCGACGAGGCCCAGGTGCGGCTACCGGTGCGTGCGGCGGCGCTGCACTACCTGGCGACCGGTGAACTGCCGCGGCACGAGGAGCGTAGTGTCAACGGAACAGCCATCCCGGCCTGGCCGCTGCCCGACACTGGCCTGCCGCAGATGGAGCGGCGCTACCCGCCGCAATTCCCGCAGCTGAGTGTGCTGATCGAGCTGGCGGCCAGCGAGGGGCGGCCCGACGAGGTACTGCGCTGGTATGATCGGCGCAGCCCCAGCCGGCTCTCCGGCATCAACGACGACCTGGTCGCCGATGCGGTCGTCCAGGCCTATCCCGAGCGCGCCGCCGCGATCTGGCAGCAGCTGGCCGAGGCGCGTATTGCCCAGACCAGCCCGGCCGCGTACCAGGAAGCGGCGCTGTTCCTGCGCAAGCTGTGGCGGGTGCGGGCGCGCCAGGGCCAGGAGGCTGCCTGGCGTGCCTATCTGGCTGAGCTACGGGCGGCGAATCGACGTAAGCGCCGGCTGGTCGGGATCCTCGATGCACTGGCAAGCGAAGCGACCTGAGCAGCATGGAGGCTTGGTGTGCCGGGGCTCATCCTTCATTATATGCGTTTGTAGCGCCGAATCTGACGCTGAAGCTGTTGTAGCACATTCCAATGCGGAAGCAAGAAAGTGACGGACACCCCACGCGGCTGGGTCGCTTGACCACCGGCGTATAATAGTACTATAGGGGCCGTGCTCCCACGCCTTTCTACATCCCTTCGGTTGCACCTCAGCGTGCCCACTCACTGCCTGCCCGTTCAGCCAGGAACGCGGCCCGCATGCACCGGTCATGAGCACACCGCGTGCCCTGGCTTGGCCTGCAGCGACCTCGCCCTACCGATCACAGGAGGTACCGCATGGCAACCTATATTATTCTCAGCCGGTTTTCCCCTGAGGCGTTCGCCGACCCGAAGGAGTTCAAGCAACTCGCGGCGGCGGTGGCGGCACAAATTAAGAGTGAGTGTCCTAACGTGGTCTGGAAGGCGAGTTTCGCCACCATGGGCCGGTTCGATGTTGTTGATTTGGTCGAGTCGGATGATCCGCAGCAGGTCGCGAAAGCCGCCATGATCATTCACGCCTACGGGCACTCGACCACCGAGACCTTAGGTGCGACCCCGTGGGACGACTTCTTGGCCATGTTGTAGCCCGCGCGCATGCCGGCCATGGGTCGTTCAGGGCTTGCAATGGGGATTGCGGTATGGGTGAGATCACTGTATCCGTCAACCGCCATGATCGCTCTGCACCGTTAACGCCTACCCGCACTCTGGAGCTTCAGTATCGCGATCGTTGCCTGCTCCGCGGGCTGCGGGCCAACTGCCGCGCCAGAGCCTGAATCGCACGGGGGAGGTACACCGATGGCCTTGATACTCAGCAGCTCCAGCTTCGCCGAGGGCGCAACGATTCCGGTCAAACATACCTGCGACGGCGCCGATCGTTCACCGCCCCTACGCTGGGAGGATGCGCCCCAAGCCCAGAGCTTCGTGCTGATCGTGGACGATCCCGATGCGCCGGGTGGCACCTTCACGCACTGGGTGTTGTACGACATTCCCGGTACGCAGCGCGAATTGCCGGAGGGGCTCGCGAATGTCAGCGCGCTCGGCACCTCCGGGACAAACGATTTCGCACGGATGGGGTATGGCGGCCCCTGCCCGCCCCGCGGCGGCGGCGCCCATCGCTATGTCTTCACCCTGGCGGCGCTGGACATCGCGACCCTCACGTTAGCGCCGGGCGCGGCGCGGCGCGCGGTGGAGGGCGCCATGCGTGGCCATGTCGTCGAGCAGGCGCAGCTGATCGGGCGCTACACGCGCACGTGACGGACTCCAGCCACAAACAACACTCCGCATTCCGCACGGCGCAACCACGCCCGCAACGACCGCCGATGATGGCGTCGTGAGACATTGTCCGATTTGCTTTAACCTCTCTTTGGGTCGTCAAGCCTTTCGCTTGACCCATGCTTCTTCCGGCATGAGGGCCTTATGACCGGAAGGGCGTATCTTTCGATAGATCTGCTCAGGTGGTTGCAGGCGCCCATCTGCGGTCAGCAAGCGGTTCACGGGAATACCCAAATGCCGTTCATTTTCCTCCAGGTACGGC
>Ga0137374_10009954_pt1 | contig 11211 bp, 6 predicted proteins | sample SagtaG_20_FD_104811 | JGI IMG/M metagenome (GOLD analysis project Ga0137374, IMG submission 104811) | Vadose zone soil microbial communities from Sagehorn Ranch, Mendocino, California, USA - Sage1_R_100_16 metaG | ecosystem: Environmental > Terrestrial > Soil > Vadose zone | place: USA...
CTTAACGACCCGTTCCTGAAAGCGTAAGTGGTTTGGCAGAATCGACAGGTCAAGTTCGCGGTGGAGGGTGATTCAGTAAGTCAGCGCGACAATTTTTTTCTTCCAATTCGTGGAGTATGAGTCTCTTGGTTCTCTATCTCGGAGAGTGTTGAGGACAGCGAACATGCTAAGAACTCTTGCAAAGTCGGGATTCTCATGCGTCTCGGGAAGCTTCCTTACGTGACCCTGTGGGCAGTCAGGTTCGATGAGATGAGGAGACTCTACAAAGAGATTCTAGGAATTCCCGTTGCCGAAGAGAATCCGAACTTTGTCATGTTCGACACCCGTGGATGCAGGCTGGCGGTCCACAGGCTGCTCAAGGGCCCGCCGCTCGCTCGTCGAACTGTGGAGCTGCACTTGGAGGTCGACGATGTCGACAAGGTCTACACATCACTTCAGCGGAGAGGCGTGAAGTTTGAAGAAAAGCCTGCGAATAGACCGTGGAAAACGCGCATGGCCAGTTTTCACGATCCCGAAGGCTACACCGTCGAGATTATTGGACCACTGAGAGAAAGCGAGACTCCGACTAAAAGCTAGGCTTCTTCGTTCTTGCCCTTTTTCCGTATAGCATCAGAGGTGGGTTGGAGAACCATGAAATGATTACGCGGCACAAGTGATGGGCGTTAGCGTCTGGCTTCGACGGTCGTTAGTAGACTTCTATTATAGCCGAATGGTAGGAACAGGTTTGCGGTTGAAGAGATCAGTAAGTCGACGTATCTTTGACTGTCGAAAACTGTACTCTCGTCTGCCAGTTCTGGAGCTGTCGCCTTAGCTTCATGTTTCTTTGAACTGTCGATTGTTAATATGTAGCTGAATTGCTGTCCTGCATGAACTGATCCTCCTTCATTTTTTAGGAGCTGTGCAGCGGTGGCCTGTGGCACCATGTGCGAATACTCGATCGGGTTTTTGCTCAAGCTTCTCGTAATTACAAGCTCTTCGATTGGAACGAGGCTGCTTCGAAGTTTCCAAGCATAATCTTCGACAATTTTGAGAGCTTGAGGAATCAGGGCCCTGAAGTGTTCAGAGTTGTCTGCGTTCAAAAGAAGCGTGAGAATGTCGCTTTGGCAGTTTTTAACAATCTGTGGAGTGTCGTGGCGTCGAAGGTCGATTCCTCTTATCTTTAGAGTTCTGTCTTGAAAGATGCCGTAGTATCTGTTTAGCACCTGAGCTTGCGAATCTGTCTTCGAGTTTAGGAAGACTATCCATTTGTATCGGCCTTCAAAGCTCATCGGGATCTCGAGATCCCTCTGTAAGAGTGTGCACAGCTTCTCATAATCCGCATCGGTTGCTTCAGGTTTTGTGAGCCACAATGAGTCAACGATTCCATGCACAAGCCTGAAGCCTTGAGCTTGGACTAAAGCTACAGCACGGTCGAGGAACACTCTGGAGAAGGCGCATGTTGCAATGTGAGCGTCTATTTTGCCGAACCGAGCGTTCTTGAATCCTAAATATCCGAAGGAGTTGTGGACAAGGACACCGCCGCTCCCCGTAAAGAAGGCTGGAAAGCCCTCGTCGTCCGAAATCTCAAAACAGTAGACGTAGTCAGAGGAGGCCTCGATCTGTTCAACCTCCTTCACTGCGACGAATCCAACATCAGAATCCAACAGCTTCGTTATTCGAGAGTAGGCATCCTGTAATTGCGAAAACCGCGAACTCTTTGCTATTCTTTGGAGTGATCTCCTCGCACGCTCAGGACAAATTCGGAGTCTTCCATCCAGTCTGGGGGTTCTAACTGTGCGGGCGAGTGTAGCGATCTCTTTAAGGCCAGTTTGTGCTACTGGAAGCATCTCAAAAATGGCATGATGGCAGTTCGAGTGACAACTGGTCCCGATCTTTTCAAAACTGGCTCTGTGCGCCTGCTTGAGGAATAGTTTCTCGAATGGGCCGACTCCTGCAGGCCCTACGAAGTAGATTCTGTGAAGTCTCTTTCCCTTGATTATGTTGAAAGGTAGCCCGGCCTGAAGGGATAGATAGCCTATTTGCACCACGAAATCATACGAGTGTGTTGCGATTGAGACACGTTCTCGATCTTTGCTTACACTTCCATCCCCGGCCACAAGTCCTGAAATGAACCCTAAGATCGCCTTCTTTGATGCGTTAAAGACAAGGTTTGGAACCTTTAGTTTGCCAGTACTCGATGAAGATGGAAGGTCAAAGACTCGATTTAGAATCTGGACTAGGCTGGCACTGTTGATCTGAACAACGAGCATGTTGGCCTCGGATTCTTTGTATACTCTAGGAGTTAGTCCGAATTTCATCCTGATGATTTCGGTGAGATGATCGACGATTTCACTCTCGTTTCCACCAACATCCAGTCGTATGAAGTTCTCCCCAGCACTTCCATCTGCTACGTAAAATCCAAGAAAGAATCCAAGGTCTTCATCGATGTCAACTGATGCAGGTAGCCAGGCGATGTGGCCTCCTGACACTCGGCCACGGCCAATTTGGAGCTCCGAAAATTCTTTGGGAGGCGATAACAAATCCAGATAGTGAAAGGGAACAATTCCACTTTCACGCCACGCCGATAAGTTTTGAACAGCTCTGTTTTCCTTCTTCAGAACGATTTCAAGAGCTTTAGAAGACGAGGATACAAGCGACCTTAGGCTATCGCTCTTTGCGCGCCAAAGATTGTCCTCATCTCGACCCATGGTATGTCTAACACGTTCTAGAAGGTCAAGTTTTGAATCGTTCGTATTGTTCGGGAGGACGTGTTTTGCTACTGGTACAAGATCTCCTTGAGACAGATTCTCTGCTTTGACTTCAAACAGCTTCCCGTTTCTTAGAATATAGAAGGTATGGTTAGAAGTACACTTTACCAGTCTGCCATCTTCCGTTTTTACCTGGAGAAGTTTCTTAGGCGAACGGGTCTTGATGAGTTTCGAGACTCTGCAAAATTTTGCTTTTAGGTCCTTATCCACCCCAGCAACATAAAGATCTGTGGGGCAATCAAAAACTCCTACAGCATCACCGATTTTTTCGTCTATAATCCTGCCAATATGCTGATAGCCTATGCTTCCATCCTGAGAGATCAGCACAGGCGAGTCATATTGCAAGCAGCAGACTAGTATCCATTTTAGCGCTGACTGGCGCTGATCGTACACGATTCGTTTCTGTTCTTCAATCGTTTTTCCTAGTTTCTGGTAGCTCGTGCGTCTTCTGCGGAGAATGTCTAGCGATTCTGGAACTATGCCAGTCCGCTTAGTACAGATCCGGTAGTCTAGTTCAGGGACTCTCTTCAAAGATGTTGGACAGCATTTGCAGTTGACCGTTTCTCCACTCAGGTTCATGTCTCTCATCAGCGTCGGGTAGAGACTGTTGAAATCCAACTCTCCCACTTCGTCGTGTATTCCCGTTGCTGGTCCGAAGATTAGCCCTCCCCGGTCCACGTCCACAACTTCTTCGCTGTCTTTCCATTCCTCAGGCTGGTTCTTGTTCCATGGTATCAGAACATCTCTCTTGATTGCGTGGTAGAGTTGTAGGCTGGTCATGTTGGTGCCGATAGTTGCGCGGCTGGCACGCTGGATTGGAATTATGCATGTCCGAGATATTTCGAAGAGTCCTTCTAGCCCACAATCAGCGCTGATAAACGCGTTATGACCGTCGATATGCAGTCGACCTAGCACTCGAGCAGCTGTCTCACGGTAGAGAATCTTCCCATAAGAGAAGTAGGAGTGGCCTTGGACCTCGTAGACGCGTAGGGGTGAAGGGTCCCGGCCGAGAATCAGCCTGTCGAGCATCCCGTTTTCATTGGCGCGCTTCGCGAGATAGGGGAAGATGAAAGAGTCTCCACCATACGTGATGATAATATCAGGGTCGTCTTCTCTGAAGAAATCGACCATATCGAGAATCTTCTCTGCTTCACTGCCCGAGTCAATTGTGAAACATTCTTCATTATCTTTTTTGACGTGTATAGCGCTTAGTTCGTCTTCAAATGTTTCGATTTTCTTGGTTTTCTTTGTCTTTAGACTTAACTCGACCTTTCGCAGAAGTGGTAGCGTGTAGTCAATTGTTTCTCTGGAGTCTTTCAGGCTCCAACGGATTTCTTCGCAGTTTTCTTCCGCTTCGACTAGCGCTAAAGGGAAGAGGTCTTTCTGGTAGAGATAGACTTGTGTAGAAGGAACATCCACGTCGTATAGGCGGAAACGGCAGTATTTTCCTTCTTTTTGTATTCTGTTCGCGAGCTTCGCTGCCTCAGCGTCGCTCTCTACTTCGAGTTCGAGAACTCTGGATTTTTGAAGATCGCCTGCTCTCTCGAATTTTTCGACAAACCGATACTGTCCAATGTACGATTTACAAGCTAGGTCCGCTAATTCTCGATATTGTCCTCCGACATGGATTTTTGGTTTCCACCTGTCGATGAGTCTGACGCATCGTCCATCGAGTTTTTTCAGCCAGATCACCATTTGGCCGGGCTTGTGGTAGAGGTCGAGGATCCAGCCTAGATGTTTCATGAGGACCATGACTGGTCCTTTTCTTGTGAGAAATTTGGAAGAGAACTGTGAAGGGTGAAAGTGAAAAAATGTGACACAGGCCTAAGTTTGTATCTGGTCCGTTCTGGAAATCTTTCATACGAGTGGCTTCTCACATTCTACCTGTCGTCGGTCGGTGGCGGGCGGGTTGGGCGAAGCCGAGAGGGTCAAGGGAACTGGTAAGCTTCCAGACTTTGACAAGCTGTGGGACTATGCTCGCCCAGACGTCACTGAGCGGAGGTTTCGTGAGCTTTTGCCTGGAGCATTAGACTCTCTCGATCTTTCGTATCTTGCGCAGCTCCTGACACAGCTCGCTAGAGCAGAGGGTTTGCAACGCAAGTTTCAGAATGCTCACAAGACTTTGGATCGGGTAGACAAAGCTCTGCCGAAGACTGATGGCAGAACGTTGATTAGATATCTTCTGGAGCGCGGGAGAGTCTACAATTCTTCGGGTAATGTGGAGGATGCGAAGCGTCTCTTCCTCCAAGCGCTCGACCTTGCTGTTAAGTCGAAGGAGGACCTATACGCCGTGGATGCTGCGCACATGGTGGCTATTGTTGAACCTCCCGAGAATCAGTTGGAGTGGAACTTGAAAGCATTGGACTTGGCGGAGAATTCGGCTGATGAAAGAGCTAGGAGCTGGAAGGGTAGTTTGTACAACAACCTCGGCTGGACGTATTTCGGTCAAGGAAATTATCAGGAAGCCTTGTTCATGTTCGAGAAGGCTCTAGACTTTCGAACACAGCAAGGTGACCCTGTCAATGTTGGCGTTGCAAAGTGGTGTGTTGCAAAGACACTACGAGTAATGGGCCACACCGAGGAGGCGCTGGACGTTCAGCAGCAATTGTTCGAGGAATACCAGGCGGCAGGAAAAAAGAGCGGATTTGTCTATGAGGAGATCGCGGAATGTATGCTGGTCTTGGGAAGAGATACGGAAGCTGAGGGCTGGTTCGCAGCTGCTTACAACGAACTCTCAAAGGACCCGACGGTTGCCAGCGACCGAGATCGTCTGATCAGACTGAAGACGTTGGGAAAAGTTGGGATGCGAGAACAGGTGTAAAGGGCTACTGGAAGCATTCGTTCAGTGTTCGATGGTTTAGGACTGCTTCCTGTTGCAGTTCTGGAACGAAAGGGTGCCGAGCGACGGAGAGTTGTGTGTAGGCACCTCTGTCCTTGATACTGGCTGTAACATGGGCTACGTGAGTGAGTGAGTCTTCCATACTCTTGTTTCTTGTCTTCTGGTTCGTGACCAAGATGAGCATTTGTCTTTTCTCCGCGGTCTTTGCAAGGAATTGTATGTTTTCGCGGAAAATGTCTAGGGATTCTTTCTTGTCGCGTACGTCTGGATCGCAGAAGAGTGCTGTAATGTCAGAGACGACCGCGAGGCTAGCATTGCACTCGTCCAAGGCGGAAGATAGCTTGTCCATTATTAGATTGGAGACTTGGTGGTGTGTGAAGGCTCTGCTTAGATGGATGCGCTCTCGAACTCTTTCACTATCCAGCCCGAGGCTGATAGCGTGCTGTGAGATAGTGTAAGTGTCGAACAGGTTTCCAGCGTCTATGAAGACGACACTACTGCCCAAGCCTTGTGGAGCTGGTAGTGTTGCTCGGACGCAGAGTAGGAGAGAAAGAGCATGAGACTGCTCGCCCTGGAGGAAAGCCAGCTGACCCCTTTTCAGAACAAGTACCTTGTCAACGGCCTCTATTCCAGTGGTTATGCTGGGTTGAAAGTCTCGCGGGAGACTGCTTCCCCGGCGGAGCTCGGATTCCGACTGCTCCGGCTCTAAGAGTATCCCAGCATCTTTACACTTCAGGTTTGTGAGCAGTCGTCGTCCAAGTGGCAGAATGGAAGGTTGACAGCCGAGGACCCTGTCAAGTTCGAAGCCACAGCCTGGACAGGTATTGTTGAAGACCAGCTGTATCTTTTGAGGACTGACCAGTTCTTTGGAGAGGATTAGTGCTTCATCGCATAGGATGCAGTGGTAGAGGTAGCCTTCGACGCCATTACTTGCGTCTAGCTGCCAAATTTTCTGCTCAAGAGGGTCGACTATGGGGCGTGTTTGCATCGCGGTTCAATGAGTGGTGGTCCTAGTCTTCTCTACTGTTTTTTGGCGCAGCGTCCTCTACGCCTTTTTCTGTGATCTGGAAGTATGCTTCAGATTCTGGCAGGTATGGAGAGTCGATTATTTTTGCTACTCGTAGTCCTTTGCTTGCTTTTTTGAGCATTACCCGATGTGTTGACGCGTGAGCTAGTATGTTTCCGCCTGCAGGACGTGTCGGGTCTCCGAAGAATGCTTGTGGGTTTGCTTGGACTTGGTTTGTGATGACTACTGCCAGGTTTAGCGCTTGGGCGATTCGGAGTAGTTTGTGCAGGTGGCTGTTTAGGCGTTGTTGGCGTTCGCTGAGTGATTCTCGTCCGATGTATTCTCCTCGGAAGTGTGATAGGATCGAGTCTACGACTAGTAGTTTGACCTTTTCTTCTTGGCAGATTTTGAACGCGTGGTCCACTGTCAGTATCTGATGGTCGCTGTTGTAGACTCTGCTGTAGATGATTCCGTCAAGAAGTTTTTCGGGGTCGAGCTGCATTGCTTGGGCCATCTGGTAGACTCGCTGGGCGGCGAATGTTCCTTCTGTGTCTATGAAGAGAACTTTTCCTTCTAGGCCGCGGTCTTTGACTGGTAGTTGCGTCATGACGCTTAGCTTCATGCAGATCTGAGAGTTGTGAGTCACGAATCCGTTGACTACATAGTTGTGGTGTGGGTTTACTTCATAGTCAACCATCTCCATGGGATTATTCTTGTTGTCGATCTTTAGGACTCGCTCCCAGGCTAGGTCGCTCTCAACTAACGCTTCGAGTCTGTCAAGTATTTCGTCAACTTCTTTTTCGAAGGTGAAACCTGCCTTTTGTGTGTGAGATGTAAAAGCGCGGAGATTTTGAAGTAGTTCGCGGAGGGTCCAACGTGTAGGGTAAGCTTGGTTGACGCGATAGTTTCGCACCCACCGACGCCATACAGGGTTGTCAGAGTTGAAGCCTAGAAGGCTCGCTAGTCTGTTGAAGGTTTTTGTGGGCACTGGAATAATGTCAGAAGTGACATTTCTAAGTTCGATACACCACTGGTGGAATTTGTTTATGTTTACATTTCGATCTGACCCAATTTCGTTGGCGAACTTGACAGCGTACTCGCCACTTATTGCTAGCGCTTTGCTGTGTCGAATTCTGGAGTAGATGCCGAGCTTCAAAAGAAGAAACCGAAGTTGTTCGAGGAGTGGCTGGTGGACTGAGTAAATTTCTATCAGTGGCAGGTCTTCTTGTGCCCAGCCATCGCCGTCAAAATAGGCCCTGAGCAGAGCTGCTGTTCCTTCAGCTCCAAGGCGCAGGGCTTGAGCGGGAAGAAGCTTTCTGCCTGTCTTGCCTTCGCCCGTTCCTTTTAGTGTAGGCATGAGTTTCAGCAGCCAGTCTCCTATCTGAACTGAACAGACAATCTGATCCGTGGGATGACTTGGGGGCGAGTGGGATGCAATACCGAAAATTTTCTCAAAACACTTGGCGTATTCTTCTTGCAGATCTAGGTCCGTATTAGAGAAAGTTATTGTGCAGGATCTCTCTCGCCATTGGATATAGCCTTCACTTGCTAGGTATCCTATCAACTTCGCGAGTTCTGCTGAGATCTTTTTCGGGAAGACATACTGTCTCCCATCTTCAGTTGAAGGAATTGGCAGCTCGTAGGGTTCCTCGACAAGAGGAAGTTTGCGAATGACTGCCAACCATCGTTTTTCTTTTATCTCGCCTGCTTGAACCTCTTCTAGCTTGGCCTCTTCGCTCAGTGTGAAGAACCGATGCTGAGGACTACAAGTGACCTTGAAACCTCCTGAGGCTTTAATCTCCAGAGGTTGCTGAACATCCTGAACGAACTTCCTAAGGGCTCTGCCTGAAGTGACATGTTTTTGAGAATCAACCTCGAGGGGTGAATCTGCGAGTGATAGTTCGGACGCGATAGTCGGCCCCGTGGAAGTGAAAATTATCGAGTCCTTGGCAATGCATTTGCCTGCGCCGAATTCTCCGACGAACTCTGTTATTGCCTGGGTTTCTAGTCCTCCGCCCAGTAGCTTGTCGAGGTTGCTGCTGGCGAAGCTGAGCCTTTGGAGGTTTTGTCGTCTCTCGTAGAGCTGTTTTGCTGTTATGAAGTCTGTCTGGATTGTTTCTCTTGCGGCTCTTGAGATTTTGAGGGCTACGCTACTTTCTAGGCCTGCTTTTTCGATTAGTTCGCGTGTTGGGGCTATTGCTAGGGACGCGATCGAGTCGTAGCCTGCTTCTCTGAGCTTGTTTGCGGTTACGGGCCCGACGCCGTTCAGGTCTTGGATGTTGACTATTTCCTCAGCCAAAGACTATCTTTCCGATGCTGGAAGAGTCTCGACTTATCTCTCAAAGTGAGCAGTGAAAGTAATCGCCCTTTTTTCAGAAGCCGGTCCATACCACGTCTTCCAGAAAGGCACTCTCGCGGCACAGAGCGTTACAGGCAACCCCCTTTTTGGGAGAAGGCCGTTTCTGGTCTGGAACTATTCTGAACGATTCTAGCTGGTCTAGGGCTGAAAATGGCGAGTAATGGGACACGACAAAGGCGGCATTTTACGCCCTTTTCTTCAGGACAAAGCCAGCATCGTAGAACGGCAAGAACGGATCTGTGATCTGGGCTTGCTCTGGGCTTGTCTCGCCTATCGCGTAACGATTTCGATCATCTTTCCTATGAATTGGGGTAGGTGATTTCTGGAACAGATGCGTCTACCCCAGCCGTGTCTGTTTGCCCTCGGCAGGTTTCAAATCCGAAAGCTTAGCGCCGACAAGCCTTATTCTTCGCCTGTCCTTCTCGAACTCGCGAAATAGATAGGCTACGTATTCACGAACAACATTCTGGTCGTCAACATAACCGGTATGTGTTTTTTCGCGAGTGAAGGTTTGGAACCCCTCGAAACGCACCTTGATGCCAACGGTTCGGAAGCGCAGTCGCTCCGCAAGTAGACGCTCATGCACCTCTTTGACTAGAGATTCTAGAGCCTCAAAGACGACCTGCTTGTTCTGAATATCATGCTCAAAGGTCTGTTCGACGCTGATGGATTTCCGTAGTCCCCTCTCCTCGACAGGAGTCTCTTCGATTCCATTGGCTATCCCCCAGAGCCAGACGCCACCCTTGCCAAACCAATCTGTCAGCTTCTTCGCAGGGATCTGGCTCAGTTGCCCGATTGTCTGGATCTCCTGTTGCTGGAGATATTCAGTTGTCTTTTTCCCGACGCCGCTAATCTTGCTCACGGGCAGAGGTTCCAAGAACGCCTTGACCTCGTCTGGTCTAACGATTGTGAGGCCGTCGGGCTTCTTCATGTCGGACGCGATCTTTGCGATTGACTTGTTGGGTGCTATTCCGACACTGACCGTAAGCCCTTCAGACTTTTTGAGATCAGCCTTCAAGTCTCGTGCGAGTTCGACCGCCTGATCATAATTCTCGCATCTGTCACCCACATCCATGTAGGCCTCGTCAATGCTTGTCTGTTCGAACTTGTCAGCGAACCTTCGCAGGACCTCCATAGCACGGTCGGATGTCTCGCCGTACAATTCAAAGTCGGGCGGGACGTAGACGCCTTGCGGACAGAGCTTGTAGGCTTGAGAGATCGGCATTCCTGAGCGGACACCGAACTTTCTGGCCTCATAGGAGCATGACATTACTACACCGCGCCCATGACCGCCTTTCGGGTCTGCACCGACGATTAGCGGCTTTCCCGCCAACGAGGGGTTCCTCTTGACCTCACAAGACGGATAGAACGCGTCAAGGTCGCAGTGAAAAATTACTCTGTGCCCTGGCGTTCGAGACATTCTCCTCTCGGCGAGACTGTTCTTCAGTCCGCTTTTTCAGTTATGTTGGATGGGAGTAGTCTCGTTCATCTCGACATGGGCCCGACGATAACATCTTAGATACTTGTGATTAGGACCGAGGTCTCGACCCAGTTGGACCCGCTAGAGTACAGACAGAACAATCCCTACGCAAGGCGGCTGCACGACGAATACAACCGACAATACGCAATTGCCAGCCTAGCCCGATCGAAGGGACTTGACGCATCCTCGAAGGTAGAGTCCCAGACAACTTATGACTTGGCGGAGAGAGTCGAGAAGGCTGTCGGGCCGCCCGGAGTGGCGGAGAGAATCCGGGAACTTAGCAAGATCATATCTCGCGAAGAGACAGCTCTCAAGATCAGCGAAGAGATCGTCCTAGGCCGTTTTGGAAGTTTTGAGGAGGAGAAGGCGGCTGAACATGCCGTTCGAACTGCGCTAGCGGTCTTGGATGAGGCTGTCACTGTCGCGCCCATCCAGGGTATTCATGCTGTCCGTATTCGAATGAATCCCGATCGGACTCGTCATCTGGCGGTCTATTTCGCGGGTCCTATGCGATCTGCGGGCGGAACTGAGATGGGGATGACGATGATCGTGGCCGATCACGTCCGGCGGAAACTGAACCTCCATGCCTACAAGGCATCCGAGGCTGAGGCGCGAAGATTTGTAGAAGAACTCCGGATCTACGAACGCGCTGTTGCCAGGTTCCAATATAGCAACTCAGACGATGTATTGCATGATGCAATGCTGAAACTACCCGTTGAGCCTAACGGGGTCGAAACGGATCCTGTGGAAGTGGCGGTGAACCGGAACGTGTTGAGAGTC